>LSQX01132819.1_pt2 | contig 12326 bp, 9 predicted proteins | sample 654561 | NCBI WGS metagenome assembly LSQX01 (sample SAMN04489861, study PRJNA283612) | anaerobic digester metagenome | isolation source: 4 biogas reactors fed with cattle manure at either 37C or 55C with and... | place: Denmark: Kongens Lyngby | collected 2014 | reverse complement strand
TTACCAAACTGGTATCAGGAATGTTGGCCGATTGATTCAATAAAGCTCCTTTAGAGTTTCACTCCGGCTTTGTGGTTAAATTCTTCAATCAACGCGTCAATTTCCGGCCCCTGGCTTTGGATTTCAGTCCAGTAGTCGGGATCGTACCATTGATCCATGATTTCTTCGTAGGTGCGGCCTTGTTGCGCTACCCAGGTGTAGTACTTCAGGTTGTGGACGCGTTTTCTGTCGTAGTAATTGAGTTCAGCCATGTTGTCGGTGCGGATGCCGAGGATGTGTGCATGGTAGTCGCGAATGGCTGTGTCACGCGTATACTCGCCCTGTTCTTCGTCGAGCTCGGGGACGCGCGAGGTATACATCTCGAATGAATCCGTCGCGACAGAACCGATCACGTCTTTTTCAGTCATTTCATAGTACTTCGCCATCTTGATGCAGCCGAGCAGGTTCGCAATGCTGGAAATACCGAGCAATGAGAGGTCGTCCACCTGTTTTTCGGTCAGACCGACTTCATCTTTGAGATACTGCTTGCCGACTTCCGTGTTGAACAGACGGAGCAGGTTCATGGTGTCTTCATCGTCGATGGCACAGACCATGTCAGTGTCCTTGACGTTGTGGACCCACGGAATATGTTTGTCGCCGATGCCTTCGAGACGGTGAGCACCAAAACCGTTGTTCAGAATGGTGGGGCACTGCAGGGCCTCTCCAACAGACAGCTTCAGATCCGGATGCAGTTTTTTAATATATGAGCCGGCGCTGATCGTGCCGCCGCTTCCGGACGTAAAGAACGCGCCGGTGAAACGGTCTCCGTCTGCTTTTACTGCTTCGAACGCCTCTTCCATCGCCGGTCCGGTGATGTTGTAATGCCAGACAGGATTGCCCATTTCGTCAAACTGGTTGAAGATGACGCAGTCTTCTCTCGTTCTGCGAAGTTCCCACGTTTTGTCAAACACTTCCTTGACATTGCTTTCTGTTCCCGGCGTGCCGATCGTTTCAGAGGCAATTTCGTTCAGCCAGTCGAAACGCTCGCGGCTCATGCCCTCCGGCAGAATGGCGATAGAGTAGCAATCGAGCAGTTTTGAGTTGAATGCACCGCCGCGGCAGTAGTTGCCGGTCGACGGCCAGACCGCTTTATGGTACGTCGGGTCAAACTGTCCGGTGACGAGGCGCGGCACGAGGCAGGCGAACGATGCGCCGACTTTATGGCAGCCGGTGGGCATCCATTTGCCAACGAGCATAAAGATTTTTGCTTTGACGCCGGTCAGTGCGGAAGGAATTTCAACATAATTGACGGGGCCGAATGTGCCGCCGTGCATCGTCGGCTCGTTGTGCCAGCCGATGCGGAAAAGGTTGAGGGCATTGATTTCCCAGAGCCCGACATCCTTAAGTTTTTCCTTGATCACATCGGGGATCAAAGAGGGGTCTCGCTGCTGGGCGAACGTCGGGTAAATAATCTTCTCGTTCTTTGCGCGTTCTATCGCGCGATTCAGTACTTCTTGTTTAACGGTCAAGTCAATCATGTTGGCTCTCCTTCTATAAAATCATATTGGTAATCAAACGTCCTTAGCAATCTTCGCCCTCCGCCCTGGTTTTGTCCATAGCACAAACTCCAAAGAGATACGGAAAAAGCCACACACACCGTAAACCTGACTGCAAATAACCGCAAACAGGCGAGGCGACACACAGCCGGAAGGACACTCTCTTATAAATGTGTACATGGCCTTTTCCCGACGGTTAGGCTCATAATAAGCATAATATCAGAAACAAGGAGATCAGCATGAATCAAAATACAGCCACGCTGCGAGAACGTGTCACGGGCGCAACCTGCACGCTGTGCCACAAACACTATACGGATCTCGATTTGCTTACCTGCCCCTCATGCGGCGAGAAAGGCATCCTGGACATTACCTTTGACTACGATGTGATCAGGAAGTCACTCACCAGGGAGATGCTGAAAAGCAATCCCGACAAAACAATCTGGCGCTATCTGCCCTTGCTTCCGGTCGAAGGCACGGATGCCGGACGCATGCTGCAAATCGGCGGCACGCCGCTGTATCGGTCCGAACGTCTGGAAAAAGCGTGGGGACTCGGTGCGCTCTACATCAAGGATGACGGACTGAACCCGACCGGTTCGCTGAAAGACCGCGCGAGCGGCGTCGCCGTTTTGCGGGCACACGAGCTGGGGTACGAGACGATCTCCTGCTCTTCGACCGGAAATGCCGCATCGTCCTGCGCCGGGAACGCAGCCCGTCTTGGTCTGAAGACGGTGATTTTCGTGCCGGAACGCGCACCGGAGGGCAAGCTTGCACAGCTGCTTATTTTCGGCGCAAAGGTCGTTTCCGTGATCGGTGATTACAAGGCGACCTTCGACTTGTCGAAAGCCGCCATTGAGCACTACGGCTGGTATAACCGCAATGCCGGAATCAACCCGGTGATGAGCGAAGGCAAAAAGACCGTGTCGCTCGAAATCGCCGAACAGCTGAACTTTGAACCGACCGACTGGGTCGCCTGCTCTGTCGGAGACGGCTGCACGATCGGCGGCGTCTATACCGGATTCAAGGATCTTTATGAACTCGGCCTGATCTCCCGTATCCCGCGCATTCTCGGCGTTCAGTCGACCGGCTGTCAGCCGTTCGTCGATGCAGCCAAAGCGGACGGTGTTTTGATTCCGGCCGAAGAAAATACACTGGCAGACTCGATCGCGGTCGGCGTGCCGCGCAACCCGGTCAAGGCTCTGCGTGCGCCCAAAGCATCGGGCGGCACCTGGATTTCCGTGTCCGACGAGGACATCCTCGACATGATGCGCGAACTCGGTCGAAACGAAGGTGTTTTCGGTGAGCCTGCCGGCGTCACGGCCACAGCGGGCGTTAAAGCGGCCATTGCTGCAGGAATTATTGGAAAAGGGGAGACGGTCACGACGATCTCCACGGGGTCCGGCCTGAAAGACGTCAGGAACGCCCTGCTCGCAGCCGGCAAACCGACCCGCCTGGAGCCGTCCCTGGCTGCCCTGGAAGCGAGCGGCCTGCTCGGATAGCTGCTGATATTAAATGCTGACGACACAAAAACGCGGTTGACGAAAAGAAAGGCGTTTGCTAAGATAGCAAAGCGCCTGGCGGCCACGCCCATTTGTGTCGCATGCGGGATTAACTCAGTGGTAGAGTGTCACCTTGCCAAGGTGAAAGTCGCGAGTTCGAATCTCGTATCCCGCTCCATGAATGACCAGAGGCTTTGCCGCTGGTCATTTTTATTGGCACCATAGCCAAGTGGTAAGGCAGAGGTCTGCAAAACCTTTATTCTCCAGTTCGAGTCTGGATGGTGCCTCCAAAAAAGACTCCGCAGCGGATGCAATCCGAAGCGGGGTCTTATTAATTTCCTATAATCACCGAACACAAAGCGCCTTTTTAACTGACTGACAGAGCATGCCTCTGACAGGCTCTCCCGCGGATAAAAAGGTATCAGACATGTGAAAATGGTTGATTTTTTGCTGCAGGAAGAATGGTGATTTACGTGTATCGATCCTGCCATGCCAGACACATTTGTCTTCTGCACTTCCATGGTCGAGTCTATAAGGACAACCTGGCAGAGTCACGTCATAGTCGTCGGCCCTGACCGGATCTGTTCTCATCGATTTCATGCCAAAGCGGGAAAATTCACGGGTTGGCAGTCAAGGCTTACCCGATATAGCCTTGGTAAAGTTCCTGATCGATCACAAGGTCCAGCTCGCCGATATAGGCGGTGATGCCTTCCTGTTTGACAAAGCTCTTTTTATAAACATAAAGATGACACGAGCGATCCAGGGCAAAGACACCGCCCAGGTCAAACGCCGTGTGGCCTTTTTTCAGCGCATCCTGAATCAGGTGCCAGAGCAGCGCATTCGGAGCTTGAATTGACCGGTGCAGATCGAGCGAGGCTGCGTAGAGATACGTCGACTTCCTGCCGTAAGGCATCATCAGGGCACCGCATATGTCCATGCCCTCATAGCTGCCCAGTGCAATAAAGGCTTCAGGGTATGCAGCAAGCATGCGATCGAAGTAGGCATGGTCACGCGTGGAGATGCCCTTGCGTGCTGCCATGGTGTCGGTCATGGCTGAGAATGTCTTCAGAAAATGAGTGTCGCGCCCGTGTGAAAAGACGATGTCGTGCTTCAGACCGACTCTTATGTCGTAGCGTTTCTTGGCGTCAAATCCCATCAGTATCTGTTCCGCATCCTTGCCGCTCAAGTCGAGGATGGCATTCAGACGCGGCTGCGTGAAGGAAGACAGCGGCAGCTCGGACGAGCGCACGGTCAGGCCAAGATCCGAAAAATGCTCTGCCAGCGCGTCGTCTTCACTGAGTTCCGGATCGAAACGAACGAGAAAAGCGTTGATCGAGCGGGCATATGCGCCGAGGTCGGCCAGCATCGCCTGCCACGTCTCCTTGTCCTCGGGATCCATCACGGGGCCCCGGCTGCAGTAGATAAACGGATAGCCGTTTTTTGCCGTTACACTGAGAGCCGACACGGCGCCGCATACTTCACCATCCCGTTCGTAGAGAAAATAGGCCGGCGTCCAGTTGTTTTTTACCTGGGACCAGCCGCGGTCCTGATAGAATGTCGCGAACGGTGACTGACGCAGAAAAGCGTCATAGCGAGCCAAATTAGCGGTGTCATTTAAGCTGATTCTGGGCATTTTCCCTACCTGTCTCGTCTTGATACAAAATATTTCTGATAGCGCTCCAGCAGAGTATTGTCATAATTAGCCAGCATGAGCCGCCGTTTCAGTGACAGATCTTTTTCGTAGCGATAACCGACTGAATACTGTCCGGTGCCGATCATGTGTTCTGCAAAGGCTTTGCTTTCAGGATCTTCAGTCAAGGATGCCGCTTCCGGCGGTACGCTCAGCCAGAGAAACGGTTCGCCGTTATCGAAAACCGGATCGACTTCTTTCTGTTCGACAAAGTCGTTCACCAGTGCTATTGCCAGATTGCAGCCGGACAGCATCGTATAATTGCTGGCCCGCCCCTGGCGCAGATTCACCTCAAAAACCTTGTAACGTCCGTCGCGCCTGTCAAATTTGAAATCGGCGTTGGCCATGCCGGTGTATCCGATGGCTTCCAGGAAGGTGATCAGTTCCTTGGCCGCTTCCGGTGCACTTGCGTCGCGGATCGCCGCGTAATTGCCGATGTAGATCGGCGTCGGATCCTCCAGAATCGGTTTGCCGAGGGATAGCATGCGCACCTTGCCCCGGCCGTCACAGTAGGCGTTGGCTACGAGTCCGCTCGTGTCGTCCCCGGGTATATAGTCCTGAATGATAAAGGCATCTTCGTAGCCGCTGTGGTAGACGAGCTGCAGGACATCCTGCAGGCGTTTCTGGTCCTTCACATAGTAGGCTTTTTCCTTGCCGTCAAAGTCGAGGTTAAAATAGGTGGTCGAATTGGAAGGCTTTGCCATGACGGGGAACGAAAACGGCAGGTTGAGTGATTCATGCCAATCATCCTTGTGCACCACCACCGTTTGCGGATAGGCGAGTCCGTGCCGCTCACACAGTTCATAGAAGCGATCCTTCCGAATCAGCTGATCCATCAGGGATTTCGATGCAAACGGCAGGTGAAACAGCCCTTCCAGCTGATCGCGGTGACTGATGGCCAGCTCGGCATAGTTGTCATTGGAAGCCAGCAGAATGAGGTGGTCGTATTGCTGCTTCAGGCGGGCGCCTTCCCGCTGCATCGTCTCGACGAAGACATCCGGCTGATCGAACCCGTCAAACGTAATAACGTCAATAATCTTCGATTCTTCCGTATATACGAGTCGGCCCTTGCCGATTGCCAGCGACTTGATGCCATACGCCGCATGGAACTGAACGGCCACGCCGTATGCGTTCATGTCAGTGCCCAAGAGAACGGGCAATACCGATTGTGTCAGTAAATGATTGTATTCCGCTGCCTTCATCAAAATCTCCGCTTGTGCTTGCCATCATGGTACATCATTGTCAGCTGTTCTTTCCAATCGCATCAGGGGCGCCCGTGTATCGCGGCAGCATGGTGTCAAAATCGGGATCGGCTGCCGTCATCAATTTCACGACGGCAAGGGCCATCATGGTCATGGCGTCCGCCACATTGTGTTTGTGCTCTGGCAAAATATCGAGTACAGACAGTTCTGTGCAGGCAAACAGGACCAGACCACCGTTCTGAGTATACTTGTCCAGCAGGGGATCAAGCCAGGGGATGCGAACTTCCTGTGTCGACTTGACGTGGTAGATGGCGCGCATGACCGCTTCCCGATCCTCCTTCGTCGGATAGCGCAGATCAAGACCCGCGGCCTGCGCGTATTTGCTGTACACTTCGGAACGATATGTGCCTCGCGTCGAAAACAGCGTCACAGGTCGTTCACCAAACTTTTCTTTCAATTCGACGACGGCATTCTTGACCATGTTGAAAATGGGAACGGACGAAATGCTCGCCAGCTCTTCGTAGAATGTGTGGCTCGTATTGCACGGGATCGTCACGAGCGCTATGCCGTTCCTGGAAAACAGATCGAGGTCTTCGCCAATGGCCGCTACCAGCGGCGCGCTGTTCCCGCTCTCGATGGCTTCAGTGCGATCCGGGATGCTGGCATGGCCCGAGAGAATTACATCAAAATGCTCCTGGTCACAGCTGGCAGGTGTCGCTTCGATTAGCATCCGGTAAAATTCGCAGCCTGCGAGGGGGCCCATGCCGCCGATGATTCCAAGCTTTTTCATAATATGTGCACCTCACCAACTCGCTGTTTTATCAATACTAGCAGAATACTGCCTCCTGTATATATAGGCACATTACGCGTATTACGACGGTTGGTGTGAGAGTATCCCTGCATATTGTCGATTGCGTTTCGCGAAAGATAATGCAAAAATAGTTCATTGCACTGCATGAATATACTAGGCGGCAGCAAGGCTGGGGGAGGACAGACAAGGCGTGGCCAGATTTCTGATAAAACGTATTTTGCTGATGATACTATCGCTTTTTGTCATCGCATTTTTGACCTTCAGCCTGATGCATGCCGTCCCGGGCGGTCCCTTTACGGCAGAACGCCAGCTGCCTGCCAGGGTCGAAGCGGAGATGCGGGCAAGATACAATCTAGACGCACCGCTTTATGTTCAGTTTTTTGATTACATCAAGGGATTTCTGACCTTTGATCTCGGTCCTTCCTTCAAGTATCCCGGCAAAACGGTGAACGACTTCATCGAGAACGGATTTCCCGTTTCGGCAAAGCTCGGCGGCATTACGATTCTGTTTATTCTCGCTGTGTCGATTCCGCTTGGCATCTGGGCTGCGCTGAAAAACGGCAAATGGCAGGACGGCTTCGTCATGACGATCGCCACCCTGGGTGTGACGATCCCGTCCTTCGTGATTGCGACACTGCTGATGTATCTCTTTTCGCATAAGCTCGGCTGGCTGCCGGTATTCTCCCTCGACAAGTGGCAGGGGTACATCTTGCCGGTCGTCTCGCTCGGCGGCTATTCGCTCGCCTTTATCGCGCGTCTGATGCGGTCTTCACTTCTGGAAGTGATGGGACAGGATTATATCCGTACAGCCAGGTCGAAAGGGCTTTCAGAAGTGAAGGTGATCGTCCGGCACGGACTTCGAAATGCGCTCATCCCTGTGATTACGATTTTGGGGCCGACGATTGCGGCACTGCTGACCGGTTCGTTCGTGATTGAAAAGATCTTTGCCATCCCCGGCATGGGCGTTTACTTCGTTGACTCGGTCGGACAGCGCGACTACACGGCGATCATGGGGATTACGGTATTCTACGCGACGTTCCTGATCGTGATGACGTTTATCGTGGACATTTTTTATACCATTATCGATCCCCGCATCAGGATGGAGGCTTAGCCGTGGCTACGTGGGATAAAGTGACGGTGCAGGCCGCTGATCGGGAACGGATATACGCGAAAAACCGCACGTTTTTCGGAGATGTAGTCTTCCGGTTTACGCGCAAATTCACGGCTGTCTTCGGTCTCGTCCTGATCGTGCTCCTGCTCCTGTTTGCCTTCGTCGGGCCGTTCATTTCCCCCTATTCATATACGACACAGTCGCTCGAGTTTGCCAATATTCCGCCGCGTCTTGAGCTGATTCCGGCGGAGGGGTCCTATTTCTACATCACCACATCGCTCAAAGTCATAGAGGTGACGCCGGAAGGCACTCTCCTGCGTTCCCTCCAAAAAACAGGGGAGGACGGCATCAACCGCACGATGTCTTTTGCCGTTGATGACGAGACGGACCTCGTGCTGGCCTACCGGGAGAAGCCGCCCGCCTTTTTGGTTGACGGCAAACCGCTTGAGGCGGAGCGCCGAACCGTGTGGAATCAGTCATTTCGGCTCGGCAGCGACGCGCTCGGCCGGGATCTCCTGACGCGGCTGATGTACGGTTCCCGCATCTCCCTGATCGTGGCCTTCGTGGCGACGCTCGTGAACATGACGATCGGGATTCTGTACGGGGGCATATCGGGGTATATCGGAGGCACCGCCGACCAGGTCATGATGCGGATTGTCGACATCATCAGTACGATTCCGCTGACCCTCTACGTCATTCTTATCATGGTTGTGCTGAAGAGCGGATTTCTCAGTATCATCATCGCGCTGTCGTCGGTCTACTGGGTCAATATGGCCAGAGTGGTGCGCGGTCAGATCTATACGCTGAAGCACAACGAATTTGTGCTGGCGGCCAGGACCATCGGCTCGTCGAACGGGACGATTCTGTTCAGGCACCTGCTTCCGAACGCCATGGGACCGATTCTCGTCACCGCCACGATGATGATACCGTCCGCCATATTTCTCGAGGCATTCCTCGGTTATATCGGACTCGGGGTGGCTCCGCCGATGTCTTCGCTCGGAACGATGAGCAATGATGCGATCGGTGCGCTGCGGATGACGCCATACCAGTTGTTCGCCCCGTCACTCGTGATCTGCCTGATTATGTTTGCCTTCAATTTTGTCGGTGACGGTCTGCGCGATGCGCTTGATCCCAAACTGAAGAAGTGAGGCGGATGATGTCGGCGATACTTGAAGTCAATAATCTGAAGACGACGTTTCATACCGGCAACGGTGCCGTGCAGGCGGTGCGCGGTGTTTCTTTCCACCTGAACGAGGGAGAAATACTGGGTATTGTCGGCGAATCAGGCAGCGGCAAATCGGTCATGAGCATGTCGCTCATCCGTCTTGTCGCGCCGACCGCGAAAATCGAGGCAGGCAGCATCCTTTACAAGGGAAAGGACATTTCGACATATAGCGCCAGGCAGCTGCGCAGCATCCGCGGCAAAGAAATTGCCATGATTTTTCAGGACCCGATGTCGTCGTTAAATCCTGTCATGACGGTCGGAGCGCAGGTCGCAGAGATGCTCAGTGAGCACAGCCGGCTATCGGCGAAGGAACGAAAGGCTCAGGTCATCGCCTTGTTCAACCGTGTCCGCATCCCGGAAGCGGAGAAGCGCTATCGGCAATACCCGCATGAGCTGTCAGGCGGCATGCGCCAGCGCGTCATGATGGCGCTGGCACTCGCCATGCAGCCGGGCATCCTGATTGCCGACGAACCGACGACAGCGCTCGATGTCACGATCCAGGACCAGATCCTGAAAGTGATGCGCCAGCTGCAGTCGGAACTCGGCACGTCGATTCTCTTCATCACGCACGATCTTGCCGTCGTGGCCGACCTCTGCAGCCGTGTGCTGGTGATGTACGGCGGACAGATTATGGAGGATGCGTCGATCGACGATATTTTTGCCCGTCCCCTGCATCCGTACACGCTTGGCCTGATGGCCTCGATCCCGTCGCTGGAGCAGGAAAAAGCCACGCGGCTGGTGCCGATTCCCGGATCACCGCCCGATATGCTGAATCCGCCGGCCGGCTGCCCGTTTGCGCCGCGCTGTCCCGAAGCACGTGAAATCTGTCTTGAAAACCCGGCACCGCTCGTCGATGCGGGGAAAGGCCATCATTCACGCTGCTGGCTCCTGACCGAGGGAGCCAGGGAACTGGATCACCCGTTTCGGACTGTCACCGATGCCATGTATCGGAACAGGGAACGGACGGAGGACACATTGTGAGCATCATGCTGGAAGTGAAAAACCTGACCAAGCATTTTCCGCTCGGAAAAGGGCGTGTCGTCCATGCCGTCGACGATCTTTCATTCGTTTTAAAAAAAGGCAAGACACTAGGACTGGTCGGCGAGTCCGGCTGCGGCAAGTCGACCGTCGCGCGTACCGTAACCCGGATTTACGAACCGACTGCGGGACACATTTTTCTGGACGGGCAGGACATCACGTCCATGGACCAGAAAACGCTGAAACCGCTCAGGCGCAAGATGCAGATGATCTTTCAGGATCCATATGCGTCGCTGAATGCCCGCATGACGGTCAGGGACATTATTGCGGAACCGCTGAAGGCACACGATGTGACGGCGAACCGCAAGGAAATCGACGAGCTCGTTTTTGACATGCTGGCGCTTGTGGGGCTTGGCGACGAGCACGCACGCCGCTATGCCCATGAGTTTTCGGGCGGTCAGCGCCAGCGTATCTGCATCGCCCGCGCCCTCATTTTGCGCCCTGACATCGTCATCTGTGATGAACCGATCTCGGCGCTCGACGTGTCGATACAGGCACAGATTGTGAATATGCTGAAGGATTTTCAAAATGAACGGAATCTGACGTATCTCTTCATCGCGCACGATCTTTCCATGGTGCGGTACGTTTCCGACGATGTCGGGGTAATGTACCTCGGACAGCTGGTCGAGTACTCGTCGTCCGAAGCCATTTATCAGAATCCGCTGCATCCTTACACAAAAGGGCTTCTCGGCAGCATCCCGATACCGAATCCCGTTCTGGCGAGAGCCAGGGTCAAAAGTGAGATCGAAGGCGATCTGCCGAGTCCGATCGATCCGCCTCACGGCTGCCGTTTCCACACGCGCTGTCCTTACAAAATGGACATCTGTATGAAGGTCGAGCCGCTGCTTGAAAAACAAGACGGAGAACACGCCGTCGCCTGTCATTTATACGGCTGATACGCCGGGAACATAAATGAAATCCACAAATATGGAGGAATAAGCATGAAAACAAGAAAACTCGCTTTACTGCTGGTACTCGTCCTGAGTCTCATTCTGGGCAGTGCCATGACGTACGCAAGTGACGGGGACAATACACTGACATTTGTTCTGCATAACGAGCCGGACGGGATCGATCCGAACGTGACGAGCAACTCATTTGCCAGTCCGTTCCTGTCGAACGCCTTTGAAGGACTTGTCAGAACCAACCGCGAGAACTCGCTGGAACCAGCCCTGGCAGAGAGCTGGGACATTTCCGAGGATGGAAAAACGTATACCTTCACCTTGCGCGAAGGTCTGAAATGGAGTGACGGCACGCCGCTCACGGCCGAAGACTTTGTCTATTCAATTCAGCGCGTGCTGACACCGGAAACGGCAGCCCAGTACGTGACGATGCTGACCGGCTACATCGCAGGAGCGGAAGCGTTCTACGAAGGTGAAGGCGACGCGGAAAGCCTCGGCGTCAAATCGCCCGATGCCAATACGCTCGTGATTGAGCTGATTGAACCGGCACCGTTCTTCCTCGACATCCTGTCGATGCACGTGTTCGCACCGGTCCAAAAGGCGACGATTGATGCGAACGGCGACGAGTGGACCTTGTCTCCCGAGACATACATTGTGAACGGTCCGTTCAAAGTTACGGAGATGAACCTCGGCGAATCGGTCGTGATGGAGAAGAATGAGCATTACTACGATGCCGAGAATGTCAAGCTGCAAAAAATTGTTTTCCGGTACATCAAGGAGCAGGCGACAGCGCTGACCGCGTTTGAAGCCGGCGAGATTGACGGTTTCCGCGAAGTGCCGCTGGCCGACGTGCCGAGACTGAAGGCAGAATCCGACGATTTCTACTCGCTGCCTGCCTATGGCACAACGTATTATCTCCTCAATAACGGCAAGGCCCCCTACGATGATGTCAATGTGAGAAAAGCGTTGAACCTGGCGATCGATCGTCAGTCCCTGATCGACAACGTCCTCCTGAGTTCCGACACACCGGCCACAGGTCTTGTCGCCTCCGGATATTCGGTGGACGGCGTTGACTATACGGAAGGGCGCTCCGATTACGGCATTCTGCCGACCGCTCAGGTTGAAGAGGCGCAGGCTGCGCTGGCTGAAGCCGGTTATCCGGGCGGGGAAGGCTTCCCGACCATGCAGCTGTCCTACTACACGAACCCGCAGGTGAAGACGGTCGTCGAGGCACTGGCTCAGATGTGGACCGACAATCTCGGCATCGATGTGGAGATATCGACCGAAGAGTGGGCTGTCTACTATACGAACGTTCAGGC
>LSQX01121891.1_pt1 | contig 12326 bp, 9 predicted proteins | sample 654561 | NCBI WGS metagenome assembly LSQX01 (sample SAMN04489861, study PRJNA283612) | anaerobic digester metagenome | isolation source: 4 biogas reactors fed with cattle manure at either 37C or 55C with and... | place: Denmark: Kongens Lyngby | collected 2014 | reverse complement strand
AGATGTGTATAAGAGACAGGACCCTGGCGGGCCCTTTCTTTGGCTTCTGGTATTTGGCTTACCAGCCGTGTTTTTCATATTGGGGCCGGACAAAGTTATTATTATACTCAGTGCCACCAGAATAATTAGCACTTTGGTAGATGCCGGGAGTCTTGCCATGTTCCAGCAAGATCTCAATCGCCACCGATGTGACTCCCCAGAGAATATAAGTTGAAGACATGCCGGAAGAAGCTCCGTAACGTGATTCGATGCCTTCCACTTCAAGCATGGCTTCTGCAGCCGGAGCACAGTTGTCGATAGCCAGATCGACAAATTCATAGAGCTTTTTACCGGATGAATGGACTGCATCGACCTGGGTGGCGTATTCCATGCTGATCAGGGCGATAACCTTGACACCCATTTTGACGGCTTCATAAGCCAGGTCAACCACATGGGCTGTCCGGCCGGAGACTGAGCTGACAATCAGGACATCGCCCGGCCTGACCTTGGAGGCTTTCAGGGCATAGGTAGCCAGGCCCTCCATATTGGTGTCCAGGTCAGAGCGGTCACGCTCGCGGGTGACATTTTCCACATTCAGCTTGTAGTTGAAACGTCTGTAAAAAGACGGTCCGCCACCGCGGTGGATAATATCCCCGTCCACGCCATGGACGATCGGGGCCACATGGATGCAACCGCCATTTTCCACGGATTCGGCAATCATTTTGCCGGCTTTTTCAATGTTCTCCCTCTGGGTTTGCCTGACCTTCAAGAATAAATCATCAATTGCTTCATAGTATCTGTCCAGCAGCATATTCTTCCTCCTTTGGGCTTAAGGTTTTTTTAAGGCCCTTGCTTTATTATACTCATATTCCGGGAATTTTTCCGTCATAATCTGCCTGGCTGCCTGCCGGTCATAGCCCTGGTCTAAAAGGATGTGGGCAACACCGGCCATGGTCGGTTCAAACCAGGGTTCGGTAACTGTCATCTCAGGCCGGAAGGCCTGTACGGCTGCGGTAAAGCTGGCCAGCATGGCCGGATGGGTCTTCCAGGCGCCACCCGCCAGGAAGATTTCCGTGAGGTGTCCGGGCACAGGCCTGTTTGTAAGCAGGGCGATCATCTGCCGGGCCAGCACATCGCCGGCGCTGCGCACGATATCCAGGGCCACCTGGTCACCGGCAACAGCCGCCTCAGTCACAATATGGGTGGCAGTGGCCACCTTGCGGAAGGGGGCTGAAGATTTATTGACCAGGTTGGCCAGGTCCCAGTCATTAACCAGCTGCCAGTCCCGGACCAGTATATCTGAGATCATGGTGGCCGGTCCCCAGCCGGATATGGCCTTGATGTGGGCCTGGAGGGCCATCTGGCCGATCCAGGTCCCACTGCCCTGGTCGCCCAGGATCGGGCCCCAGCCGCCAACCACATATCTGGTTTTTGGCGAAACATAAAAAACATCCGAACCAGTCCCGGAAAGGGCGAGCAGGCCTTCATGCAAAAGGCCCCCGGCCAGCAGGCAGCCGGCTGATTCGCCGACCCGCACAGCCTCTTTCACCACTGTCCTCTTGCCCAGTTCTTCTAAAAAAGTGTCGAAAGGACCGACAAAGATCCCATAAATCACATCAATCACATCCGGGGTCACCTGAGCAAAAAGCTGGTCGATACACTCCACCATGTGGGCCCGGCTCTCCTCGGCTGTGGTCTGGGTCAGGTTGATCCCGCCTGAGATCCCCTTGCCCAGCAAATTCATCTTCTCGTCAAACAAAATCGCTGAAACTTTTGTGCCGCCGCCATCTACAGAAATAAACGCCATATCCTTCACCAGTTCCTTTGCTGAGCTATGCTCCATTATAAGCTATTTTGCCTGCTTTGCCAGCCATCCGGCAGCTGTTTTCCCTGCTTGATCCACCAGTTGGGGCAACTGGGACATGTCAGCTGAAAAGGCCTCAATTTGCCTCTTCCATGCTAAAATGAATAAAATAACCCTGGGGCGGGACAGAAGGAAAGACTGCCAGGCTGGTCAGAAAAATCCGGGGTCCGCAATAAAAGCACACCAGGCCTGGTATTTTATAATTCACAAGGAGCTTTACCATGATCTACACTGCATCTTATGCCTCCCCCCTGGGCCAGCTCAGCCTGGCCAGTGATGGCACCAGCCTGACCGGCCTGTGGGTCGAGGGACAAAAATACTATGCGGCAACTTTAAAAGAGCCTGTCCTGGCCAAAGAGGACCTGCCGCTTTTTCAACTGACCAGGGACTGGCTGGACGCTTATTTCGCCGGTGACAAGGTCAGCGGCAGCCAGCTGCCCCTGGCGCCAGCAGGCAGCGATTTTCGCCAGCTGGTCTGGCAGCTTTTATGCCAGATCCCTTACGGCCAGACCATCACCTATGGCGGCCTGGCTAAAAAACTGGCCGCCAGCATGGGCAGGGCCAGCATGTCCAGCCAGGCGGTGGGTGGGGCTGTGGGACATAACCCTATATCAATCATCATCCCCTGCCATCGGGTTGTTGGTGCCAACGGGAGCTTGACTGGCTATGCCAGCGGGCTGGACCGCAAGATTTTGCTGCTCGAGCTGGAAGGTGTTGACCTGGCTGGTTTTTTCCGGCCTGAAAAGGGGACTGCTTTATAAAACCAACAGGCCGTCCAGATGAAAAAGCTATTTTGGGGACAAGGAAAAAACGCCCGGCAGGGCGGCTGGATCCAAGTTCAAAGCAGGCTTTTGCCTTCTTGCCAAGCCGGTATCAAGCAGGTTATCATGAGGCAAATAAAGGCCGTTACCGGGCAGGGAGAGGTTTTTAGATGGGTTCATTTTTAACAAAGACAATTGATTTTGCCAGGCACAACGCTGAGGCAGGAAAGGTCTGGGCGGCCTTTCGGGCCGGCCGGCCAAGCCGGGTCCCGGTTGCCGTATCCGGCAGTATCCGCAACTTTTTACAAAACCCGGCACTGAACAGCCAGGGCTGGACCTTCCGGGATTTTTTTGAAAAACCGGCTGTCCAGATCCAAGCCCAGGTCGAATACCAAAAATGGCGCCGTTTCAATATTTTGTCAGACAATGAGATGGGCTGGCCCGAAGAAGGCTGGGCCTTGCAGGTTGACTTTCAAAATTCCTATGACGCGGCCTGGGCCGGCTGCCCTCTTGTCTATCCCGCAGATGCTGTGCCGGACACCCTGCCCATCCTGGCCCAAAACAAACAGCTGCTTTACGATCTGCCGGCAGAGCTGGATGACACTGCCGAGCTTTTCCGCCGCGGCCTGGAGTATTATGACCTTATGCTGGAGCTTGCCGGCCAAAAGGAATACCACGGGCTGCCCCTCCTGGCTCCGGCGGCCGCGCCGGGCGAAGGAACCGACGGACCCCTGGACCTGGCCTACAAGATGCGCGGGGCGGACAACCTGCTCATCGACATGCTGACGGATGAGAAATACTACCACGACCTGATGGGCTACCTGACTGAAAACCTGATTTCGCGCATGAAGCGCATGCGGCGGCTGCGCTGGCAAAAACAGCCCGGCTCAGCCGATGCGGGCCAGTACCGCAAGGATAACTTCTGGTTTGCCGATGATGCCATCGCCCTGCTTTCGCCGGACCAGTACAAGGAATATGTCTACCCCTACCACAAGCGCTTTTTTGCCGAGTTCAGCACCGGAAGTCCAGCCAGCATGCATCTTTGCGGGGCAGCAACCCAGCACTTTTCTTTCTTGAAAGATACTTTCAATGTTAAGGCCTTCGATACAGGCTTTCCGGTTGACCACGGCGTCCTGCGCGAGGAGCTGGGCGAGGATGTCCTCATCTATGGCGGGCCGACAGTCATGGAGCTGAAGGACGGCAGCCCGGCCAGCATCAGGCAGGAGGTGGCCAGGATCTGCCAGTCCGGTGTCATGCGTGGCGGCCGCTTTGTCCTCATCGCCGCCAATAACCTGGCCCCCCGGACCCCGGTGGAGAACATCCAGGCCATGTATGAAGCCGCTAAGGAATTCGGCAGCTACTGATTTTTGTCATAACCAGCCGCTGAGGCGGGCGATATGCTCCAGGAACTGGAGAAAATTGGGCCAGGATATATCTGGCGGTATGCCGTGGTCACAGCCGGGGATATAGCCGCCCTCTTTAAAAAGGGCCGGCACGATCTGGTCGATGTGCTCTTTTAATTCCCGGCCGCCCCTGGCCATGAGCCGTTTATCTATGCCCTGCATGTAGGCCATGTCTTTGCCATAAAGCTTTCTGTAAAGCAGGATATCATTGTAGGCTGCCACCTCGATCGGTGAGCAGCAGTTGATCCCGGACTCGATCCAGAGCGGAATGAGCTCGGCGATATAACCGTCACTGTCCAGCTCGATCACCGGGGTCTGGCTCTTTTTCAGGACTGCGATCCATTTGGCATACTGGGGCAGGATGAACTGGCGCACCATGGCTGGTGAAATCATGCTGTGGGCCTTGTAGGCCATATCCTCGGAAAAGAAGATCCGGTCCGGCCTGATTCTCGCTGTGACCTGCTCAAGCAGGCTCTGGACAAAATCACCCCAGAATTCAGCCATCTGCATGACCAGGTCCGGCTTCTCAATCATGAAGATGCAAAGATTTTCAAAGCCGCACCATTCCCGCAGCTGCCAGAAAACACCGTTGAATGTTTCGGTGAGGACAAAGTCATCGGCTATGACTGCCGCTGTCCGGCTGGCCAGGTCTTCTGGTATCCTGGCCGGGTCAAGGGGATTATAGCGCTTTTTCATCTCCTGCCAGTCAGATTCATTCTGGACCGGGAAGCTGTGCCAGCGCCTGGTCACAAAATCCTTGGCTGTGCGCAGGTAGGATTCATCGTACTCGTCTGAGATCTCAGTCACCGCCCCCATCCAGTCGCGGATGATATAGTGCCCCCCTTCATGGGCCAGCACCACAGGTTCAAACTCCGGGATCATCTTGCTGTTGATACCCAGGCCATGCCAGCGCAAATGGGCCTTCTGGCTGATGCCCAGCTGGTCCAGGGCAGCCACCATGTAGTCCTCACCTTCTTGAAGACCCTGCCTGTGCCAGGCGGCCAGGGTTGATTCACGCGGGCCTCCCGGTGACAGGGGGATCTTGTCGGCCTGTTTGAAATGCATTGTCGCAAAATAGCGTTCCCTGTTTTTCATTTTCCCAACCTCCCTGCTTCTGGCAGCCTAAGGCTCCACCCCGACCGCCCGTAAAGATTGCTGCAGGACACTGCTGTCCAGCTGACGCGGATAAATTCCTTCCCGGACACAAAGCGCCGCTGCCAGGCCGACAGCCTGGCCCATATTGGCACAGATGGGCATGACCCGGTAATTCGAGTGGGCTATGTGGGTGCCGGAAATATTGCGGCCGGCTAAAAAGAGCCCTTCCACCCCCAGGGGCAAAAAACAGCGGTAAGGGATCGTGTAGCCCCTGGCCTGGGGAAACTTGTGCTGGACTCCTGTCTTGTCCAGCCCGGAGCCGGTGATATTATGGACATCAAAGTTAAAGTGGGCCTTGGTCACAGCCCAGTCCGGAAACAGCCTCGCGGTCAGGATATCTTCCTCGGTGAGGACATAGTCGCCGGTGAAACGTCTTGTCTCCCGCACCCCGATCAAGGAAGCCGAGCTGGAAATGTAGCTTTTTTCATAACCGGGTACAAACTCCTGCAAAAACTGCCAGATCTTGACCATCTGGCGGCGGCAGGTGACCAGGGCTGTGGTCAGGTCAGCTGCAAAAGTGCCGTCCACATCAATGCAGTTGGTCATGTTGACTGTGACCGTCCCGGGCAGGGTGGTCGGGTAAAGCAGGACATGCCCTGCCGGATGGGGCAGGTGCTCCTTGCCCAGGGCCTGGATCTCACCGGCCGGCACCTGGGCTTTACTTTCAAAGCTGCCCGGGAAGACAGCCCTTTCTGTCTCAACCCCGCTGATCTTGAACATCAGGGTCATGGGCTGCATCTTGCCGTCACCGGGCCGGCCCTTGCTATAGGGCACACCGGCCAGGGCGGCGATATCCCCGTCGCCGGTGGCATCGACCACAAGCCGGGCCATGTAAGCTGTCCGGCCGGACTTGTTCTCCACAATCACACCGCAGATCCTCTTGTCTTCCATGATCGGCCGGCTGGCCAGGGTGTAGAGTAAAAGATCCGCCCCGGCCTCGGCCAGCATCTCCAGCATGGTCAGCTTCAGTTTTTCCGGGTCGATCAGGTTGGTGCGCTGGCCCGCCACACTGCAGCGATCCAGGATCTCTTCATAAAAGCCGCCCTTGGTCGAGCCTGTCCAATGGCTCATCAGGCCAATTGTGGCCATGCCGCCAACGTCCCCGCCCCGCTCAACCAGAAGGGTTTTAGCTCCGCCCCGGGCAGCCCAGACGGCTGCGGCAAAGCCGGCCGGCCCTGCCCCCAGGACCAGCACATCATATGCATCATTGCGGGCGATCTCCTGCCCCGGTTCAAAATAGCTTGCCATTATTTTACCTCACTCTTGGATTTTCCCAGGCCACGGTCTCCCAGCCAGCGCTCCAGGTCAGGCAGGTCAGCGTATTGCAAAAAGCCGGGCAGGACCATACTGCGCATATTGTAGTCCGGGTAATAACGTTGCCTGACAAAGTCGGCCAGCGGCCTGGCCCTGCCGGCCTGCTCCACCTGTGTGATCCGCTCATCTAAAAAAGCGGCTGCCAGGCCATAAACCTGGCTGCTTTGCCCATCCAGGTAAAGGCTGATTGAAGCGGCTGCCAGGCCGGGGATCCCTTTTATGGCATCCAGGGCCCGTAAAATGCTGTAGGTGCGCAGGGCGGCCAGGCTGTCGCCTAAAAAGAGCAGATCATCATTCAGCTTATGCAGGGTGCCAAAACGTTGTTTCAAGTCCCGGCTGTTGATCCTGGCCGGCTCCAGGAACCCGCTGCCGGGCAGGTCCAGAACCAGAACTTTTCTTTGCCGGGCGACCTGCTCCTGGATGAAGTCCAGTTTTTCAGGCAGGGCTGCGCTGCCATCTTCCCAGACAGCCAGGACAACTGGCTGGTCCTCTTCTGCCAGGCTGTTGATATCGCTGACTAAAAGGCCGTGGCCGAAAATTCCGGGCAGGACCCACCAGAGGCAGGACTGGACTTTCAGGTTCTTCAGGTTTTGCGGGATCTGCAGCCGCAGGTTAAGATCGGTCTTTTCCCGTCCTTCCAGCACCTGTGCTTCCAGCCAGGTCCGGGCGGCCTGCTTTTTTTCCGGCTCAGCCAGCTCTTTTTGCCGCTGGAGGATCTGCTCATACTCGGCCAGGTTCTCCTCATAGACAAAGCGGGCTGCCGGGAAGTCTTTTTTGACCTGGCCGGCTGATGTGCACCAGAGCTGCTTTGCCGGCAGCGGGGCTGCCTTCAGATTTTCCACAGCCACTTCATCTCCTTGCAGCTGCCGGACCATGAAAGCAGCTGTCTGCCGGGCCAGCTGGTCTGTATACATGTGGGTTGAGTCGTCTTCACAAAGCACCAGCTTCTCTGCCTGGCCATGCATGGCCCAGAAACGCCTGGCCCGTCCAACACTGCGCCTGGTGCCCTCGATCGGGAACAAGTCAGAGCGCACCGCATTAACCTGCACCGGCCGGGGGGCCATGGCCAGCAGGAAGTCCTCATGATCATAGCCCAGCCTGGAATAGCCAGGCCAGATCTGTTCAGCATCCTGGGCGCCACCGGCATAGATGTACTCTCTCCGGCTGGTTAAAAAGTTAGTCGGGGCCGCCGCCTTGATCCGTGGTTCTAAAAGCATCATCAGGCTGGTCTGGGTGCCGCCACCCGAACTGCCGGTTATGCCGATTTTTTCCGGATCAACTTCCGGACGCTGGCAAAGGTAATCGATCGAGCGCATGGCATCGTGGATGAAGTAGCGGGTATTGTATTTACCGGTTAAAAGGCACTGGCTGCCAGCCTGGTCATGCTCCGAGGTTGGCCCGGCCATGACTGAACCGGCAGCACCTGCTTCGTAATAGCCAAAACGTTCACCCTGGCCAAAGGGGTCCTGGGTCAGGACAACAAGGCCGGCCCGGGCCAGGATCTGGCTGACGGCCTGGTAACGGGAAGACTGCTTGCCGTCCCCGGAGTGGCCCAGGACAAATAAAACTGCGGCACCGGGTTTTGCCTGTCCTTTAGGCAGGTAGAGGCTGGCTGTGATAAAACTGTCCGGCCGGGACTGGTAAATCACCTTTTCCACAGCAAAACCATCGCCCTCAACCCTGCCAGTCACCTTGGGATTGAGCGGGCAATCCACCTGGGGCAGGCCACCCAGGGAAAAAATCACATCCTGGCGCAGTTTTTCCTGATAGACAGCCAGCTCTTCCTTGTTCTTTATTGCATCCCGCCGGGCATCGCCCCTGTCAAAGACAGCCGCTGAGCGACTGTAAATATAGCGCTGCAGCTGGGATTTCACATCATAAAAAAACAACAGGGCTGTTTTTGCCTCGTCAACAAGTGTCTTGATTGCCATGCTTAATTCTCCTTCAAAGGGGCATCTTCTGCCATAGCCTGATTTTTTCTGCCATCTGGCGGCCCAGCTCCAGCTCCCCCTCCTCGATCAGGCGCAGGGTGGCTGTCAGGAGCTCATTATGGGCTTCACAGGTGAAAACATTACGCATAAATAAAAACTGTTTGTTTTCAGCTGTGGCCGGGTCGCTCAGGTACTCATCTTTAAACTGCAGGCGCTTGATATAGTGCACACCCGAGATCATGCACCAGCCCTTGAAATAATCGGCCAGCAGCCTTTCGTCCTGGATCGGCCCGGAGATCATTGCCAGGTAGGCCAGCATCCTCTCCTTGTCCTTGCCTGTAAAGGGTGTGATCGTGCTGCAGTCGGGATCAAAGCGGTAGGGAACCGGCTCCAGGCAAAAAAGGCCGTCCGGGCCAAGTTCCAGCCGGGCCAGGTAGCCATAATACCAGGAAGAGTCCGCTTCCTGGCGGCTGCTGTGGAAAAGGAAGTTGCCTGTGCTGTAGACAATCGGGCAGCCGCGGTAGATCTCCCAGCCCTGCGGGCAATGCGGGTGCATACCCACAACGGCACTGGCCCCGCAGTCAATGATGAAGCGGTAGCGCTCGACAGTGCCAGGACTGGGCAGGGGTGAGTATTCATGGCCGCCATGGAATGCGACAAGGACATGGTCAGCCCGGGCTCTGGCAGCCTGGATCGACCTTTTCAGGCCAAGAAGACTGAAGGCTGCCGAACCGGCCTTTTCTTCTCCCGCCCCGCCGAATTCATTTTCCGCCACTGCCAGGACTGCCAGCCGAACCCCTTTTCTTGTAACCAGCCAGGGCCTGTGGGCTTCAGCCAGGTCCTTGCCCCCACCCACATAGGCCAGTCCAGCCCGTCTTAAGGCAGCCAGGGTCTTTTTCACCCCTGGCTGGCCGAAGTCACCCAGATGGTTGTTGGCCAGGACAACACAATCAAAAGCACCAGCCTTGAGCAGGACTGTATCTTCAGCCTGCCCGGCTAAATCCGGCCCCTGCCGGGCGACAGCTATTTTCTCTCCGCCGGAAAAAAGGGGGTTTTCCAGATTGACCAGGCGCAGGTCAGCCCCGGCCAGATGGGGCTGGATAGCAGAAAGGATCTGCCGGCTGCTGTTTTCATCCAGCCGGCCACTGATCTGGCGCGTGGACAGGTCACCGGCAAAAACCACGCTGAGTTTTTGCTTTTCTTGGGCCATACTGCCTCCTAGCTCAGGTCATCGGCCTTCTAGACCGGCATCTTCTGCCAGGCCCTGATCTTTTCCGCCATCTGGCGGGCAAAATCCAGTTCCTGCTCCTCGATCAGGCGCAGGGTTGCTGTCAGCAGCTCATTGTGGGCCTCACAAGTGTAAAGGTTGCGCATGGCCAAAAGCCGCCTGTCACTGGCCAGGGCGGGGTCAGTCAGGAATTCGTCCTGGAACTGCATCAGTTTGACATGGCTGGGACCAGTTATGCTGCACCAGCCCTTAAAATAATCAGCCAGCAGCTTCTCATCTTTTATTGGCTGGGAGATCTCGGCCAGGTAGGCCAGCATCTTTTCTTTGTCTTTTCCTGTGTAGGGGGTGATTGCGGTGCAGGCTGGATCAAACCGGTAAGGGGCCAGCTCCAGGCGGGCCGGGCCGGTCTTGGCAAACTCCAGCTGGGCCAGGTAGCCATAATACCAGGAAGAGCCGGCCTCCTGGTTGGAGCTGTGGAAAAGGAAGTTGCCGGTGCTGTAGACAATCGGGCAACCCTGGTGTATCTCCCAGCCCTGGGGGCAATGTGGATGCATGCCGATCACAGCAGAAGCGCCCCACTCAATGATCAGACGGTAACGTTCCACCACCCGCGGGCTGGGCAGAGGATTATACTCATTGCCACCATGGAAAACAACAACAACATGGTCTGCCTTGCTGGCGGCATCTGCCACTGCCCTGGCCAGCCGGCCCAGGGAAAACCCGGCAGAACCTGCCTTATCGTAATCGGCTCCGCCAAATTCATTTTCCGCCACAGCCAAAACAGCCAGCCGGATACCGTTTTTTTCCACCAGCCAGGGCCTGTAAGCCTCAACAATATCCCTGCCGCCGCCAGTGCGCCCGATCCCGTTTTCATCCAGGATCTCCAGGGTCCTCAAGACACCGGTCTGGTCAAAATCACCCAGGTGGTTGTTGGCCAGGACAGCGCAGTCAAAACCGCCGGCCTTCAAAAAGGCCACATCTTCCGGCCGGCCTTCCAGGTTGGGACCCGTCTTGGCTATCGGCTTGGCTTCCCCGGCTGCAAAGAGCGGGTTTTCCAAGTTGATAAGGCGCAGATCAGCCGCATCCAGCAGGGGCTGGATCCCGGCCAGGATCTGTTTGCTTTCCTTCGCACTGACCCGGCCGCTGATTTCGCGCATGCACAGGTCTCCGGCAAAAACTGCTTTCAGGCTTTGTTTTTTCTTTTCCATCTTCTGTCCTCACTCTCCACATGGTTTTTATTGTTCTGCTTAAATCCTCACTCCTGCCCAGCCCTTTATCCGGCTCAGCCCGGGCCCAGGAGGCGGACAGGACCAAACAGGCCGCTGCCCCAGCTGACCGTGTCTTCTTCAAAGGGGCGGGCTATTTTATGGTAAGGCCCGATCACATTGTCCGGCCACTTATCCAGCTTGTCAGAGTAAACAAACTGGTTGGCCATGCTGTTGCTGACNNGGGCGCCGGCCGGATAAAAGTAAAAGGGAGCCCAGGCTTTCCGGCCCAGGTCCTGGCCGTTTAAGAAAACCTGGCAGGCAAAATTAACCTGCCCCAGATCCAGGACCGCGACCTGGTCCAGATCCTTTTTTGCCAGCGTGAAACTGGTCTTGTAGGATACATCGCCGGAAAAGTCCTTGCCCAGCAAACCGGACCAGTCGCCCAGGCTGCCTGCCCGGGTATCCGGACCCAGGTCATGAATCTCAAAATCATGCTCGCCCAGCAGGTACCGGCGCAGGGGGCGCAGCTGCCAGCCCGAAGCAAGGGTTGCCAGCAAACGGCCCGGCCGGGGATCTTCTTTTTCAAGCGGCAGACTGGCATTGCTGAAAAAGACCAGGCAGGAACCGGCAAAGTCCAGTTCCAGGTCCAGCAGCCAGCCTTGCGGGGTCTTTTTTGCTGACCGGGGCTGGTAGATCCGGCCGCTTGCCGGATCAAGAAGGTGGATTTTTTCCTTTTCAGCAAACTCCACCTGGCAGCTGAGTGGTCCTTCGGCTTCATTAACCAGAAAATAAAGCCGGCCATTGTCCAGCTGGCGCCGGCAGACCCGCAGTTTTTCCTGGTGCGGCTGGCAGTGCACAAGAGATTGGCCTTCCGGTGTGGAGCTCACCCGGCCGCCAGATGCTGTAAAGCTGGCCAGCAGCCGTTCTGTGGCCTCATCCGGCTGGTTTTCCCCGGCCAGGTAGATCGCGCTGTACTGCATGGGGCCATGCAGCAGGCGGCCATTTTCAATCCTTGTCTTTGGGCTGGCCAGGAGGTCATCATCGACCAGGTCAAAATCAATCTGGCGGCGCAGGAGGTCTTCTGCCAGCTGGTCATGGCTGGCGGCAGCCCGGCTGGCCCTTGTACCGCCTGCCCAGACGTCCCGGATAGGGAAATAAAGGGCTGCATCCACCAGGGGCCGGCCCAGGCTCAGCAGGTAGCTGAGCCTGGCTGTATATGCATGGAAGAGGTCGAGATACTGGTTGAGCGGGCTGGCCTTTAAAGGCACATAGGTCGGCCTGATCCGGCCGCTGAAATAATCCCTGGTTGAGGAAAGGGCATTACTCATGGTCAATATATTGATGCCGCGGACATATTGGTAGTCAGTGATCCACTTCATATAGGCAGGGACAAGGCCACTGCCATATACTGCAAAGGATTCGCTGCCGGCAAAGGGCAGGTCCTCCTGGTGGGCCACGCTGGAGGCATACTTGGGGAAATGGT
>LSQX01129326.1_pt1 | contig 12327 bp, 9 predicted proteins | sample 654561 | NCBI WGS metagenome assembly LSQX01 (sample SAMN04489861, study PRJNA283612) | anaerobic digester metagenome | isolation source: 4 biogas reactors fed with cattle manure at either 37C or 55C with and... | place: Denmark: Kongens Lyngby | collected 2014 | reverse complement strand
CCTATCAGCGGCGTGACCGTGTGGGGCTGATCGTTTTTCAAAAGGATCGGGCGACGCTGGTCCTGCCCCCCACCAATTCAGTTTTATTAGCACAACGCGCCCTGGCAGACGTCCCCGTAGGCGGGAAAACGCCGTTGAGCGCTGGGCTGGCTCTGGCGCTTCAGGTCGTCACACGGGAAAAGACGCTCCATCCCGACATTTTACCCCTGCTGATTATCCTCACAGACGGCGCGGGCAATGTCGCCATGGGGACAGGTTCGCCGCAGGCTGAAGCCCATCAAATCGCAGAGCAAATTGCGTTGGAGGATATCCACTCCGTGGTCATCAACATGGAACATGAAAACTTCGACCAGGGCCTTGCACAGAACCTGGCAGTTCACATGAATGCACCCTGTTACACACTGAAGGATTTGCGCAGCGAAACGCTCTACAGGACAGTGCAAAACGAGATCACCCACGGTCCAACCAAAAGGACACTTGAGGATCCCAAATCGCCTGAATTTTAACTATTGCATTCTTCTTCAGTCTTTTCGACTTTGATGTCCGGGAAGAACTGGCGTAACGTGCCGGCAACCCAACCCTGTAAGGTTGCCGTGGAGAGCGGGCAATCCTCACATGCGCCACCCAGTTTTACATAGACTGTATCTTCCTCAATCCGGTCCAGCTCGACAGAGCCGCCGTGATATTGCTCGATATAAGCATTTAATTGTTCGATGAGACCCTTAATTTGTTCATAAACGGTGTGTTCCGTATATGGCATCTTATACTCCTGTTTTTAAATCATTTTCACAAATCATATCATAAAGTCAGGCGCCTGCGCAAATAATCCGGAAGTGGATTTTATGTGATAAAACTGACTTGACGTCCTTATCTCACATAGGTCAGTGATCCAAATTGTCCACACTTATCCACAAAACTATCCACAAGATTTTGGTCAGTTATCCACATGTTCTTCACCCGTCATCTCAATCACAAACTCACCCCCGTATGCCTTCTGGATCCCATCTGACAAGGTCTGTCAGGCTGCCTGAGCCAACCGATTGGAAAATTAGTGTTGATGCTCAGACCGCCAGAAGCGTCTGATAAGGAGAACCAACTAAAGATCCTGCAAAAGTGATCCTTTTAGATCTCGATCAATTTCCCAGGGGTAAACAATGAACGCGTCGGTGATGGCGGCAAAATAATCAGGACGGTTGGAACCAAACAGGTTTCGATAGGGGTTGAAATGCAACACACAGGTATAGGCGTATCCACCAGCAGCCGAAACTCTGTTTTTGACAGATGTGATCGTTCTTCCTGACCCCCACACATCATCCATGATCAAGATCCGCTCGCCTCTTAGCAAGTCATCTTCCGGAAACATCATAAATTTTGGCCATGCCAGGAGGCGGGGACGTTCTACATCTGCCAGTTCTGAAGGAAAATCGACAGCGGCGATTAAGAGTTTCTGGATATCCATCACTTCTGCCAGCAAACCGCCGGGAATGATGCCCCCGCGGGATATCATGATCATGCCATCAAAGGTTAAATCAAATTGCGGAATCAGATGGTCAATGATCTTATCAACATCGTTCCAGGTGAGTAATTCTCGTCTTTGCGCCATCTTTAAAATATCCTTTACGCCTTATAAACGCGTTTCTAATACCTGCCTCAAAATCTTTGGGGGGGATACCTGCGTCATTCCTTCCGATTGTTGGGCAGCTGCCACATTTTCTGCCCAGCAATAAAGTGCGGTGTGATAACAAGCCCTGATAAAGGTGCTGAAGGCAATTCCAACAACTGTGAACACGCTTGCAATGAGCAACCCGACCAGACAGCCCGGTAACATCCTCCAGGACCCAAACAGCGTTGGCCTGGCAATCGCTATTCCGACCACAAAACCCAGAACGATGCCTGCAACCGTCGTTACGCCTTCAATTATTCGAGAAAAAATATCGACTGGGATAAAAGAAGGCTGCCATCTCAAGAGGTTGCCGTCAATCATGTCTGAAACTCGCTTTGTCGCCTCATCCGTGGCAAGCTGTTCCACGGCGATCACCGGGAGAACCAAACCGCCGGCGTTGAGCCATGAGGGAGCATCCTGGGGCTTTTTTGAAATTGCCCCTCGCACTTGATAAAAAAGTCGCAAAATGGGGTAGGTCAGCCTGAAATAGGCAACATCATTGCCACTGCGGGCTAATACATCCAAAAAAGGTTCCGATTCGTTGGGTGCTTCAGGATCAGCATCAAACCGGATCAGGTTATTGAAAATTTGGCTGGTGCTCAATGCGGTAACTTCTCCAAATATTCTTAAACCAAACAGAAGAAAAGTGCTGATCAACCCGATAAAGATCATGCCGATGGGGGGCAACCCGATCAAACCGACCACAAGCGCCAGAGGTATCGCAGCAGCCAGGATTAACACCAGGCTTCCCAGGCTGAAAATCATCCAGGGTTTTTGGAGTTGCTCATTTTCAACAGCCCTTTGAAAGCTGAATTTGATAAACCGCATACTATACTAGAGTTTTTGCACTGATTCAATCCCGGTTCCTTGTAGGATGGTTTTTATCCTATCATAAGGTTGATCATTGATTCCGACAATTCCGCTCAAAAGTCATAAGCCAAATGCGTTTACAGCAGGCTGGATGGATCAACTTCCACAATCCAATTGGGAACCTGTCTTTCACGCAGAAGGTTGACGGGATCAGGTCCTCGAAGGATGATCTGCCAACGGTATTGTCCATAAGCCCTTGAAAAATAGCTGGGCAATGGACCAATCAGCTCTGTTTTCGACCTGTCTTCCTCGATCCAGTTCTCAACACGGCGGGCGACTTCCCGAGCAGTCTCCTCGGCTTTGATCGGATCGTGATGCCGAAATTCAAGACGTACCAATCGGGAGAAAGGCGGATAGCCCAGCTGCCTGCGGAAAGTCATCTCCTGCTCAAAAAAGCCTTTGTAATCATGTTTGGCAGCCATCTGAATGGCGTAATGATCGGGCTGATAGGTTTGCAATACGACCTTGCCGCCCAAAGGGCTGCGTCCAGCCCGACCTGCCACCTGAGTTAAGACCTCAAAGGTTCGTTCGGTTGCCCGGTAATCTGGCAGGTTCAATCCCACCTCTGCCAGGACAACGCCCACCAGAGTCACAAGCGGAAGATCCAGTCCCTTGGCCAGCATTTGCGTCCCAATCAGGATATCCGCTTCTCGATGGATAAAGTGGGTCAGGATTCTCTCATGCGCTCCTTTTTCCCGGGTCGTATCCGCATCCCAGCGCAGGGTCTTCGCACCGGGGAACCTTTCGTGGATCAGTTTCTCGACCCGTTCCGTCCCAATACCCAGCTGGCGAATTTGTTTGCTTCCGCATTGTGGGCAAACAACAGGAACCTGACGTTGATATCCGCAGGTGTGGCAGATCAAGCGATTCTCTCTGGCGTGGTAGGTGAGCGGTTTCTCATCACGCGGGCATTTAACCACATAGCCGCAGGTCCTGCAAAAGACATACGTGGCTGATCCACGACGGTTCAGAAACAGGATCGCTTGCTGATGGGTCGCCAGCACGTGTTCGATGTCCGCCTGCAGTTGCCGGCTGAAAATACTGCGGTTACCTTCAATTAATTCCTGGCGCATATCCACAATCGAAACTGGCGGCAACCCCAGGTCCGCGGTTTGGCCTTCGCCCATTTTTAAGGGCAGCGAAACGCCCAGGTTCCGGGCATAATAGGCAATCGATTCACGATGTGCCAGGATTCGCTTGGGCAGTTCAATGTAGTTCCAGTTCCCATACAAAGCTCGGTAATATTGCGTCAGACGGGGCGTGGCAGAACCCAGGATAACCGCAGCGCCTGTCAGCCTGGCATAGGCAACGGCAGTATCCGCGCCGTGGTAGTATGGCTGGCTATCTTGCTGGTCATAAGATTCGTGATGGCATTCATCGACAATGATCAATCCAGGATCTTCCTGAGGCACAAATAATGCGCTGCGCGGCCCAATAATTACCGGAAGATCTCCATTTCGTACCCTTCGCCAGGTGTCAAACCGTTCTCCAACTGAAAGCTGTGAGTGCATCACCCCCACCTTCCCCGGAAAGCGCGCCAGCAAACGTTTTACCGTTTGAGGAGTCAGTGAAATTTCAGGGACAAGCACCATCACTTGTTTGCCCGCATCCAGCGTCTCCTTAATCGCCCTGAGGTAAAGCTCCGTCTTCCCTGAACCGGTGACCCCGTGCAAAAGAATGGGTTCAGTGGCGCCCCCAAGTTGCGCTGTTTGTAATTGTGCGAAAATCTGCTCCCAGGCTTGCATTTGTTCTGAGGTTAATTCTGGTGGTGAAGCGGGGATATAGGATGTGTCCTCAAGAGGATCGCGCCAAACCTGGATTTCAGCAACATGAATCAAGTTTGCTTTTTTAAGGTAATCCAAATCACCCCGGTTCCCACCCGTCTTTTCAATCACCTGAACTGGTTCGAGGGGCTGGTCTTCACGTGCGAGAGCGTTGAGAATGCCGACCCTGCGTTCGTGTACCCGGGTAATACGACTGAGGGGTTTATCCAAAACCTGAAGCTGATCAGGCGTGATCGCAAGTGATACCTTTTTAATCATTTTAGGGCGCACACGCGGTTCTGGAAGGACAGGTCGCACACTGACAATTCCTTGTCTGGCAAGTTTCCGCATACTGCCCCGCCATTCGATATGGCGAAGATTTGCATCAATTTGCCTGCCCCGGAGGGCTCCTCGTTTCCGCAGCAAATTGATCAGTCGCTTCTCCACGGAGGAAAGCGTGCCCACATCGATGTCGTCTGTCGTTTTTAACTGAATCAGGCTGTCTGTCTGCTGGCTCAACCCTGCTGGCAGCATCAGCTCAATACAGGAACCAAGTGGCGCCAGCGTTTCATCTGCCAGCCAATGAGCCAGCTGGATTTGTTGAAAAGTCAGAACAGGTTTTTCGTCCACAATTTCTTCAACAGGGCGGGTTTCAGAAACTTCAGCGGTCTCAATAAAGCGCAAAACGACACCCTGCACACGTTGAGAGCCAAAGGGCACGATCACCAACGAGCCTGGAACAATTGTACCTTTCAATTCATCGGGCACGTGGTAATGATAGCTCTTTGGGATTTGTGTTAGATTAATTCCGACCTCAACAAAGGCTGTCATACTTTGATTTTACCCCGAACATGTTCGTGCCTTTGCGTAAATTTGGATATTCGCATTCAGAATACAAATTGGGTAAAATAATGTCATAAGAGAAGATCAACCCATTGCCTGTGGCAGAAACAAGTTTTGTCCAGGCATGGAAAAGTCGGTCTCACGCCGAAACACAGACCGCATTCACACAACAGATCAGAGACCACCGTTAGGTCGTTGCTTTGATATTAATTGAGGTTTAAACCAATGCCAGTTCCCATCAAGACGGGCACGGTACTGCGAAATCGGTATCAATTTAAAAAAATAATCGGCCAGGGTGGCATGGGCAGTATTTATCTGTCTGAAGACCTTCGGCTGGAAGGGCGCCTCTGCGCAATTAAAGAGGTGGGATATGATCGCGCTTTGCCAGATGCCATGCTAAAAGAAGCCCGCGAACAATTTCAACGTGAGGCAACCGTCCTTGCCCGCCTGGACCATCCAAACCTCCCCAAAGTCTCTGATTTCTTCTCTATCCAAGACCGCGATTACCTGGTTATGGATTTCGTGCCGGGGAAAGATCTGCGGGAAACGATGATCGAAGCACGCCAAAAGAAGGTTTTCCTCCCGGAAGAGAAAGTGCTCGATTGGGCAGGACAGCTTGCCAGTGCGTTGAAATACCTGCATACTCAGGATCCACCCATTGTTCACCGGGATATTAAGCCGAGCAACCTCAAAATCACACCCAATGGTCTGCTCAAACTGGTGGACTTCGGCCTCGTCAAAATGCTTGCACCAGGAGAAGTGACCATCACAATCTTGCAGGGTCAGGGAACAGCCCTGTATACACCTCTGGAGCAATATGGTGGCGATACAGGACATACAGACGCGCGCAGTGACATCTACGCCTTTGGGGGCACACTCTATCACCTGCTGACCAACCAGCCGCCCGCCAATGTTCGGGATCGATTTCTCAACCCGGGACACCTTTCAAAAATAAGAGAGATCAATCCTTCAGTCAGTACACGCACGGAACGTGCTGTCCACTGGGCTTTGGCTCTGCATCCTGAGGATCGCCCCAGGGACATCGACGCACTTACCAAAGCACTTTTTTATGAAGATGCCCCCATCACACAGCCTTACCATTCCAATCACCGCCAGCCCAAACCGATCCAAATACCGGAAAAAATTCTGATCGCCGTAGCAGGTTCGCTGATGGTCCTCAGCCTTCTTCTGACACTCATTAACAATATTTAGTGTCGTATTCCCCCACTCGTTTCAAATATTAATTTTCCAGATAATTTGAAAGTTACTTCCGATTCCGATAGGGATAGCGACCCGCCGTGCGAATCCACCAGATCAGACAGAGGAGCCAGCCCAAGAGCAAGCCAACAACAACGACTTCAATAACGAAGGTCGTTCCAGATTGGCCCATCCAGTATTTCGTTCCCTCGGTGCCAAGGGTGAGGTAGGTATAAGCCAGGAGTGCGCCAATCAGTGCGCTCAATCCGGACCGCAACCCCCAACGGATTGTCCCCCACCAATAATAACCAACCAGGTAAGCCAGTCCGCTTCCGATCCCCATCACAACAACGCCCAGCATCCATTCACCCATGCTCGGGTAAACTTCCACGATTGGTGTGGGCGTGGGAGCAGGCGTTGCCAGCTCAGTCGGCGTGGGCGATGGCATTTCCGTGGGCGTTAACGAAGCCAGCGGCGTTGGCGTATAGGAGGTGATCGACGTGCTTCCTTCTGGAGAGATATCAATTTGGAGGACTTCAGATTGAATTGCGGGTTCGCTTATTGCACTAATTTCTAATTCGCCTGCTGAATCGACACGGTAAGCAAAATAGGCAATCCCTTCACTGGTTGTCGTTTCAAACTGCTGTACAATTCCTGGCTCGCCTGAAAAAACGAAATTGAATCGGACAATCGTCCCATCGGGTACCGTATTTTGATTGCGGTCATGGATGCGCCCTGTAGAAATCGTAATCGTATCGCCGATGGCAAAACTTGGTTCCGGCGTTGGTTCAGGGGTTTGAGTCACATCCGGCGTGTCTTCCTGTATGGGCATTGATTCGACCTCAGGGAGCACCAGATGAAGATTGATCACCTGATTGGGGTCGGGGGCAGTCATCGTAATCAGGTTGTATCCCACGGCATTGTAAGAGACGGGCAAAGCGCCCGTAGGGGTCAGTTCCTTCATTAAAACTCGAGAGGCAACTTCAAAAAAAGCCGTGTGTTTGCAGTAAAGGGCATAATATGCGGTCACTTTGGAAATGTTGGTCGCATCAAGATATAAAGGAGAACCCATAGCGAATACAATCACATGCTTCCCGGTAAGCAGCTCTGGTCGTTCAGCCAAAATTCGCTGTAAAGCGCTTGTTTCCGGGTGGGTGGGATCAATTTCAACGGTGTTAAAAATCACCCAATCGGCGGTTTGCAAATTTTCCAAAAGGGATTCTTGTGAGGAATTTCCCTCATTGTCCAATGTTTTTGCCAGTTGAGCAAATGTATAAGAAGCAATTTTATAAGCCTGAATTTGCCCGCCTGCCTGAGGACCATATAATTTTACAAGGGCATCCGAAAAATCATTGGTGCTCGGGGAATAATAAGCTGGACATGTTGAACATTGTCGAACGGTGCGAACATCTGTAAAAATGATCAAATCCTCATAACGCATGGGGGCGGAAGGTAAGATCGTGTCAATTTCATGTAACGAAGGACTGATGAGCGTCACAGCATTTTGGGCAACGGTGAACGTCGTTTTATCGGACACATCACCCAACCCACCCGCAAGCTGATCAGGTAGCACATCCTTAATCGTAAAACTGGCATACATACCCTGCTTTGCCGTGAGAATGCGCAATACAGAGGCATCTACTCTTTGTGCAAAGGCAGCATCTTCTTTGTATTTTTGAACAAAAAATTCGATGATCGATGACAGGGTTGTATAGCCATCCTGGTCTCCCGTGGCAACCATATCATCAATGTAAAGCATATCATTGCCAGCCAAAAAAGCGTTGCGAGCCACCTGCTTGGCATCAAAATTAACTCCATTGGGATCAAAGAAGCGACGTACACCACCGCTCCCGAGATTATCGCTGATGATCAACCCACCGCTTTCACGCCAGTCTGCAAATTCAGGGAGAGTCATGGTTTGTTGCAGCGCGATTGAATCAAAGCTGATCGGGCGCGTGGTTGCACGGATATTTCCCTGGAATCCCTGGTAGCGGATGTGAGATACCATCACCGCATCCGTCCTGGCTGGATCATCGAGTTTTGGCGTCGCAACAGCAAAGTAAGGCGCCAGCTCAATTTGTTTAAGCTGTTCCAATGATTTTCGAACTGTCGCTACTTCCAGGTCTGGTGAACGATCGGAGTTGCCGGACCCAGGAAAGTTTTGAGCGACAACCAGAACCCGATCCTCACTGCCAATGTGCAGTCCTTTGATAAAGGATTTTGCCATTTCTCCCACCCAAAAAGGGTCACCGCCATAGGTGCTCACCCCCAGGGCTTTGGTTGCTTCACTATTTTCTGTTTCAAGCACGTCCAGGTTAGGCCCAAGGTAAAGATTGATTCCAATCTGGTTTAATTCTGACCCCAAGATATGACCCACCTGTTCAGCTAATGTCACATCCCAGGTTGCGCCGATAGCCATTTGTGAGGGGATGGGCGTTAATCCTGAAAGGATCTGGTCATTTGGGCAACCATTCCCGATTTGTTTCACGCCCATCAATAAGGGGACATATGGTGAAGATGCGGACTGTCCCTCCTTTTCTTCGCTCAGTTTTCCTGAAGCAGTCTGCCAGGCAAGCTCCTGCAAGGATGCAACCATGTCCCTGGTGAGTTCAACCGGATCTTCGGAAGGAAAATTATTATTCTCCGCCAAAAAGACCACCCCGCCCACATGGTATTTTGTGATCAGATTATAAATATCCTTCCCTTCCCCAAGATCATAACCGTTAAAGGTGACAAGAAACAGCTGGCCAACCCTTTGTTCAGGTTGCATGGCTGCCAAAATGGCTTCCGGGTCTCCCTGTGTTTGCCCCTGGACTGGATGCATGGGAACAGTGGTGAGACAAACGACCCATACGAGAAGCAATCGCCAGAGTCTCTTTCTAAATCTCAAATTCAAACCTCCAGCGCCTGACGTGCTATCAGCGGAAAATTGGTGATGATCGAATCGACTCCGAGTTTTGCCATCCGTAAAATATCTTCCGGCTCATCGACCGTCCAAACATGTACTTTTTTCATCCGGGCGTGGTTTGCTGCAACAAGTTCCTCATCGACATCATCGAAATAAGGATGAAGCGCATCATATCTGACCAATTTCCAAACCCAGCTGCGAGCCTGTTCGGGCAGAGTGAGCAGTCCTAATTTCGCATCTGGAAGGCGTTTCCTGAGACGTGGGAGGTTGAAGGGATTAAACGATGAAAAAAAGACGGTATCCATCAAATCAAAAGACTTCACTGTTTGGGCAACTCTGACAGGCAAGTCATCAAAAACGGTGGTGTAATTCTTCAATTCAATATTGATGAGATACTTGCCCCCGAATCTATCAAGCACTTCCTCAAGGGTAGGGACGATTTCCCCTTCGCCAGCGTCCAGTTTTTGAAGTTGAGCAAGGGTCAAATCTCTCACCCGCCCAGAACCATTGGTTGTGCGATCAACAGTTTCATCATGGATCACAACAACCTGCTTATCTGCTGAGAGCATCACATCCAGTTCGATGCCATCTGCCTTTTGATCCAGGGCAAGCTGAAAGGCGGCAAGGGTGTTTTCTGGCGCATGGCCGCTAGCTCCGCGGTGGGCAATAATTTTCGGCATTTTCATTTCTCTTCTCCTGTTTACGTTCTTTATTATAGCACGCAGGACTTAACCTGAAAGCCGATGGCATAGAACAGAACACCGTGATCAAAAATATTAAAACCCCTTTTCAGTCAAAGAAATTTCAAATTGATATTGACGGATTAGAACATTCGTGCTATATTTATCATGATTACAAAAGAACGGTTGTTCTAATTGCCTTTGAGGACGGTTGCCATGCGTAGAGCTTATATCTTTCCCGCCATCTTGTTGGGTTGTCTGATTGTGATCTGGATCAGCACAGTGGCAGCAGTCAGCATGCCGTCGCAGGAACTGCTCTCCCCCATGCTGACGGAGACCGCTGAGATTAACGATCCATCTCAGCAAGAAATGCTGGCTACAACGCAAGACTCTCCACCCTCCGTGATGGGTCAAGAGGAAGAAATCTGCTCCCTTCCCACAAGTTATCCCCAGCAGGTGCTTCAGTGGTGCCCGATGATCGAAGCAGCGGCAGACGAAACCGGGATTCCCCCGGGCTTAATCGCTGCGGTCATCTTACAGGAAAGCGGCGGCGACCCGTTCAGCTATTCCGGTAGCGGCGCTGTGGGATTGATGCAGATCATGCCCCGTGACGGGCTGGCAGAGGCTTTCATGTGTATCAACGGACCTTGCTTTTCTTCACGCCCGACCATTGAAGAACTTCAGGTTCCGGATTTCAACATCTTTTTTGGCGCCCGCATGCTGGCGGGGCTGTATACAAAACATGGTTCCTTCCGCGAAGCTCTGTTCCGGTATGGTCCTATGGATGTCGGTTACCATTATGCCGATCTTGTATTGAAAATTTGGGACAACTACCAGTAATTGTTAGGGCTTTAAGCAAAACCTTTTATTTTGGCTGACCGTAACTTCTCAGCTTTTCTACCATGAATTGCATGTCATCATCGGAAAGTATTGCGGGCTCCCCCATGCTTTTACAGCAAATAAAAATTTTAGCAACCAGCTCCAACTGCTCTGCAACATTAAATGCACTTTGAATGTCTGCTCCAACGGTCACCAGCCCATGGTTAGCCAGCAAGCACGCATTGAAATCCCCAATCGCTTCCAATAAATGATCAGACAATTCTTGCGTTCCAGCCGGCGCATACTTCGCCAGCGGCACCTTGTTTCCTGAAACGCCCACCATATAATGCACTGCGGGCAGTTCCCAGTTCATACAGGCAATCGCCGTGGCATGGACCTGGTGCGTGTGAACCACGGCATTAATGTCATTTCTATGGTTCAACAGATCCAGGTGAAAATGAACTTCGATAGATGGCTTTAATTTCCCATCAACAATCTCGCCGTCCGGTTGGATCACGACCACATCCTCAGGGCGCATCGTTAAATAATCTACTGCGCTGGGCTTGATGGCGATCAAACCCTCTGATCGGTTATAGATACTCAGATTGCCGCCCGTTCCTGTCGTCAGCTGACTATCGATCAACTTTCGCCCGTAGTGGACAATGGCATTTCGTTCCTCATATAACAGCATGCTCGTCATTTCTGTATCCTTTATCACTCATTTCAACCCTTATTATAAACGAGCGCAAACAGAATCTGTCCGGCTACTTTTTGTCCTTTACTGAAAGTAACCCATGATGACCATCAAGGCTTCATTGGTTCATTTCAGGTATATTTGGGGAGGATTTATTGTAGGATATGCCTGTTTACAATGTGACTGATCGGTCATATTGATTTACTGGCTTGATTTTCCTGTAATTTTACTAAAATTTATGGCAGCTCTGGAATTCTGAAATCATAAATCCCATCGCGATACTGCCAAATTGTCCCACACCCCGGGCAAAGGATATCGTGGTTCGCTTCAGGTAAACCGGTGTGGCAAATTGGGCACTGAAAAAGATGCTCTTCCATTGCATTTTCTTCAGAACCATCAAGCCGGCAACGAGAAAAAACACTCGGTGAGAACTGCAGCCATTGACCCGTCCATTGCAAACAGGCGTCCAGCGTCGTCAATACTTTTGTCGGCACATGCTTCTTTAAAAATTCGGTACGAAAATGTGAAACAGTGAGCTGTCTTTCAATGGAAAAATTTAATTCTTTCAGATAGCTGCGGATCGCTTTGGGATGAAAATCAAAATTCAAGGCGACGAATTCCACAGGCTCTAACGTGAAAGGATTCCAGCTTTGCCTGTTGATTAAATACCGCAAGATCGCTTTTAAATTTCGCTTATTGGCAAATTCAAGGATGAAGATTCCGCCAGGTTCCATCACCCGTGCCACCTGAGAAAGCGCCAGAGCGGGTTCAGCCATATGATGAAGTGTGCGGATCATGGTTGCACCGTCAAATCGATGATCGGTAAAGGGCAAATGATAAACATCGGCTGCGACATAAAGATAACGCGATGAATCGCCCAAAAACTCGCG
>LSQX01313855.1_pt1 | contig 12328 bp, 11 predicted proteins | sample 654561 | NCBI WGS metagenome assembly LSQX01 (sample SAMN04489861, study PRJNA283612) | anaerobic digester metagenome | isolation source: 4 biogas reactors fed with cattle manure at either 37C or 55C with and... | place: Denmark: Kongens Lyngby | collected 2014 | reverse complement strand
TTAATTTTACCAAAATTCATCTTCAATACATTTTGTTTTGACCAGTAATCTTAGTCGGAGTGATTTCGTATATACCAATTTTATAATATAAGTTTTAAATAAGATAATCTTTTTTTTTATTATCTTTACAAAAAATACTAATATCACAAATAGGACTTAATATGAAAATACTTGCAATTTTTTGTTTAACATTTTTTTTAAACTTAGCGCCACTTGCTGATGGCGACAAAGACGATTGTACTTATAAAGGCTATCCGATGATGGGAAAAGTAAGGATAGTTGAACAGGGCGAAGATGTTCGCATAAGGATTGTTGAACAGGGCGAAGATGTTCGCATAAGGATAGTAGATCGTCCCGCACTCTATTGTTACGAGTGGAGAATAGTTGACCATGGTGAAGATTTGCGTGTACGAATTGTTGAACAAGGCGAAGACCTAAAAATAAGATTTGTTGAACGTACTCCATAATTATTATAAATAAGCCTAGTTGAAAAATAATTACTTTTATCACAAAAATAAGGAGAGGAAATAGCGGTGTTTGAGTTTGAAAAATTAAACGCTAAAATTCTTGAAAAACTCAAATTGATTAAAAAGAAAGATATAAAGGTAGTGTACTTTTTGCCAAACAATAAAACTGAAATATTTACCTTATAAAATCAACAACCCGACTATCGCTAATCGGGTTGAGGACGGTACGACCATTGTAGGTCGATCCTAATAAGACTTCAAATATACAATATATTTTATTCAAATCCAAATTAATTTCAATAAAAATTAAAAAACTTGAAATTATAAAAAAAACACATTTAAAATAGTATGAAAAGCCCAGCGTAGGCTTATGTTTACATTATTTCAGGTACTTCTATGCCTAATAATTTCATTGCAGATTTTATTGTACCAGCAATGTTTTTTGCTAATAATAATCTGAATTGCAGTGTTTTAGCTTCTGTTTCTTTTAAAATACTATGTTCGTGATAATATTGATTAAAAAGCTTTGTTAAAGCAAAAACATAATTAGCAATAAGGCTTGGGTCGAGTTTTCTTGCAGATTCCTGAATTGTTTTTTCAAAATCACATAAATGAGAGATTAATTCTATCTCTAAATCTACAATTTCAGCATCTTGACTAGCTTTTCCCGAAAACTTAATGTTCATTTTGTCAGCATTACGCAAAATTGATTTTATACGAGCATGAGTATATTGAATAAATGGGCCTGTATTACCATTAAAATCAATTGATTCCTTAGGATTAAAAACCATTTGTTTTTTAGGATCTACTTTAATTATAAAATACTTTAAAGCTCCCAAAGCAATCATTTTGATAATTTTTTCTTTTTCATTTTCATCTAAATCATGAGTTTTACCAGATTCTTCAGATATTTTTTTAGCTGTTAAAATCATATCATTTAATAAATCATCTGCATCCACAACTATTCCTTCTCTTGATTTCATTTTTCCTTCTGGCAATTCAACCATTCCATATGAAAGATGTTGTATTATATCGCTATATGATTTATTTATTTTAGAAATAATTTTTTTCAAAACAGCAAAATGATAATCTTGCTCATTTCCAACAACATAAATAATTTTTTCTGGCTGCTCTTCTTCAATTCTTTTAATGGCAGTGCCTATATCTTGTGTCATATAAACCGTTGTGCCGTCACTACGCAAAAGAATTTTTCTATCCAAGCCATCATTACTTAAATCAATCCAAACTGAATTATCTTCGTCTTTAACAAATATGCCTTTTTCAAGTTCTTTATTTACAATTTTTTTGCCAAGCAAATAAGTGTCGGATTCATAATAAATTTTATCAAAACTAATTCCCAAATCTGAATATGTTTTATCAAAACCCTTATAAACCCACGAGTTCATCATTTGCCAGATTTTGATAATTTCTTTATCTCCATTTTCCCATTTTCTTAAAATTTCACGAGCTTCTAAAATTATTGGAGCATTTGCTTTTGCATATTCTTTATTTTCACCCTTACTAATTAGCTCATTAATTTCTTCTTTATATTTAGTTTCAAATTTCACATAATATTCGCCTACTAATTTATCACCTTTCTTATTATTAGTTTCAGGTGTTTCGTCATTTCCCCACTTTATCCAAGCTAAAATCGATTTGCAAATATGTATTCCTCTATCATTAATTAAATTAGTTTTGATTACATTTTTACCAGAAGCTTGAAGTATTTTTGAAATAGAATCGCCAAGAAGATTATTTCTAATATGCCCTAAATGTAAAGGTTTATTTGTATTTGGAGAAGAAAATTCCACCATTATGGTTTCTTTTTCAACTAGCTCATACTCAGAAGTTTGTGTGTTTAAGTTATTTAGTCTGTTTATCCAATACTCATTAGTCATTCTAAGATTTAAAAATCCATTTATAACATTATATGAAGACACATCCTCATATTTTTGTCTAATAAAAGTACCTAAATCTTTTGCCGTATCTGCAGGAGACTTTTTGCTAAATTTAGAAAAAGCAAAAACCACTACTGTAAAATCGCCTTTTATCTCTTCTTTCGTTTTTTCAATGGGGATGTCAATATTTGTAGTGTCAATAGAATAAAGAGCTTCTAAGCCTTGTTTTATATATTTTTCAATATTTTTTTCCATGAATAAAAATTATTTGCAAAAATAAGTAAAGGAAATAAGAAAAAAACTAAGATTTATCAGTTTGTTGATAAAATTTACAATAAGCTGATATTCCACAACTTGCACATTTAGGACTTCTCGCAGTACAAACATATCTGCCATGTAAAATCAACCAATGATGTGCATCAGGAATGTCTTTTTTAGGAATATGTTTTACTAATTGTTTTTCGGCTTGTAAAACAGTTTTTGCATTATTAGTTAATCCAATTCTTGCAGATACACGAAACACATGAGTGTCAACCGGCATTTTTGCTTGGCGAAATAAGACAGATGCAATAACATGTGCAGTTTTTCTGCCTACTCCTGGTAATTTTTGAAGTTCATCAACATCTTCAGGTATTTTTCCATTGTATTTCTCAGTTAAAATTTTTGCCGTTTGAGAAATATGTTTTGCCTTATTGTTTGGATAAGAACAAGATTTTATATATTCATAAATTACTTCTTGACTTGCATGGCTCATGGTTTGGGCGTCTGGATAATCTAAGAATAGAGCAGGAGTGAGGAGGTTTACTCTTTTGTCTGTGCATTGAGCAGATAAAATAACGGCTATTAATAATTGAAAATCTGTTTTATAATCAAGCTCTGTTTCTGCTAATTTCATATTCTCCCTGAAATAGTCTAAAACATGTTTATATCTTTCTTTAATTGTCATATATAGTGGAAAAAATAAGACCGACAAAATATCGGTCTTAGTCTTAATATTTAGTTTGTTTTAATTTTCAGATAAAAATCTTTCAGCGTCAATTGCAGCTTTACAGCCAGAACCAGCAGCAGTAACAGCTTGACGATAGATAGAATCTTGAACATCACCGCAAGCAAAAACTCCAGGAATATTTGTTCTTGAAGTTCCCGTAATAGTTTTAATATAGCCTTGTTCGTCAAGTTCTAAATAATTTTTGAATAAATCGGTTGCAGGAGTGTGTCCAATTGCTAGGAAGAAACCATGAATATCAATAATTTTTTCTTCTTCAGTTTTATTGTTTTTTAGTCTGGCACCAACAACTCCAGCATTATCACCTAAAACTTCAACAGTATTATGATTCCAAAGTATTTCTATTTTAGGGTTATTCATAACTCTTTCTTGCATTGCTTTTGAGGCACGTAAAACATCTCGTCTTACTATCATATAAACTTTATTACAAAGACCAGCCAAGTAAGAAGCTTCTTCGGCAGCAGTATCGCCACCACCAACAACAGCAACATCTTTATTTCTATAGAAAAAACCATCACAAGTTGCACAAGCCGAAACACCTAAACCTTTAAATCTCTCTTCTGATTCTAAACCAAGATAATTAGCAGTTGCTCCTGTTGCAATAATAACAGTTTCTGCCTCAATTTCATGCACATTGTCGGCCACCACTTTAAATGGTCTTTGGCTAAAATCAACTTTTGTAATATAACCAAACCTAACATCTGTACCAAATCTTTGAGCTTGAGCTTTTAATTGATCCATCATTACAGGACCAGCAACTCCTTCGGGATAACCCGGAAAATTATCAATATCTGTTGTAGTTGTAAGTTGACCACCAGGTTGTAAACCTTCATAAACAACAGGGTTTAAATTTGCTCGGGCTACATAAATAGCAGCAGTATAACCAGCAGGACCAGAGCCGATTATTAAACATTTAATCTTTTCACTCATTGTAAAGTAATTTTATTCTTTAAATTGTTATTAATTCTGAATTGTAATAGGAATTTCTTCATAAACTTGAATACAAGAACCATTTGCAGTATTACAAGCTTGACCTTGGATAATCAAGACAAATGACATTATGTCAGTTATTGGCACATAATTGGCTCTAAATTCAACATTAGCTTGATAAGTGCCAACATTCATATTAAATACTTCATCAAAAACAGATATTGCTGGTGTAATTTCTTTAAAACTTAGATCATAAACTTTATTGTTTCTGTCATCTATATTAAATTCTAAGCTTAAAGGACCACCTTCTTCCAAGTTCATCCCATAAACATACCAATTATTTTGAATTTCTGCCTTAATATGCAAATTATAAGACCCATCTTCTGAACGCGATTGATTAATATCCCAAATTACCGGATTTTCTTGTGAGAATGCTACAAAACTCATCAAAAAAATAAAAATTAATGTTGTGATTTTTTTCATTTTAAATATCTTTTTTATAATAATGATTAATACTACAAATAGTTTGCCCGAAAATAACATTTTTTTTTGATTCTAAATAAAAAATCATTGTTTATTTTGTATTAGCATATATTTTACAAAGTTTTTATAAATAAATTAATTCTTATGGCAGAACTGTCAAGTTTGCACTGTCGGCAATATACACATTTGTAAAATAAGTTCCTGAACCTATCCAATAACCGTTGGCAGGGCTTCCATAAATATTAGATTTTACAGAAGCAGGATTAGTAAATGGATTGCTCCCTGTTATAACATTTCTATAAACAGAGCTCCAAAAATTAAAACTATTTTGATCAATAGTGGACATTTTTAAACTTACTGTATCGCCAATTTTATAGCAAATTAAATCCAAAAAATCCAAATCTTCATCAGTCCAAACATCAAAATAATAAGCATTTCTTTCATATCCTTTTGTCATAGGCGTGTATGTAAACTCTTGGTTGTTTATTAATTTATCGTCTAAAACATGTGGACCGAAAGAAGGGCGGTAATACCATTTTTGTTTTCCTAAAATTTTAGAATAAAAAGTATAATAATTTCCATAAATAGGAGGGTCGGTAAATTTAAAATTTAAAAAACCCAAGCTATCATGACCGGGTATTAAACTAAACCAGACTGAATCTATTGGAATAGGCTCGGGTATTGTAGTTGTTGAATTATACTCATTTTCTAAATATAAAATTTTTAAAACATAAGATTTATTAATTTCACCTTTAAACTTAGTTCCACGATAACCATGGTAAGGATATCTGTCCATTATTGCAGGCTCTAATGTGTCGCTAATAATTCCGTTGGAAACAATAACGCAAGCATCAGAATTTTTAATTATGGAAGAATTTAATATTGTAGTATCTATATAAGTAAAATAGCTTGTGTTTTTTGTAATAAAAACCATTGGGTAGTCATTATAATCTATCATAGCTTCAATTACAAGTTTTTCCTGAGCCTGAGGAAGTTCTAAACTAATATCTTTAACACAAGAAATAAGTATAATAAAAAGAATTAGTAAAATATTTATTTGTATTATTTTCATAAATTAAAATTTAAAATTCCAAGTTATAGAAGGTAAAATAGGAATTAGGGAAATTTGTTTTGCTTTGGTCGTAAAATTACCGCTTTCAACACTACCTTTATCTTCTAAATAAATAAAATATGGATTTTTTCTATTATATACATTAAATACAGAGAAATTCCATGAAGATTCCCATTTGTCGGTTTTTTTATGTTGATAAGTAAGCGAAATATCTAAACGATGATATGGCTGCATTCTGTAAGAATTTCTTGGTCCATATTCACTTATCAAATCACCGTCAATCATATATCTTGCTATTGGTAAGGTAGTTGTGTTGCCAGTTGCAAAAACAAAAACTAAGGAAGCGTCTAATTTTTCTGTAATTTGATAAGTTGTTGTTAAAGATAAATCATGTCTGCGGTCGTATTTTGCAGGAAATGCTTCTCCATCATTTATATCATCAAAAATTCTTTCAGTTTTTGACCAAGTATATCCAATCCAGCCTGTAAAACGCCCTGTTCTTTTCTTTAAAAATAATTCAGCACCATAAGAATATCCATCACCAAAAATAAAGTAATTATCAGCATTATCGTTTACATCATCTCCCGGAAGTGCCCCGTCTGCATATTCAATTAAATCATAAAGATTTTTGTAATAAGCCTCAACAGAAGTTTCGAAATGGTCATTAAAAAAGTTTCTAAAATATCCTATTGCATATTGTCGTCCTCCTTGTGGTTTAACCACATCGCTACAAGGTACCCATAAATCGGTTGGTAAAGTTGAAGCCGATAAAGAAGCTAAATGAATAAACTGTTTGTTTTGCATAAAAGATGCTTTTAAAGAAGAATTTTTGTCTAAACTAAATTTAATACTAGCTCTTGGTTCATATGAATCATAAAATGCAACATTTTCTCCTTTTTTGTAAACTATTGTATCAATATTATTCATTAAATCTTCGTCCTTCACATATCTTGTAAACTTTCCAACTTGATTAAAAATGGCTGCTCTAAAACCGGCATAAATTGTTAGTCTATCAGAAATTTTAAAATCATCTCCAATATAAATTGCTGCTTCGTGTGCTTTTTGCTTTTGTGCAGAGGAAAAATCAAACTCGGTCTCGCCTAAATTAGCAGAAACAGAATTAGGACTAAAAATATGATAAATATAATTTGCACCAAATTTTATATTATGTTTTGGATTTGGCAAATAAGTAAAATCTTGCTTAAAATAATAATCTCTAACTCCTGAATCTTGAATAAATCTAATGCCTTCATTAGGTTTGTCTTTGTCGCCCATTTCTACCGCAGTTTGAAATTTATAGTCTGAAAGCACTAAAGTTGAATTTGAGAAAAATTTAGAATTAAAAAGATGATTCCATCTAATACTGCTTGTAGCATTTCCCCACGGAATTTTCATATTAAAACCAGCTTCTTTTGTTTTAAAATCAAAAATATCTTTTCCATAATAACCGCTAAAATACAACCTGTCTTTATCAGAAAATCTATAATTAAATTTTGTGTTTAAATCATAAAAATAATATCCGGAACCTTTAAATGGTGATGAGCTTTTTATAAATGGCTGTAACAAAATATCTATATAAGTACGTCTGGCCGAAAGTATAAAAGATGCTTTTTCTTTTACAATAGGACCTTGCACCGTAAGTCTTGAAGCAATTGTTCCTATTCCACCTTCAACTTGAAATTTATTCATATTTCCATTTTTCATTGAAATATCCAAAACTGAACTTATTCTTCCGCCATATTCTGCAGGCATTCCACCTTTATAAATTTCCATATCTTTTATTGCATCTGCATTAAAAACAGAGAAAAAACCAAATAAATGAGCAGCATTATAAACTATAGCTTCATCAAGTAAAACCAAATTTTGGTCAGGACCACCACCACGAACATAATAACCCGAATTACCGTCTCCGGCAGATTGAATACCTGGAAGTAGCTGTAAAGTTTTCAAAATATCTACTTCGCCCATAAATGCAGGCAGGGTTTTAATTGCCTCTACAGGTAATTTTATTACAGACATTTTTGAATCTTCAACATTTTTGTTTTTTTCACCGCTAACAATCACTTCTTGAGTAATTATTGCAGAACTTTCTAAAGAAATATTTAAACTTTTATTAGAATTTAATTTTACTTTTTCAGTAATTTCGCCATAACCAATAAATGAGTATGTTATTTCATATTCTCCGGCAGGAATAGAAAGAGAATAAAAACCATAAGCATTTGTAGTAGTTCCAATATTTTGATCTTTAATAATTATATTAGCTCCCAATAATTCCTCACCGCTTTGTTTGTCTTTTATATATCCACTAAGAGTATATTTTTGAGAAAAGAGTGAAAAACTAATAAATATTAAACTTATAAAACATAGTAATTTTAATCTCATACATTTATAATAAAATAAAGTTTACAAATATATAGAAAGTTTTTGTTTTTATTAAATGGTATTATAATTTTAAAATTTATTTAACAAAGATTGTGAATATAATTAAATAATAAATAAACAAAATTACTTTAAAATGGCGGTAAAATAATATAAAACACCAATACATATAATATCTTTTGTAAGAAAAAAAAGAAATCCCGTTTTTTTATTTGTCCAGTTTATGTCCAAAAAACAAAAAAGTTAATAAGCTGAAAACAAGTCAATTAACTATTTTAATGTCCAAATATATGTCCAAATTTTTAAGCACAAAACAATTCTTCTTTAACGTATGCGTTTTGGCTCGGGCAGTTTATTTTGTCTTTCTTCACCTTTTTTCAGATGTATAGGAAGTACTTTTTCAAGCCAATTTTGTTTATCCTGATTTAATTTGTCCATATCTAAACCTAAATATTCTTGAGCTTTTGCTTTTGTGCTTAAGTCAGGCATTTCCACGGCTTTATTATAACCTAAATCAGCTAAAAGTCTTGCAATATCTAATCTTGCTTGAGAAGCTTTTTGTATTCCGTCAGAAATAATTCTTAAACTTTCAACAGGCGAGTGAAAACTTCCGCCATGCGAAGCAGCTGTAAAATCCCATCTCCATTGAGCGGAGCGTATATTCTTTTGGATTGGTTTTAATTGATCTTCATTAGCTCCAAGCTCAATTGCATAAGCAGTTTCTATATGAGCTTTAACTAATAAATCTTCTAAAATAATTTTTTGTTGATAAACTTTATCTTGATTTGAATATACATTTGCTATAAGCTCTTCTTTAGATTCGCGATGACAAAGCATACAAGAGTTTTCTATATTATTTAAAGGACTTTGAATTTTATGGTCAGTAACTTTTGTTGCTCCCTCACGTGTGTAAGGCATATGGCAATCAGCACAAGAAACTCCACGCGCATAATGGATTCCTGTTTTATATATTTCATAATCAGGATGTTGAGCTTTTATCATTGGAGTTTTACTTAAAGCGTGTGTCCAGTCTGAAAATTCAATTTTATCATAATATTCTTCCATATCTTCAACGCTAAATCCAATATCCCAAGGGAAAGTAACATAAGAACCTTGAGGTTTAAAATAATATTCGACATGACATTGAGCACAAACTAAACTACGGCGTTCGTTTACACTTGTAGCATTTACATCTAGACCTTGTCTTTGGAAAGCTTCCATTAAAGGGGTTTGTTTTACTTTCAAGGTCATATTTTCAGGATTATGGCAATTAGCACAACCAATTGGATTAATTACTTCTGAAAGCATTTCAGACCAAGGACTTGAATAAAACTTTTCAGCACCAATTTCATTAATCATACGCGGAACATCTGGTCCTTTGCAAGTCCAACAACTCGACATTTGCATATCTGCTGTATTCTCATCAGGACTACCGGTACGTAATGTATTATGTATATCAGTAATAGCATAAATATGTCCGCGAGGTTGATTATAATCTCTAGCAAAAGCGTAACCACCAAAAAGAATAACTAAACGTGGGTCTTCTTCTAAAGCATCACGCATTGCTGAGCCATTATATTTTGAACTAAAACTTGTATCTGCCATACGCTTATAACCTTCATATTCACGTGGATATGCTTGTCCCCAAACTTCGTTTCGTGGCTCAAATTCATCAAGTTCGTAAAGTGGTATATTAATTAAAGTAGCCTCTGCACGTCTTTGAATAATTGAAGCTGCTAAAATACCCAGAACAAAAACTATTACTGTTGTACCAAGAAAAAGAAGCCAACCCGTCCAAGGCTTTTTTTCAATTAAATTTCTCAAACTAAATTTCATAATCTGTAATTTTTATTTATTTGATTTTAAATTATCTTAACCAATCAGGAACAGGGGATTTTGGTGCCGGAACCTCAACCCAAGGAGTAGAAGTTAAACTTTTTACTCTTCCATGAGGTACTTCTCTATGACAATCCCAACAACGTTTTCCATTACCTTCTAAAGTTTCTTTATAACTAACATTTGCTTTTACCATTTCGGTAAGCTCTCCATGACAACGAATGCAATTTTCTTGAACCACAGTATTCCCTGGTGCAAGCATTCTTATGCTTTGGTCGTAAGTCCTTGCTGTAAAAATTGCAGAATGGCGTAAACCATCACTTGCTTTAAAATAATAATGTCTGAAAATATTATCATGCGGAACATGACAATCGTTACAAGTAGCACGTTCTCTATGCGAAGAATGAGACCAAGTTGCATACTCAGTAGTCATTACATGACAATTAATACAAGTTGCAGGATCATCAGACAAATAAGACCAAGCTCTAGATACATAAAAATTATACAAGGCAACACCTGTAAATGTTCCTAATAATATAATTACCGGTACTTTCCATTTTTTTGGAGGCAAAAATCTCTCTATTATCTTTTTTATAAATTTCATACAATGCAAAACTAAAAATATTTTTATTACAAAACGACAAAAATTAAATTTAGAATCATTCTTTTTAAGAGAAAATTTATTATTTTTACCCTAATTTTAAATATGTATAATTTTAAACTTAATATATTATGAGTGAATTGATTAATAATTCTCAAGAAAGAAAAAAGAAACTAAAAGAATTGATTTTAAAACTTCATGAAGGAGAAAATCAAGAAAAAGTTAGAGAAGAATTGACTTCAACTCTAAGTAAAGTCCCTTATAGCGAGGTTGTAGAAGTAGAAGAAGAGCTAATTGCAGAAGGTTTGCCTGTTGAAGAGGTCTTAAAACTTTGCGATATTCATGCTTCAGTTTTAACAGGTCATATTGATTTATCTTCGGTAAAAGATATACCAGAAGGACATCCTGTTGATGTGATAATTCATGAAAACCGTGAATTAATAAAAGTTTCAGCACAAATTTTTGAAATTTTTGATGAAATAAAATTTAAAAAAATAATAGACGAAAAAATTATTTTAAAACTTCGTGGATTATTTAATAGTATATATGATGTTGATAAATTATATCAGCGTAAGGAATATTTAATTTTTCCATATTTAGAAAAATACAATATTACAGGTCCGCCTAAAGTTATGTGGGGAAAGCATGACGAAATTAGAGAACAATTAAAAGGAGGAATTGAAATTTTACAAAGTTCCGAATTAGAGGCAGAGGAATTTCTTGCTGCTATGGATATTGTTATGCTTCCGGGCCTTAATGGGGTAGTGGATATGACTAAAAAAGATGAAGAGATTTTGTTGCCAATGGCTTTAGAAAAACTAAAAGAAGAAGATTGGTATGAAATAAGTAAACAAACTCAGGAAATTGGTTTTTGCCTTTACGACCCACCAACAACTTGGAAACCAGATTGGGCTACAGAAGATTTTTTAACCGAAATTAATTCTTCAGGTGGGCTTGTGAATTTACCTTCAGGAAGTTTTAAAATAGAAGAACTTTTGGCCTTACTAAATTCTTTACCTATTGATATGACTTTTGTTGATAAAGATGACAAAGTAAAATATTTTTCTCAAGGAAAAGAGAGAGTTTTTCAAAGAAATAGGGCAATTTTAAATCGTGATGTTCGTCTTTGCCACCCTCCAGGTTCTGCACATATAGTAGATAAAATAATTGAAGATTTTAAAACAGGAAAAGCAGAGCGAGCTCCATTTTGGATTCAAATGGGAGATAAATTTATTCATATAGAATACTTTGCTTTGCGTGGCGAAAATGGAGAATATCTTGGTACTCTTGAAGTATCTCACGATGTGTCTTATTACAGAAACTTAGAAGGCGAACAAAGGATTTTGTCCTATAAGTAATTGTATGTCGCTTATTTAATCATAAGCAGAAAAACAAAACCTAAAATGCAAAGTTTTCTTCAAACTTAATTAAAATGAACAAAGAAAACTTTAATTCAATTTAAAATTCTGCTTTATAAGTAAAAAATTCTTATGAAAGACTACATTTTTTAGTTATAAAGCTAAAAATACCTAGTTAAATAATTATTTTTACATTTTTCTTTAAATTTTTTTTGAAATTTAAAAATTTTTTTTATATTTGTGAAATTAAGTATTTATGAGGATATAATTATGTTTTAAATATGAAATTACTTAATAT
>LSQX01119750.1_pt1 | contig 12328 bp, 12 predicted proteins | sample 654561 | NCBI WGS metagenome assembly LSQX01 (sample SAMN04489861, study PRJNA283612) | anaerobic digester metagenome | isolation source: 4 biogas reactors fed with cattle manure at either 37C or 55C with and... | place: Denmark: Kongens Lyngby | collected 2014 | reverse complement strand
GAGGCCGGCACCGGTGACGTCTCCAACGCCGTCACCCACATGCGCACCATCCGCGCCGAGATCAACCTCCTCACCTCCATGGCCGAGGACGAGCTCTACGTCGCCGCCAAGGAGCTGCAGGCCCCCTACGAGCTCGTCGTCGAGGTCGCCCGCGAGGGCCGCCTGCCCGTGCCGATGCTCACCGCCGGCGGCATCGCCACCCCGGCCGACGCCGCCATGATGATGCAGCTCGGCGCCGACGGCGTCTTCGTCGGCTCCGGCATCTTCAAGTCCGGCAACCCGGAGCAGCGCGCCCGCGCCATCGTCAAGGCCACCCAGAACTACGACGACCCGAAGGTCATCGCAGAGGTCTCCCGCGGCCTGGGCGAGGCCATGGTCGGCATCAACGTCGACGACATCCCGGTCCCGCACCGCCTCTCCGAGCGCGGCTGGTAGGACGCTTCCCGACGCCACGGGCGTCGACAAGCACAGCTGAAAGGAAGAACCCGCCGTGTCAGGTGACACGGCGGGTTCTTCCCGTCTGTGCAGGCGGATCAGCCGAGGGAGTCGGCGATGGCGTCCGGGTCGTAGGGCGGGCCCATCATGACGAGGACCGTGAAGACCACGGCGATGAGGGCCAGCAGAACCGCGATCGAACGGCCCGGGTGACGGACGAACTGGGCCAGGACCTTCTCCGGGAGGGTGCGCGGCTCCTCCCCGGAACCCGCACGGAAACGCCAGCCGCCCTCGAGCAGCTGCTTACGGTCGGCCCACATCGTGAACGGCCAGGCGGCGAACGGGATGACCGACACGCCCATGCCGACCAGACCCTGGGCGAGGGTCCAGCGGTTGTTCACCCACAGCAGGACCGTGATGGCGATGAAGGTGAGGAAGCCGAAGCCGTGGATGCCGCCGGCGACCGGGACGACAGCCGCGGTGGTGCCGGAGTACTTCAGGATCATGCCGAGGATGAGGAAACCCCAGGTGAACATCTCCAGGGCAGCGGCGAAACGGTGGAACTTGGCGGGAGTGAGGCCCTGCGTCGTGGCGGGCCGGGTCGTCGTCGTCATAATCGTCCAGCCTACCGCCCGGACAGGGAAACACAATGGTCGGAGGCTCAACCGTCCGGTTGATTTCCGGGGAGTAAGGTTGAGCGACATGAGTGACATCGAGTACATCCTCGGCCTGGAACGCATCGACACGGACATCTACCGGGGACCGGCCGCCGAATCGAAACTGCTGCGTACCTTCGGCGGGCAGGTCGCCGCGCAGGCGCTGGTCGCGGCCACCGAGACGGTCGACCCGGGCAGGGATGTCCATTCGCTGCACGGCTACTTCGTGGCGGCAGGCAAGGCGGCCGAGCCCACCGTCTTCCTCGTCGACCGGATCCGCGACGGCCGTTCCTTCTCCTCCCGCCAGGTGCGGGCGGTCCAGGACGGCGAGACGATCTTCTCCATGCAGGTCAGCTTCCACTCGCGTGGCGACGTCGGCCCGGAGCACTCCGACCTCATGCGCACCGTGCCCATGCCGGAGGACGTGCCCGCCGACAGCTCCACGCTGCCCGTCTCCTCGCGTGCCCTGCTGGAGGAGTGGGGTGACTGGGACATCCGCGTCGTCCCGGCCGACTCCTACGAGCACAACAAGTACACCCCCAGCCAGCAGGTGGTGTGGTTCCGGTCCAAGCGTCCGCTTCCCGACGACCCGACCTTCCACGTCTGCACCCTGGCCTACATGTCGGACATGACGCTGCTGTACTCCGCGCTGGTGCCGCACGAGGGACACAAGGTGCAGATGGCCAGCCTCGACCACGCGATGTGGTTCATGCGCCCCTTCCGTGCCGACGACTGGCTGCTCTACGACCAGGTCTCGCCCTCCGCCCACGCCGGTCGGGCCCTCACCCACGGACGCATCTTCGACCGCGCCGGCAACCTTGTCGCCATGGTCACGCAGGAGGGGCTGACCCGTTCGCTGCGCGAGGGCGCCCTGTCCGTCCCGGCGACCATTTCCGAGCGCGACTGACGGGGGCTGGTGGTCCGGGGCGGCGACCAGCGTATACTCGGACGGGTCATATCAGCGTGATGCCCCTGCCCACCCCCGCGTTGCCGCTCCCTGGCCGTCCGGACCACGGTTGAGCGCGCGGGGGTTGTCGGGCGGGGCCGAGAGAAAGGGATCTGATGGCAGGCCATTCAAAGTGGGCGACCACCAAGCACAAGAAGGCGGCCAACGACGCCAGGCGCTCCAAGGAGTGGGCGAAGGCGATCAAGGCGATCGAGGTCGCGGCCCGTATCGGCGGCGGTGACCCGGCGGGTAACCCCACGCTGGACGACATGATCCGCAAGGCCAAGAAGGCCTCCGTCCCCAACGACAACATCGAGCGCGCCCGCAAGCGCGGCGCCGGCGAGGAGGCGGGCGGCTCCGACTGGGAGAACATCACCTACGAGGGCTACGGCCCCAACGGTGTGGCGATCCTCATCGAGTGCCTCACCGACAACCGCAACCGCGCCGCCACCGAGGTGCGCACCGCGATGACCAAGAACGGCGGCAACCTGGGCGAGTCCGGTTCCGTCTCGTACATGTTCTCCCGCACGGGCGTCGTGCTCGTCGACAAGGGTGAGCTCACCGAGGACGACGTCCTCATGGCCGTTCTCGACGCCGGCGCCGAGGAGGTCAACGACCTCGACGAGAAGTTCGAGGTCGTCTGCGCTCCGACCGACCTGCAGGCCGTGAAGAAGGCCCTGGAGGAGGCCGACATCACCGTCGACGAGGCCGGACAGGACTTCCGCGCCTCCGTCGAGGTCTCCCTCGACGTCGAGGGAGCGAAGAAGATGATCAAGCTCATCGAGGCCCTCGAGGACGCCGACGACGTCCAGGAGGTCTACACCAACATGGACCTCTCCGACGAGGTCATCGCCGCTCTCGAGGACTAGACGTTCGGACACGTGTGCTATAACTTGGGGGACACTGGCACACGGGTCCCGCGCGGGCCCAGAGAGGCGTTCGAGTGAATCTGACGGGACTGCGCGTGATGGGCATCGACCCGGGTCTGACCCGGTGCGGCCTGTCCGTCGTCCAGGCCGGCCGGGGCCGGGAGGTGCTCCCGGTGGCGGTCGGCGTGGTGCGGACCCCGACGGGGGAGGAGCTGCCGGACCGTCTCCTGCGGCTGTCCAACGCGGTGAACGAGTGGATGGACGACTACCGTCCGGACGTCGTCGCGGTCGAGCGGGTGTTTGAACGCGGCAACGTCTCCACCGTCATCCACACGGCGCACGCCTCGGGGGTCCTCGTGCTCGCCGCCGCCCAGCGCGGGATCCCGGTGCACATGTACACCCCGTCGGAGGTCAAGAAGGCCGTGTCCGGCAACGGCCGCGCCGACAAGCGGCAGATGACCAGCATGATCACCCGCATCCTCGGGCTCTCGGAGCCTCCGAAACCGGCGGACGCCGCCGACGCCCTCGCGCTGGCGGTGTGCCACTGCTGGCGGGCCCCGCTGCTGGCCCGCACCGCCGCCCTGCTCAACTCCGGAGGAGACCCGTCATGATCGCATCTGTCCGTGGCACCGTCATCGGCATCGGCCTGGACCACGCCGTCATCGAGTGCGCCGGCGTCGGCTACCGGGTGGAGGCCACCCCGAACACGCTGGCCACCCTGCGCCGCGGGGAGGAGGCGTTCCTGCTCACCAGCCTCGTCGTGCGCGAGGACGCCCAGACCCTCCACGGTTTCGCCACCGACGAGGACCGCGGCATGTTCCACCTGCTGCAGACCGTCACCGGGCTGGGCCCCCGCCTGGCTGTGGCGTGCCTCTCCGTTTTCGACGCCGGGGAGATCTCCCGGGCGATCGCGGGGGAGGACGCGAAGGGGCTGCAGCGGATCCCGGGCGTCGGCAAGCGGATGGCCGAGAGGCTCATCCTCGAACTCAAGGACAAGGTGGCGGCCTACGTGCCGGCGCCGGAGGAGGCGGGAGAGGACTCCCCGGTGCTGACCCCGGCCGCGGAGACCGTCGCACTCCAGGTCACGGAGGCCCTCATCGGCCTCGGCTTCACGGACCGCGTGGCCGGGCCCGTCGTGGAGGGTGTGCTCGCGGACGCCCCGGACCTCGACACCGCCGCGGCCCTGCGCGCCGCCCTGACCCAGCTCGGCCGGAAGTAGGCGGACGGCGTGAGCGACATGGAACGCACGGAGTTCGCCCTCCCGGAGGACCTGCAGCTCGACCGGGAGGTCGACATGCGGATGCAGCCGGGGGAGCAGGAGTCGGAGACGACCCTGCGTCCCCGCAACCTTGACGAGTTCATCGGCCAGCGCAAGGTGCGTGACCAGCTCTCCCTCGTGCTCACCGGCGCGCGGAACCGCGGGGTCACCCCGGACCACGTCCTCCTGTCCGGTCCTCCGGGACTGGGCAAGACGACGATGGCGATGATCATCGCGCAGGAACTCAACACGAACCTGCGGATGACCTCCGGCCCGGCGCTCGAGCGGGCCGGGGACCTGGCGGCGATGCTCTCCAACCTCATGGAGGGCGACGTCCTGTTCATCGACGAGATCCACCGCATCGCCCGCCCCGCTGAGGAGATGCTCTACATGGCGATGGAGGACTTCCGCATCGACGTCATCGTGGGCAAGGGGCCCGGCGCGACGTCCATCCCGCTGGAACTCCCGCCGTTCACGCTGGTCGCGGCGACGACCCGCTCCGGCATGCTCACCGGCCCGCTGCGTGACCGCTTCGGTTTCACCGCGCAGATGGAGTTCTACGACGTCGACGACCTCACCCGCGTGGTCACCCGCGCCGCCCGCATCCTCGACGTCACCATGGACGCCGACGCCGCCGTGGAGATCGCCTCCCGGTCACGCGGCACACCGCGCATCGCCAACCGTCTGCTGCGGCGTGTCCGTGACTTCGCGGAGGTCAACGCCGACGGCCACATCAACCTGCCCGCCGCCCAGGGGGCGCTGGAGGTCTTCGACGTCGACGAGCTCGGCCTCGACCGCCTCGACCGTTCCGTGCTCAACGCCCTCATCCGCGGGCACGGCGGCGGGCCGGTCGGTGTGAACACCCTCGCCATCGCCGTCGGTGAGGAACCCGGCACCGTCGAGGAGGTCTGCGAGCCCTATCTGGTGCGCGCCGGACTCATCGCGCGGACCGGACGGGGACGTGTCGCCACCGCCGCCGCCTGGCGTCACCTCGGGCTGGAGCCACCAGAGGGCGCACTCGGCCAGTTCTGACGGGCACCGGCGCGGTTCCCAGGTGGAACGGGGCCCGGGGAATCTGGCACACTTGCTCACCATGGACCTACTTCTTCTCCTCCTGGTGATCGCCGTCTTCATCCTGCCGTCCTTCCTCATGATGCGCAGCCAGCGTCGACGTCAGGCCGAACTGCAGACCATGCAGTCCGCGCTGGGTGCCGGCGACCGTGTCGTCACTGTCGCGGGCATCCACGGCACGATCGTCACCGCCCGTGAGACCCAGGTCGAGGTCGAGATCGCCCCGGGCGTCGTGGTCACCATGGACCGCATCGCCATCATGCGGCAGGCCACCCCGGAGGATCTCGGCGCCGTCACCGGCACCACCCCGGCTCCGGGCGAGCAGATCGGCTACCAGCACCCGGAGCAGCAGCACCCGGAGAACAGGACCGACTACCCGGATTTCCCGGACCACCCGGAGAACCGCTAGCCGCACTGGCCGGATCGGCCCGGCCCGTTCCGCGGAGACCACCTCACCCGCCGTCCCTCCCGGGGCCGGCGGGTGAGGTGTTTCCGCAGGGAACTTGCCGGGGCCGCACACGGACAGTTCCGGGGGGATGACGTAGCATGATCGGTTGTGCACCTGCCGCCGCCTGTCGGTCGGCAGGTGGGAGTTTTGGTAGCAACACAGATGGAGAACCGCATTGTCCGTCACAACCCGACGCGAAAAGCCGGGGGCCCAACGGGCCTGGCCGAAGCGCGCGCTCGCGCTGTTCGCCCTCATTCTCGCTGTGGTCTGGGCGCTGGTCCTGTTCACGGGTGACCGGCAGGCGAGCCCGAAGCTGGGCATCGACCTGCAGGGCGGCACCCGCGTGACGCTCGTCCCGCAGGGGCAGGAGCCGACCGCGGACCAGCTCGCGCAGGCCCGCACGATCCTGGAGAACCGTGTCAACGGCATGGGTGTCTCGGGTGCCAGCGTCGTCACCGACGGCAACACCCTGGTGATCACGGTGCCGGGCGAGGACACCTCGCAGGCGCGTTCCGTGGGTCAGACCTCCCAGCTGCTGTTCCGCCCGGTCGAGTTCCCCGCGAACCCGGACAATGAGGCGCTGACCGGCACCCTGGGGGAGATGGCCAACCGCTGGGTCGAGCTCGGCGTGGTGACGAAGGAGGAGGCGGAGTCCTCCATGCGACTCATCCTCGACGCCTTCAACCAGCAGCTGCCGGAGGGCACCGACCCGGTGGAGGCCCCGGAGGTCACGGCCACGCCGCTGCCGGAGCCGGCGAACTCGATCGAGGCGACGGAGCGTCGTCAGCAGATCACGGACCAGCTGCGCGCCGACCGTCAGTCGACGGACCCGACCGTCCAGGCGGCCGCCACCACCCTGCTGCGCTGTGACTCGGAGACCGACCCGCTGGCCGGCTCCGATGAGCCGCACCTGCCGCTGGTGACCTGTGACGCAGGTTCCGGCCAGGTCTACCTCCTGGGTCCGGCCCCGCTGCTGTCGGGCGTGACCGACGAGGACGGCCCGCGACTGACCGGCAACGAGATCGACACCTCGCGTGCCATCACCGGTGGTTTCAACCCGCAGTCCGGTCAGATGGAGATCAACTTCGCCTTCAAGACCGACGGCCCGAACTCCGGTTCCCAGACTTGGGCTGAGCTGACCCAGCAGTACCTGCAGCAGCAGGTCGCCATCACCCTGGACTCGCGCATCATCTCGGCGCCGGTCATCCAGTCGGCGACGCCCTTCGGCTCCGGTACCTCCATCACGGGCAGCTTCACGCAGGAGGAGGCCGCGGAGCTGGCCAACAACCTGCGCTACGGTGCGCTGCCGCTGTCCTTCGCCGGTGAGGACGGGGAGCCGGGCGGCACCGCCCAGTCCGTCCCCGCGTCGCTGGGTGTCGCCTCCCTGCAGGCCGGCCTCATCGCCGGCGTGGTCGGTCTCATCCTGGTGGCGATCTTCGTGTTCGCCTACTACCGCCTCTTCGGCTTCATCTCCCTGGTGACGCTGTTCACCGCGGGTCTGCTGGTCTATGGCTCCCTCATCCTGCTGGGCCGCTGGATCGGCTACTCGCTGGACCTGTCCGGTGTCGCCGGCCTGATCATCGGTATCGGCACCACGGCCGACTCCTTCGTCGTGTTCTACGAGCGCGTCAAGGATGAGGTCCGTGAGGGCCGTACCTTCCGTTCCGCCGCCCAGCACGGTTGGGACCGTGCGAAGCGCACCATCGTCACCGGCAACATGGTCACCCTCATCGGTGCCGTGGTCATCTACTTCCTCGCCGTCGGCGAGGTCAAGGGCTTCGCGTTCACGCTGGGCCTGACCACGGTCTTCGACCTGGTGGTGACCTTCCTGGTGACCGCCCCGCTCATGCTGCTGGCGGCGCGCAAGCCGTTCTTCGCCAAGCCCTCCGTCAACGGCATGGGCAAGGTCTTCGAGCTGGCGGCGCAGAATCGTCGGGAAGCACGCGACACCACCGCCCCGGCCCTCGTGGCCACCGCATCCACGGAGGAGAAGTAGATGAGCAAGGGCACGTTCAGCCGTCTGTACACCGGTGAGGGCGGCGTCGACTTCATCGGCCGTTCCCGTCTCTGGTACTGGATCACCGCCGCGCTGCTGGTCGTCTCGATCGCGGCGATCGGCATCCGCGGTTTCGACCTCAGCATCGACTTCGAGGGCGGCACCAAGATGAACATGCCGGCCGCGGAACTCACGGTCGACGAGGTCGAGGAGACCTTCATCGACGCCACCGGCGTCACCCCGACCCTCACCCAGATCGTCGGTGCCGGTGACTCCCGCATCCTGGAGATCAACTCCGAGCGCCTGACCACCGAGCAGGTCGACGCCGCCCGCGCCGCGATCTTCGAGGAGCACCAGCCGCTCGACGCGCAGGGCCGCCCCTCGCCGGACGCGATCGGTGACTCCACCGTCTCCGAGTCATGGGGCTCGACGATCACCAAGCGCATGCTCATCGCGATGGCCGTGTTCCTCGGCCTGGCGTTCCTCTACATCGCCTTCCGCCTGGAGAAGGAGATGGCGGCGGCCGCCATGCTCGCGCTGCTTGTCGACGGCATCCTCATCGCCGGCATCTACGCCCTCTTCGGCTTCGAGGTGTCCCCGGCGTCCGTCATCGGTCTGCTCACGGTGCTGTCCTTCTCGATCTACGACACGGTCATCGTGTTCGACAAGGTCCGTGAGAACACCGCCGGCTACCTCAGTTCCCGACGCTCCACGTACGGGGAGGAGGCGAACCTGGCGGTCAACCAGACGGTCATGCGTTCCATCTCGACCTCCGTCATCTCCGCCCTGCCGATCGTCGCCCTGATGATCGTCGCGGTGTGGCTGATGGGCGTCGGCACGCTCAAGGACCTGGCGCTCATCCAGCTCATCGGCGTCGTCGAGGGCATCTTCTCCTCGATCTTCCTGGCCACCCCGATCCTGGTGGGTCTGATGAACCGCCGCAAGGACACGAAGCGCCACAACCAGGAGGTCGCGGACTACCGTGCCGGCCGCTCCGGGGAGGCCGGGGAGGACGGAGCGCTTGTCGACGCCGCCCCCGCGACCCCGCACCGCACGGTGTCCGGCCCGGACGCCCCCGGCGTGGGCAGCACCTGGCGCCCCGACCGGCGCTGACCCCCGGGTTCGGGGTGGGAAACCCCGGTCCACCGCCTATAATGTGCAGTTCAGCATCCGGTGTTGGGCCGGGGGACGGAAAGTAGGCGAGACGTGGCGATTCGGCAGTTGGTGGGGGTGACGGTCGCCGTGCTCACCACGCTCAGCCTGGTGGCCTGCTCCGGTGGGCCCGCGGACGGGACGGGGGAGGAACCGGCGGCGGTGCAGAGCACCGACTTCTTCGGTTACCTGGTGGACACGCCGCTGCTCACGACGAACGCCGGCAGCGAGGTGGGGTCCTCGTCGAACACGGAGGCGTTGTCGGGGCGTCTGTACCCGGCGGTCTTCGTGCCCGGTCCCTCCGGGCAGATGATCCCCAACACCGACCTGGTCACCACGCAGGTGCTGCCGGGCGCCAACCGGCAGGTCGTGTACACCCTGACGGAGAACGCCCGTTACTCGGACGGCGTGCCCGTCACCTGCACGGACTTCCTGCTCCACTACAAGGCCGGGGTCCACGCGGGCCTCTTCGGCTCCCACCTCCCGCAGACCCGTGAGGTGCTGCGCCTGGACTGTGAGCCGGGGCAGAAGCGTTTCACCGTGGTGTTCAACGAGAACTCCGGCGGCCGTTGGCGTCACCTCTTCGGCCCCGGCACGGTGCTGCCCTCCCATGCGGTGGCGGCGAAGGCGGGGCTCAGCGAGCACGAGCTGCACACCGCCCTGGCCACGGATGACTGGGTCACCCTCTCCGAGGTTGCGCCGGTGTGGCGGGACGGCTTCGACCTGGACGCCTTCGACCCGCAGCTGCAGGTGACGTCCGGTCCCTTCGTCATCGACAGGGTGGGGGAGCAGGGCGAGGTCGTCCTCGTCCCCAACGAGCACTACTACGGTGACGCACCGAACCTGCGGACCATCGTGGTGTGGCCCGGCGGCACCGACCCGCGGCAGCTCGACGAGGCCGGTGCGCTCCGCATCGCCGACATCCGTAGCGGTCAGAAGGACTTCGTCGACCGGGATGACCCGACCAACACGCTGACCATCGAGGAACGCGTCGGCGACCTCACCGACACCCTGGTCCTCGCCAACGCCGGGGTCCTGGGCAGTCCGTGGGCCCGGCAGGCCTTCGCCGCGTGCGTCGATCAGCGGGCCGTCGCGGCGGAGTCCTCGCGGGTGAGCGGCATCGAGGTGCCGCCCGTCGGCCTGCACTCCCTGCAGCACAACGATCCGCTGGCCCCGCTGCTCGCCGACGTGGCGGAGGGCCACCTGGGCACGGACCTCACCCGCGCCCAGGGACTGTGGGGCACCACCGTGCGCATCGGCTACGCCGGGCCCAACGAGCGGAAGGCGGCGATGGTCGAGGCCATCCGTGCCTCCTGTGAACCGGCGGGCGTCACGGTCGTCGACGCCTCCGCGGAGGCCGGCACCCTGGCGGACCTCTCCCGTCTGGTCACGGGCCAGTGGGGCGGGCAGGTCCTGCGCGAGGGGACCCTCGACGCCGTACTCCTCGCGGTGGATCCGCTGGCGGAGGTCGGTTCGGCGTCGGCCCGCGCGAATGCGTTGGCGGACCTCCGGGCGGAGGAGGAGAAGCTCTGGGAAGACGTGCCGGGCATCCCCCTGTCCGCCCAGCCCCGCCGATTCGTGATCGACCGCACAGTGGGTAACGTAGTGGTGTACACAGGTCTGGCCGGTATCGGCTGGAACATGGACCGATGGCTAAGCGAGGACGACGGTGGCTCAGCAGACGCAGACGAGTAGATACGGCAGCGCCCGCGAGGCGCTCGCCGCCCGCATCCGTTACGTGCAGGACTGGCCGGCGGAAGGGGTGCTCTTCGAGGACCTCACCCCGGTGCTCGCCGATGCCGACGCGTTCCAGCTCGTCGTCGACGAGCTCGCGGACGCCTGCGAGCGCCTCGGCGCCCAGATGATCGGCGGGCTCGACGCCCGCGGTTTCCTCCTGGGTTCGGCCGTCGCCTACAAGCTGGGTCTCGGCATCCTGGCGATCCGGAAGAAGGGCAAGCTGCCGCCGCCGGTCGTCAGCGAGGAGTACGCCCTCGAGTACGGCAGCGCCGCACTGGAGGTCCCCGCCGACGGGCAGGAACTGGAGGGCCTCAGGATCGTGCTTGTCGACGACGTCCTGGCCACCGGCGGCACCCTCGTCGCCGCCCGCAGCCTCATCGAGCAGTGCGGTGGCGAGGTCGTCGGCAATGTCGTGGTCCTGGAGGTGGCGGAACTCGGTGGGCGCGAGCGCCTGGCGGATCTGCCGTTGGTGGTGATCAACGAATGACCGACCGTTCCCGCCAGCGTTCCAACGTCGGCGTGCGCAGCATGTCCGCCCGGCTGGCCCGGTCGCTGACCGGCAGCCGGGTGAAGACGAACCCGGTGCTCGACCCGCTGCTGTCCATCCACCGGCAGTTCCACCCGCGTGCCGACGCCGAGCTGCTCTCCCGCGCCTACGAGCTCGCGGAGACGCTCCACGAGGGGGTGTTCCGCAAGTCCGGGGAGCCCTACATCACGCATCCGCTGGCGGTGGCGACCATCGCCGCGGAGATCGGCATGGACACCACCACGCTGGTGGCGGCCCTACTGCACGACACCGTCGAGGACACCGACTACTCTCTGGAGCAGCTCACCGACGACTTCGGCGCGGAGGTGGCCCGTCTCGTCGACGGCGTGACCAAGCTCGACAAGGTCGCCCTCGGGGCGGCGGCGGAGGCGGAGACCATCCGCAAGATGATCGTCGCGATGGCGCAGGACCCGCGCGTCCTGGTGATCAAGGTCGCCGACCGTCTGCACAACATGCGGACCATGCGTTTCCTCCCGCCGGAGAAGCAGGCGAAGAAGGCACGGCAGACCCTCGAGGTCATCGCCCCGCTGGCGCACCGCCTGGGCATGGCGAGCGTCAAGTGGGAGTTGGAGGACCTGTCCTTCGCCATCCTCTACCCGAAGAAGTACGACGAGATCGTCCGCCTCGTGGCGGATCGCGCGCCCTCCCGGGACCGTGCGCTCAAGGAGATCGTCACCCAGGTGACCACGGCCCTGCGCGAGAACAACATCGACGCCGAGGTCATGGGCCGCCCGAAGCACTACTGGTCGATCTACCAGAAGATGATCGTCCGGGGCCGCGACTTCGACGAGATCTTCGACCTCGTGGGCATCCGCATCCTGGTGGACAACGTCAACAACTGCTACGCCGCCATCGGTGTCGTCCACTCCCTGTACTCAGCGCTGCCGGGACGGTTCAAGGACTACATCTCCTCGCCGCGCTTCGGCGTGTACCAGTCGCTGCACACCACGGTCATGGCCCTGCAGGGTCGCCCGCTGGAGGTGCAGGTGCGCACCCACGAGATGCACTACAACGCGGAGTTCGGCGTCGCCGCGCACTGGCGCTACAAGGAGTCGAAGGGCTCCCACAAGGGCGACCGCGACGAGGTCGACCAGATGGCGTGGATGCGCCAGCTGCTCGACTGGCAGAAGGAGGCCGCGGACCCCAACGAGTTCCTCGACTCCCTGCGCTACGACCTCACCGCCAAGCAGATCTTCGTGTTCACCCCCAAGGG
>LSQX01262171.1_pt2 | contig 12329 bp, 9 predicted proteins | sample 654561 | NCBI WGS metagenome assembly LSQX01 (sample SAMN04489861, study PRJNA283612) | anaerobic digester metagenome | isolation source: 4 biogas reactors fed with cattle manure at either 37C or 55C with and... | place: Denmark: Kongens Lyngby | collected 2014 | reverse complement strand
TCTGCAGATAAGAGCTGCTCCTGATCCGGTATCGGGCAGACAATGGTATCACCCAGTTGTTCTGCAGAAAGATCCGTAGAATCAGGAATCTGTGAATTGCCAGGCAGACAGACAAGAAAGAACAGAACAAAACAAAAACATAAGAAAGCAGGCTTTCTGTTACTATTTACCGGAAAATTTAAAATGGACTTAATCAAAGGACTGCCCTGTTTTGGAAGCTATTTCAATCATACGTTCGTATTCATCAGGACTGAGATCATTGAAATAATAATTTACCGGATCAACATTCACCCCGTTAAGCTTCACTTCATAATGCAAATGAGGTGCAACGGACAAACCTGTGTTGCCAACATATCCTATCACATCGCCCCTGGAAACCTTCTGGCCCTGGCGCACATTGAATCTGTCAAGATGGGCATAAACGGTTGTATATCCGAAACCATGATCGATGATGATATGGTTGCCAAGTCCTCTCTTGGATGAAATAACAGACTGTATCCTGCCGTTACCCGTGGCATATATCTCAGTTCCCGTTGGTGCGGTAAAATCCATACCCGCATGGAACTTAATTATTTTATAAATAGGATGAACCCTGTTGCCGAAACCCGATGCTGTTCTGGTCAGATCCTTGTTGCTAATGGGAAGGATTGCCGGAATTGCCCCGAGCATTTCCCCTTTCTTCCTTGAAAGAGCAATAAGCTCATCAAAAGACTTTGACTGCATGTATATCTGTTTCCTGAGCCTGTCAAGCTTCCTGGTTGTTTCAATAACTATGTTTGAATTACTGAAACCTTCAAGTTCCTTATACCTGTTTACCCCCCCGACACCGCCTTCACGAAGAGTGACCGGTATGGGTTCGGCTTCGAATATTGTTCTGTAGAGATTATCATCTGTTTCCTGAAGCTGCACAATCACCTTCTCCATATTGCCCATATCCCTCTGAATAATCTCATACTGAAGCGCGAGTTGTTCAATTTCCCGGAGAAGTATTTTTTCCTTGGGGGAATTAAAGAAAATGGCAAATACCAGGTAATATACTACAGCAACAAGAAGTGAGCCGACAAAAAAGGCCATAAGTCTGAGAAAGACATCCCTGGCTCTTAGAGAGACCTTATCGAAACTCAGGGAATCAGGATTGAATTTATATTTTGACTTTGGCATCACAGCACAAAGATAATGAATAAATGAAAATTCAAAACTGCACTTTTTAACACATTTAATTATTTGTTATCAGGTAAGCGGATGCCTGGTTCAGATCTTTCTGCCTGACGTAAGAAGACTGATCATTTCAAAATATTCATCCTCCGTCAGATCATCATTAAAGAAATGTAGTGGGTTCTGATGCCTTCCGTATAAATCGATCTGGTAATGAAGATGCGGTCCCGTCGATATTCCGGAATTCCCGGTAAGTGCTATCAGATCGCCGCGCTTTACCTCCATGCCCTTGCTGACTTTTATTCCGCTCAGATGAGCATATGTTGTCTGATATCCATAACCATGATCTATAACCACATAGTTGCCAAAACCCCCGTTGTTCCATCCGGCTTCTATCACCCTGCCGTTTCCCGTGGCATATACCTCCGTACCGTAAGGAGCACTGAAATCCTGACCGTGATGCCATTGGGAAGTACCCAGAACAGGATGCACCTCCCTGTATTTCACACCCTCTCCCAGCCTGATTTTAACCGAAACCGGACAAATCAGGGGCAGATAACTGTACATCCTTGACCATTCAGCTTCCTTCTCCGTTATTGACCTGAACGAGGCCTGCTGAACCTCAAGCATATTCTTCATCTCTTCAATCCTGGTTCTTGTGGTTCTCATAATGGATGAACTCGGGTAACCGTTCAGGTCCCTGAAACGGTCAATACCACCGAAGCCCGGATTCCGGAAGGACTCCGGAAGACTCTCCATTGCAAGAATCGGACGGTATCTTACTTCATCCGACATTTTTAGATCATTGATCAGATCCATGGTCAGATCCAGTTCCCTGTTTGCAAGCGTAAAATGTAGCTTGAGATCGGATAACTGGCGACTAAGAGCCTGGTATTTTGGAGATCCGAATATACTGTGAAAAATTGTTGAATAAATTACTGTAAGAACAACAGTAACTGTAAACCAAAGCAGAAACATTAAAATCCTCCTTTTCCAGGGAAGCCTTAACTGCTTATACTGCAAATCATTAGGGTCAAGATAATACTTCTTCTTAATCATACTCCACACTTCTGTTTCGGGAATATTTTGTAGCCGCAGGGCTCAAATCTAAACAATTAAATTAATTTTACAAACCAATTTACGAATACTTTGACGAAATGTTACACAGATATACAAATAAATATGAAGTCACAGAAACTGAGACAGTTATTCCTTGATTTTTTCAGGGAAAAAGGTCATGAAATTGTACCCTCCGCCCCCATGGTTATCAGGAATGACCCTACTCTGATGTTTACCAATGCAGGAATGAATCAGTTCAAGGATATTTTCCTGGGCCATACCGGTCCAAAATACCGTAGGGTTGCTGATTCGCAAAAGTGCCTGAGGGTTTCGGGAAAGCACAACGACCTTGAGGAAGTGGGCCATGACACCTATCACCATACCATGTTTGAGATGCTGGGCAACTGGTCTTTTGGTGATTATTTCAAAAAGGAAGCCATAGAATGGGCCTGGGAGTTCCTGACAGACAGGCTGGGGATTCCGGCAGACAGGATATATGCTACAATATTCACGGGAAGCCGGGAAGACAATGTACCCCGTGATGAGGAATCCTTCAGGTGGTGGCAGGAATGTTTTCCGGGGCAGACCGGCAGAATACTTGAGGGATCAAAAGAGGACAATTTCTGGGAAATGGGAGAAACCGGACCATGCGGCCCGTGCTCGGAGGTTCATGTTGATCTGCGCGATGACAGCGAAAGGGAAAAAATCCCCGGCCACAGTCTTGTCAACAGTAACCACCCGCTGGTTATAGAAATATGGAACCTGGTATTCATTCAGTATAACCGAAGGGCTGACGGATCGCTGGAACTGCTTCCGGACAAACACGTTGATACCGGAATGGGATTTGAAAGGCTGTGCATGGTGGTTCAGGACAAAAAATCAAACTACGACACTGATATTTTCCAGCCCCTTATTAATGAAATCTCAGTACTGTGCGGCAGGAAATACGGCGAAAGGGAAGAGCAGGATATCGCCATGAGGGTTATAGCCGATCACCTCAGGGCAATATCATTTTCAATTGCTGACGGGCAGCTGCCCTCAAACACCAAAGCCGGATATGTGATCCGCAGGATCCTGCGCCGTGCCGTCAGATATGCATACAATTACCTCGGTATGCATGAAGCCTTTATGTACAGGCTCGTGCCCGTCCTGAGCTCGGAAATGGGAGATCATTACCCTGAACTGAGAGCCTCCGGAAAACAGATATCCAGAATAATCCATGAGGAAGAAAACTCATTTCTCAAAACACTGGGGAAAGGCCTGAAAATGATCGATAAAATGATTTCCGGACTGAAAGCAAAAAATACAGATATTCTACCCGGAAAAGTTGCTTTCGAACTGTATGACACATACGGCTTCCCTGTTGACCTGACCCGCCTCATACTCAGGGAGAACAACATGACTCTTGACACTGCCGGCTTCGAAAAGGAAATGGAGAACCAGAAAAAACGCTCCAGGCAGGACGGAACACTGGATTCAGGCGACTGGATCAGCGTAAGGGAAGGAGATACCACTATATTTACAGGCTATGACAAAACCACGGATGATATCCTGATAATAAAATACCGCATGGTAAAGGCCAGGGGAAAGGATATCTGTCAGCTTGTTTTTGACAAAACACCTTTTTATGCAGAATCCGGGGGACAGTCGGGCGACAGTGGCTTAATTGTTTCGGAAGATGAACAGATTAAAATCATTGATACTGTATGGGAAAACGAACTTATTATTCATATATCGGAGAAAATTCCCTCCCGGCCCGAAGCAGCCTTCACGGCAAGTGTCGATCTGCAGAAAAGAACAATGACCGCCAATAATCATACCGCCACCCATCTCGTTCACTATGCCCTGAGGAAAGTTCTGGGCAATCATGTTGAACAGAAAGGATCACTTGTCACCTCCGAGCGGCTGAGATTCGACTTCAGTCATTTCAGCAAGCTTACAAAAGAGGAAATTCTTGAAACAGAGAATATTGCAAATCAACTGGTCAGGAATAACTTCAGCAGGCAGGTCAAAGATGACATACCGCTGGAAGAAGCTCTTTCCATGGGGGCAATAGCACTTTTCGGCGAAAAATATAATGAAACGGTAAGAGTGGTTCAGTTTGGTGACTCTGTTGAATTATGTGGCGGAACACATGTCGACTCAACAGCCGGCATAGGCCTTATCAAAATAATTTCCGAGGGAGCAATCGCAGCCGGGATCAGGAGGATTGAAGCAATAACAGGCTCAAAAGCCGATGAATACATAAATGATAAAATTGCAGAACTGGATGATGTGGCATCAATGCTCAAAAGCAGCGGGAATGTCAGGGAAAGCGTGGAAAAACTCCTGGGCGAAAATGCGTCACTCAGAAAAACAATTGAAAAATATAAATCCAGGATTAGAAAGGATATAATCAGGGATCTTATGGAAAATGCCATCAGCATCGGTGATGTCAGATTTATCCGTGGACAGGTCGAGGCTGACTCGGCAGAAAACCTTAAGTCAATTGCTTTTGAGATACGGAAAATGCCCGGCAGCAATATTGCAGTGCTTGGATCACCAATCGGTGAAAAGGCCGCACTCGTGGCAGTGGTCAGCGATCATCTGGCAGACAGGGGAAAACCCGGAGCAAGTGACATAATCAGGGAAATTGCTTCTGAAATCAGCGGCGGAGGCGGTGGTCAGTCATTTCTGGCAACTGCCGGCGGAAAAAATCCCGCTGGAATTCCAAAGGCACTGGAAAGAGCTGAAAAGTTTATCAGGGAGCAAATAGGCAGAAAGTCATGAGAAAGGTTTTTAACATAATTATCGTATTTATTGTTGTTTGCGTCCTCGCATTGTCTGTTTCCTGTACTCCCGGATCATGCTTCGAAGAAACAAATGCATATCTCAAAGCCTCATTCTACCAGAGCTCCACTGGCAGGGCAGTTCCTCCGGACAGCCTTACTCTCTCCGGCATAGGAAAAGACAGTGCTGTTTATAAGAAAGCAGCACGGGTGCAGCCTGCAATGATACCCCTGAACCCCTCCGCACCCGGATGCAGATTCCTTATCCGCATAAACGGTGTGGATGATACCATATCATTCTTTTACTCCACGTTCGTACACCTGATCTCAAGGGAATGCGGCTATACCTGTTTCCATGACCTTGACTCCCTTGTATTCACCAGGCATATGATTGATACTGTTCAAATTAAGCTCCGGACCATCACCACCTTCAATGAACCGAATATATTCATATACTACTGATATCATCCCTGCTATGAGGCACATCCGCCCCTTCCGGTATATCCTGCCTTCAGGGTTCATCCCTGCAATGAGGCACATCCGCCCCTTCCGACACATCCTGCCCTCAGGCTTCATCCCTGCGGTGCGGGTGATCACACTCTTTTTTCTAATAACAGGTCATGCCTTTTCACAGGCATCCGGAAACGGTGAAATGCAGGACAGTGTTGATATACCCCTGAAGATCAGGGCAGGTATTGATGTAACAGGACCTGCAATATGGTTTGCAGACAAAAAAGTGCTGAATGCCGAAGCATATATTTCCGCTGACCTGAACGAAAAATTTGCACTGTTCATTGGCGCCGGGTATTCCGATTACAGTTACTCACAGTACAACTATGACTATCTGAGTAAAGGTTCTTTTTTAAAGGCGGGAATAGATTTTAACCTGCTTAAACCCGAAGTTGCTGCAGGAAAATACTGGGCCGGCATAGGCATACGCTATGGCCTCAGCAGCTTCCTCTCGGAAACACCCTCCTTCACTCACGAAAATTACTGGGGAGTCACCAGTCTGTCAATCGGATCATCCCGTATACTGGGACATTATGTGGAAATATCCCCGGGCTTCAGGGCAGAACTGTTTAAAAATTTCAGCATAGGATGGTCGGTAAATCTGAGAAAATTAATAAGTCCCGGGCTAAAAAAAGATTTAAGACCCCTCTGGCTGCCTGGCTATGGACCGGGAGAACCGGTCAGTGCCGGAGCAGCCTATTATATTTCCTGGAACATCCCCTTTAAAAAAATAAGGGTCGGATTAAAAAAGGAAGAACAGGAAGAATATTACGATGAAGAGGAATACGGGGAAAGCAGTACCGGAACCCGTCTGAGATGACTATAACAACTGATGATCTGCATTCTTCCTGCTGAATGCCAGCAATCCCGTAAAGGTCAGAAATCCGTTCAGGAGTATCAGTTCAAAACCAAACCTGTAGCCATTCAGCAGCTGAACCGAATTTTCACTGAGTAAAAAACATATTACCGGTGACAAAACCGCAATGAAGGGCGTGAAACGGTCACGTACCTTTCTTTTGGTAAAAAGGCCGAAAGCATATAAGCCCAGGAGGGGACCATAAGTATATGAAACAACGGTGAACAGCATGTCGATAACCGCCCTGTCGTTCACAATACTGAATATCATGATACAGGCAAAAAGGAGAATGGCTGTTGAGAGGTGAACAATATATCTGATAACTGTTGCCTTTTTCTCTGTAAGATCCTCCCTCCTGTCCAGCCTGAGAAAGTCTATACTTACCGAAGTGGTCAGTGAAGTCAGTGCGCCATCAGCACTCGGGAATGCCGCGGAAACCAGTCCTGTCATAAATACAATCCCGGCCAGCGGACTCATGTATTTGAAGGCAATGGTCGGAAAAATTTTATCTGACATACCTGTAGTGATCCCCCTCTTTTTTGCAAAAAGAAAGAGAAAGGCACCAAGCATCAGGAAAAGGAAATTCACCATGACAAGTATACCGCTGAAAGTGAACATATTTTTCCTGGCTTCCCGCAGATTCCGGCAGCTGAGGTTTTTCTGCATCATTTCCTGATCCAGGCCTGTCATGGTAATAGTAATAAACATGCCCGAAAAAAACTGTTTTAAATAGTAACGTTCATGATGCCAGTCTGTAATAAACATTTTTGAAATGCCGCTCTGCCGGATTTCCAGTACCATGTTCCCGACAGTGGCATCCAGTTCCCTGCTGATAAAAATTATTGAAAAAACAACTGCCAGCAACATGAAGCCTGTCTGAAGGGAATCAGTCCAGATAATGGTACGTATCCCCCCCCTGAAAGTGTAAAGTACTGCAAGTATCATAAAAACCATGGCATTCACTCCGAAAGGTATGTTCCATGAGTCGAGGACAAACACCTGCAGAACGTTTATCACCAGATACATCCTTAGAGATGTCACCAGTGTGCGTGAAAGTAAAAAGAAACCTGAACCTGTCCTGTATGACCAGGTTCCGAAACGTTTCTCAAGATAGGTATAGATGGAGGTCAGCCTGAGCCTGTAATACAGAGGCAGCAGAACAAGTGCGATAACAAAATACCCGGCCAGATAACCGAACACAACAAGCATGTAAGTAAACTGTGTCTCTGAAACCCAGCCCGGAACCGACATGAAGGTGACACCTGAAAGCGATGCACCGATCATCCCGAAAGCAACCACAAACCATGGTGATTCCCTGTTGCCTGTAAAAAAAGACTGACTGTCGGCCTTCCTCGCCGTTATCCAGGTAACCAGGAAAAGCAGCGCAGTATATACTATAAAGATTCCTGCAATAAAATAAGGCTGCATGGGGATTTAATAATGTGCAAGAATAATAAAAAGAAAGCTGAAAAATTACAGAACTGCTTTATGATATAAAAACAGCAACAGCCGCAGCTGTCTGCCCCCGGCAGTTCCGATACAAAACGCCTGCAGCCGCAACTCTCTGCAAGATTATCAAAAATTGAATTAATTTTGCCTGAAACACTATTCATGAGTTTTACCGAATTTCCATCCAGGCTGCTCGAAAACGCGGTTAATGAATTTGCTTCCCTTCCGGGAATAGGAAGAAAAACCGCCTTCAGGCTTGTTATGAATCTTCTGAGAAGGGATCAGAATGAGGTAATAAGATTCGGCGAAAGCATTATCAGGCTGCGTTCGGAAATAAAATACTGCAGCGTGTGCCACAATATTTCCGATACTGATATCTGCAACATATGCAGCGATACCAAACGGGACAGATCTGTAATATGTGTTGTGGAAAACATCCAGGATGTAATGGCAGTAGAAAACACCCGGCAGTACCGGGGGCTTTATCATGTTCTTGGAGGAATCATATCCCCGATCGATGGCATTGGCCCGGCCGATCTCAATATAGATTCACTTGAAGCAAAAGTACAGTCCGGAACAATAAATGAAATAATTCTTGCCCTGAGTGCAACCATGGAGGGAGATACCACGAACTTCTACCTGTACAGGAAACTGGGAAAGTATAATCCCCTGATCACCACGCTGGCCAGGGGTGTTGCAGTAGGTGATGAACTTGAATATACCGATGAAATAACCCTGGGCAAGGCAATTAACAACAGAAATCCGTATCAGCAATAAGCAAATATACTGACCACCGGCCGTAAAAGCCGGGTAGACAGCTGCTCCACATTGAGAATAACATACAGTCCTATGAACCTATCTATCATTATTGTCAGCTATAACGTGAAATATTTTCTTGCAATGTGTCTCTGCTCAGTCAGAAATGCAAGCCGGAATTTAAACTGTGAGATCTTTGTCGTTGACAATAATTCATCCGATGGTTCCTGCGAAATGATAAAAAGTGATTTCCCGGAAGTGAAGCTGATTTCCAACCGGGAAAACAGGGGATTTTCAACCGCGAACAATCAGGCCATAAAAAAGGCAGGCGGAAAATATATCCTGCTTCTGAATCCTGATACCATCTTGGGCGAAGACACTTTAAGCAAATGCATCAGATTTATGGATGAACATCCGGATGCCGGCGCTGCAGGGGTAATGATGATAAATGGCGATGGAACATATCTCCCGGAATCAAAAAGAGCCATTCCGCTTCCTGAAACGGCATTCTGGAAAATCAGCGGCCTGTACCGCCTGTTCCCGGCTTCCCCCCGGATTAACAGATACTACCTGGGCCATCTTGATAACGGTGATGTAAATCAGATTGAGGTCATTTCAGGAGCCTTCATGTTCATAAGAGGCAAAGCCGTTTCAGAAACAGGATTACTGGATGAGGATTATTTCATGTACGGCGAAGACATTGACTACAGTTACAGATTACTCGGGAAAGGATATAAAAATTATTATTTCCCCGATGCCAGAATAATCCATTTCAAGGGAGAAAGTACAAAAAGGGAGGAGATGGATTTCGTAAACCATTTCTATAATGCAATGCTGATTTTTGTACGAAAACATTTCAGCAGCAGGACGCTCAGAATAATGATCCTTCCCGTAAGTGCCGCAATCCGGCTAAGGGCCGCAGCTTCTGTCATTCGCCGCTGCTTCAGGAAAATGTTAAACCCTTGCTGCAGGAAAATCAACCGGACAATTGCATCCGGCCGGAGCTCTTCCCAAAAAGGAATAAAAACAGCTGTAATTTCCGGTGCTGAAATGCTGGAAAAAATAAATGAGCTGCTTGCCCTCACGGGAGATAAAGCGGATGTGTTTATCAACACAGATAAAGCCTTGGCAGATAACAGCGGCGGCAACCAGGAAATTATTCAGAGCAACCAGGAAATTATCTGCAGAACCGCGCAATACATAAACAATGAAAATATCCGGCAGGTCATTTTCGCTTCCGGACAAATAACGTTTTCCGGGATCATTGCCTGCATGCAGCTTTTATCACACCACAGGATAAGGTTCAGGATAGCTTCAGCTGACGGAAAATACCTGCTCGGAAGCGGCTCGGTCATATCCCCCGATGAATAATAATCCTGCCGGAAAGCGGTATCCGGAAAAAAGCTGTGCTTCGCCATTAAAAGCGTAAAAAGCCCGCAAAAAATGCCGAACAATTTTCATTTCAATATGTTATTCTGTTACAAAACACCAGAGTTAACTGAGAAATGGCAAAAATTGATATTTTACTTCCTTCAATGGGCGAAGGAGTCATCGAAGCAACAATAACCAAATGGCTTGTAACGGAAGGATCTGTTGTCAGGGAAGATGATCCCCTGGTAGAAGTTGCAACCGATAAAGTTGATTCCGAGATACCTGCCCCCGCCGATGGTAAACTCACAAAGATCACTGTCCCTGAAGGAACAGTGGTACAAGTCGGGGAGTTAATTGCCATAATGGAAATTGAGACCCCGGCCGCACCGGATGAACCAAAAATCCGGAAAGAAGTTGAAAGGATCAGGGAAACCATTTCAGAGATCAGCAGTGAAAAACGGGAACTGGATAATGTATCCCGCGACCTGAAAAGCAGAACGCCATCAGGCAAATTCCTTTCACCCCTGGTCAGAAGTATCGCAGCCAGGGAAAACATAAGCTATTCCGACCTGGACAAAATAAAGGGCTCGGGAATGGACGGAAGAATAACAAAAGACGACGTTATTGGATTTGTGGAATCCCTGAAAAAGCAGGAAAAAGCCCCACAGGCTGAACCTGCCGGAGAGGATATCCCGCCGGCAGCAAGAAAAGAGACAACTGCGCCTGCAGCCGGACAAGTTGAAGTTGCAGAAACTGAAGCTGCCGGGAGAAGCATTCCGCCGGCAGCAAAGCAGGAGGAAGCCTCTCAGACCAGATCTGCTGTCATGAATTCTGGTGATGAAATAATAGAAATGGACAGGGTCAGGAAAATCATTGCCGAACATATGGTGCTCTCGAAAAAAACCTCAGCCCATGTAACATCTTTCATCGATGCTGATGTCACGAAGCTGGTAAAATGGAGAAATTCCATCAAGGACAAGTTCCTCGTAACTTCCGGATACAGACTGACTCTCACTTCTGTCTTTATTGATGCCACAGCCAGGGCACTGTCGGAACTGCCAATGCTGAACATCTCGGTTGACGGAAATAATATAATAAGAAAAAAGAATGTAAATATCGGAATGGCAACAGCCCTTCCCAACGGCAACCTCATCGTGCCCGTGATTAAAAATGCCGATGAAAAAAATCTTAACGGTATTGCCCGCAGTGTCAGTGACCTCGCTGAAAGAGCAAGGAACAATAAGCTGAAACCCGATGAAATTACCGGAGGAACATTTTCATTAACGAATTTCGGCAGCTTTGACAACCTTGCCGGGACGCCTATAATAAACCAGCCACAAACAGCAATACTTGGCACCGGGGCTGTCAGGAAAATACCTGCAGTAATAGAAACACCCGATGGTGACATGATTGCCATCAGACAGGTCATGATATTGTCCCTGAGCTATGATCACAGGGTCATTGACGGCGCCCTGGCCGGACGATTCCTGAAAAAAATAAAGGAGATACTCGAGAACTACATTCCCGACGTGGTTCTGCCATGATCCACATAATCTGATGACAGAGAACCAGTCTGCCTGCCGGCATTGTTGAGAAGATGTTAACAATGGTTGATAAAATAAACAGGCAGCTGTTATCCATTTTTATTATATTGCGCTTAACTTATTGCGGGGCCAGTGTACTGTCGTAATCGGGTTTTAGCATTATTTGTATTTCAGGTTTAGTCAAACCATTTATGTCTGTTTCAGTATGATTAAAAGGGTTTTGCCGTTCATTATCTTCCTGATCCTAAGTTTCAGCACTAATCTCGCATCCCAGTCAGGGATAGCAAACAGGATGAATTTCCGCGAAGCGGAAAGCTTGATTCTTTTTGAGGATTACAGGGAAGCTCTGCCAATTTATCAGGAACTCCTGAATTTATATCCGGATAATTCAAATTTCAAATACAGAATTGGCCAGTGCTATCTCAATCTGCCGGGCGAAAAGGTAAAAGCCATCGGCTATCTGGAAGAAGCTGTAAGCAATATAAATCCGGATTACAGGGAAAAAAAGTTCAGGGAAAAGGGTGCACCCTATGATGCACTCTATTACCTGGCAAATGCATACAGAATAGATCTGCAGCTCGGCAAGGCAATCGAAACATACAGGCTTTTCATGGAAAAGCTTGATCCGAAAACCTATGATACCACAATAGTTGCATTCCAGATCCGCTCATGCGAAAATGCCAGGGTGCTTATGGCTGCCCCGGTTTTCATAAAGGAGGAAAACCTCGGCAGGGTTATAAACAATGAAAGTTCCGAATTTAATCCTGTTGTTTCTGCCGACGAGACTATACTGGTGTTTTCCAGAAGACTGGCCTTCTATGATGCAATTATGTACTCCGTCAAGGTAAACGGATCATGGAC
>LSQX01094795.1_pt1 | contig 12329 bp, 9 predicted proteins | sample 654561 | NCBI WGS metagenome assembly LSQX01 (sample SAMN04489861, study PRJNA283612) | anaerobic digester metagenome | isolation source: 4 biogas reactors fed with cattle manure at either 37C or 55C with and... | place: Denmark: Kongens Lyngby | collected 2014 | reverse complement strand
TTGATTTTATTTGCCAGTTACAGTACATTGCCAAAAAGTGTATTTGCTAAGTTACTACAAGTTAACCGCGGCGCCTCGACTTATCAATACGCAGCAATATAAATAGGAGGATCGTGAATCCCCACAGTGATGAGCCTCCATAGCTAAAAAAGGGCAGCGGGATACCTATCACCGGCATTATGCCGATTACCATGCCGATATTCACCAGTAGGTGGAAAATGAAAACACTTGCCACGCCATAGCCATACACCCTCCCGAAGCGCGTTGGCTGCCTCTCGGCTATCTCTATCAGCCTGAGGACAAACACCATGAACAAAATCACTATTGTTGCTGAGCCCAAGAACCCATGCTCTTCCCCAATAGTGCAAAAGATGAAGTCGGTGTCCTGCTCGGGAACATATTTAAGCTTTGTTTGGGTGCCATTCAAGTACCCTTTCCCGGTTAATCCACCTGAACCTATTGCTATTTTAGACTGCCCAACGTGATAGCCCGCACCACTTAGGTCCTGCTCCATGCCTAATGCCACCTTGATACGCATCTGCTGATGTGGCTGAAGCACATCGTGAAAAACATATTCCGTGGATTCGAGAAAAGCGAATGAGCAAACAAGGAACAGGAAGATATAGAAATAAGTCTTTACACGGTATCGTAAAAAAAGGTATAGCAAGTATATGGCAGTAATCGATAGTGCTATTAGGGTAACCATGCCCCAATCAATCATCATATCAAAAAACGAAGCTATCAATGCAGCAAAATATGGCAAGGCAGCAAAGCAGAGAATGGCAAAAAATGTTTTGAAACGCTTCAGGTAGCTCCAAACCATTGATGCTGAAAAGAGTATAATCAGTGCGGACGATATAATCTCGCCCTGGGACAACATGCCATACTGGATATCTGAAAACCGGATACCAAGAATGAAGTAAACGATAGCTGCTATCCCTGAAAACAGGAACCCCCCGGGTAGGCCTTCCCGGTAAAGTACTATTAGGAAGCTCAGGTAAACAAGGGCCGTTCCTGTCTCGCTTTGCAGGATTACAAGAATCGTGGGGAGCAGGATAATTATACTAACCAATAACAGGTTTTTCTTATCCATCAGCTGGAAATCGTAGGTATTAAATACTTTCGCCAAGGCGAGCGCGATTATAAACTTCATGAACTCGGCTGGCTGCAGGCGTAGAGGCCCAACGATTAACCAAGAGCGCGACCCGTTGATCTCCTCTGCCACCAGCAGGGTAATAAGCAGCAAGAGAATACCTGCCAGGTAAAATAGAAAAGCATAGGTCTCGTAGAAACTAACATCTATCTTTAGAAGGGCAAAAGCAAGGATAAAGGATGTACCTATCCATATTAGCTGAGACCCGGCCCGCGTTGAAAGGTCGAACAGCCCGGTTGCATTCTCCAGATCGTAGCTGGCAGCATAGATATTTAGCCATCCAAGCAGGACGAATAAAAGGTAAAGGATGACTGTTAGTTTATCAACCTTGCCCTTCTCTTCAACTTCTATCCCCCTGTTATACATCATATTTCTTCTATGAATTTTACTCAATTCTTGTTAGCCCCTGTATAAGAAAAAATTTTATGTGCATTTTTAATTTTGCTTTACGGGAATATTCCTGCTATAAACGTACGGCATAATCTCGCGGTTCATGATGGCCTGCTCTAACCACTTATCACTATCGGGAATCTCTCCCCTGAAAAATTTCTGCATCATCAAGCGAGCCACGGGCACCGCGTTGGTGGCACCAAACCGGCCATTCTCAACCACCACGGCTATAGCTACCTGCGGATCATCCTTCGGGGCAAATCCCACGAAAAGAGAATGGTCTTCACCGTGCGGGTTTTCGGAAGTACCGGTCTTTCCACACACCTCAACAAGCGGTTCAAGGTTGATACCCCTACAGGTACCCATTGTCACCGCATCCGCCATCCCGGCTACAGTTATTTCAAAATGATCACGGCCGATCCCTGTCTCATTCCTTTTCGGGTTCTCCACTCGCGCTACATGGGGCGTATAGTAGTACCCCCTGTTAGCAATGGTTGCCCCCATATTAGCTAACTGCAGGGGCGTTGTCAGGATTTCACCCTGCCCTATCGCTATGGATATTATATTGTGGGCATTCCACTTTTCGGTATTGAACACGTTTGTATAGAACTTACTGTTTGGAATAAACCCTCTCTTTTCTGAAGGAAGATCCACCCCTAACGGGTATCCAAATCCCATGTTTACCATATGATCCCGCCAAACATCAAACGCATCAGCAATGGTTGGGTATTTTACCCGGTTGCTCAACATGTGGTTCAACCCGTAACAAAAAAAAGCATTACAGGAAGTGGTTAGTGCATATTGAATAGACAGTGGCGAATAATGGCCGTGGCACCGGGGGCGGCCTCCCAAAGGTGGGTATCCCCCATAGCATGAATACAATGTTTGGGGAGTTATAATCTCCTCTTCCAAAAAGATCAATCCCTGTGCAGGCTTAAAGGTTGACCCCGGGGGGTAAGTGCCGGCGATAGAGCGGTTAATGAGCGGCTTATAAGGATTGTTTTCAAGAGCAAGATAGTTGATACTGAAATCCTTACCGGTTAACAGCGAGGGATCATAGGTAGGTGCTGACACCATGCTCAATATCTCGCCCGTTTTAGGGTCGATCATCACGATGCTCCCCACCTTGTTGCTCATCAGCTGCTCGCCGTACGCCTGCAACTCGATATCTATGCTAAGCGTTAGGTCTTTGCCTGAAACGGGGGCTTTATCCTGTTTACCATCATCATACCTGCCCTGCACGCGGCCATGTGCATCCCGGAGAAGTATCTCCACTCCTTTTTCACCTCTCAAGTCGGTCTCGTGTGATAACTCTATCCCCGATTTTCCAACATAATCTTTCCTAACATAGTAAGGATCAGCGGCTATTTTGTTTTGGTCCACCTCGGCAACATAACCAAGGATAAGCCCCATGTTGGGATAATTGTATTGCCGCTCCGTCCTGCCTTGAATATATATCCCGGGAAACTTATATAGTTTCTCCTGCAGCAACCCGTACTCCTCCACGTTTAGCTTCGACATGAACTGCTGAGGGGTATAAGAGGAATAGCCGGGATTTTTCCGCTTATCGCGCATCTCGGCATCCAGTTCGATAAATCTCTCGACATCAATATTTAACGTGTTGCAGAAGTCGAGTGTATCAAAACGATCCATCTCCCTTACTACCATCATCACATCGTACGTGGGCCTGTTATAAACAAGTAATTTCCCTTTCCTGTCATAAATAGCCCCACGTGCAGGATAGAGCGTTCTTCGTAAAAAAGCGTTACTATCAGCATAATCCCGGTACTGCGGGCTCAACAGCTGCAGGTTAAATAGTTGCACGATATACACCGCTACTACTATTACAACCATAAAGGCGATAATATATCGCCTATTTACCAAGGACTTATGCTTGCTCACCGGGTTTTTTTCTAAAAGTTAAACTGTCTAATGCAAGTATTATCGGGGTTGAAATAACGAAAGATACAGCGATTCGTATCAACGTATTCATCAAATTAAATAGCGTGAATGATTCAATAAAAAACAGGAGCGAGATATGAATCAGCACTATAAAGATGGTGTAACGGATAAAAGGGCTAGCATCGGCATGTATAGAGGGAACATACTCATCATGAATATCGCGGCCGTAAAACAGCAGCAGGATAGGTTTTCTAAAAGTAGCTATAATCGTGGTTGCGGTGGCATTCATACCGGGTGTATTAAGAAAAATATCAATAATCAGTCCCAAGAGAAACCCGGATATGATTACGTAATAGGGGCTCCTACCCATGGGCAACTTCAGAAGGAAGTAGATATATAAAACAGGGGTAGCAATGCCAAAGAGGCTAATCCTGTTCAGCAACAATACCTGCGTCAGGATTAGTAACACGAAAAGAAGAAATTCCTTTAGATAATCTGTTTTCATTGCAGCAATGCCTCTTCAAGAACTTTCTGTTCTTCATAATAACTATCCTTAATTACATACACGTTCTGCAGTGAATAGAAATCCGTTGCCAGCCTTACATTAAACGTGCTGAAGTTATCATCGCGCGACTTCCCAATGCTACTCACGAAACCGATAACTATCCGCTTGGGGAAGATGCGGGAAAAGCTGGTGTGGACCGTGTCCCCCTCTTGGTAAACCTCGTGCTTGGGCAGCTCACCCAACTGTACTTCACTCAAACTGTTTCCATCCCACGAGATTGAGCCATAGTTCTCGGAGTTTTTCAGCATCGCGCTAACACGGAACTTCGGGTTAATAAGGGGGATCACTACCGCGAAGTTATCCGACACGTTAGAAACAACCCCCACGGCACCCCGTTGCGATATTACCCCCATGTCGGGCTTCACTCCATCACTCGATCCCCTGTTTAACGTGATAAAATTATTTACACCGGAGTAACTGATATTCACCACTCGGGCGGGGATAAATTCAAACTGTGCCTTACCTATCGAATCGGGTATAACAGCCTCCATTCCTGTTGTATCGGCAACCAAGCGTGTGTCAAGCTGTTCCCTAAGCTGCACGAGTTCACTTTCTATTGCTGCATTTTGCTCCATCAGCAACTGGTTGCTCTTTTTTAAATGCACGAAGGAGACTACACTGTTAGATGCACTATACATCCACCCTGCCACCCTGTTGGCAGAGGAAAGGAAAACGCTACGTTGGTAAGGATTATTATCAAAAAGTAGATACAGGCTGAATGCAATAAGCAAGATCGCCAGCAGCCAGTGACTGTTTCTAATGATGAAGTTGAAAAGATTGCGCATTAACGCATCAAAAAACTAAATTTATTAATATTCCTCAATGCTATACTGGTACCTTTCGCCACTATATGGAGCGGGTCGTCCACCACGACAAACTTGATGCCAATTCTTTCTGTAAGCCTCTTGTCAAGCCCTCTCAACAGTGCCCCTCCACCCGTGAGATAGATACCGTTACGTACAATATCGGCGTACAGCTCGGGAGGTGTCTGCTCCAAAGCACTCAATATCGCGGAGTCTACCTTAGCTATCGATTTTTCGATGCAGTGTGCAACCTCTTGGTAAGACACTGGCACATCCATCGGCAGTGAAGTCATCCGGTTAGGCCCGTGCACTACATAATCCTCCGGCGGGTTATCCAACTCCGTTAGCACGGAGCCTACATTAATCTTTATCTGCTCGGCAGTACGGTCTCCTACCTTGATATTATGTTGGCGCCCCATGTATTCCTGGATATCTTCCGTGAAATCATCGCCTGCAATTTTGATCGATTTATTAGACACGATCCCCCCTAACGAAATTACGGCTATCTCGGTGGAACCACCACCAATATCAACAATCATATTGCCTTCGGGGGCCTCCACATCAAGCCCTATACCTAATGCAGCAGCCATAGGCTCAAAAATCATGAAAACATCCCGGCCCCCTGCATGCTCCGCGGAGTCGCGCACGGCACGTATCTCCACCTCGGTACTTCCGGATGGTATACAAATAACCACTCTCAACGAGGGAGAAAAGAGGCCCCTTTTATTCTTATTGGCCATTTTTATCATCTCGCGGATCATCTGCTCCGCGGCATTAAAGTCGGCAATCACTCCATCCCTCAACGGCCTCACCGTGCGGATATTTTCATGCGTCTTACCGTGCATCTGCCTCGCTTTCTCCCCCAGTGCAATCATTTTTTCGGTTTTGCGGTCCAGTGCCACGATAGAAGGTTCGTCCAGTAAAATTTTACCGGCACTGTTCACGATGATGGAATTGGCGGTTCCGAGGTCCATTGCCAGCTCCTGCATAAATGAAAATAAGCCCATAATTATCTGTTATCAGTTGTCAATTATCAAATTATCTGTTGTTGAAAGGCCTGTTGCCTGTTGTCCTTTGCCTGTTACTTTTTGCCTGTCGTTCTTTGACGGTTGTCCTTTGCCTGTCGTTCTTTGACGGTTGTTCACCTTGAAGCTCCTAACGATTGTAGGCCACCGTTACTTGAAGGCTCCCGTTACTTGTAGGCCACCGTTACTTGAAGGCCACCGTTACTTGTAGGATCCCGTTACTTGAAGGCCCCTAATGCTTGAAATGCCTGGTTCCGGTTGTAACCATCGATACTCCATTTTTATTGCAATAATCAATTGACTCCGCATCCCGTATAGAGCCGCCGGGTTGAATCACGGCAGTAATACCAGCGTTACGCGCGATTTCTACACAGTCGGGGAAAGGAAAAAATGCATCGCTGGCCATCACGGCACCATTCAGTTCGAGGCCAAAGGCTTCGGCTTTTTCTATCGCTTGCTTCAATGCATCCACCCTCGAAGTTTGACCCGTTCCACTAGCTACAAGCCTCCTATCCTTGGCAAGTACTATAGCGTTCGACTTTGTATGCTTCACCAATATATTAGCAAACAACAAATCACGAGACTCGCTTTCTGTAGGCACGCTCTCTGTAACTACCTTAAGGTCATCTCTTTTTTGAACACTAACATCCCTCTCCTGCACCAACACCCCGTTCAATATAGAGCGGTGTTGTTGTGCTTGTATAGCTTTATATATCGATTTTAGTACCAGTACTATACGATTCTTTTTTTGAGTTAAGATTTCCAATGCCCCTTTATCGTAGCCGGGAGCAATGATCACCTCGAAAAAGATACTGTTGATCGACTCTGCAGCCTCCTTATCTACCTCCCTGTTAGTAACTATCACTCCACCAAAGGCTGATACCGGGTCAGCCTCCAGTGCCGCATCCCAAGCCTCCTTAACGGAAGGGCGGCAAGCCATACCACAGGCGTTGTTATGCTTAAGGATCGCGAGTGCCGTATCTTCAAAATCGGAAATCAGGGAAATCCCCGCCTCTATATCTAACAGGTTGTTGTAAGATATCTCTTTGCCATGAAGCTGTTCAAAAATCTCGTTGAATTTACCGAAATAAACTCCTTTCTGATGAGGATTTTCACCGTAGCGGAGTTGTTTTGTATCATCCACCGCCAAACGGAAAGCGGAAAGTTCTGCCCCGTCAAAATAATTAAATATTGCAGAGTCGTACCCGGAAGAGACTTTAAATGCCTCTTTCGCGAAATAGCGCCGTTCCTCAATCGTGGAGTAACCTCCTTTTTCGTTCAGCAAGCCGAGTAGCGTACCGTATTGCTCCTTCGAAGCAACTACAATTACATCCTTAAAGTTTTTAGCGGCTCCGCGTATCAACGAAATTCCCCCGATATCAATTTTCTCGATAATCTCCTCCTCTGTACCACCCCTGGCTACGGTATCTTCAAAAGGATAAAGATCAACAATAACCAAGTCTATCGACGATATTTCATAGGCTTTAACCTGTTTTTTGTCAGCTTCGTTGTCCCTACGATATAGAATACCACCAAACACCTTTGGGTGAAGCGTTTTAACCCTACCACCAAGAATGGATGGATAGCCGCTCACCTCTTCTACAGGTTTACATTCATAACCCAGAGATTGTATGAAATCCTTGGTACCTCCTGTAGAGATCAGCTCAACACCTAATTTTCCTAACGACTTAATTATTTCTTCTAAACCATCTTTGTGAAATACCGAGATAAGTGCAGATTGAATCTTTCGTGACATTCTAAATATTACTTTTTGAAATCTATTTTACTTCCCACCCGAGGGCACTCGCCCCCAACACAGCTGCATCGCTCTCTTTGAGCTCAGAGAAAATCAATTTAACTTTATCCTGGTAGATAGGCAGCAAGTTTTTCTCCATGCTTTCTCGTACCGGGTCCATGATCAGGTCGCCCGCTTTCGACAACCCTCCGAAAAGAATAATTGCCTCGGGACTGGAAAATGAAACGAAGTCGGCAAACGCTTCTCCTAAAATATTACCGGTGTAAACAAATATCTCTTTAGCTATCTCGTCGCCATCCATAGCAGCATCGAACACATCCTTTGATGTTATCTCCTCTGCCGGAATATCACGAAGAGATGTTTCAGCATCAGGCCTCTGTTCAAGGATTTCACGTGCAGTGCGTGCCATACCTGTTGCCGAAGCATATGCCTCAAGGCAGCCATGCCTGCCACATCCACAAACACGCCCGTTCTCGCGCCTAACAATAACATGCCCCAGCTCACCTGCAAAGCCATCGCTACCATAAACTAACTGCCCGTTCACAACAATACCACTGCCTACACCTGTACCAAGGGTTATAACAATAAAGTCTTTCATTCCCTTGGCAGCACCATAAGTCATCTCCCCGATGGCTGCAGCATTAGCATCATTCGTGAGAGCTACAGGTATCCCCGTTCTTTCTTCAAGTAATTTAGCAAACGGTATCACCCCCTTCCAAGGCAGGTTTGGGGCAAACTCTATACTTCCCGTGAAATAGTTGCCGTTTGGTGTGCCAGCGCCAATCCCTCTTACCTGGTCTTTGGTGCCCACCTTGGCGATGATTTCATCAATAAGCCCAGAAAGCTCGTCCAGGTACTTCTCTACCTCCGGGTGAGTAGCTGTTTTAATACTCCCGCTCGCTAAAATTTGTCCTCTTTGGTCTACGATGCCTGCTACGGTATTTGTACCGCCCACATCAACTCCTACTACATAGGGTTTATCCATGATCTGTTTTGTTTTAAAAGTTAGTCAATGATAAGTTGAACAAGATAATTGTATTATATGTCACTGCAAATATAGGGATTTTCCGTTAAAAACATTCATGAAAATAATTTATTTAGGTTGATGTATTAGTAAGAGCATTGATACCGAAAGCAACATATCCAATTTTCGCAGCCAAACGCGATTTATTTAGGTCGTAACATTATAAGAAGATTCGATTCCAACTCGCTTTTACAGAAAAAAGCCGGCCAAGCTTGGCTATTCTCTCTTGTTTCATTATATTTGCAGATTCATTTTTTTGGTATACCACCGGAAAGAATAACAATTTTCACGAAACAAAGGGAAATCACTAACAATAAGATACAAAGACACGGTAACTCATGGAAGAAATTAAATTTTATTACGGGAACAACATCCCGTTAGAACTGCACAAGGTGCGTGTTGTTCAAAAACTGAATTTAGTGCCTATCGAGAGAAGGCTACAAGCATTGGAAGAGGGTGGATACAATACATTCAGGCTAACTACAAACGATGTTTTCCTGGATATGCTCACCGATAGTGGTACCAACGCCATGAGCGATAACCAGATGGCAGCTATGATGCGGGCCGACGACGCCTATGCTGGGTCTCAAAGCTTTTTCCGGCTTCAAAAGGCAGTAGAAGATGTGCTCGGGAAGAAATATTATCTCCCTGTTCACCAAGGGCGCGCCGCCGAGAATATCCTCTCCAACGCGTACGTGCGAAAAGGAAGCCTAGTTCCTATGAACTACCACTTCACCACCACCATGGCTCACATAACCCAGTACGGGGGCAAGATTGGTGAATTTTTATACGACGAGGGCTACGTGATCGACTCCACCCACCCTTTTAAAGGTAACATGAATATTGAAAAGCTGGAGGAGGTGATCAAGGTGCATGGGGCGAAAAATATCCCGTTCATACGTATGGAAGCATCAACAAACCTTATTGGTGGGCAGCCTTTCTCTATCCAGAATTTACGGGATGTTAGGGCGATTGCCGATAAGTACAATATCCCTCTTGTTCTAGATGCCAGCCTGCTGGGTGAAAACGCCTACTTGGTGCACCTGCGTGAAGAGGAGTTTAAAGATCACTCCCTTGGTGACATCATTAAAATAATGACCGGCCTATCCGATATCGTGTATTTTTCTGCACGTAAATTAAGCTCTTCGCGCGGGGGAGGTATTTGCACGAACGACCTCGATATTTACCGTGAGTTGGAGGCTCTCGTGCCCCTGTTTGAAGGGTACCTTACATACGGTGGTATCTCGGTACGCGAAATCGAGGCTATGGCTGTTGGGCTATACGAAACACTCGATGAAACGATTATTAGGCAGAGCCCCGATTTCATCGCCTACCTGGTAAACGCGTTGGATGCTCACGGGGTACCAATGGTTAAGCCTGCTGGCGTGTTGGGTGCGCACGTTAACGCCATGGAGGTGTGTGCACATATACCGCAAAAAGAGTACCCGGCAGGCTCACTTGCTGCAGCGTTGTTCCTGATTTCTGGGATAAGGGGAATGGAGCGTGGCTCCATCTCTAACCAGAGGGATGAGTATGGTAACGAGACCTACGCCGATATGGAGCTGGTACGCCTTGCCGTGCCTCGCAGGGTATTTACCCTTTCGCAAATAAAATACGTGGAAGATAGGATGGCTTGGCCGTATGAAAACCGTGAGCTGATTGGCGGGCTAAGGTTCGTTTATGAACCACCGGTGCTGCGGTTCTTCATGGGTGGGCTAGAACCAGTGAGCGACTGGCCACAGAAGCTGATAGCCAAGTTTAAAGAGGATTTCGGGGAGAGCTTGTAGGCTTCGCGATGCTGATTAAGTAAATTGACGAGGGTGTTTCACGATGTGATTCATCCTCTTTTTATTGTATTCTTACAGTCAACTTCGAGGGAGGTGATGATGCGCTACCGTGATTCATCCTCTTTTTATTGAACTCTTACCCGAGAATTATTTCAATTTTTAATAAAGCCTCGCCTGATTTATTCCATTTTGAAATCATGTTAAATAACATGTAAGAACATTTTTTAATTTACCAAGAACTTTTTACTTTTGCGTCAGCACAGTACAGAACAGCATGCAGATACATGGAACTGAAATTTAACGGGAACAGCACAAAAGTAAAACAGCTGACTGATTTTATTCAGGAGGCTATAGTTAAACAGGATTTAAAAGTGGGTGATAAGCTGCCGTCTATCAATCACTTGAGCAAAAACCTCGAGATATCAAGAGATACTGTTTTTAAATCTTTTTCAGACCTGAAATCACGTGGGATCATAGATGCTATACATGGCAAGAACTATTACGTTGCTTCAAGTACCCGGAATATTCTCCTCTTGCTTGATGAGTACTCCCCCTTTAAAGAGGTCTTTTACCACGTGCTCATGTCGAGGATCCCGGGGTATTACAAGATAGACCTCTGGTTCCATCAATACAACGAACAACTTTTTGATAGTATTATAAGCGACTCCTTGGGAAAATACAGCAAATACCTCGTGATGAATTATGATAATGAGAAATTCTCGGATTCATTATCAAAGATCAACAAGAAGAGGCTGCTGTTGTTGGACTTCGGCAAGTTCAACAAGGAAGGGTACAACTATGTATGCCAAGATTTTGACGAGGGGTTTAGTGACGCTCTGGCCTCGATAAAAGAGGAGTTGAGCAACTACAAGAAGATAGTTTTTGTCCTCAACAAGTACCACAAGCACCCCAAGAGCAGCAAAAAGGCGTTTAGCAACTTTTGCCTCGACAATCAATTCGAGTTTTCAATTTTAGACGAAATAGTAGAGAATGGTTCGATTCAGGAAAAGTGTTTTTATCTTGTTGTTAAACAGGAGGATGTGGTCAGGATTGTTAAACAGGGGCGGATGGATGGATTAAAACCTGGAATAGATTACGGGCTGCTTGCTTACAACGAAAACCCTTTTTTCGAGATTATTGAAAACGGGATATCCAGTATAGGGATTGATTGGAACAAGATGGGCAGTATCGCGGCCGAGTTTGTTATGGAGGAAAAAGCAATTCAAACCTATCTCCCAACCCGTATAACGAAAAGAAACTCTTTTTAATATGTAAATTAACTCACAACCCACGTATAATCCCAACCCACATGTAATAAGGAAAGGAGCCCATTTTTAAAATGCTAAAGAATTCAAACTTATATTTCATCACGACATGAATAAAAAACGAAAATCATGAAAAAATATCCAAAAATTGGTATTCGCCCTACTATTGATGGGCGACAAGGAGGCGTAAGAGAGAGCCTCGAAGAGAAGACTATGAACCTGGCTAAATCGGTTGCAAAGTTGATAGGATCAAACCTGAAAAATGGAGATGGCAGCCCGGTTGAATGTGTTATTGCAGATGGCACTATTGGCCGTGTTGGGGAAAGTGCTGCTTGTGCCGCTAAGTTCGAGCGTGAAGGAGTGGGAGCCACTATCACCGTAACCTCAAGCTGGAACTATGGTTCAGAAACGATGGATATGAATCCACACTACCCGAAAGCTGTTTGGGGATTTAATGGCACGGAGCGGCCCGGTGCCGTGTACTTGGCAGCTGTTTTAGCCGCTCATTCCCAGAAGGGTTTGCCCGCCTTCGGTATCTACGGGAGCGAAGTGCAGGATGTTACTGATAACTCGATCCCGAAAGATGTGGAGGAGAAGCTTCTACGCTTTGCCCGTGCAGCGCAGGCAGTAGCCACCATGCGGGTCTCTTATACACATCT
>LSQX01320015.1_pt2 | contig 12330 bp, 13 predicted proteins | sample 654561 | NCBI WGS metagenome assembly LSQX01 (sample SAMN04489861, study PRJNA283612) | anaerobic digester metagenome | isolation source: 4 biogas reactors fed with cattle manure at either 37C or 55C with and... | place: Denmark: Kongens Lyngby | collected 2014 | reverse complement strand
TCCGGTTGCGTTAGTTGTGGTAAATTGATCGCATATCAAATAAAAATGTATTTTGCCATCTTGGTGAAAGCCGGATAAATGAGGATTTATATGAGTCAGTCGCAGAGACAATATCGCTCGTTTTGTTTTCAGAATTTGTCGCGGAAGGCCTATTTCGAGGGCTGGTATTATAAGCAGGTCAGCGCGGACGGTATGCATGCCATCAGCTTGATTCCCGGCGTGAGTAAAAACGTTGGTGAGACCAATCCATTTATTCAGGTGATCTATGGAGAACGGCGCGAAGATGGCTGGCAGGTGATCAGTGACTGGTTATCCTTTGCAAAGGATGATTTAAAGGTGACGGATGAGCCCTTTCTTTTTCGCTTGGATGTTAACGCATTCCGCAGAGACGGTATCTCGCTGGACTTTTTCGGTCAAGAGCTTCGTATCCGGGGCAGTCTATCTTTTTATGACGAAGTGGATCTGCCGGACTCGCTTTACATGCCGACGATCATGGGGCCGTTTTCTTACCTGCCGGGGATGGAGTGCATTCACAGCATCAACAGCCTGAGTCATCAGCTGACCGGAAGCCTATTCATCAACGAGCGTGAGATCGATTTCACCGGCGGTAAGGGCTATATCGAAAAAGACTGGGGGAGGTCATTTCCTAAGTGGTGGGTTTGGATGCAAAGTAACCACTTTGAACAAGAGAAAGTTTCTTTGATGTTTTCCGTGGCGAAGATTCCATGGTTAGGTCATCACTTCACAGGATTTCTTTCATTTTTAAAAGTTAAAGAGAAGCTCTATCTATTCTCCACCTATACAGGTGCTCAAATTAAGAAGCTTCACTATCAAGATGGAAAAATCGAAATCTTAGTGGTGGATAAACACCATATGTTAAAAATATCAGGACGATACGAAGAAAATGGGATCCTTAAGCCCCAAAGAATGGCTTAATGGATCGACTCATCTCAGAGAGTATCAGCTCCTCTGTTAAAGTGGTTCTCATTGATCGCCAGGGTAAAGTCCTATTTAGAGGAAATGGCAAAAATGCAGGGTTAGAAGTAGTGGGGAAACACTTAGAATCCCACAGACCCTAATTAGAAAATAAAGGTTAAGAATCATCATAGAGAACTTAAAAAATAATGAAATTCCTATCAGATGATAAGGATTTCATTATTTTTCATATATCGATCTAAATTGAGGTATAATCATCTTAGAGGAACGTTTTAATATCATTAGGGGGGAATTAAATTGACTAATGAACTCACCGGAGAAAAAATTATAAATCATCGGGACTTGGATTATCTGGCTCTATTATCCAAACAGTACCCAACGGTGGACTCCGCCACCACTGAAATCATTAATCTTCAAGCTATTTTAGACTTGCCCAAAGGTACTGAGCACTTTATCTCAGATGTCCATGGAGAATATGAGTCTTTTCGTCATGTGCTAAAGAATGCTTCAGGAGTTATTCGAAATAAGATTAACGAGATGTTTGGTAACAGTTTAAGAGAATCAGAGAAAAAGAGTTTAGCCACTCTGATCTATTATCCAAAAGAAAAATTAGACATGTTAGATATTAATGAGCGAGAAATTGATGATTGGTATCGGATCCATCTCTTTAGACTCATTGAAGTTTGCAAGCGAGTTTCAAGTAAATATACCAGGTCTAAAGTAAGAAAAGCTTTTCCAAAAGAATTCGCCTACATTTTGGATGAGCTTCTCAATGAAAATGAAGATCGGATTAATAAGAGCGAGTATTACAACAAAATCATAGAGACTATAATTGGGTTAGGGAGAGCTAAAGCTTTTATTATCGCTATCTCTAACTTAATTCAAAGATTTGCTGTGGATAGACTCCATATCATTGGGGATATTTATGACCGAGGACCAGGGGCTGATGTGATCATGGACATGCTTAAAAAACATCATGCCATTGATATTCAGTGGGGAAACCACGACATGATTTGGATGGGGGCTTGTGCTGGTAATGAAGCCTTGATAGCTAATGTAGTAAGAATCACCGCTCGATATAATCATCTAGAACTACTAGAGGATAGATACGGGATAAATCTGCTTCCACTAGCCACATTTGCCATGGACACCTACGCTAATGAGGGCTTAGAGGCCTTTATGCCTAAAGGGGAAGAGAAGAACGCAAAGAATGCAAAGTCTCTAGAGATGATTGCTAAGATGCACAAAGCCATCTTTATTATACAACTTAAGCTAGAAGCGGAAATTATCTATAGACATCCAGAATATGATATGAATGATCGAATGATACTGGACGCCATAGATTATGAAAATAACACGATTATGCTAAATGGAGTTAGTTATGAATTAAATGATGGGGATTTCCCCACCATCGATCCTACCAATCCTTTTATCATGACTGAAGAAGAACAAGAAGTAGTGAAAAGACTTCGAAAATCCTTTATGAATTCACTTAGACTTAATGACCATGTGAAAGTTCTGTTCTCTAAAGGTAGTATGTATAAGGTGTTTAATGAGAATCTTCTCCTTCATGGCTGTGTTCCCATGGAAGAAAATGGTGACTTTATGAAAATCCCCTTAGGAAGAGAACATTATGAGGGAAGTAAAGCTCTAGATGAACTTGAAAGGCTAGCAAGACAAGGATACTTCAATACGGATGAAGTGCTCAAAGAACAAGGATTAGATGCCATGTGGTATCTATGGTGTGGTCCGGCTTCTCCCTTATTTGGAAAAACTAAAATGGCCACATTTGAGCGTTACTATATTGATGATAAAGAAACCCATAAAGAAGAAAAAAATCCTTATTACCACAACCGAGAAGAAGTAGAATGGATAAGTAAGATTCTAGAAGACTTTGGCCTTTGTAAATCAACTTCTCATTTGATTAACGGCCATGTGCCGGTGAAGGTGGCTAAGGGAGAGAGTCCTATTAAAGCAGGAGGAAGGCTTCTGGTCATTGATGGAGGCTTTGCCAAAGCTTATCAGCAAGTGACAGGCATTGCAGGTTACACCCTGATTTACAACTCTCATGGTATGAATCTCGTTAGTCATGAACCTTTTGAATCCACACAAAAAGCCATCTTGGAGGAAAAAGATATCGTGTCCACCGTCATGGTGCTAGAGAGTGTGAGAAGCAGACGAAGGGTATCTGATACCGACACAGGAAAAGAGCTAAAATTTCAGGTTGATGATTTGATTCAACTGGTGGCTGCTTATCGAAAAGGTTATATTAAACAATCAGTATCTATTAGTTCGGATAATTATTAAGACAATTAGGAACAAGGGGATAAGGTGAAACATATATAATCTGAGTTGTATTCTCAAAGATGAGAAGCAAAAGAAAAGAAAGTTAATGGTGGAGAGCACATGATAAAAAAAGATAAACATATAGGCGTTGAACTCATACTCTTATTAGGAACGAAGGCTTTAATTTATTACCTGGTCTACAAAGTTTATGCTATGACCTATCATCAAAATTATCTCCAAATCACCTTAAGTATGGGTATAGTGGCAATTTTAATTAATTGGAAAGGTAAGCAAAAATATAATGAGAAAACCAGAGAATTTACCATAGGACTAGTGGGTTTAATTTTACTCATCTTTTTCTTCACTAAGCCTAACCTCACCTATAATCAAGGGAAAAAGATTATGGTAGAATCTAACTATAAAAATGTAGAAGAATTAGAGACAAGAAGTTTGGTTACCACTAAATTTCAAATGGGGGTAGGAAAATATAATGCTTATCTCTATTTAGGTTTTAAGGATGATGAGAAAAAATATCTTTTACTTTCGCCGGAAACTGGAGAAGTTTTAGAAGAAAGTATGGATAGTTATGTGGAGATTTGGATTGATTAGAGTTTTGGTAAAATAACTTGAAATATTTTAAAACCAAATCTTTGCTGTTGTTCTAAATGAACTATTAAAAAAAATATTTAAAGAGGCATGTTAAATACAATACATCAGTGGATACGTGAATATATTTCTGTTACTCATCATTTTTTACTTAGGACGAAGTGATCTGCAAAATGCAGTTTATGAATTTCCTGCACTAATTGCGGTAATCATCGGTTGGGTTGCCATTATTAAGTCGAGGAAAAAGCTTCTTAAAGAAGAAGAGGTTAAGAAACAATAAAAAAGGGACAAGACGAATCACCTAAAAATAGGAGATGGTCTTGTCCCTTCTCTCATATCGAAATATACCAAAAAAGAGAAAGTATATTTCATATAGGAGGAAGCCATAATTAATGACTTTGTATGAAAGAGGCTCACAAACCTCGATATACCGTAGAATGAATGGCATTGGGATCAATTAGTTTAATTTTAGTTTCCTTCGAACCATAGAGTTCATCAAAAAGCGATGATTCCATATGGACAGCGAAGTTTCGAATCCCAGGACTTAAGAAGTCTTTAGAAGAAGGACGACCTGGCAACCAGGTATTTAGTCCTAAATAATCTTCATAATGATCCTTGCTAAAGAAGCAATCATTAGTTCCTTCATAAGTTTTTGTTAAGCCAAAATGTTTTGTATAGTAAGCTTCCGAATCGTCTAACGCTAAAACATGTAGATGAATACGCCCAATAATCGTATCACTGGGTAGAGGAGAAGCTAATTGATTTGAACTTTCCACCAACTGATTTAAATTGAGTGGATCCATTACAGCTCTCGTCTCTTCATCTAAACATATTTTTTTCGCAGGCAGATCCACATAAAGTTCAATCCCATTATGTTCAGGATCTCTAAAATAGATGGATTTCATACAAGGGAATTCCCGTCCCCCTGATATACTAACGTTTTGTTCTTCTAAATGAAGGCAACAAGAAATAAAGTCTTCCACAGTGGAAACTTTTAACCCGAAATGATAGAGACCTACTTCATTTTTTCTAGGGAGAGTAGTCTTATATAAAATCAGTAGGGGATTATCATTAAGAGACAAGGTTACGGTATCGTTTATTCCTACAGACTTAAAACCTAGCTTTTCATAAAAAGTAGAAACTAAATCTAAATCATTAACGTTTAATTTCACCTGTCCCAATTGAAATTGCCCATCCACAAATATTTCATCTCCTTGTTCTTCGCTTTTAACCTACACGAATATCATAACGTTATTTCGAAGACTGTTAATTAAATCTAAAAGAAGAATTTGTTAACATTATGGCAAGAGAATTAGAGGATTACAGCGTATGTGTTAATCATCTTCAGTATTTATTAACTCTTCGGAAAGGGAGATGAAATAATTAGCAATATAAGCATAAGAAATAATTCTAGGGTTTTCATCAGACACAATTTCGTCCACCTGATACTTAAAGTTCTCAGCCAAAGGTATCAAATGCTCTTGGTGAATGGTAAAGAAATCCTCATAGGTACTGTAGAGACCCTCCATGTTCCCATCGGAGACTTGTTGGGATATAGGCTCAAGAAGTTGTTTAATTTCTGGGAGAGTTAAGGTCTTCTTTAGTACTTGTATTAAAGACAGAGCCATGATGTGCTCACGAGTATATTTTTTCTTCTTAGTAGGGAAGAGAATTTTATCCTTGGTGTAATTATTAATCATGGTTTTCGTTAAAGGGCGCTCAGGAAAGTAATTTTCCATAAAAGTGATGACTTGATCCATATAGAGACCAAAGTCTGGGATTTTATCAATGGAAGGTAAAGACATAAAATTAGAGTTACTCATAAGTCAAATCTCCTTTAAAATCATCATAAATAGATTACGTAGTTTAATAAACTAGGTAATCTCATTTTAAAAGACTTTTATTAAAAAAACAAGGTTGATTTTTATTGAAAAAGTATTATAATGTTAATAGGCTAATACATAGTTTACAAAACTACATAAGGAGAAAGATATGAAAACTAAATTAAGAGAACCTATAAACTCCATTACCCATTTGGCGGGAGCCGGTGTGTTTTTAATCGGAACCATTCTTATTATTGCTCAGCGAATTATAGCTAATGCCCCCTTAAGAGACATTATTGGGGTGACGGTGTTCGGAATTAGCTTAGTTATGCTCTATATGGCCAGTGGGATTTACCATGCTTATATGGGCGGTGAGAAAGTTTTAGGAAAGCTAAAGAAGCTAGATCATAGTATGATCTATGTTTTAATCGCTGGCAGTTATACCCCCATGTGTTTACAAGTGCTTACTGGAACAAAACAAGTGGTGATTTTATCCGTCATTTGGGCCATTGCGTTGTTTGGAATTTTTGGTAAAATTTTTATGCCCAATGTACCTCGTGTCCTTTATACTTTTTTCTATCTCTTCATGGGATGGATTGTGGTCTTTTTTATTGGGGACGTGTATAGAGGCGTAGACTTAAGTGGATTTATTCTCTTATTTGTAGGAGGTGTGCTCTATAGTATAGGAGGAATAATCTACATGATTAAGAAACCTAATTTCTCCAAAGATTTTGGATTTCATGAATTTTTTCACCTGTTTATCCTGGGAGGCAGTCTATTTCACTACTTATTTACATTTTTTTACTTAACAGCATAAAATTACAAAATGGTTACAAACCCCTGAAATAAGGGGTTGTATCACTTGTAAAGACTACCTTTAAATGAAATATGAAATTTTAAAGAATATCTTCATTATTTCTTCACACCCAACTTATACGATAGGGAAGTCGTAAACGTGAGTGGAGGAATAAAGAATGAAAATGATTAAGAAAGTAGTAGCCAGTACTTTAATGGCTATGATGTTTATAAGTGGGTCCTTAGTCCAAGTAAAAGCAGATGTCGAACTAAAAGTAGAGTTAAGCGCAGTGATAAATGAAATTCAAGCTAATACTACTGTTACTCAAGAATCAGAAGCGCTAAAGAATAAAAACTTAGCTTTAATGGGAAAAATCCAAAATGATATTGACCTTTACGAAATTAGAGTGGCCTATCTTGATGAAACTATTGAGATTGCCCAAGTAAAGATAGCGAAGCTTGAAACTCTTAAACCAGAGAATTTTCTTCAAGCAGCATTACTTACCCTATCCAATGGTTATGAAAGATTAGAACTTTCTGATCAGTTAGCAGCAATCCACTCAGATTTAAAGTCCTTTGAGAGACTTGAGAGTGGTATATTAAAAGAAGAAGATCGTGTAGCGATCGCAGCAGGCTTAGAGGAAAAAGTGCTAGCTCTTAAAGAAGAGAAAATAGCGTTAACAAGTAAGATTGCTGAAAATCAGGTGCAAGGTATAGCTTTAGACAATGAGATTATAAACTTAACAGAGAAGATAACAGAAGTTGCTTCAGAAGTTGAAACTCTTAGTGCAAGGAAAATGGCTCTAGAAGAAGAAGTAAGAGTAGAAGAAGAACGTATAAGACAAGTTGAGTTAGATAGACAAAGATCTACCACATTCATCATGCCTACCAGTGGTAGATTAACCAGTGGATATGGAAATAGAATCCATCCTGTGACAAGAAGAAGTTCATTTCATACAGGGATAGATTTGGCTAATTCATCAGGAACATCCATTAACGCTTCAAGAAATGGAACCGTTACATTTGCAGGATACCAAGGTACCTACGGGAAATTCATTATTGTAAGACATAGTGATGGAATGGAAACTGCTTATGCTCATCTAAGTTCAATTCTAGTTAGTGTAGGACAAAGCGTCACTCAAGGCGAACAAATTGGGAAAATGGGAAGTACAGGACGATCCACAGGAAGTCATTTGCACTTTGAAATTCGTAAGAATGGAAGTCATGTAAATCCATATAGCTACTTAAAATAGAAGAATAGATAATAATAGTAAAAGCCGACTCTTAGGAGACGGCTTTTATTTAGGTTCAATAAAAATTAAGGGAAAAAACACATATTAATTGATATTCTCAGTCTACCTTTAAACATTCTGTTATATTCTGTAGGTAACGAGCACAGTTTACATTATAGCGTAATTTATATTACTATTTGGATTTGAACAAAGGAGAAGTAGATGCGAAATAATAGAGAAAGACTTAACTTTGAGAAGGCTAAATTTCCAGCAATTATAACCGTGATTTCCTTCATCTCATTTGTAGGGGCATATTGGTTAATAACTTATAAATCAATTACGCCATATTATGTTAAAGGATTGTGGTTTGTAATTCCGTTTATGATTTTTAGTGTCATAACATTATTAACAGCACGAGGAATATTACATAAGAGGGCTTCTTTGGCAATCACAGGTATTTTGGTTGTTGTTTTAGGCATCGGATTTTTCTATAGTCTTATGTCTATATCATTTAAGATGGCCACAACAGATATAAAGGAGATTGAAAAGTACGAAAGAGTCTTAAGACTAACAGGTGATTCATTAACTACGCATTTCCCGGATCAAATCCCAAATGATGCTAAGGATATTAATTTTCTATATCAACCAGGCTTCATGCAAGGAGGAGAAGTACTGGAGTTGAGTTTTATAATAGATTCTGATGTTATCCAAGATTATAAGGGGAACTTTTTAGAGCAAGCCAAATGGACTGGAAAAATTGATGATGCATCCGCAAAGGAATATGAATTCTTAACATGGGGAGAACCAGAAAAACTGTCTGAAGACTTCACTGTTTTCATTTTTTCTAGCAAACCTTACAAGTCAAAGGATTGGAATCATGGTGAGTATAGCCTCTGTCTCTTAAACGATAAGAGTAATGAAATTATTTTTCTTATGGAAGATTGGTAGAGGAGGGTGATTAAACTGAACTATAATTGAATTTTGAAGTTCATATCAGCTTTCATTAAAGAGATCGCTTTTCTGGGTGAAGATTATTCTATTTAGGGGTTCAATTGGATCCCTATTTTAATGCTCTTAAGTAATAAACGCTTTGAAACGAAACTAATTAGTGGGGTGCTGAGAAAGATTAAATTGACATAAAAGAACATAAGTTCTATAATGAAAGAAAGAAATCAGGTGAGTAATATGACCAGTTATGGCAAACCACGAATCCCTTTGGAAGTTATAAGTTTCTTTAAGGAAGGTCAAATCTATCCCTTAAGGTTTCGGTATTATCACGTGAAAAAAGCCAGATACTTAGTAGTATTTGTTCAGCGAATTGATTACATGGTTAAAGTTGAGCGAAATGGATTAATAGAGAAAACCTTCCACGTTCAAGGGAAAAATCAAAAACGAATCAAACGCTACGCCCTGTATCTCGATCCAAAATCTAAAAACTGGTTTTTGCATTAAGGAAGAAATTTATCGTTTTTTCCTATTGACGAAGACCAGTTTTTCATTTATCATCAGTATGATATAGCAATGAAGAGAACTAGTACATAAAAACAGACTTTTTTAGAGAGAGGGAGATGGTGGAAACCCCTTAAGTGATGAGTATGGAACCTATCTTGGAGCTTCTCAGTGATTTAAGCTGAGCGGGGATAAGCCGTTAACTAATGAAGTGGATACGTATAACACGTATCAATTAGGGTGGTACCGCCAAAGAAGATTTTGGCCCCTTTAAGTTGGTGCTTTTTTTTTATCATTTTTTAGGAGGAAAAAACAGATGAGTAATAATAAAAAGTTAGTTGAAGCCATCACATCCATGGATGTGGACTTTTCCCAGTGGTATACAGATATTGTTAAAAAAGCGGAATTAATTGAGTATTCTTCAGTCAAAGGAGCGGTAATCTTAAGACCTTATGGTTATGCCCTATGGGAAAATATTCAAGGATACTTAGATCGAAAATTTAAAGAAACAGGCCATGAAAATGTCTATATGCCTATGTTGATTCCTGAGAGTTTACTTCAAAAGGAGAAAGATCATGTAGAAGGATTTGCTCCAGAAGTTGCTTGGGTTACCCATGGCGGAGATGAAAAGCTTCAGGAAAGACTTTGTATTCGACCTACATCAGAGACGCTTTTTTGCGAGCATTTTTCAAATATTGTCCAGTCCTATAATGACCTACCTAAGCTTTATAATCAATGGTGTAGTGTTATTCGCTGGGAAAAAACCACAAGACCTTTCTTAAGAACCAGTGAGTTCTTATGGCAAGAAGGCCACACGATTCATGCTACAGCAGAAGAAGCCCAAGAAGAAACTCTTAAGATGCTGGATGTTTATGAAGAAATGTTAGCCAACTACTTGGCCATCCCTGTGATTAAGGGAAGAAAAACGGATAAGGAAAAGTTTGCAGGAGCAGAAGCTACCTATACTGTGGAAGCGTTAATGCATGATGGTAAAGCCCTTCAATCCGCCACCACCCATAACTTTGGTCAAGGTTTTGCAGAAGCATTTGATATTAAGTTTACTGGAAAAGATGGGAAGCAAAGCTTTGTTCATCAAACCAGCTGGGGGCTATCCACCAGAATTATTGGAGCTATTATTATGGTTCACGGTGATGACTCAGGATTAGTTCTTCCTCCAAAAGTAGCACCCACTCAAGTGATGATTATTCCAGTGGCTTCTCATAAAGAAGGAGTTCTAGAAAAAGCAGAAGAGCTTAGAGCAGGAATTGCTAAATACGCTAGAGTAAAGGTTGATGCTAGCGATAAGAAACCTGGATGGAAATTTAGTGAGTATGAGATGAAGGGAATGCCTCTAAGATTAGAAGTAGGACCTAAGGATATTGAAAAGAACCAAGTGGTTCTTGTTAGACGAGATACTCGGGAGAAGGTGTTTGTGTCCATGGATGAGCTTGAGACTATAATTCCTAAACTTCTTGAGGAAATTCATGAGAATCTATTCAATAAAGCTAAGGAAAGAATGACTTCCATGACCACAGTGGTAACAACTCCAGAAGAAATGAGAGCAGCGGCAGATGAAAAGCAACCTGGGTTTATTAAAGCCATGTGGTGTGGAGATTTAGCCTGTGAGGAGAAGATTAAAGAAGTTTATGGACTGTCTTCTCGATGCATGCCTTTTGATCAAGAACCAGTTAGTGATCACTGTATTTGCTGTGATAAACCAGCTGAGAAGCTCGTGTACTGGGGCAAAGCATATTAAAATTTATTTAATTTAGAATACTCCTCTTCTTGGCATTTTTTTGCATGGCAGATTAATGTTCATAGAGGGGTATTATTTTTTTAGCTAAAAATCCTGTATAATAGGAAGTAGAATAAGTTTAGAAAGATAAAAGAAGGGATGGGCTATGCTAAAATTACAAGATGTTATTAAAGGAAAATACACCTTAAGAGCCATGAAGAATAGAGATAATGATGTGGATTATTTTATTGATCACGAAGGAAAACCTTTGGTCTTAGAAGGAGATATTGACCTGCACTTTATTAAAGTATCCACCATTTTGATCAGAATAGGTGAGGGAGATATCTTTACGATTCATCTTTTAAGGGATCGAGATTTATTGTCTAGTATGGCGTTTGTAGAATTAGATGCTAAAATTCACAACCTAACCTTGCATCAAACTGAGGATGAGAGTAGATTATCATTAATGAAAAACGACTAATAATAAGTGGATGCTAAGTTTATTGCCTAGCTTTATAAAAATAAGAGAATAAACACAACTTACAGATTTAAGGGAGTTAGCATATGGATTTTTTAACGTCACCGATTTTAATCATAGGCTATGTGCTGATTCTAAATGTAGTTATGAAGAATTTAGAGCATAAAAAGATCGAGAGAAATACCCTTAGCATAATTCGAAGCGCTGCATTATTACCTGTCATTATTTTGCTATGGATTACCATGTATCAGGCAAATCCTGGGGCTAATCCCATGTTAGCGTTTTATCTTCCCTTGCTAAGTGTAAGCTTTTTACTCTTTATGATTATTGTAAAAACACTGAAATTAATGAAAAGATAGGGTTATAATCAGGGCAATGAAGCGGTACTGCAAAAAAATCAACATATGAGAAGGTTTAGCTTTAGACTAGGAAACTAGGTCTGAAGCTTTTTTAAAAAAGACTTCTGAAGAGTTTCAGGGAAGAATTAAGTCTAAAAGAGTTTTCATTTAAGCAAAAACCATAGCTTCGTTGACTACTGCTTTGGAAGACGCGATTATTTAGGTAATGGAAATCAATTAGGATGAAAATCAGAAAACCATATAAATTCATAGGAGATTTGCAAGGAAAGAGCATACACATCTAATGAAAAGAGAATAAGAAAATAGTGCGATTGATGAGAACAAGGAGGGAAATGATGAGTAAAATAGTTGTTGTTTATGAATCTAAATATGGGAGCACAAAAAAGTATGCCCAGTGGCTTGCTAAGGAGTTAGAAGCTGATCTATTTGATCGTTCAAAGATGAATGGAGAGAAACTAGAAGAATATGACATTATTATTTTCGGGGGAGGACTTTATGCCAGTGGGATTGCAGGGGTTTCTCTAATCAAGAAAAACTATCAAAGGCTTAAAGACAAAGTAATAGTGGTTTTTACTGTAGGTTTAGCTTCTACGGATAATAAAGAAGTTTTCGTTCCCATTATCGATAAGAT
>LSQX01048615.1_pt1 | contig 12331 bp, 5 predicted proteins | sample 654561 | NCBI WGS metagenome assembly LSQX01 (sample SAMN04489861, study PRJNA283612) | anaerobic digester metagenome | isolation source: 4 biogas reactors fed with cattle manure at either 37C or 55C with and... | place: Denmark: Kongens Lyngby | collected 2014 | reverse complement strand
TGGCCGACATTTATCTTTGGAAAGAAGACTATGCTTCTTGTGTGAATGTTTGCGATGAAATACTGAACAGCGGACAATATGCCCTGATACCCGTACCTAAGGAAGAAGCCGTTACCGATCAGGGAGATACCGTCTTACATCCTTCGCCCGCCGGTATTTACGATTTGTTCCAAAGCCTTTATGTTGATGGCAATAGCGTGGAAAGTATTTTCGAATTGCCTTTCAACCGGGATGTAACCAATCCTTTTTACAATTATCTGGTTCATTCCAATCGAACACTGATGCCCAATGCCCAATATATAAGCACTGATATTTTTATTCCTACAGCCAAAGGCGATCCCGAATATTTTGATATTCGTGCTTCCATCAATTCCAAAGGGGGCTATGTCTGGAAGATGGCCGGTGTCAATTACGACGGTAATGAGGTGCACACGGTAGAAAATATGACCAACAATCTGATTATTTATCGTCTGGCCCAGGTTTACCTGATGAAAGCCGAAGCGTTGACCCAGCTGGCCGGAGAGGATCAGGCCAAACTGGAAGAAGCTTATGAATTACTCCGTTTGTTGCGCGATCGCTCCTGCGCAGTTGAAACTACTGAGCTTGAAAGAGATGGTTCGGGAAGTATTGATAAGGATTTGCTGGAGCTTTTTGTCATGGAAGAATCGGCCAGGGAGTTGATGTTCGAGGGCAAACGCTGGTTTGATGTGCTGAGAAATGCCCAAAGAAACAATTATGCCAAATTAAATTACCTGATGTCCATAGTGCCCAACAGCACTACGCCCGACAAAGTGTATAGCCTGCAGGTGAAGTACAAGAACTTTAATAGTCATTATTTGCCCTTGCCTCAAGGAGATATTGAATCAAATCCTTTGTTGGTGCAGAATCCTTTTTACGATATAAACACAAATAAGCCGTAAATATGAAAACAGTTCATTTATTCAATATAAAAGCCGTACTGAGGGCTATCCTGATTTGCCTGATTATGCTGCCTGCTTTGTTCAGCTCCTGTAAGACCAACCTGGACAAAGGTCTGTATCAGACCTCTGCCGAACTGATGATAGATGAATACCTGGAAAGCAAGGAGGACTTATCCCTGTTTCTCAATGTGGTGGATATCGCAGATCTCAGAGGGATGGTGCATGCCTATGGCACTTATACCTGCTTTGCGCCGACGAATCAGGCAGTCAGTGCTTATTTAGACGCGAACGGACTCGACCTGGCTACTCTGAGCCAGGCAGAGGCTGCCTATATGGTGAAATATCATTTCGTGAGCGACACTCTATCGACGGCCGATTTCGTCGAAAGCCGGCTGAGTGCCGCCAATATGAACAATCAGTTTCTGACGACCAAAACAGTAATGGACGATGAGGGCAATATCCAGATTATTGTCAATCGCAAGGCTAAAATACTTGAATCCAATATCAGGCTGGGAAACGGATTGGTGCATGTGGTGGATCATTTTTTGTCGCTGCCCGAATATTCGGTGGAAGAAAGCCTGATGGCCATGCCTGATTCGGTATTTTCCACCATGAAATCTTTTGTAAGTACGCTCAAAACAGATTATAACATCAAAATAGATGATTTTCTGCAAGATACAGCCTATATTACACTTCTGGTTCAAACCAACGCTGCCTTTGAAAAGGCTGAAATTGCCAACATCACCGATTTACTGGCCAGCCTTAAGGAAAATGACCTGAAATCGGAATTTACCGATAAACAATTGCTGAGCAACTGGCTGGGATATCATTGCCTGCCGGGCAGGATTTACATTGCCGATGTTTTGTTGTCCACCACCCTTACTACTTCTGTCAAAGGCCAGCCTATCACAGTCAGCCTGGTAGAGGAGCATCTGTATTTGAATCGCTTCAAAACCGAAAGAATAGACGAAGACGGTATTTTTGTAGACAGACAGGGCGTTTACGTGGATTACAATTGTTCCAACGGTGTAGTTCAAACCATCAACGACATGCTCGAAATAATTCAACGGGCAGCTTATCGTGTGTATTGGGATATGGGAGACCAACCCGAGATGAAAGCGCTCAAGGGTTATCGCAAAGCCGGCACCAGTGTTACCTATATGCCGGGAGAATTGTCCATGATGACTTGGGGCGGAACCAATAATCCTACCGTGACCTATTCTGCCTGGGGTTTGCCCGATATTAACGGGGCCTACGACCAGAAATCGCAGTATGTGTACAATGATTATCTTACTTTCAGGGTTGGAGCCAGGGTGATGCAATGGCTGGAAATCAAGACCCCGGTGCTGGTAGCCGGCAAATACCAGGTCTGGATTTGCTGGAGACGTATGAATCCCTGCAAATTTAGAACCACCTTTAAACAGGAAGGCGAAGAGGATCAGGTATTTCCGGCCGTGGTTAACCTGGAGGATTATATGCCTGTGGAGTTGGACGATGACCAGCTGGAAGCCAAAGGCTGGAAGCAATACAACGCCAAATTCAGAATCAGTGTGTTCAACAGCAAGAACATTGCCACCATAGATGTAAAAACCACCGGTTCACATATCCTTCGTTTTGATGCACTGATCGATTCCAAGGGTGATGGCAACAACTGGGACATGATACAATTCATTCCGATCAACGATGATCAGGTATGGCCTATGGTAGCCATGGATGGCACTTTGGTTCCCAAAGGGACTCCCGATTGTCAGATTTTTCCCGAAGACGGCAGCACTTGCCCGGTTGAAGAAACAGAATAGTAGCTAATAATTAATAGGATATATAATGAAATTCATTGTTGTAAAAAGTGTAGGCCTTCTGTTGATAAGCACTCTAATGCTGGCTTGTGCAGATCAATGGGCCGAGCACATCCGCCCGGTGGACAAGAACCTGGAAACCAATTTGCTCCAGGCTATTAAGGCCGATCAGGATTTGAGCCTTTTTCTGGCTGCCCTGCAGGAAACAGGCTATGATAAGGTGCTGGAATCTATGGAAAATTATACGGTTTTTGCCCCTTTGAATGAGGCCATGTCTGCTTATGAGTCGGCTTCGGTGGAGCTAAAGAAGAATTTGGTCAAAAATCACATTGCCCCTTTGAGTTTTAATGCCTCGGACCTGAGTTCAATGGAATATTTAATGATGTTGAGCGGCAAACACCTGAAGCTGGACGAAGTGATTCTAACCGAGAAAGAAATTGTCTGTGCCAACGGCATTCTCAGGACCAGTAACAGCCTCAGTTTACCCAAAGCCAATCTTTACGAATTGATTTCAGCTTATAAGGACAGTCTGGAAATAGCCCGGATCGTTTATATGGCCGGAGATTCTATTATGGATCCGGACAGGAGTATACAAACAGGGGTGGATCCCGCCAACGGCAGACCTATTTACGATACGGTTTATCAGTATTATAACCCTTACCTGGATAGTTTGTCGATTGATCAGGAGGATTCTACCTATTGTTTTGTCATGCTCAGCAACAGCAATTTCACCAAACTCAAGGCCAAATACGCCAAATATATGCAGCAATGGGACCAAAGCAGCGGGGCTGTCAGTGACAGCCTGACGGATTTAGTGGCAGGCCGGGAGCTGATTTACGACTTGCTCTGTCCAATTGCCGGTTTTGACGAAACTATGCCGGTTTACAAGAATACCAAAGCTGTTAACATTGATATGAGTAATGTTCTGGTGCAAGACAGAATGGAAGCATCCAACGGCTTGCTCTTGATTTGCGACAGCGTCAACATACGGATGAAGGACAACAAAATTAAGGAAGTGTATATTCAGGGCGAAGACTATGTTGAAAGCCTGAATCCCGGCTATACTTATATTCGTTTGCGCGATTACGCCATGGCCGGCAAAGATGTGATGGTAGCCGGACGCTGGTCTGAAAGTTTTGACTATCCTACGGTGCTTGACGGAGTGGATACGACTTTGTCCAAAACAGTCAACTTCTATTATTACAGCGCTACGGCTTCGGGTTCTTATTACGATAAATCCATTAATTTTTATCTAAAGTACACGCCCAAACTCTATTCGACCAAATATCGGCTATACTGGAAAACTTACGACGATTTTGAAAGGCATTATGCGGGTGACACCCTGGATCTGCTTTATAATCCGGACGATCCCAATCAGGCTTGCCCCTCGGTGTACCGGGTAAGCCAAAAGTTGTACATTTCTCTGCCCGGCCAGCCGGAATTGAAGCGAAACAACGGTATTATTGAGAATATGACTTTACAGTCGGGAGCCAAGGTGATGGTGGGTATTGTTCCGGACCCGACAGACGAAAGCGGACGGGATCATACGGTAGGCGTTAATGCGGGTTTTGAGGCAGAAATCCCTTTGCGTTGGTACAAGGCCGCAGGTGATTACGAGGCTATCTCTACGGCTCTGGCCAGCAGCAGAACCCGCGATTACCTGGACTGCAGCTCTATGGGAGCCGCTTGTTTCTTTGTGACAAATTCTCCCTATACCAGTGCTTCCAACAGTACTACCAACGGCTTGATCTTTTTGGATTATATCCGTTTGGTTCCCGAAATGATCGATGAAAATGACTAGAGAATATTCAAGCCCAAGAATCATGATAAAATGCATAAAAACCATAGGCTTACTCCTGTTGCTGACAGGGATTAAGGTCTTGACGGTGACAGCTCAGGACAAGGCTGTGATCGTTAATGGCAAGGTGGTGTCTGAAAGCAATCAAAGAGCGTTACCCGGTATTAGCATATCTGTGCAGGATCTGGCCTCTGCCATGACGGCAGACGACGGCAGTTTCAGTCTGAGCCTGCCTTCGGCCGATGCAGAACTAAGTGTATCCGGTCCCGGTTATCAAAGCAAGAAAATTGCCCTCAGGGGCAGAACCCAGGTACTTATTAAGTTGCACGAAGACAATTTTTCAAATTCTGTCTACAAAGAAGTGCTTATGCCCCTGGGTATGGTTAATAACAGCCACCTGAGTGCTGCGGCCGTTTTTCTTGATCAGGAAAGGACCACCGAAGTAGCCACTATGCCTGAGCAGCTTTTGCAGGCAAAAGTTTCGGGTTTGAATACTATGTTCAGATCGGGGATGGAAGGATCGGGGGCCAATTTGTTTGTCCGTGGCTTCAATTCGCTTTATGCTTCCAACCAGCCTATCCTGGTTATTGACGGTATGGTACTGGAAAATGCCCAATTCGGCAGTTCCCTTATAGAAGGATTTATTTCGACACCTTTGGGTGCTATTGATATTCAGGATATTGACCGTATAACTTTGATCAAGGATGCCAGCTCAGTTTACGGCGTCAAAGGAGCCAACGGTGCGTTGTTGATTCAAACCAAACGCACGACCGATCTGGCCACCAAAATTAATGTGATGGCAGTTCAGGGTTTAAGTTTGCAGCCCTCAAAAATCCCCATGCTAAATGCAGAGGATGCCAGGCATTACCTGATTGATATGTACCAAAGTACCGGCCAATACACTGCGACAGAGATACAGGCCCTGCCTTTTGTCGACCAGCAAATTCCGGTACAAGAAGCCTGGGGTTATTCGGGCAATGTGGATTATTACCGGTACAACAAAAACACCGACTGGCAGGAGGAGATTTTCAGGCCGGCCTATAAACAGCAATATTCACTCAATGTCTCGGGTGGTGATGAAGTGGCCGTATATGGTTTGTCTTTGGGTTATGTGAACAAGGAGTCGGTGACGGAGGCTTCGGATTTCAATCGTTTTAATGCCCGTATCAACACCGGGATAACTTTCAATCCGGCCATACAGGTTTTTACCAACATGAGTTTTGTGTACGGGATGAAAAACCTTACCAACGAAGGCAGTGCCGGCTTCCTGAATCCAATCTACTCAGCGCTGGTGAAGGCCCCCTTTACTACATCTTATGTGTATGATGAACACAATCGCAGGTCGCCCAGGTACGAAGAAGTGGATTTCTTTGGCAATGCCAATCCTGCTGTTGTGACCGGCCTCACTGATACTGAAAATTCGTTCTACCGCTTTTTGGGCAGTATAGACCTGAATATCAAGCTGAGCGATAAGTTTAAACTGGTCTCCAATTTTGGTATTGATTACAACAAAGAAAGAGAACGCATTTTCTATCCGACGGGAGGAATACCTTACGAAAGTATACCACTGGCCGCCGTCAACAATCAACAGCAACACAGGGTGGAACGCCTGTTTAGCATATTCAGCGAAACCCGGCTGCAATACGGACATGCTTTTGCATACAATCAGCGCCTGAACGCTGCTCTGGGTTTGCGTTATCTGAATTCCCGTGCCGAAGACGATTACGGCAAAGGATATAATTCTTCGAGCAATTATTTTGTATCTATAGGCTCCGGCTCCAACAAGCTTTATCAGACCGGCGGAGCCGTGGGCAGCTGGAACTGGCTGGCCCTGTATGGTAATGTCGATTACAATCACAGGGATAAATATTTTGTCAATGTTTTGCTTTCGTACGATGCTTCTTCGCGTTACGGCCCGGATATTGCTTCTTTTCAGGCTTTCCCCTCTGTGGGGGCAGCCTGGCTGATTTCTTCGGAAGAATTCATGAAAAACAGTCAGTGGATAGACATGCTCAAACTCAGAGCCAACTACAGTATGACCGGCAACGACGGTATTGGAAACTATACTGCCAGACGCTATTATGTAACTCAAAACTTTTTGGGTAATTACGGCCTGGTAAGAGGCAACCTGGTGAACCAGGAACTCAGACCCGAGAGAAACAACAAGTTAAGTGCCGGTCTGGATCTTGCTTTGTTGAATGAAAGGCTGAATTTTAGTGTGGATCTTTACAACAGCAGTATCACAGATATGCTCATACATGCAGAGGCTCCCGCCTATACCGGATTTCGTTATTACATCGAAAACGGGGGAGCAATGCAAAACCGGGGTATCGATTTATCTGTCAATACCCGACTGATCGAAACAGCAGCTTTGAGCTGGGACCTGGGCCTGGCAGCTTCTCATTATCGCAACAAGATTTTGTCGCTGACAACGGGTTATATTGATACTCCCATAGCCGGCGGGCTGGTCAGAACTGAGGTCGGGAAGCCCCTGGGCATTTTTTACGGCTACAAAACCGAGGGTGTTTATCAGACCGCAGCCCAGGCTGCCGAAAACCAGCTCTACAAAATGACAGGAACGGTAAAAGCGCCTTTTGCCGCCGGTGATGTACGCTTTGTCAATACCAACGAAGACGATTTGATTGACCAGGAGGACTTACAGCAGATAGGTGATCCCAATCCCGATATATACGGTTCTTTCTGGACGGATTTTACCTGGAAGGCTGTTAGCTTCTCGGCCGTGTTCCGCTATTCCCTGGGGAACGATGTCTATAATTATACCCGCAGAAACCTGGAATCGATGTCCTCTTTTGCCAATCAGACCCAGGCAGTGCTGAACCGATGGAAATCGGAGGCTCAGCCGGCCACTTTGCCCAGAGCAGTCTATGGTGACCCGATGGGAAATGCCGCTTTTTCGGATCGCTGGATAGAAGACGGTTCTTACCTGAAACTCAAAAACCTGAGCCTGGCTTACGCTATTCCAATACAAAACGGTGTACTTAGAAGTCTGACAGTATATGGAGCGGCCGAAAATCTTTTCTGCCTGACCGCTTACAAAGGTTATGATCCCGAGATAATCAGCTCATCTGCCGAAAATCCGCTTTATTACGGTATTGATGCTTTTACTACACCTACCTGCAGGACTTTTTATTTAGGCATTAAAATTGGATTATAAGCATTAGAATTCTACCACTATGAAGACAAACAAATATATAGCCTTAGTTGTTTTGATTGGCAGCCTGATGATGTCCTCCTGTGTGCAGACGGATATCGATGATGCACTGGAATACGATCAGCATTACAAAACCACCGAAGATGCCGATAATGCCATTTTGGGAGTGTATTCTTCTTTTATGCGTATGGCCGATCAAATGCTTATCCTGAACGAACTCAGGGGAGAACTGACGGATCTTACTATCCATTCCGGACAGGAGCTGCAGGAAATTGATGCCGCCAATCCATCAGAATTGAATACCCTGGCCGATCCTACTTCGTATTACAATGTGATTTTGAATTGCAACGATGCTTTGGAGAACTTTAGGATTATGTACGAGAACAACAGGATGACTCAGGAAGAATTTCGGGAGCGTTTTGCCGACCTGACGGCCATGCGTTGTTACATGTATCTGCAGTTGGCAGCTCAGTTTGGCCGGGTTCATTACATTACCAGACCCTTGGTCAATCTCCGGGATATGAAAAGCTATCGCGATTCGGCCAAAATCGATATTGATCAATTATTGCCCAGGCTGATAACCGATATGGAAAACCTGGAATTCATGGATCCTTATGTTACATCGCCTTTGGTACAGCATAATCTGGACGGTTACGACCTGTCGTATTTCTTTATCAACAAGAAACTGATGCTGGCCGATCTCTATCTCTGGAACGGCGATTATCTGCAGGCTGCCACTTTGTACAAAGAATTGATGGACACCTACAGCGATGGTCCTGCTACGGAGAACTGCTATACTTACAAACTGGCGGCAGCTACCACCTGGACTACGGCCACGGCTTATTCTACCTGGGCCTACCAAATCTTTTTCCTCAGGTACAAAGAGGACGATATGGAGGCATACAACAACCAATGGGTAAATATATTTTCGGACGATATGACAGCCCGCAGGATTCGTTACGAATGGATTTGGAGCATGAGTTACGATGCGGCTTTTGAACCCTCTTTCCCTTTGATTGATTTGTTTGCCAAGCCCGAAGACGGAGGCAGTTATTTGTTGAAACCTTCAGCTTATGCGGTAGAAGATTTGTTTGGCAGTCAAAAGATGCAGAATGGTTTCACTTTGGACGGACGCGGCCCGGAGGCCTCTTATTATCAGAGTCCTGACGGGGAATACGTTATAAGTAAATACCTCTATCGTTACGATCCCGGCAAACCTTACGAACGGGCCGGCAGGCTTTACCTGTATCGCGGAGGCCTGCTTCACCTGCGCTATGCCGAAGCCGCCAACCGGGCAGGTTATCCGGATGTGGCTTATGCTATAGTTAATCAGGGTATTGCAGGCACTTACGGAGTGGGCCTGGAATCGGTGGTAGATTACCCGGAACCCTTTTATTTTGATCCCCGTTATACTACTACACCTTATTACAGAGGCCCCTGGAGATATAATTTTGGCATCAGGGGACGAGCCTGGCTGCAATCCAAAGAAACTTCTGCCTTTGCCGACAAAACATTGGCCGAATGTACCGACAAACAGGATTCTATTCAGGTGATGGAAAAAATTATTATGGACGAATGTGCCCTGGAATGTGCTTACGAAGGTCATCGTTTTCCCGATCTGGTACGTGTGGCCCGGCGCATGAACCGCGAAGCCGAGGGTGCAGGCAATACATATATGCAAACAGTATTGCAAGGTAAATACCTAAAATCGGGACGGAGCTTGCCCGACTATTCGAACGAAGAAAATTGGTTTCTTCCTTTTTATGAATAGAAGCTAAGAATCCATTCATCGCTGTTGTAGAACAACTAAAAACTAAAAACAAAGAACTAAAAACAAAGAACGAACTATCAACAATCACTCCTAAAACCTATTAACTATGAAAAAAATCTTTTACCTGACTTTTATTTTGATGCTCTGTTTTATTTCAGCGACAGCCTACGCTCAAGCTTTGATTGAAACAGACTACGTAGTGGAATATCCTTTTGACGAATCAGATTATGCCGGTGAGACCGAGGTTACTATTGCCGATGCAAGCGTAACTTTTACTGCCGATGCTTTTAATACCTGCGGTTTACCTTTTGGCACCGGAACACTGATTATTCTCGAAGAAGGAGCCGAGATCATTATGTATGATTCTCCCGAAACCTGGTTTCCCGATGCGGATGCAGATGAAAATATGGATTACATCGATTATCTGACAGATTCCGAAGGAGAGAAAGTGACATCTGTTCCCTTTAATTTTATGGTCAACGGAAACAGTCGTATTGTGCTTGACAGTAAATGCCGCTTTGGAGGAACCATTACCGGTAGCGGAAATTTAACGCTGGTAGTCGGTGATTCTACTATTTTGGATCCTGATTTGGCTATTTCCAGTCTGGGTGAATTTACCGGTACGCTGACCATCGAAGTCAAAGAGGGCATGAGTCAGCTTTTGCTCGGTGCAACTTATCCGGGTACTTGCCCTATTGACAATGTTTCGTATAACAATCCTTCTTCCAAATGTTATCACTCTATACCCTGGACTTTGGTGTTGCCCGAGGGTGTCCATGTGTACACGCAGGATAAAACCCATACCTGTTTCCCAAAAACCATAGGGCATGCTTATGTGCATTGCAGTTCCACCATTACTTTCCGTTCCAATGAAGTTCACCTCTATGATTTGGAAATTGACGGCGGAGCCGATGACCGAAACTTTGAGATGTATTCGCTGGGACAGGGCTTCAATTACCCGGTGAATTATCTGGGTTCTTATGCCTATGTGCGTACCGGAGCCTTGTATGTAAATGGTGACGAAGCTTCTTTTTCGAACATTATCAACCGCATCTCTATTCGCGGACGGGAAATGTATGTGGGAGGTGTTGGTTTTATCGATTGTACTGTTGAAGGTAAAGATGGAACAACTGCACACATCAAACCCGGAGCTACCGGTGACAATGACTTAGGTACTTTGACTATTCTGAAAGAATTGTATTTAAATACTAACAATTCGGTAGACATTGATTTTGGGCCCGGAGGTAGGTCCGACAAACTGGTACTGCTTGGTGGTGGTGCTTTCAGTGGTGAGTTTACACGTCTTTGGGTGAATATTATGGATGATTTTTACGATGATCCTGTGGCCGGAGACTATAAAGTGATGGATGCTCCTACGCTAAAAATGAATGAGGTGCCTATTCATGATACTACTTTTACGGGCACTTTTACTACGACATACGACAGTATTTACTCCGGCGATACACTGATTCGCATTGATACGGTCGTAACTGCCGACATTGAGCGCATAGATACTATAGGCTGGGAAATCAGTAATAATCTGGTTGTCAATGCTGATCAATTGCAAACGGGTCAACACAAAGATTCTCTTCCCGAGGGTTATGCCTATAACTTTGATCGTTTCTTCAGCGATGGCATTATTGCCATTACCGGGCCGGGCTATGTGGAAGGGAATATTGTGAACGGACCATCGGGCGTAAATCAGGTTAAGCTGCCGGATAAATTTGTACGACAGCGAGAAATCTTCAACCTGACAGGTATCCGTACCAAAACGCTCACCCGGGGCATTAATATTATCCGAACGACATACAGCGACGGTAGTGTTGAAGTACAAAAATTTTACTACGAAGAATAATGTGAATAAACAGCTTTATTATTAATTTTTTAAATCTATGAATCTATGAAAAAAGTGTATGTTTTGTTCTCAGTACTACTGTTGATTCCGTTGTTGCTGGGAGCTCAAACCGTTTTTGACAACGTCACGGTCCAGTCGACCTATGTCTTGTCCGGAACGGCATTGCCAACGGTAGCCGGTGTGGATACCGATGAGGCCTTTTCGACCACTCAGTTTATGCTGGGCCCTGGATTGAGGGTAAGTACCTTTCAGAAAGTCTCGAATGATCTGACGGCTACATTGTTTGATGAACCCAATGCTACAGCTTTGACCATGAGCGGAAAATTGCCCGATTATGTGCTCACTTTTATTTTAAAACCCTCCAAAGGTGTTACATTCAAACCTACCAACATCTCGTTTAAAACCTTTAAAAATGGCACAAAAGACGAAGTTAAGATTGATGTTATGAATCAACGCGGCGAGGCTGCAGAGGCTCTGGTGTCAACAATTACGGTTCCTCGTAACGATGCTGCCGGAGGTTATTATACCAGCGTATCTCTGGATATTACCGATGCTGCTGCTTCGAACGAAACCTATATCCTCAAGCTTTATCCCTGGGGTAAAGGTATGCGCAGCAGCAAAGGTTGTGCTATCAGTGATCTGGTGATCACTGGTGTGGTAGACGGTACGGTGATTTTTGTACCGAAATACACGATTACTCCGCTTGTTAGTCCCGAAGGGGGAGGAGAAATCAGCATTAATCCTCCCGGAACGCTCTTTGACGAAGGTACAGCCCTGAGTCTGGAAGCCTGGAGAGAGTTTGGGTTTGAATTTGTCAACTGGACCAATTCGGAAGGAACTGTACTGACAGACCAGAATGTGCTTGATTTGGTCTTGATGTCAGATACTACGGTAACTGCCAATTTTACGCCCATAAATACCTACGAGCTGACTATTACTGCTCCGGCGGGTGTCAGGGATTATATGTTTGATCTGGATCCTGCCTTTAATCCGGTTGCTGGTAAAAAAATGTATGAAAC
>LSQX01160969.1_pt1 | contig 12332 bp, 10 predicted proteins | sample 654561 | NCBI WGS metagenome assembly LSQX01 (sample SAMN04489861, study PRJNA283612) | anaerobic digester metagenome | isolation source: 4 biogas reactors fed with cattle manure at either 37C or 55C with and... | place: Denmark: Kongens Lyngby | collected 2014 | reverse complement strand
TATTTGCCACAAGCAGAAGCAACCGCAATTTACTTTCTAGCGCCGTTATTAGTACTTTGTATTGCACCTTGGTTTTTAGGTGAGCCTTCGCGTTGGCATCGTTGGGTTGCTGCCATTGTGGGTTTTCTGGGAGTGATGATTATTGTGCGTCCAGGTGCCGGTTTGCATCCGATTGGTGTGGGCTATGGCTTGTTGGCGGCTGTTATTATTGCGACTCAATACTTATGCACTAGAAAGCTAGCGGTCGATGACTCGAAGACTACCTTACTCTGGAGTGGTATTGTGGGCTTCGTAGGCGGGATTATCCTAGCGCCTTTTCAGTTGAGTGAAGGGATTGCTGTGATGCGTGAGTTTGAGCCGTGGCAATGGCTCCTAGTCATCAATACGGGTGTTTTTGGAACCTTAGGGCATCTGCTACAGATTAAAGCGTATCAACAGGCTCCCGCTTCTTTGCTAGCGCCTTTTAGTTATTTACAGATCATCGCAGCAGCGGCATTGGGTTTGGCAATCTGGGGGCAGTTTCCTGACTTGCTAGGTTGGTTAGGTATCTTTATTGTGTGTGCTAGTGGTGTGGTAGCGACGATTGTAGAGTGGCGCAGTAATCAAGAGGTAAAACAGCTAGTTGAAAAGATAATTGATACTAAGTAATCTATGCTTAAAAAAGCGTTATTTAGTGTTTGTGTCAAAAAGGTTGCAAAAAATACACAAAAAAACCTTGTTTAATAGTAAATGCAAAATAGGTGTTGACAGGGGGGCGGTAATACGTCATAATTTAAATCTTTCGGGGCTGGTAGCTCAGTCGGTAGAGCAGCGGACTTTTAATCCGTTGGTCGCGGGTTCGAATCCCGCCCAGCCCACCATATTGCTAAGTATTTAACGATACAAAAAGACTCAAACCCCGCATATATCAAGGTTATGCGGGGTTTTTTGTTGTCTGTAAGGTAGATAAGAGGGTACAAAGTAGGGCTTGAAGATACCAACATAAGTTGGTATAAAAGTTGGTATGTATCAAATGACCAAAAAGGAGATACCAACAAATGAGCCTAACAGACACAAAAGTAAGGAACGCTAAAGCAAAAGAAAAGCTTTATAAATTGAGTGATGGCCAAGGATTGCAGTTGTTTATTAATCCTAATGGTTCTAAGTACTGGCGTTATGCTTATCGATTCAATGGCAAACAGAAAACCCTTGCTATTGGCGTATACCCAGATGTAAGCCTTGCTAAAGCTAGAGAGCAGCACGCAGAAGCTAGAAAACTATTACAAGAGGGTATTGACCCCATGGAGGACAGAAAGGCACAGCAGAGATCGCAAGCTATTGCCCGACTGAATACCTTTAAGTTGGTAGCTGAGGCTTGGTATGAGCATTGGCAGCCAAGCGTATCAGAGAAGCACGCTAAGCAAGTATGGCGGCGTATTGAATTGGATATATTGCCCGAGATAGGAGAAACACCAATTACTGAGCTAACAACAGGAAGCTTTAAAGAGTTAGTAAAGAAAATCGAGAATCGGGGTGCTATCGATATAGCTAAGAGAAATCTACAAAAATGTAGCCAAATAATGAGGTATGCGGTAGCTCATGACTTAGTACCCAACAACCCAGTAGCAGATATTAGGCCTAGCGATATATTAAAAAAGCGTAAAAAACGCAACTACCCAAGAATACACTTAAGCGAGTTACCGCAGCTCTTAAGAGATATCGATGATTACGCAGGCAGTGAAGTTACTGTATTGGCGTTAAAGATGATGGCTTACACCTTTGTACGTACCAGTGAGCTAATCAAGGCTAGATGGGAAGAATTTGATTTTGAGGCTAAGCGCTGGAACTTATCCGCTGAGCGTATGAAGATGGATAGGCCGCATATAGTGCCTTTGGCTGAGCAAGTGATAGAGATACTAAACGAGCTGAAAAAATATGACAATGGCAGCGGCTTTGTTTTCCCGTCTGACACCCTAGGCAGGGGTGAGCATATGAGCAATAACACAATTCTATATTCTTTATACCGCATGGGTTACAGGGGGCGAATGTGTGGCCATGGCTTCCGTGGCGTGGCTAGTACTGCTTTACATGAACAAGGGTACAACCATGCTCATATTGAACTGCAACTAGCACACTCAGAAAGTGATGACGATGTTTCAAAGGCATATAACTACGCTGAGTATTTGCCACAGCGCACAGTCATGATGCAAGAATGGGCGGATTACTTGGACGCTCTAAAGGAAAAGCGGATTATTCAACTGCCTACCAAAATAGCTTAGTACTGCTTTCTTAGTGTGTACTCGACTTTGCAAAGATACATTATGATAAATGGGAGTACATGACTGTATGAAAAAACAGTATAATGGCTTTGCTAACCTCTAGCCCGACGGGGCGAAAAACCGCACAGCCAAGCGGAATGAGGTTAGCTTTTTATCAAGTATTGGCTACCTATTGGCTGAGGCATAGCATGGGATTAATTAAGCAGTTAAACCAAGAATATCAAAGTAAATTTATCTCTATTCGTGAAGCGTTTGAAGCTATTAAAGAGGTATTCCCGACCTCTACAGAGGCAGAAATTGCAAAGCTATTAATAAGAGCAGAAAATGACAGCTTGCCGCATAAAGCCATGTTAAACGGCTTAACTAATGAAATAATTTCAATCGAACCATCTTCGGACGAATCATTAGAGTACAAAGACTTGTTAGGGAAAATTATCCGTATGAACTTGTCGCTTGATGATCTTGAAAATCTAGACAGTTCATATTTCACGTTTGAAGTGTACCCTATGGAAGATCCGCTTTGGTTTGATACAAGAGACCTAGATAACTTAGGCTGGTATCGTGAGGGATTTAATGAAGCGCTTAAGAAAAACGGGCTTGATATAGGAAAGCCGGAGCAAGAGTTACCGGCATGGGTCACGAAGTTGCTTTTATGGGATTGGGTTGCTCTTGATGATCCTAATGATGTTAGCTGGGCATTTGATGATGGAATTGAGCCTAAGGAGTTTACAGTCCTTTCGAATGAAAACCTAAAACTCTTAAAGGAGTTAATAACAGCAGGCAAGATAGAGCTATCACCTAAAGTTAAAGAAGTCTTTAAAGCGGTAGGTTATCAAGACGCAGTAAGCAATGCTGAAATTAACGCAGAGCTGATAAAACTAAAGGCTGAGAATAAAAAGTTAAAACAACAACTTGAAGATAGTACCCAAGAAGAGCTAACAGCAGAGCCGCCCGCATGGTTTAGGCCAAAGCATTTAATGCCTTACCTAAGCCTTAATGAAGCAGCCTTTACGATAGCCTTTTGTGAAGAAATACAAAACTATCGAGAGGTTAGCCGTGATGATGTAGATAACGGGTTCTTTGGTAATATTGGACAAGAAGCTTATTGGACTTTACTAAGGCAAGAGGTAGAGCAAGGCCGTATATCTTTATCACCCAATCATGGAAGCTATATAGATGGTGATAGCTATTGGCAACTTAATGCAATGGACATCAGAAGATTTTGCCATGAAGCAGGTTTAAAGTGGCCTATCCCATGGGAAGAAGAGCCTGAGCAGCAGGACGGCAACCAGACCGCTGTAAACGACCCTGAGCTTAACGCAAGATTGGCAAAGCTTAAAGCAGCTAATGAAGCGTTAAAAGCAGAGAACGAGGCGCTTAAAGAGCGGCTTGATAACAACCTTTGCATTAATCCTGATAGTGAGCTTTTACCAAAAGAGGCATTAGTAGGATTAAAGGCATGGATAGCAGTAACAAATAACGGACAGGAAGATGTAGGTTTCAAAAAGCCCCCAAAACAGCAGATTTTGGCCAAGGTAAAGGAGCTGATAGAGCAGAATCCTAATCAGTATTGTATAAGCAACACTGGTCAAGAGAGGGTGGGAACAGTTTTTAACTGGAAACCAGAGGGAGGAAGTCCTAAAACTGGAAAATAACCTAACCACCCATTAAAGCCTTTAAATACGGGGGTGACAGCTAACCTAACCACCCCCTAAAAACCCCCACCACCCTAGGTTATCTGAACCTAACCACCTATTTATTTATCTTTTAGCCTCTTAAACTTTTAAGCATTGTTAATACTTTCGGAGGCAAAGCAATGCGTCAAGATACAAGGCTAGATGATAGCAACCAAACCAACAACAGACACCCTGAACTAGATCGCTACTGGACAATGAAAGAGATTGCCGATCACCTTGGTGTATCTATTCACACCCCCAGAGCGTGGCTGAGAAGAAAGCAGATGCCAAGGCCTGATATCAATGGGGTACGTTTGAACAGATGGCGCTATAGCACTATCAAGGACTTTCTAGATGACCCGATAGCGTGGCGAGAAGAAAATAAAGGCTTGGAGGTGGTGAAATGAAAAACGCCCCCACTACTAAAAGCAATGAGAGCGCAAAAGACCAAAAGCAGTATAACATTTGCAATACTGCCAAAGATGGTAAAAAGCCAATTAATCCCCAAACTAAAAAAGCCCGTATATTGGAACTGCTACAGAAGCGAAGCTTAAACCGCTTTGAAGCTGAAAGGTATGGCGACCACTGCCTTAACTCTACAATTAGCAGCCTTAAAAAAGATGGCCATATCATTCACGGTGTAACGGAAAAAGTACCTACCCGCTTCGGTAAACCAGTACCTGTAAAGCGTTATTTCCTTGTTAAGGGGGCGAGCAATGACTAGCATTACACTTGAGGTTAAAGGGAAAGAATACCGAGTTGATAGCCGTTTGATTGCTGATAATTTAGGTATCAAGCATAAAAGCGTTATGCAAAATATTAGAAACCATGAGCAGCGCTTTAAAAAGCTAGGATTATTGCCATTTGAAATGGCTTTAATCTCAAGGGGGCGGCCTGTAAAATATGTGCTTCTTAATGAAGATCAAGCGTACTACTTACTGTCTTTAAGCTCTAACACTGATAGAGTTGCTGATCTAAAGCTTCGTATGGTTAAAGCATTTGCAGCAGCTAGAAAAAATATCATTACACGAGAAACAGAGTATTTACCAACCTATCACGCTTTACATGATGGCGTTGCTAGGCTTTCCACAGATTCAAGCAAGCCGCATTTTGTTCACTCAAACATAAACCGTCTAATTAACAAGACGGCAGGTATTGAAGCAGGCACTAGAAGCAACCAGCCATTAGAGAAAACATCAATGCTTGTTGTTGCTCAGACAGTGGCTATTAAAGCCATGGCTAATGCTGATGACCATAGGGACGGCTATAAGCGTGCTAAACAAGCCCTTAAGCAGCTTAAGCAGGCTATTGAGGTAGTAGAGTATGGCGAGATACAGCGATAATAAAAATAAAGCTGATCGTGATGGTACAAGTTTTTTGGCATTGCCTCATATAGTGATGACAAGCGAAGCCTTTAAAACCTTGCAAGGCCAACCACTTAAGCTTTTGCTTGATATAGCTATGCAATTAAGTTCTACCAATAATGGACGGCTTAGCGCTTCATGGCGCTATCTATCAGAGAAGCGTGGCTGGACAAGCAAAAGCAGCTTAAGGCGCTCATTGGACATACTAGAGGAGCGAGGGCTTATCTTTTGCACACGTAAAGGCAGGTTGCCTAATAAGGCGGCGTGGTATGCGGTAACTTGGTTGGGATTACATCACTCAAAAGAAATGGATTGCGGTTCTCAATCTCTACCGCGTGGCGCTTATAAAGACTGGAAGCAAAATTAACACGCCTTGCCCTATATCCGTACCAATAGGCAGGGCTATAAGCCCTATATCCGTACTTAGGGAGCTTGCTCTAAGCCCGATATCCGTACTTATATGGGTGTATTTTCGTGTTTCCTATGTTCGATATCCGTACACTATCTAGATAAGCCATCTGTAGTAGTCATTTATAAACAAATAAAAGACCCTAAGATTACGCTAAGGCAACAACAAGATTACAGCAAGATTATTTTCAGTGGAAAACCTTTGTGAGCCTGAATGACTTTTAAAGCTTATGTGACGGCTCTTAGGCAACGGTGATATTACGGGGAGGGTTAAGCAAGGGTTAAGCAAGGGTTACGGCAAGATTACGGCAATGGTGAAGTTAAGGGTAACGGTAAGGTTACGGTAAGGGTTACGCCGTGGTGATACCCTCAATTTGAGTACATACAGAGGCCTAGGGTTAGATTAGGGCGAGGTTTTACGTAGCAAGACACCAAAATGACGGTGTGCTTAGGGTGATGATGACGAATAACTGAAAAGCCGCTCTAAGCGTCTGTAGAAGCGTTTAACAGAGGGTTGAATGTTCTCTTTTATCGGGTATGGATTACATGCTTAGGCCATGCGATAAGACCCCAAGATTACCCCAAGGCAGCAACAGGATTATTTTCAGTGCAAAACCTTATAAAACCATAGATTAAAAAAGTAATTCAACTTTCCCCACTGGCACTAGTCACCACCTTGATATGAACTTGATATAGTCGCAGTGCTGGTGAACATGAGAATAAGCCCAAAGTGATTCTGGCTCACCTTGCAGTCACACTGTATGAATATGGGTAATTTCTTCAGTCCATCACGCACGGGAAAGCTAACCTTGCAACCAAACATAAGCCATGACTATAAAACACCCCATACAATCACCGTACCAGCACCATGCGAGTATGAGGCAGGTTACGAAACAACCCCATGCAAACACCATGCGGGGGCGGGGTAAAAGTTGATAGATTGCTTCACCACTAGACCACCCATACAGCCGTTTATAGAAAATATTGGCTCACCGTAAGATGTTAACTTTTGTTAAGGTTAAAAAAGTGTTTAACAGGCAGTTAACAGGTGGCCAACACACAGACAACAGGCGCTTAACAGACAGCCAACAGGACGGCAACGTTACTGAACAGGTGTTAACAAATCCTGAGCTTAAGGACAGTCCGATCACAGTCCGTATTTACTGCTCATTACCCCATGGCCGAAGTGGGAAAATCACAGATGTAAAAGTAGTCGCACTAGTTACGGTGAATCAATAGCAGCAGTCCTAGGAAAGCTCACCATTGGTGACCATCAATTTTCTTATTGTGCTGGCTCACTAGCAATTAAAAGCAACCACCCTTGATTACCGAGATTATTGGTATGTAGTGCTAGCAAATGGTGATGTAAGGCCGTGAGAGCGTCTGTAAGGCGTTTTAAGGCTACTATCACTAGTTAGGCATGGAATAACTACGAAAGCCTTTTAAATACCGCTAAAAGGTGTAAATTAATATTGCCATTTGAAAAGGCTTTAATCCCCGAACGACTAAAACGCAAGTGGGGACTAACCTTATAGTCTTTGCTGGCACAACGACTTGTTAGAGGCTTACAGTGAGAAACACCTATCTAGATTTACGCCTTTCACAATGGGCTGAATACCACTCAAAAGGCTATTTACCATCAATTGCTGAAAAGGTATCCTTTGGAGGTAACAGCGAATTAAATAGGATAGAGATAGAAGCGCATAGGCTCACTAAGATTAAACGCACCGCAGCGGCCATAGAATCACTAGATGACGAATACAAGGCAATAATCTATGGTAGATACCTAGCGAAGATGACGCTTAAAAGAATTGGTGAAGAGATAGGCTTATCAAGTACCACTGTATCAAGGCGATTAAGTGAGGCTGGCTACCAGATACAGACCTTTTTTGATAACTATTAGATTTATGGGTAAGTTCCGCAATACACTTCACCTTTAAATACCCGTCATTGCGGGTAATTAAAATCATAGAGCCGCCCCCAAGGAATTAACCCTTGCCCTGATTAGAAATCAGACCTTGAGGAATGGCCAAAGAGTGATTGGCAAAACAAACCCCATGTAAAGGTGCAAATAAGACACAAATAAATTTGTTGGTATAAAAGTTGGTATATTTATTTTTGTAATTATCAAAACCCTTTAGTTATATGGCTTGCAGGCTATGATGTGGAAGACGCCCAGCCAAAAGATTTAAATTAAAATCAATCACTTAAGTTATTAAGCCTACGTGCTGATTTTAATTATAAAGCGCCTATATGTCCAAATTGTGACTAGGCGCTTTTTTTATGCCTGTACTGATATGGTATGCAAATTTGGACACGTTGGAGTGTCAACATGGCCCTCTCAAGTGCATATATATAAATAGAGCCTCGATAATGTAGATATCGAGGCTCTATTCAGTTTAATGGCTAACGCTTATTAGCAGCAATGCTCTTTTGCTTTACTTCCTGATGGCAGTTCCGCATTCAGGTACTAAGGTTAGAGGTAGAGTTTGTTCATCTAGCCATGCTTGTAATTCAAGATGTGCTGTGTCTGCACCGCTGTCTGGACGAACAGGATGGATGTAGTCAGCCCACATCAACATATTTAATGATTGTAATAGCAGTCCTGGCTCTTTACTGAAGATATCTAATTGACGTAGCTCTGCAAAGGATTGTGACTTTTCCTTTAATGCCTTAATTAAGGGTGAAAAAATTTCCTCTGGTCCATTGATTTTGCCGATGGGTGTCTTAAATAATATATTGCCTGCTTCTGGAAGCGCCGGTAAGGCTTTATATATGAAGTCATCAATAGTGTCTTTGTACTGCTCGTCATTTAATGTCTGTGGTTGCTTTTGGAAGATATCTATGCGTTGATTTTGGTGACGAGCTGTGTCACGTAAGACTTCTTGCATTGCTCTGGATTTGGTCTGAGCAATTAATGCTTGAAGATTGCCTGGAATAGAGAGAGAGTCCATGTTTTCATAGCAATTAGCACTACCTATATAGGTCATATTGGCTTGTGAGAAAATGCGATGGACATCTGAAGAATGTTGAGGGCGCCAGTAGTCCGTTAGAAAATCATGTGCTAAGTAAGCAGGGTTTTCTTTTTCCAAAGCCTCTAGTTCTTTTATTAGTTCGGGATTATCTACAAATAAACCAGCACCATTGTCCGCTAGCTGACGCAGCAAGGCTAGGCCTTCTCGTATGCTTTCTTCTGAGCTTTTACCCGTGTTTTGTATAGATACTTCATGCAGTATTTTTTGTATGCTAGTTAAGCGCGCAGCTCCTGGGTAGCACATATACTGCAAGTACAAAATACCTTGCGGTTTTAAAAGTTTATGGGTGATCTGCATAATCCCCATCTGTGCTTTAGGTGGTAGCCATGACCACACGCCGTGAGTGGTGATGAAATCAAATGTTTTGCTGTAATTTTCAGCAAAATCATCAAATGAGGCGAGGATAAATTCAACATTTTTTATCCCTGCTCTACGTGCAATAGCATCTGCAGTAGCGATATGTTCTGCATTAAAGTCAACGCCAACAAAATGTCCCTTGGGGTTGCAAGCGGCAGCGACTAGGAGCCCAATACCTGTCGCACAACCAAGTTCACAATAGCTGTAGGTATTTGTAATACTAGGGCTGACACAGCCAAGCGTGTTAGTGATGTGACTTAACCAGACAGGTTGCATTTCTTTGTAGAAATGCAATGGATAACTGGTGTCGATAATATATCCGTCTTGACGATTCATGAATGCTCCATAAAGTGTGGCTACATTTTATAAGTTTTAAAAACAAAAAACCGCCGACATAATTCTGACGGCGGTTTTTACAAGCCTTTGGCTTTTAGAAGCGGGCTGTTAAACCTGCGTAGTAGCTTCGACCATAACCTTCACCATAGTCATCGTCAGTTTTAGCGATGTTGTTGCTGAAGTTTTTGATGCCGGCACGTAATGTTAAGTTTTTATTAACATCATAGTTCATACCGATATCAAAGGTTGTATTGCCATGAACGTAGTTGTTGGTAGAGTTGGCATTAGGCGCTTCATAGAGCTGCTTACCAATGTGTTGAACGGATAAGAAGCTAGAGAACTTCTCATTAGCTTGCCAGCTTAAAGTGGCGTTGGCAGTCCATTCAGGGATCATTGTCAAGCGTTCTTTAGTCGTTTTATTGCGGCTTTCAATCATATAGGTTGCGTTACCGCTTAGGCTTAAGCCATCAACAAGAAACTCTAAAGGTAGGCCAAAGCTCATTTCTAGACCTTCGGTTTCACCTTTTTCAATGTTGTATTGTTTTGTATACCATGTTCCGCCGAATCGACCAAAGAAGCCGTTTTGCATCATGTTTTTAATGTCACTCTTGAACCAAGTAACGCTAGCGGAGTAACCTTCAGGATGATCCCAAGCAACACCTAACTCGTAGTTAGTGCTTTTCTCTGGTTCAAGATCTGGGTTACCGAGCATAACGCAACCACCACCCGGATAGCCTAAAGGAATTAAAGAGTTACAACCCATACCCATTGATGATGTACCCGAGCTAATAGAACGTTCTTTTAGATTAGGTGCACGGTAGCCTTTAGAAACCCCGCCTCGTAGAGTTACGGAGTCAACAGGATGATAAACCATGTAGGCGCGAGGGCTCCAGTTCAAGCTGTAAGCATCGGATTTGTCGGCTCGAGCACCTAAAGTTAACGTCAAGTTATCTCTTAGGAAGATTTGGTCTTCAAGGAAAACAGACCATGCCCAACCATCTGGATTTTTTTCGATATCGCTAATAGGGTAACCCGCTGCTTCTAGTTGAGCTGCTGTGATATTACCGATATTAGATGGGTTTAGTACTTCCTCTCTGATGTATTGCGCACCAACAGTAATGAATTGATCGATACCAAAAGTGGTTAATGGCATATCAGCTTTAGCGTCAATTACCCATTCTTTAGACTCGGAGCCAGCAAATGCAGACGTCTCAGTCGCTTCGTTTTTAAATCTATTGTAAGTAAAATCTAATTGTGTGTTTACATCACCATAACGACCTTCGTAGCCAAAACCTACCGTGTGGTTTTTCATGGTGCCGATAGCGAATGTTTCACTCTCAACAGCAAGCTCTGAAGGGAAGTCAATGGTCTCATCTTCACCATATCTACCTTCTAAGTAAAAGGAGTGATTTGGATTTAATTCGTAGGTTAATTTACCATTGAAGTTTTTGGCTTTTGTACCAGAACTACCATTAGCGAAAGTGTCAGTGTCACGCTTAAGATAACTACCACCTAAGCGAATTCCTAAGCCATCAGCAAGAGGACCGCTGATTGAGAAACTGTTGTTGAAAGTTTCACCTCTTTTACCGGAATCTGGACGTTCAAAGCTACTAGTAATAGAACCACCCCAAACATCAGAAACTTTTTTGGTGATGATGTTAACTACACCACCCATGGCATCAGAACCATAAAGTGTTGACATGGCGCCACGTACCACTTCAATTCGCTCAATATCATCAACTGATAAGCCGCCGAGGTCTTGCTCTAATGTATCAGGACGATGGCCTAGTAATGAGGAGTTACCAATACGCTTACCATCGATCAAGATAAGGGTATACTTGTCTGGCATACCACGGAATTTAATTTTAGAGCCTGCACCTGCAGGAGCATAACCGCCGCTAACACCAGGTAAGGTACCGATAGCTTCAGCAATCGTAGAAATAGGCTTTTTCTGTAATTCTTCGTTAGTAATTACGCTGACACTTGCAGGAGCGTCTCTAACATCAATACCTACACCAGATGCGGTAACGAAAATCTGATCTAACTCTACAACCTCTTGAGATGCTTCGTTAGGTATATCAAGGCTTTGTGCGTAGGCCGTTGTGGCTGCGGTACTTGCTAGAGCAATAGCAAGAGCTACTCGGTTCAATTTAAAGCTAGGCGACATTATAAAAATTTCTCCAAAGTGTCTATAATAAATTTGATGAAATCAGAATGATAATGAATATCATTAACGTGCCACTAGGATATCTTAAGAATTAACATATTGCAACAATAGGATAAGAATGATTATCAATTGTGTTGTAAATCTGTAAAAAATTTGTCACAGAGCAAAGTCCCTGTTTACTAATTTAAACTTTTGTACTGAGTCACCCGTAGCATTCAAATGTCGGGCATACTATCCTAAGCTTTAAAATTAAAATCAACAAAAATTCTAGGATAGGGCGACCTATCTTGTTTGAGACTGAATACTACTATGCCATCCCATCATCCTTTTATCGGCATTGCCTTATTAATATTATCTACTTGGGCTTTATCGTCACTTGACGCAGGAGGTAAGTGGTTGATGCAGCTAGGACTACCTCTGATCGTACTTACATGGGTACGCTATCTGCTTCATGCGCTGCTAGTGCTGGTTTTTACTTTGCCGAGTCGGGGTGTCGGTATTTTTAAGTCGAAGCGGATGGGTTTTCAGATTCTTCGTGGTTCGCTAGTATTAACAGCAACTATGACTTTCTTTTCTGCCTTGAGTTATTTGCCACAAGCGGAAGCAACGGCGATTAACTTCCTTGCGCCTTTGCTAGTTTTATGTTTGGCACCCTTTTTCTTAAAGGAGCCAGCGCGTCTATCACGATGGATTGCCGCTATCTGTGGCTTTATTGGGGTGATAATTATTGT
>LSQX01212729.1_pt1 | contig 12333 bp, 13 predicted proteins | sample 654561 | NCBI WGS metagenome assembly LSQX01 (sample SAMN04489861, study PRJNA283612) | anaerobic digester metagenome | isolation source: 4 biogas reactors fed with cattle manure at either 37C or 55C with and... | place: Denmark: Kongens Lyngby | collected 2014 | reverse complement strand
GCCCGTTTTTTTTATCGTTTGGATTTAACTGAAGATAAACGCTATACCCTTAGTGATGCAACTAAAGATGTTTTAAAGAATTTAGAGGATCCTGTGACTGTATCAGCCTATTTTTCTGAAGGCCTGCCACCTAATATTGACAAGGCCAGGCGTGATTTTAAGGAGCTGTTGTCGGAGTTTGAGACCCACTCAAGGGGTAATATAGTATATGAATTTATAAATCCGAATAAAGACGAGGAGATTGAGCAGGAGGCAATTCAGAATGGCATCTCACCTGTTGTGATCAATGTCAGAGAGAAAGACCAGTCTGTTCAAAAGAAAGCTTTTTTAGGCGCAATCCTGAAGTATGGAGAGAAGACGGAAGTTATCCCGTTTGTTCAGCCCGGTTCTGCAATGGAATATTCAATCGCTTCAGGAATCAAAAAGCTTACCCTTGATGAAAAAAATCTTGTCGGTTTTATTCAGGGACATGGAGAACCATCTACTTTTATGATGCAGCAGGCTATGCAGTCACTTAATGTCCTGAATGAAGTTGAAGGTGTTAACCTGACTGATTCAACATATCTGCCAAAATATAAAACACTTGCTCTTATTGCACCGACTGATTCAATTCCCGGTGAACATTTCAGAATGCTCGATGACTATCTCGCAGGCGGAGGGAATATGGTTATTGCCGTTAACAGGGTTGACGGTGACCTGAACCAGGGGATGGGTACAGATATAAACACCGGACTTGAAAGCTGGCTGGCTGAGAAAGGAATTGAGGTGGAAAGCAGTTTTATCGTAGATGTAAACTGCGGTGCAGTGAGCGTGGTCCAGCAGCAGGGGATGTTCTCCTTTACCACCCAGGTCGATTTTCCGTTCCTTCCTGTTTTTAATACTTTTAATGAGCATCCTGTAACATCGGGACTTGAAACTGTTATTATGCAGTTTGCAAGTCCTGTGAATTATACCGGTGACTCTGCGCTTACATTTACACCCCTTGTCTATAGCTCTGAAAAATCGGGTATACAAGGCCTTCCCCTGTTCTTTAACATTGAAAAAAAATGGGGAGACAATGATTTTCCAATGAAGGGGATTGTGGCGGCAGGTGTGCTTGAAGGTAATATTGCCGGCACTAATAATGCCAGGATGATAGTGATTGGGGATGGCGATTTTGCCGTGAATGGCCAGGGACAGCAGGCACAACAGCTTTCACCTGATAATGTAAACCTGTTGGTTAATTCGATAGACTGGCTGTCGGATGATACCGGACTTATTCAGCTGCGAACCCGTGGAATTACTTCCCGGCTGTTAAAACAGGTAGAAGATGGTAAAAAGAATTTACTCAAATGGCTGAATGTGTTGCTGCCGGTTATATTCATCATAGTTTACGGAATATTCCGAAGCCAGCGAAACAGGGTAATACGTGAGAAAAGAAGGTTGGAACATTATAACCGATAAAATGTGATTTTAAACTGAAAGACCATGTATCGAAAGTTAAATATTAAAATTCTGGCAATAATCTTTTCAATTCTGATGATAGTTGTTGTTCTCATTGAGATGGCTGACTTCCGCAAAGGAGGCCGTACCTTCAGGGAAGAGCTGGTAGATGTCAGTCCTGATGAAGTGACTTCCCTGGAAATAAGTCCGAAAGTGGAAGGCAACAAAGTGATAAAGCTGTTGAAAGAGAATGACTCATGGTTTGTTGAGTCGGGTGATAAAAGATACAGGGCAGATCCTTCACTTCCGTCTGCAATGATAAATGAACTGAATTCAATGAAGCCTGAAAGTGTGGTTGCTACAGGCGACGAGCGCCGGGTGCAATATGAAGTTACAGACAGCCTTGGTACCAGGGTGAAACTGTTCAGTGGCAACAATCTGCTTGCAGATTTGATAATTGGCAAGTTCAGCTTCTCACAACCTCAAAAAATGACATCTTATATAAGGCTGGAGGGAGATAAGGTGATCTATGGAGTTGACGGCATGCTGGGAATGTCATTTAACAGGAATGTGGATTCTTTCAGGGACAAGACTGTTATTAAATCAAACAGCTCTGACTGGAGCAGGCTGGTTTATAAATATCCGGCTGACAGTTCTTTTACCCTGGAAAAAGCCGCGGAGGGCTGGACTGTAAACGGACAACCGGCAGATTCTGCATCAGTGGCAGAGTATTTTAACGCAATTCGCAATCTTAGCGATAGCCGGTTTGCCGAAAATAAAACAGGAATGTCTGTTACTCACAGCTTATTGATAGAAGGGAATAATGACATGGAGAAAGTTGAGATAAACGGTTATTACCAGGAAGATGGCGTCTTTATGGTTGAAAGCAGTCAGAACAGAGGCAATATTTTTGAAAGCACAGAACTGGCAGAGAAGATATTTATTTCATCTTCTTCATTATTGGAATAACAGAGTTAATTTTTACCCGTGTCTGTCCAACAAAAAAGGCTGCCCTTTTGGTACAGCCTCTTTTTTTTTGAATGTGATTGAATATTATAAATCTTTCTTAGCAAGATAGAAGTCAACCATCTCATAATCGCTCTTTTCACGCTCTTCCATATCCTTAACGGTTTTTGGCGGCGGAACGATCACTTTTTCTCCGGGTTGCCAGTTCAGAGGAAGTGCAACTCCATGTTTATCTGATGTTTGTAATGCCTTAAGAACTCTTATGATCTCATCCATATTCCTTCCCACATTAAGAGGGTAGTACATAACCAATCTGATTTTACCTTCCGGATCAATAAAAAATACAGCTCTGACTGCAGCCGTTTCACTTTCATTTGGCTGAAGCATTCCGTATAGTTTTGAAACCTTCATATCTATGTCTGCGATTATCGGGAAATCAAACAGCACACCTGTATTCTTTTTTACGTTATTTACCCATGCCATATGTGAGTGAATACTGTCGATGCTCAGTCCCAGTAGCTTGGTGTTAAGATCTTTAAACTCTTTGTGGCGAACAGCAAACCCACTCATCTCTGTTGTGCAAACAGGAGTGAAGTCAGCAGGGTGAGAAAACAATACAACCCAACTGCCTTTATTGAATGCAGAAAACTGAATTGGTCCGTAGGTAGTGTCTGCCCTAAAATCAGGAGCTTTGTCGCCAATGCGTGGCATAGTAATTACATTAGTATCTTCCATTATATAAATATTTAAAGTTAGTGAATTATTATTTTATTAACTTTAAAACACAAATGATGAAAATATGTTCACAAAAAATTAAAAATTTTCAGCCTGCACAGTTTTTTTTGATCTGGCTTTTCTTTGTAAAGTTAGCCAGTATATAAGGATAATTGATAAGAGAATTACAAATGTACTGAGCATTATTTTTTCCTTAACCTCCATAAGATAGATCGCATGAGTGTTAATTTTGTTCCAGTATTTTACATTCATAAGTACCATAAAGTTATTAATTGAATGGACAATGACAGCCAACAGGATATTTCGTGACCGGATCATGATCCATCCCAGTAAAAGTCCCAGTACAAAGGTTGCCGGTATTTGCCAGGGATTTAAATGGAACAGTGAAAATAGAAGCGCTGACATAAAAATTGCTGTCGCACGATTATAATTTTTTTGCAAACCATGAAGTATAAGTCCCCTGAAAATTGATTCTTCAACCACAGGGGCAATTACCGACACCTTAAAAAAAGCTCCCCACCAACCGTAATCATTTTCAAATATTTTATTAAAAAGCTCCCAGAACCATGGGGGAGAGGGTATGAACTTTTCAACCAAAAGGTTGACCTCATCAAGAATGTTGTGACTTCCCCAGAAAAAAAGCGCTACAGGTATTAACACCAGCGGATTGAAATAGCGTACCGGGAATATTTTGTTAATTGGAGCTTTTGCCCGGTGTATGCCGTAAAGAAGAATAAACAGGTTGGATCCGATTCCGACAACAATTTTTTTGATGGGATGATACAGATACTCAGTGTCTTTGTAATAATCAATCAAGGCAAGAGGAAAATCCACGACAGTCTGAATGAATATATATAATATTACAAGATGGACAGCCTGTAAAATAGTGGGGTAATATCTTTCTGCCTGATTGTTCATATAATTATTAGTTAACCAAATTTACATCAATATTGTTCAGGATCTCTCCTTCTTAGTTTCTTTTGTGCATGTTTTTTTTTCCATTCAAGCCTCTTTAAAACTGCCGTCCTTCCCGGTTTGGTTTTAATCCTCTTTTTGGAGGGTATCAAAGCTTTTTCAATGAGCTCGAAGAATTTTGAAGTTACTATCTGTTTATTTTGTCTCTGCGTCCTCTCTCTCTGTGATGAAAGAACCAGTTCGCCTGATTTTGTTATGCGGTTTTTAAGTTTTCTAAGGATAAGTTGCTTTTGAAGGTCATTCAGCGATTCTGATGCTGCCACTATAAACCTTAGCTCAACTTTAGAACTTACCTTATTGATATTTTGTCCGCCGGGACCACTGCTTCTGCTTGAAGAATATATCAGTTCTGAGAGTAATTTTTCTTTTATTTGACCGGTGAGTTGCATATTATATTTTATTAATTACAAATGTAAAAAAACATTTTACAGCCTGTCTTGTATCTCTCTCTAAAACACTTTTTAGTATTACTTCAGCCGCTAAGAGTACGATATAATTTTTAATTTGAACCTTATTTTATATTTTTGATGACATAAAAATTTTGAAAATCGATTTAAATATTCAGACATGAGCAAAAATATCTTTTTAGCATTTGATCTTGGAGCCTCCGGAGGAAGGGCTATCGCAGGAATTTTAGAAGACGGAAAACTGGAACTTAAGGAGGTGCACAGGTTCAAAAACCAGATGACATCTATTCATGGAAGTTATTACTGGAATATTTACAGCTTATTTGATGAATTAAAGAAGGGCCTGAAAAAGTGTATTAACGATTTTCAAATTATTCCGCAATCAGTTGCTGTTGACACCTGGGGGGTTGATTATTCGCTAATAACCGGTAAGGGACAACTCGTTGGATTGCCTTATGCATACAGGGATCATCGTACTGATGATATAATGAACGATTTTTTCAATAATGTTTTGTCAAGGGAAGATACCTATATGCTGACAGGCATACAGTTTATGCAATTCAATTCACTGTTTCAGTTATACGCTTCGGTTAAGCAGGATTATCCCGGATTGAGGATTGCAGATCATCTGTTATTTACTCCGGATACTATTAATTACCTTTTTACAGGTATCAAAAAAAATGAATATACCATTGCCAGCACATCACAGCTTCTGAAGCCCGGAAAGGCTGAATGGGAATCCCGTCTTTTCCAAGCGGCAGGAATTCCCGAAAAACTGCAGGGGCAGATTGTACAACCGGGAACAATTCTTGGAAAGCTTCTGCCTGAAATATCGGAACAAACCGGATGCGGGGAGGTACTGTGTGTGGCAGTAGCCTCACATGATACTGCCTCAGCTGTTGTATCAGTACCGGCAGAAGAGGGTAACTGGGCATATATCAGTTCCGGTACCTGGTCTCTGCTTGGTATTGAAAGCAAAGTGCCATTGGTTTCCAAAGACTCTCTTGCAATGAATTTCACTAATGAGGGAGGAGCAGAGGAGACTACCCGGCTCATGAAGAATATTATGGGTATGTGGCTAATCCAGGAGTGTAAACGTGTATGGGACGATGAAATCGAATTAAGCTGGCAGGACATTGTTGATTTGAGCCTTAAAGCTGAGCCTTTCAAATGCCTTATTAATCCTGATGACGACTCATTTCTGAATCCCGGGAATATGCCTGAAGCAATTATTAATTATTGTAAGGCAACCGGACAGCCGGTACCGGAAAATAAAGGTGAGATTGCCCGTTGTATTTATGACAGTCTGGTGCTCAAGTATAAATACACTATTAATAATATTGAAACTATAACAGGTAAAAAGATTGATAAACTGCATATCATTGGAGGAGGTGCATATAACGAGATGCTAAACCAGCTGACTGCTGATGCGGCAGGCATCCCTGTAATTGCCGGTCCGACTGAAGCAACAGCTATTGGCAATATTATGATGCAGGCAAAAGCCCTGGGCGTGGTAAATTCAGTACGTGAGATAAGGGAAGTTGTCAGGCGTTCAGTAGATGTCAGAACTTACTATCCAAAACCAGAGTTGAATTGGGAAGAAGCATATAAACGGTTTTTGGACTTGATGTCATGAAGGCAGTTAAAGGCTGTACAGAACTGAGAAAAAATGCGTTATGCTGCCTGCAAGGACAAACAGGTGCCATATACCATGAGCATATTTCAGATCTCTCCACAGGTAAAATATGACCCCCAGCGAATAACTTAATCCGCCGGCGAAGAGAAATACCGTACTTATGATTGGCAGGTTCCTCAGCAGTGGCACAATTGCAATTATAAACATCCATCCCATAGCCAGATATAATCCTACCATAAGTTTTCTGAACCTGGTGAGGTAAACGGACCTTATTACTATACCTGTTGCAGCTAAACCCCAGACGATTCCAAACAGTGTCCAGCCCAAAGGGCCTCTGATGGTAGTCAGGACAAAAGGGGTGTAAGTGCCGGCAATCAATAAAAAAATTGCCGAATGGTCAAATCGCGCAAATAGATTTTTGATCTTTATGTTTGTTATGCTGTGGTATAGAGTGGAAGAGAGATAGAGCAGAACCAGGGAACTTCCGAATATTGAATAACTGACTATGTGCCATGTGTCTCCTTTTATTGCTGCAAAATATACCAGGATAACCAGTCCGGCGATACTAAGCAACACACCAATCCCGTGAGTTATACCGTTAAATATTTCCTCCCCTAAAGTTAAAGTTCTGTACCTTTTACAATTATTACTCATATTATTATTAACTATTTGAACAGTTAATTATTTTTTTCAAATTTAATAAAAATTGTCAACAGTACCATTAAACAGTGTCCACAATCTGTCAATACCTTTCCCTTTATCAAGCGATTTCACGGGTGACAGGCCAAGCAGTCCGGTTCTTATTAAATTTACTGTTTTTAAATTGTATGTAAATCTGTTATCAGGATTTGTTGCCTGTACTTTCAATGAAATTACCGTTTTAAGCGTGGTTGCCCTTACCCTGATCGACAGGGGAGAATTTTTTGCAGGGTGAATATGGATAAAATAGCATTTATCGCAACCTTGCTTTATAACCCACAATGACCTGTCAGATAACCTGATCTTCCGGTATTCAAGTGGCTTTAGCCATTCTTTCAGCTTTTTGTCATCAGTTATATGCAAATTTTTAAAATAGGTATGACATTCATATATTATATTATCAACGGAAAGATTTCCATAGTAAAGGTCAGTTAAATTATTCCCGATCAATTTTAATTCATTAATTACTTCATACCATTCGGTATTACACCACACAGTAGTCATATAACTCAAAAATCTGAAATGGTGTTTATATGCATTAAAAGTTACAGGATAATGAGTATTTACTTGTCCGTTCATGGTAAAACCGGTAATTATATTACCTTTCTAATTTAGATATTAAATTTTGAATAACTTTAGCCCAAATTAGTGAAAATGATCTATTATCCAATACATAAATACTTTGTGTTTAATGGCCTGATAAAATCAAACAATGAATTTGTTGCTTCTGAAAATGCCGGAGGTATCTACGAAGTTATAAGAGTTATCAATGGGGTTCCCCTGTTTTACAGGGAACATCTCGAACGTTTTTTTTACTCGGCGCAACTGGCAGGGAAAGAAATTAAGTATACAAAAGATGCGATATTGCAATACCTGGTTAATCTAATTGATTGCAACGGGGTGTATGAAGGAAATATACTCCTTTCCTGTAAAATTGATCTCAAGGCTTTTTTTATTCCTCATAAGTATCCGGATGAAGATTGGTATAATAACGGGGTTCCGTGTGGAATTTTTCAGGCCGAACGCAATAATCCCAATGTGAAGATATTCCAGACACATGTTCGTATCGAGGCAGACAGAATAATGGAAAAACAGGGGTTATATGAAGTTTTGCTGGTTGATACCCTGGGAAGAATAACTGAAGGAAGCCGCAGTAATGTATTTTTTATTGAGGATAACCGTTTAGTAACACCTCCCGGGCACCAGGTACTCAGGGGAATTACCCGGGAAAAGACAATTATGCTTGCCAAAGAGGAACAAATCCCTTTTGAGGAGAAGGATATTCTGCTTAAAGACATGTTGTCATTTGATGCCGTTTTTATAACAGGGACCTCTTCAAAGATACTGCCCGTGTCTGAGATTGAAGGAGTGAGGTTCAATCCTTTGAACAAAATTATTCAGCTGCTCCGGAAGAAATATGACAGCCTGATTGAAGATCAGGTTAACAAGTATGGCCATGATCTGTTCCATGGCCATATTACAGAATGAATAAGTAAACTATAATCTGTCAGTCAGGATAGCTTTAACCGCATTATAATCAATATCCTTATTTTCACCGAAAAGACTGCCGCGTTTTTTTGTACGTTCGGTTATCTTTTCAATTGTAGCGGCTGTAACATTGTAATCACTTAATCTTGTTTTAATTTCCATTTGCTCGAAAAACTCAATAGTTTTATTGATTGTCTTATCAATTTTTTCATCATCACTGCCTGTTGTTATTCCCCATATCCGCTCTCCGTACTGTATAATCTTCTCTTTTTTACTTTGTCTTTTGATATTCATAATTCCGGGAAAAACAATGGCAAGTGTCCGCGCATGGTCGATTCCATGAAAGGCTGTAAGCTCATGTCCGATTGCATGTGTCGCCCAGTCCTGTGGAACCCCCACTGCTATTAACCCGTTTAGGGCCATTGTTGCACTCCACATAAAATTGGCAGCTGTGTTATAATCTTTTTTGTCAGCCAGTATTTTAGGTCCTGTTTCGGTGAGAGTCATAAGAATGCTCTCTGCAAACCTGTCCTGCAGGGGAGAATCGACAGGAAATGTAAGGTATTGTTCCATTACATGAATAAAGGCATCTGCTATACCGTTTGAAATCTGCCGGTCGGGCAGGGTATAGACACATTCGGGATCAAGAATTGAAAACTGAGGCAGGACTTTCGGAGTATCAAATGCAAGCTTCTCCTGACTTGAGCGTCTTGAAATAACTGCATTTTTATTCATTTCTGATCCGGTGGCAGGTAATGTTAGAACAACCCCGATTGGCAATGCATCCTTTACTTCAACTTCATATCTGTGAGCTAAAATATTCCAGGGATCGTCATCACCATACAATGATGCTGCTGCAATGAATTTAGTTGCATCAGCAACAGAACCTCCGCCTACAGCCAGAAGGAAGTCTGCATTATGTTCCTTTACCATTTCTACTGCCTGCATACAGGTTTCATAAGAGGGATTTGGTTCTATACCTCCAAACTCAATGGTATTATAACCTTTAAGAGCATCTTTTACCTGTTGATATATTCCATTTTTCTTTATGCTCCCTCCACCGTAAGTTATAAGGATGGTGGCATCTGCTGGCACTTCTTCAGAGACCCTGGAGATACTGCCTTTCCCAAAAATTATCTTTACCGGATTTTTATACTCAAAATTATACATACGCTTTAATTTAACAGATTAAATTTTATACCTTAAACAGGCTGAAATATTATAAACAGCCGTAGCAAATTAATGTTTGAATCTGAAATATAAAAATAATATCATAACTTTAGCTGAAACTTCCCTAACTTTGTTTTTATTAATTTAAAAAGAAGTTGTATGCAATTAAAAGTTTTTGCTAATTATATCCTGGCCTTTTTGACAATTCTGTTTTTAGGTCTGGTGCAAACAGAAAAGGCAGCTTGTCAGGATGCAGAATGGGTTACTCAGACATGGGAAACAGGAAATTTTGATGAAGCAGTGCTGGAGGGCGCTTTTAAAATTTTCCTTGTTCAGGGAAATACAAATTCTGTTATGGCCAGGGCAGCTGACAGCGGGATATTTGAATATCTGAACATAAGGAATGAAAGGGGAATTCTCAATATCAAGGTTACACGCAAACCATTTGACTTAAGCCGTATTGAGATATATATCACTTTTAAAACTCTGAGAAAGATTGAAGCAGATGGTGGCACAACAATTGAAACTGACGGATACCTTAATCTGGATGATATGTTTATCCGCCTTAAAGGTGGATCTAAGATGAAGTTTTTTGCAAAAGTCCGCGACCTCAGATTAGTAAATGAAGGAGGCGTGCTGATCGAACTGAGCGGAGTAGCCGAAAAGCTGGACGTAAGGTTAGCAGGAGCAGGCAATATTAATGCTGCTGAGCTCAGAGCTGATGATGTAATTTTTACTATTGAGGGTGTAGGCACTGGCATAGTACACGCCATACGAACCTTAAATGCCGAAATTAAAGGAGCCGGTAAGCTGAGATACCGGGGTAATCCCAGGGTTACAAAAACTATCGAGGGACTGGGATCCGTGCAGGGTCAATAGAGGCTATCTGATTTTTTGCAGTTCCACCGGATCCATATACATCTCATCACTTAAATATGGCCAACCTTTAGTAATTTCCTGCTTTTTAACTGGCCACAAAGGTTTTTTTGCTGATTTGGCTGCTAAAACACCTTTTATGTCATCCAGCGCTGCTTTTAACATTGGTTCCCGGGTATCACCAAAGGGTAAAAAATTGTGCAAATCCTCCATTACCTCTATATCCGGCGGAATCCCGTTGATATAATCTGCAACACCCATCGAATTGACGATTTTAGCCACTATTAACTGCATACCCAGGGTATGGTTCGGATTCACAGCGTCACTCTCAGAATCAATCCAGTCTTTCAGTGTCCATGATCCCACAAATTTTCCCCGTGTACTTGTTCCAACACACTTCAGGTTTATGCCATACGGTTTTAATCCGTTGATCAACAACTCACTGGCAGAAACTGTATTGTATGTTGTTAATACATAAACGTCGTTTATATTAAGGCTCACTATCGGGGTTTTGGGAGTGGTAACTGACCTGATGTGAGTTCCGCTTTCATCATTAACCTCCCATGTAACTTTATCAATATAGTATTCCAGATAGTACTTTAGAAATTCTTCGCCATATTCTTTTGTGTATTCAGACTGTAGTAGATCGTTAAATTGCCTTTCTGCAAATAACCTGGTTGTATCTGCGGAGTATATCATACTGGCAAGATAAGCTGCACTCTGGACTGATCCTCCAAGGTTATATCTCAGATCCAGGATCAGTTTATCAATCCCGGCATTTTTAAATTTTGCAAAAACATTGTTTAGTAAAAGATCATATGATGCACTGAGCTTTTGATCATAAGCAGAAGTAAAGCCGTGGTAGACCAAATAACCAACCTTATAACCGTCAATATTGTAAATACTATCGAGAAAAACAGGATTTTCCTGAATTATTTCTCCTGTTAAAGTGTGTTTAATATTGTTATCATAAATACCATACTGAGTAATTTCACCCATATGATAAGTACTTGTAAGCCTGTTAAATAATAATTCCTCATAATTATTTTCGGTGAGTTCTGTACCGTCTACTTTCATTATTATATCACCTCTTTTAATTCCGGCCCTGGCAGCCGGGGAATCATTCAGGACATATAATATCAAGGCAACCAGATTGTCACCATTTGTCAGCCTGGCAGGAATGATACCTGTTGTTTCCGAGATACCTGCCAGCCAGTTATCAATATCATTATGATTATCAAATAACATGGACCATTTATCCACTTCTCCGTATTTATAAAGGTGACTGTAAAATAGTTCTTCGGGATCCGTAAATTTATTCAGGTAAAAATTGTAGTAATCCTTGTTATTTAGCTTACTGTCAGTAAGATAAGGCACTTGATCCACCCAATAGTAGAACAGTGAAAGATTATTAAATATAAATTTATTTTCATCAGAAGCTTCGGGGATATCATCAGGAAGCTCTTCCTGTTCAGGATCCTGTTCAGTTAGAGGGTCTTCCTTATCGCAACTCAATAGTGTAGAAGTAACTACCAAAAGTATTAAATATAACCACCTGAAATATTTATTCATTCGTTTAAAAATTTGTAATTATTTAATCTCATTATTAGTGTTAAATTTAAATGGTATGAGATTGAACTCGTTGTTATAATAATAACTCTTAATAAGCAATAGTACCTGACTCGTTTGTAAATAAATTAATTAAAAATTTAAGAATCCCGATTTTAATCGGGAGAAACGTTCGTTTCATCTTATTAAAATTGTTTATTTATATTGTATAAGATGGAACTCGCCCATATTTTAATCATATTAATACTATTTTAACGGTAATAATTGACTTGTTTTAACCCTTTAAATCCTGAAAAAATTACCGCTGAAACGAAATCACAAAAATCATTCCATATGATGTCATTCATCTTTTTCTTTAGGGTATTCAATTCTGAGATGATAGATGTTCAT
>LSQX01166997.1_pt3 | contig 12333 bp, 10 predicted proteins | sample 654561 | NCBI WGS metagenome assembly LSQX01 (sample SAMN04489861, study PRJNA283612) | anaerobic digester metagenome | isolation source: 4 biogas reactors fed with cattle manure at either 37C or 55C with and... | place: Denmark: Kongens Lyngby | collected 2014 | reverse complement strand
TGGGTTCAGGGGTCACCGTCGGCATAGGTGTTGCTGTGGGTTCAGGGGTCGCGCTTATTTTCGGGGTTGTTGCTTGTTCTGGTTGTTTTGTTGGTTGCAGAGACGCTGTCGGCTTCGCGGCTTCAGTTGGCAGCAGCGTTGGCTCCGGGGTTGGTTCTGGAACAGGATTTGCTTGTTCGGCAGGCTGCCGGGACAGGTCAGATGATAGGACAAAACCTACCTGTCCATTCAGCAGCATGACTTTGCTCCAGTTTTCAAAAGCGTCCAAGACAATGACCGGTTGGCCGGTTGACAAGATAACGATTTGATCAGCGGCTTGTGTTTCCGGTAAATCCAACAGGCTGGTTGTCCCGATCACATAATGCACGTAAGGTTCTGCATCACGATCCAATTGCGCAATTCCATTTGCATCAACAACCGGTGGTGCTGTCTGCTGTTCTTGATAATGGATCACAGATAAGCCTTCTTCATCTTCTGACTGTGAATGATCACCGGCCTCATCAGACGGTATCAACATCAAAAACGACTGCAGATATGCTTGTCCCTGGTTTTGCACTGTCCTGGCCTGACCGGCCGCCAGTTCTTGAACGCCGTCATTGTAAGGGTCAGTTGCTTCAGGCACGCCCAGGTTTTGTAACGTTGCGATATCTGTTTTGTGTGTAAAGCCGTGAAACAGGAGCATACTTAAGAAACCCAGCAAAAGGAAAAACGGCACACAGGTCATGGCTGACTTAAGATATCTTGAGGCAGGCCGCCATCGCCTGTCAGGTACTACTGCCGGCCTGTTTGGTCTTGTATACGATTGAATCGGTTTCGTATGCTTTTTCATCACACATCCTGAACCAGGCTGCTGTGGCATCAGAGCGTATTTGAAGTTCAGCAGCTATTTTAATTATGTCATGCCTGCATCAATGAAGTCAAAGGCTCCGGATGCAGCAGCATTACAGATCTGTTAAATCTATTGTTGTTTATCGTTTCTTGAAGCATCTTGTTCCTTTATTTGCCGTGCTGGTTGGGAAGCTGCGTTTTCAGCAAAGATACCCGAGCTGTTGCAGCACAGTAAAAACAACCAAAATTGTTACATAAGGCATATCTATTCCGCTATTTTCTGCTAGAATAAAATTAAGCAAGGTTTTACCAGACCGTTTCAGACCTATCTCCTATCGTGTAAGCCCTTGCCAGTTAATCAGTACAGCGTTCTGCAGGGACGAACCCGTCCGAAGAGGAAGGCAGGTTTTTATGACATTTTTAAAACATTACCTAATCGCATTGGTTGTTTTTACATTGATTGACCTGGTCTGGCTGCTTTTTATTTCCAGAAAATTGTACAAAAGCAAGATAGGGCACTTGATGGCTGAAAAAGTCAATATGGCAGCAGCGATCATTTTTTACCTGCTTTTCATTGCTGCCATGGTCTTTTTTGTCATCAATCCAGCTGTTGCCAAACAATCGTTGTTGTACGCACTGGGTGCCGGCGCGTTTTTTGGACTGGTTACCTATGCGACATACGATCTGACCAATCTGGCTACCCTAAAGGACTGGCCGGTTTCCATAACGGTCATCGACCTGATCTGGGGCACTTTCATCACCAGCGCCACCTGTTTCGTGACGACATGGATCAGCGGGAGGCTCATATGACAGAAACGATGCCAATAAGTACGACCATCACCAGTGAGCGCATTTATCAGGCGATCCTGCATGGTGCAGCCAGTATTCGCGATAATTACGAAGAACTGAACCGCATTAATGTCTACCCTGTTGTCGATTACGATACGGGCAGCAACCTTGCGCATACCATGAACTACATCCTGAGTCATGTAACGGTACATGAAACAGTTCGTGACACTTTGCGTGATGTCGCCCGCTCCGCCCTGATCAGTGCCCGGGGCAATTCCGGTGCCATTTTTTCCCAATATTTCAATGGTCTTTATCTGGCCAGCAGTGAGGGCAGCACCCTGTCCCTGACAGAACTGGCCACCTGTTTCCATACAGCCTATGAAAAAGCATTCAAAGCTCTGGAAAATGCTGTAGAAGGAACGATTATCACCCTTATGCGGGCCTGGGCTGTTGGTTTTAAAGAAGCTTTGCAGCAGTCTTTATCACCACATGAGCTTTTTGAGTCAACACTGAGCCGGATCAGAACAGCCCTGGAAGACACCAGCAAGACGCTGAGTGACCTGAAGGCTCTTGGTCTGGTGGATGCCGGCGCGCTTGGTTACTACTATTTCATGGAAGGTTTTGTCCAGGCGCTCCTGGGTCGCAAGACCATTTTGCCGAATCACGTGGTTGCCTCAACCCTTCCCCGTATGGACCAGGATTTTCATCTGACCAGCGAACAGGCTACCATAAACTACCGATATTGCACAGAAGTACTGCTGGAATCTGATTCCTATGACGAAACGGCTTTGCGTGCCGACTTGTCCCGACTGGGAGATTGTCTGCTGGTCGCTGCTGCTGACAATCTGGCAAGAATCCATCTGCATACCAATACCCCTTGGGAAATGGTGCGCCTGGCTGCCACCCACGGAAACATTCTGGAGCAGAAAGCTGATGATATGGTTCTGCAGAATCTGCTAGCCGGCCCTGCGGAGCAGAAAATCGCCTGTGTAACCGATTCAATCGCTGATCTGCCGCGTGAGTATGTCCATCATCATCATATCTTTCAGATTCCACTCAATATTTTAATCGGCCAGACCAGCTACCTGGACAAAGTGACCATCGACCGGACTTATCTCTATGACCATCTCAGCGAAGCATCTTCCGCGCAGCTGAACAGGGAGCAGATCCAGTCCTTCCTCACCCCGATCCTGGCCCACTACGAATCTGTGTTGATCCTGACAGTCTCCTCTAAAATGAGCGGAACATACACTCGATTCAAAGAATATATCGCTGATATCGGACCGGACGCCTCGCGTGTCGCTTTAGTCGATACCAAGGTTAATTCCGGAGCTCAAGGTCTGCTGGTACAGGCTGCTGTTGAAAAAATCGAATCTGGTATGAGTTTAACGGAACTGGCCTCTGAAATGGAAGTAATGAGAAGCAGAGCCAAGATACTGGTCAGTGTTCTGGATATTGAACCGATGGCCAGGTCGGGACGTGTATCAGAAAAAATCGGCCGCCTGCTTATCCGCTTGCACTTTAAACCGCTGGTCTCCATCGACCCTGATGGTCATGGTGCCATTCGGGGCATCGCGTTTTCCCGGGAAAAGAACTGGAAGCTGCTGCTGCGCTCCTTGAAACGCCATCAATTCACGGATTACGTCATTGTTCATGCCGACGCGACAGAGCGAGCCGAGGAACTGCGCCAGGAAATGGTCCGCCTCACCGGCCATGAACCAAAATATATTACGGATATTTCAGCGATTGTCGCTTTATTTGCCGGGCGAGGCAGTGTTGCTGTCGCTTATATGGAAGATCATGCAAAGGAGTCCACATGAATTACTGGATCACGGCTGCCATTCTGCTGGTGTATTTCATCTTCACCTATATCATCGCGCAAATAAAAAAGAATAATGGCTATGTTGACATCGCCTGGGGCATGGGCTTTGTCCTGACGGCTGTCCTCAGCTGGCTGCTGGTTCGGCCTCAAGGTGCCGTGCCCTTGGTGATCACCTTGCTGGTGGCTGTATGGGGCTTGCGCTTAACCTGGTTTCTTGCCAGGCGAAATCTCGGCAAGCCTGAAGACTTCCGTTATGCCAACATGCGTCACAACTGGCAAAAGAATACTTTTTATGTACGGATGTTTGTTCAGATTTATCTATTGCAGTTTTTTCTCAACTACCTGATTAACCTGCCAACCATCGTCCGTAACCTCGAAGATCTACAAGATTGGAACATTTTAGCCACCATCGGTTTGTTGGTATGGCTTACCGGATTCTTCTTTGAATCCGTTGGCGACAGCCAGTTGCGGAAATTCAAGGCTGACCCGGCCAACAAAGGCAATCTTATGACCCGTGGTCTCTGGCGGTACACACGGCATCCCAATTACTTCGGTGAAGCGACCCAATGGTGGGGTATTTGCCTGATGGCCATCAGTGACGGACGTTATATATGGCTGCTGGTCAGCCCGTTGGCAATCACGCTGTTTCTGCTTCTTGTGTCCGGGGTTCCCATGCTGGAGAAAAAATACGCTGGCCGTCCGGACTGGGAAGCCTATAAAGCCGTGACCAGCAAATTTTTTCCACTACCCGTCAAACGTTCCTGAACCGTTTATTCGTCTTTTGAGCCTGGTGATATTTTCTTTTCTTCGCCACGCAGCAGCCGCTTGATGTTCGCGCGGTGTGACCAGATCACCAGAAGAACATAGATCAAGGTGATACCGACAGCCCAATAGGGTTCATGATGCCGTGCCAGTGCCATCAGCCAGGTGACCGGCGGAAGCAAGAGGGTGCAGATCAAAGAAACAAGCGAAACAGTTCGGGACAAGAGAAAGATCGGGACTGCCAGCAGTAACAAAACAAGAAAACCCAGTGGATTCACCAAAAGGATGATGCCCAAGGCAGGCATGACGCCTTTTCCTCCTTTAAACGCGAAAAACACTGGAAAGATATGCCCAAGCATGACAAAAATACCTGCCAGATAACCAGGATCAACAAGCAGCTGTACGTCGGCAATTTGAATAACAAATCTGGCCATCAGCACAGCGAGTACAGCTTTCAACACATCACCACCGGTTGTCAGAAGTGCTGCTTTTTTGCCATAGACACGCAGCATATTGGTCATACCAGCGTTGCCACTGCCTTTTTGCCGGATGTCCGGCAGACGCAGCAGACGGCAGATCAGGATGGCACTGTTGATGCTGCCCAGCAGATAGGCAGACAAACTGGTCAGGACAACTGGCAGAACGAAAGCCATCAACGACCACATCCCAGAAGCAAGGCAGTCAAAACCATACAATTACTCATAATCGTGATTCGCGTCATGAGCTGGTCCTTGTTCGCTGCTTTTTTTGCGGGTCAGGGCAAACTCGTTCACATTGATGATCGTCCCGTCATCCAGGGTGATCTTGATGGTATATTCCGTGATAAGGGCCGTACCCAGGCCAATCAGGGCAGCGACAGGCGCCAGGACAAAGCCGATGGTCCCAACGACCAGCGATACACTAAGCAGGGTTCTCCCCTGCCTTTCTATATCCAGACGACTGGCATTGCCTTTACGCCAGATCTCCTTGATTGCTTTGATAATATCATCGGCATCCGGCATCTGAGTGGTTGACTGTTTCTCTTTTTCCTGTTTGGCATCTTCATCAGAAGCCTGCCCGGTTTTTCCGGGAGCGCTAGCTGACACATCCGGGTCATCCTTATTGCCTGTGGCTTCTGTCTCTTCTTTCAATTGATAGGAGCGCACGATTCGCATGGCGATGGCCACATCACCATCGCTGGTTTGCAGTGCAGCCCGGGCGGTCGCTTCGTCAGCACCTGTTTCTTCCATAATCTTTCTGATTTTTTCCTGTTCCATAAATCTACCTGCCTTGTCTCCCTATCGTCAATTATTTCTGCATGTCCACCCTTCCCGGCTGGAGAAAGCACCGAAAAGGCTTGTTAGAATCTGTCTTCATTATAGGTGATCAATACGGCTAAACCAAGAGCCTGACATGAGTATGGAAGCTCGTGCTGTGCATAGCCGGACTGGGCAGGAAAGAAACGATATGATATGATGCTGGCAAAAGCGCTGCAGGAGGAGGATTTGCCCATGCATCGGATTTTGTCGCGAATGGTTGTCTATCGTATGTCTGATCAGGACAGCATCTTATATCAGCTGGCCGATGTCTGCCGAGAACTGTTAGAAGGGCAATTTGACCAGGAGGAACTGGCAGGCCGCGTTCTGTCCCAGTTTCACCGCCTCCTCGATCTGGCGACTCAGTACGGGTTTGACAAGAACCTCTGGCACCAATATCTGGCCTGGCTGATCGCCACCACAGAAACCCCATTCAGCCTGACCTGTGAGAAAACAGGCGCACGACCCGGCAGCGTCAATACATTGGCTATCCGTGATTTTAAGTTGTTCAAAGAACTTTTCAACTTCGATTTCACCCAGCTGGAAGCAACCCTGAACCTGGATTGTTTTACCATCATGTCCCATTACAGCGCCATCAGGAAAGACAGAAAAACCTATAACGCGGAGGTCAGTGAGAAAATCCAGATTCTCAGTGATGCCATCGCAGCCGCTGAAGATGAACAGGCTGTTTTCCAGGTAGTCACGGCATTCTACAAAAATTTCGGTGTTGGCCTTTTTGGGCTGAATAAAGTGTTTCGTCTGGCCGGAACCGGAGATCCGCTTGTCCTGCTGCCGATCAGCAATACAGTGGATGTGCGTCTGCATGACCTGATCGGATATGAACGGCAAAAAGAGCAACTGGTTGCCAATACAGAAGCTTTCATTCACGGCGGCAAGGCGAACAACCTTCTGCTTTACGGAGACAGCGGCACGGGCAAGTCCACCTGTGTCAAAGCGATCCTCAACGAGTATCATCTGCATGGACTGCGCATCATCGAACTTTACAAGCATCAGCTGCAGTCGCTTTCGGCCGTCATATCTTTGATCAAGAACCGTAATTACCGATTCATCATCTTCATGGATGATCTGTCGTTTGAGGATTTCGAGACTGAATTCAAGCATCTCAAGGCTGTTATTGAAGGCGGGATGGAAGTCACACCGGACAATGTCCTGATCTATGCCACTTCCAACCGTCGTCATCTGATCCGGGAAACCTGGGCAGACCGTGGCGCGTCAGCATCAGCCAATGACATCCATTACACCGATACGGTTGAAGAGAAAATATCACTGGTCAACCGGTTCGGTGTGACCATCCGCTTTGACCGGCCTGGACGTGATGATTATCTGCAGATTGTTCAGGGCATCGCCTCCCGTTATCCCCAGATCCGCCTTTCCGGAGAAGACCTGACCGCCGCGGCTCTGCAGTGGGCGCAATGGCATGGGAACCTATCAGGCCGGCGAGCCCAGCAATTTATCAACCACCTGCTGGGGCAAAGCGATTTGCCTGCCGATCGTTCGCCGGAAACGTCGGGTTAGCAGCGCCTCAACAGAAACGACAAGCGCCGTTGCAACAGCACACGTAAACCGTTGCACAAGCCACAGCATTTACCGTCATCATAACTTTATAATAATTACAGCTTTACCACAGACTTTTCGGTGCTTTCTCCTGCTGCACAGTTTGTTTGACCACGGAGCAAGCTTATCAGCTTGTCAGACAGCGACGCCGGAAAAGTCCACCTGCCGCGCGGGTTGGGAAAGTTGAATGATAAATCGTATTCTGGCTGCGAAGGATGATGTATGATGAAAAAATATTATGGTTTGGCAATATTGGGGCTGGTGCTTGTAGCCGCCATTGCCGTCTGGCTAAGCGGCATAATGAAAAAGCCCGCAGCAGAGACAACCGCAACAAGCGAAACGAAGCCTGTTGATCAACAGATGGGGCTTCCCCATAACCCAAATACAGAAATCGATTACAGCCAGTCTGAATTGAGGGACATCTGGCTTGCCGGTGGCTGTTTCTGGGGTGTCGAAGCCTATATGGCACGCGTTCCCGGCGTTGCCGATGTCACGGTTGGTTATGCGAACGGATTGACCGAAAATCCGACTTATTCTGATGTAACCAATAAAAACAGCGGCCATGCAGAAACCGTCCATATCCGCTATGACCCGCTACGGATCAGTCTAGCGGATTTATTGGATCAGTATTTTCTGATCATTGATCCAACCAGCCTGAACAGGCAAGGCAATGACATCGGCAGCCAGTACAGAACCGGTATCTACTATCAAGACGAAGCGGATCTGGCAATCATTCAAACCATGATCGACAAAGTACAGGATCAACATGATGAACCGATTACGGTTGAGGTCGAGCCACTTGTCCATTACTATCTGGCTGAAGCGTACCATCAGGATTATCTGGAACAAAACCCAACAGGTTATTGTCACATCTCTTTTGACACCCTGCCAGATCCATTATCCGGTCCAACGAACGGTCTGGTTGACGTATCACGGTACACAAGACCGGATGATGATGAAATCAAGCGGAAACTGAGCGATGAACAGTACCGGGTCACCCAGGAAAATGATACAGAGAAAGCCTTTTCCGGCATCTACGACAAACATTTTAAAACCGGGATCTATGTTGATATCGTGACTGGTGAGCCACTTTTCAGTTCCAGCGACAAGTTTAACGCTGGCTCCGGCTGGCCAAGTTTCACACGGCCGATCGATCCCGCCGTCATACGTGAAGTCAGGGATTTGTCCTTTGGCATCATCCGGGTTGAAGTCAGGAGCCGGGTTGGCAATTCACACCTGGGGCATGTTTTCACCGATGGACCGCAGGAGGCAGGCGGTCTGCGTTATTGCATCAATAGCGCGGCTCTGGATTTCATCTCGATTGACGACATGGAAGCGGCCGGTTATGGCTACCTGCTGCCGGTACTGCAAGATCAGCCGGAGAACTGAGGGCAGCAACGATATGCTATGCCCGTTCAGACACATAGAGACCACGTATAAGATAAGGCAACGATCACGGTTGATTTCATACGTTATTTAAAGATTTTGTTATTCTCATGTCTGTTTCTCTAACTGGAATTATCCGGTCATGTCAGGCATAATCATGATATGGCTATATGTCTGACAAAGGAGGACGCGACATGTCGATCCCCAGTGAAATCATGACCCGCAAACAGCGATGGACCGACTTTCTGGAAAACCGATATTGCCCGCGACACCTGTTTATCATCAACTGTGATCAGGATCAGCAGATCAGACCCAGACTCTGGCCTGATTGTTCGTCAGAACGGGTCGATTGGGCGTGGACACGCTACGTTCGCACCAGGGAGCAGATGCTCTGGCTGGAGGATGATGCCTTGCCGTATCTGGACATGCTGACCGGAACAGAAATTTTCGCCGAAGCGTTCGGCTGCCCGGTCTATCGCCCGCTGGACAGCAATCCGTTTGCCCTGCCGCTTGTCCATAATGCCCGGGAGGCATCCCGTATCAAGCCGGTCGACTTGTTATCTTCGACCTTAACACGTCTTTTCGAGAGCGCTGACCATCTGCGCGACCGCGCTGGCGATGGTGCACTGTTTCGACTCGTCGACATCCAGAGCCCGATGGATATTGTCGCCCTTATCTGGGATAAGAATGACTTGTATATCGCGCTGCTCGAAGAACCGGAAGCGGTCAGAGAGCTGGCTTCTTTGGTGTACCGCCTGCTCACGGATTTTCTGGACACCTGGTTCAGTCGTTATGGTTCTGATTTTATTGCCCACTATCCTGATTATTATATGCCACAGGGTATCAGCGTCTCTGAGGATGAGGTTGGCGTCATCAGTCCGGCCATGTTCGATCAGTTCTTTTTACCAGAGCTCGACGCCCTGTCCAATCGCTATGGCGGCATTGGTCTGCATTGCTGTGCCGATGCCGTCCATCAGTGGGATCGTTTTCTGACGATCCCGGGGTTACGCCTGATCAACCTTTGCCAACCAAGCTCTGTCACGATTAGCTCCTGGTCATATTTTGCTGATGCTGCGGTACAATGGCCTGGCTGGGGTGGTGATGGCAGACCTTGGAAATGGCCAGAGCGGTATCCCCCCGGCAGCCGCATGGTTTTGTCGGTCACAGCCAGCTCACGAAATGAAGCCATTGAATTGTCGAAACGACTGAATGAGACCTGTCGCAGATCATCGTTAATTGAAACCTCACACAACGACCCGGAACAGATATGCGTAAGCGACAGTCAAAACCAGTAAAATAAATAGGGTATCGTTATGAACACAGGTTACCCAGCCTGCGCGGCAAGTCGCTTTTCAGGCATTGCTGTCTGACAAGGTGCTTATGTTGCGGTCAGAAACCTGTGCAGCAGGAGAAACCGTCAAAAAAACCTTTAAGGGAAGATGTTTTTTGATCAAGAATCAGAAAGGACTGTCTTATGAAACTTCGGAAAAAAGGCCGTGTCATCATCTTAACCACCACACTCATCATTGCTTTGCTGTTTGGTGGCTGTACAACACTTGAAAGCACTGATCAGACGTCTTCGCCTTCAACTGCACCGACAACACAAACCGTTAAGCCAACGGCAACACCCTCCCCAACGGTCACGCCGACACCGGAACCGACACCGACGCCGGCGCCAGTCACAGATCCGGTAAAACTCTATGTGCCTCCGGAAGACCTGCCAGGCTATACATCACCAGCAAAACGTTCTGATGGGTCTTTCACGAAAGAGATGGCCTCTGGACAGATCCGCTGGTGGGTCTATGATGGAAAAACATTGGCTGATCAGGTGATGGATGATGAAAACCCGATCGCCTTTGGTGAAGCAGAGACTTATACCAACATACAGGGTGTGTTAACCTATCGTGGCAATCATCAGCGTAATCAGCCCACATGGGGTTCCGCTGACGTTGCGGAAAAACAACTGGAAATAGTCTGGACACACGATATCGGCGCCATCAGCGGCCACAACAGCTGGTGGCCTGGCAGCGGCTGGACCGGACAGCCACTTCTGGTCAACTGGCCGGAAGAAACGCGAAAAGTCATGGGCTTGTATCCGGAGATGAAAGATAAAGACCTGGTGGAAGTCATCTATCCGGTCTTTGACGGCCATATCTATTTTCTTGATCTGGCAACAGGCAAGCGTACAAGAGATCCTATTTCTGTCGGATTTGGCATGAAAGGCACCGGCGCTGTTGATCCCCGCGGCTATCCCCTGTTCTACACAGGTCAGGGACTTAATGACACCAACGGACGGATTGGATCCTTTCATTACCGCATGTTCGACCTGATCCAGAATAAGGAAGTGGCCACAATCGCCGGCAGCGATTCGCTTGCCTTCCGCAATTGGGGTGCTTTTGATGCTTCGGCATTGATCAACTGGCAAACAGATACGCTGCTCGAACCGGGTGAGAATGGTCTCTTCTATCGCGTTAAGCTCAACACACAGTTTGATCCGGTTGCCGGGACCATCTCGATTGACCCGAAGCTGACCCGATTCCGCTTTCGTACAGCTTTCAGCAGCCGTTACGGCATTGAAAGCTCACCGGTAGCCTGGCGCAACTACATCTACTTCTCTGACAACGATGGCGCTATTGTCTGCCTGGACATCAACACATTGGAACCTATGTGGGTATTCTCTTCCGGTGATGATTCTGATTCCACCATGGTTCTGGAAGAAACAGATGAAGGCGTTTTTCTTTATCACGGTAACGGAATCGACCATCGGCGCAGCAAATCACCAAGCAATCTGCGCAAGCTTAACGCCCTGACGGGCGAACTGGTCTGGCAGCATGACGTCATGTGCATCTACGATTCTACATTAAGCAGCGGTCTCCTGGCAGCACCCTTGCTTGGCCAGGATGATATTGATGACCTGGTTATTTTCAATGTGGCCAAGACAACCAGCTGGTCCACTGGTTTACTGCTTGCGCTTGACAAGCAAACCGGCACCGTGGTCTGGCAGCGCGAACTGGATGCCTACAGCTGGAGTTCGCCCATAACCATCAAAGGCGATGATGGGAAATCCTATGGTATTTTCGCCGATTTCGCTGGCATCATGCATCTTTTTGATCCCAGAACCGGCCAGGATTATTCTACGCTTTCCATAGGCGCCAACTGCGAGTCCTCACCGGCAGCTTATGATGACATGATTGTTGTCGGAACCTATGCCCAGAAAATCTACGGCATCCGGATTCGCTAAACCTCATATGGCAGGAAACGTGCCCGGGTTGCGGTAAACTGCCAGGCCGTCCAATGGATGGATTCGACGCCTGCCCTTTATTCACCAATATAGGCATGCGTGCGGATGTAATCAAGGATGATGGTCAGTCCTTCGACATTGGGATGCAACCCATCCTTGAGCATCAGCTCATCCTTGGCATTTCCCTCATCGTTGAGAAGAACAGAATGGGTGTCCAGATAAGGGCAGCCGGTTTCTTCCGCTATATTGAGTATCCAGCTGTTGCCTTCTGTGATCATGGCATTGGTAATATTGCCGTAATGTTTATATCGATGGGTAATCGGATATATTGATTGCAGGATGAGGATGGTGTCAGGACTGATTTCCTGAATATCAGTCACCAGATCCTTATATTCTTTAGTAAAATATGCTTCATCCATGAAGGATATGCCGTTGATGCCCACCGCGATAATCAGGATGTCCGGCTTGTGCAAAGCGACAACATCACGAATCGGGCGCTGCTTTTTGTCAAAGGGGTCCAGGATGTGATAAGTGCTCTGGTAGGCCAGGGTCATCGTACCTTCAGGTCCGGTCCAGATCTGCTTGGAATCTTTCCCCCCACTCAGCAGTTCACGTGGCCACAGCCAGTAGGTGGG
>LSQX01091810.1_pt1 | contig 12333 bp, 11 predicted proteins | sample 654561 | NCBI WGS metagenome assembly LSQX01 (sample SAMN04489861, study PRJNA283612) | anaerobic digester metagenome | isolation source: 4 biogas reactors fed with cattle manure at either 37C or 55C with and... | place: Denmark: Kongens Lyngby | collected 2014 | reverse complement strand
GATTTCCGTAATATGGGAAGCGATGTGTTCTTCCATGGAATTAGACTTGGGCAGACAATTGAGGTAACTCTCAAAAAGGGAAAAACCATGGTTATCACTTTGGACAGAGTTGAGGAACCAAATGAGGCAGGAGTTAGAGACCTAACATTCACAGTTGATGGCAATAGAAGAGTTATATCCATTAAGGATAGACAGGCCCTTACAAGAGCAGTTGCTGGAGAGACAATTCAATTTGCTAATGATGAAGATTTGTCGGATATTGGAGCAAATATTCCAGGAACTATCGTTAAAGTTCTTGTTGAGAAGGGTGATGAAATTCAGACTGGACAACCTGTTGCAGTTATTGAAGCAATGAAAATGGAGACAAATGTAATTGCGACAAGAGATGGTGTTGTTGAGAAGGTTTATGTAAAGGAAGGCGCTTCTGTTAAGTCGGGACAGCTAGTTGTAAGACTTGAGTCTGAAGAGTAGAATTATAGGGCAGAGTAAGGATATCTTGCTCTGCCTTTATGCGCATCTGTAGGAAAATTCCTTTGTAGGAGGGTGAAAATGAATGATTTGCAAATAGATTATTTCATGGCAGTTGCTACAAATCAAAGCTTCACTAAGACTTCCGAAGAGTTGTTTGTCTCTCAACCGGCTATATCAAGACAAATTGCATTGCTTGAGAAAGAGCTAGGGGCACAACTCTTCTATAGAAATAATAAGGAGACTAAGCTGACTGAAGCAGGGCAGCTTTATTATGATTACTTTAGGGATATGAAGCTAGAACTAAGGAAGTTACAGCATAAGGTATCTAAGTTGCAAAGGAAAGATAAACAATTAATACGCATAGGCTTTCTTGAAGGCTGGGATTTATCGTCGTTTTTCCATGACTTTATTGTCAAGATGGAAGAGGATTTCCCCAATATCGAGATTTCTGTTGCTTGCTGTGGAATTAAAGAGCTATCAACACTTTTGCTTACAAATAATCTAGATATAGTTCTTTCTATGAAGAATTCATTCAGAGGGCTTGAGGAAATAAAGTGCCAAGATGTTTTTAACCTTAGGAAAATTATTATCTATTCGGCAGATAGCAAATATGCTAAGAAAGATGATGTGGCGCCGACTGATTTCAAAGATGAATTATTCATTGCGCCATGGGCTGTTGCAGATAAAATTGTAAGCAGAGCGATTTTCTCATATTGCGAGCCATATAATTTCTCTCCAAAAGTAAAGCTCGTTCATAATAATGAGACGATGATTACATTTGTAAGAAATAATATGGGGGTTGCATTTTCAGATATGTGGGCGTGGGCAAAAGGTTCAGATGATTTGAAATGGATTCCGATTGAGAAGTCAGATAAGATTTGCATTGCCACAATGAGAGAACAGGAGAACGATATTATCAATAGAGTGGTAGATATTCTAGCAGACACAATTCAATCAAATCTCAAAGATGAATAGGAAGGCAGCGTGATGTTGTTATAACCTAAGTGTTATGAAGTTCATCTATTAATAGTAATTATACAAAGCAGGATTCTTTGACTAAAATGTAGTCAAAAGGATCCTGTTTATTTTTTAACACTATTGAAACATAGGAGAGTTGAAATGGAAAAGAGTAGAAAACTTACTGCAGTCTATGCATTAATAATGGACTTACCTCTTAGTATTATAATTACAGTCATTGCATTATTGCTAGCTGGCAATCTTACGATGCAAAGCTTTTTCCTGAATTTTGCAATTGCATATGTTCTAACATTTCTTATTAATATGTTTATCCCAGCACCAAAGTGGGGTTTTAACTTTGCAATTAAGCATTCAAAGCCGGGAACATTTAAGTTTGGACTATTGCTAAACCTAGTAGTTGCCTTTGTATTTGTAGTTATCCTCGACCTAATAATGACTGCAGTAGGGGTCCTTTTATTCGGACATGGCAGTTTTGCGGAGTATATGGTTGCTGTTTTAGGAGGCTTTATCCCTTGTTATGTTCCAACCTTGATTATAGCAATGCTTTGGAATGGTGTTTCAGACAATCTTTCAAGAGCAATATGCATAGAGCCAGTAATGCACAACGAAGCTGAGTAATAGCGGAATAATAGCAGAACGAAGAAGAACAAAACAGAAAGAAGCTAAACAATAGTAATGTAGAAAACTTTTTAACGGAAAAATAATAATATAGAAAGCAATTTTAAGGAGGAAATGAGATGAAGGTATTAGGCTTATCAGGCGGTTCAAAAAATGGTAACAATGATGCAATGTGCAAAGAGGCACTTATGGGCGCAAAGGAAGCAGGCGCAGATGAGATCGAATTCATAAATCTAAATGACTTAGAGATTAAGCATTGTACAGGATGTACAGCTTGTGTAATGAGCATGATGAGTGGTAAGGGCGGAGCTTGCATTCTAAATGACGACTTTGAATGGCTAAGAGATAAGATTATGGATGCAGACGCAATCGTATGGTCAATTCCAATCTTTGAAAAGGGAGCATCCGGACTATTTAGAACTATTACAGACCGCTTTGGACCAAGAAACGATAGCGCTATGGTTGCAATTGGAATCGACATTTCAAAGGCAACAGGCGGCACATCACCAGATCCTCGTATCTTGAAGGAGAAGGTAGTATCCTTTATCGGAATAGGTGGTTCTGACTGGTCAACAAGAATTCAGTGTGATTTCTTAAATCTAGCTCTTACACCAATGTGGAAAGTAGTGGACACAGAGGTATTCTCATGGTCAAAGTGCATTGTTATGGATGATGACAAGGTAAAGAGAAGCCATGAAATCGGAGTAGAGCTAGCAAATGCAGCAAAGAATTATGATGAAGCTAAGTGGGTTGGCGATCCTGGAGTATGTCCTCACTGCCATTGTAGAAATTTCCATATTGAGAATGATGGTAGTGCAACTTGCTGTGCATGTGGTCTTGAAGGCGAGTTAAAGGTTGATGGAGACAAAGTGACATTTGAATTCCCAGCAGAGATGGAGAAGTTTGCTCACGACACAATGAGTGGTAAATTCAAGCATGTAGACGACATCAAAGAGAACGAAGGAAAGCTAATGGAGCTTAAGAAGACAGACGAATTTAAGTCAAGAAAAGCAAAATATGCGGAATTCATCACTGGAACAAAGCCAGAGAGATAATGATGAAATAAACCGGCAAGCCTGCATAGGTTTGCCGGTTGAAGTAATATAACGAACAGACGATTTAAAATGAGGAGGAGTTCAATATGAACAGACCAGATTTTTATCCAGTTAGAAGCTTGATTTATGTTGACTGTGCAAAGGAAGATTATAGAATTAAGCTAGAGAATTGGCTATATAGATACCATGTGCCAGATAGCATTTCGCAGTTTGGCCCATACGTGTCAAAATATGCATTTTACCAAGCACTTCCAGTGCCTCCGGGAGGAATGAGATATGGTGCAGTAAGAATGCAGCTCACAGAACACTATTGGATGGCTAATCCTAATGATGTGAAGACTTTCATTCACCACAAAGCTCTTACAGAGTATTTCCCTAAAGATGTTCTTGTATGGCAGGGAAATCTTCCTGATGAGGGGGACTCGCATTTCATAGACAAGAGCAATGAAGAGAATTTTGAGGGAGACGATGCGCGCTCAACAAAGGGAGATGAGACAATGGGTACAGTACCTTTTGTTTTCGCATTTGTGCCTGTATGGTGGGAAGATGACTTCAAAGGTGAAGGAAGAACCGTTGAAGATGGACCAAATTATAGATGGCAGGCAGTAATCAATTATCCAGAAGGCGTTAGCCTTGAGGAAGGCGACAAGTGGTTCAAAGAAGAGTTTGTTCCGGCCTTTGCAGACCAAGAAGAGACAACAAGAATTCTATCTAGTCGCATAGAGAAGGATGTTAATGATTGCCAGTTTGATCGCGTATTTGAAATGTGGTTCCCATGCCAAAGCGCTTGGATAAATGCTGTTGAAACTGCAGCTAAGAAAGTTGCCAAGCCTTCATGGGCAGAGACAGAAGATTTCCCATATTTAAAGAAGTCTTTCGGTATTACAAGTATTTTCCTATCGGATATTGCTAGATCAGATAATCTTACACAATATCATGGATATATAACTATGAGATAATAAGCGATGAGCAAAGATAGGAAAGAAATAATATCACTTGCCTTGTTGATTGGGCTATTGCCTCCCTTGTGGGCGGTTGCAAGCTCGCATCTAGGTAACTCTGTCGGAGCGATAGCTTTAATCTGCGCGGGGCTATATGTTGCTAACGGGAATGTTTTTGCTGATTCACATAGAATGGCAATAGGATTTATACTTGGTGACTTTTGGTCGCTAATAACAAATAGCATTATGAGAAGTGTTTCCGGAAATACGGATATTTATTTATTCTTGGTGCTTTTCATACTTGGATTCGCAGCGGTATTGATTGCTCATAGGTTAAATAGGTACATCTATCTTCCATCATGGCTTTCAGGTTGGGCAATTGGAATGCTTGCAATGAGCTTAGATACGATCACTCCGTTGACATCTTTAGCCGTTCAAATTGCTATAGCAATGCTTGTGGGAGTATATTATGTAGGAGCACTTCTTGATAAAATTCATAGAACAATAAATAAGAAGTAAGTTGATTTAGAGAAGTAGGAGGGTGAAATGCCAAAATATTTTTACTCAAAAGGTGAGGGAAATGACGGATATATTAAAAATCTAGAAGTTCTTTCATTTTGCGAAATGGATAAAACCTGCGGTATGTTCCAAATGGCTTTGTATAAAGCTGCTGATGGAAGATACTTGCTGTATGGCGCATGCTTTGCTGCAGGGCCAAATGGGGTAGGTGTAATGATTAATGATGTTACAGACCCTAAAAATCCTGAGTTTATTAAAAAGTTTGTACCATTTGATATTGAAGAATATCCAACAACCTCAATTCCGAAGATTCAAATTGCGGATGATTTAATGATTATCGCAATGACTTCAGGCGGCGGTCCAGGTGCTCTTGTTGACAAAGCAAAATTAGCAGATATAAAGTCAGAACAGGGAATAAGAATATATAGTCTTAAGAATGATCCTCTGAATCCAGAGTTTCTTGGTTACTGGGATTGCGGCGTTCCTCATTCAATGGGTGTTCATAGATTTATGTATAATGGTGGCGATTTTGTTCACCTTTCGGCAGAGTGTGATGAGTTTGAAGGACTTATTTATAGAATAATAAATATTTCTGATCCAACAAAGCCTTATGAAGAAGGTAGATGGTGGGCACCTCATCAATATGTTGACGGATATCCAGGCCGCACAGTTGATCATTCAGCAGGACATATACCTAGCTTTATGGATAAAGGATGGCTCCATGGGCCTCCATTTGTTGTCGGGGACAAAGCATATCTTGGTTACAGCGGCGATGGCCTTTATGTACTTGATGTTGCAAACTATAAGAGACCTAGATGCCTTGGTAACCTCAAGTTAATGCCTGCTTTCTCAAGCGAGCTTGCAGGAGCTCGTACACATACTGCACTGCCACTTCCAGGACGCGACTTCTGTGTGGTAACCAATGAAGGCGAAAGATTTGAGTTCTTTGAAGAAGGCGTAATAAAACATGCTCAAGCATTGAACAATATACACATGATTGATGTAAGAGAACCAGATAAGCCAAGACTTGTTGCAGAATTCCCATACCCCGAAGTACCAGAGGATTTTCCTGCACCAAATTTCAATACTTATGCTCTTGGCGTTCAGGGCCCGTTTGGTCCACACAATTTGCATGAGCCAATGAGTAATAAACCATGGCTTGAGCAAAGAGGCGACGTAGTTTATAATTGCTATTTTCACGCTGGACTTAGAATATATGATGTATCAGATCCTTACTATATTAAAGAGAAGGCATACTTTATTCCTCCAAATCCAACATCACATTTCTTCCCGTTCAAGGGTCCTCATATTGCATGCACAGAGGATGTAATCGTTGATGATAGGGGAAATATAATCATCGATGCACTAGATGATGGATTCTATATTCTAAGAAAGACCTATGAAGATTAGTCGTATTTATAGTTAATTAAAATTGCCATATTTAATTACCTTTCATAACACAAAGAAATATATTTAATTCGAAAATCGCTGGTAGCAACATATCGGCGATTTTTGAATTATTTTTAAAAGTTTTTTGTGAATATTTGTTTTTTATCGCGATATTACTTGAAAGAAAGTGGCCAAATGATATATCCTATTAATATGTGCGAAAAAGCGCATATTTAATAAGTTAAATAAAAATTCTAGAATTTTTTTACTATGAAGGTGAAAGGAGAATACCCTACATGAAAATTCTTATTATTAACCCAGGTGCAACTTCAACAAAGATCGCTGTTTACGAGGATGAGAACGAGGTTATGAAGGTTGGTATCGACCATGATGCTAATGAAATAGCTAAGTATCATTATGTTGTTGAGCAGGTACCATTCCGTAAGGAAGCAATTCTTAATGCTGTACACGAGCACGGCTACGAGATTTCCGATTTTGATGCAATTTGCTCAAGAGGTGGACTATTCAAGCACATTCCATCAGGAACATATAAGGTTAACGATGCTGTTATTGAGTCAATTAAGAACCCACCTTATGGCGAGCATGCTTCAAATGTAGGCGCATACATTGCAAAGGAACTTGCTGATCCAGAGAATATTCCAGCGTTTTTTGTAGACCCTGTATGTGTTGATGAGTTTGAACCAATCGCAAGAATATCTGGTCTTAACCTTCCAGGTTTCGAGAGACAGAGCTTCTTCCATGCTCTTAACCAGAAGGCTATTGCTCGCAAGGCAGCAGAGCAGCTTGGCAAGGAGTATGAGGATTGCAACCTAATCGTTTGCCACCTTGGCGGCGGAGTTTCAGTAGCGCCTCATAAGCACGGCAGAGTTGTTGATGTAAACAATGTTAAGGATGAGGGAGCTATGGGAATGGATAGAGGCGGTTCTCTTCCAGCAAACGCACTTGTTAATCTTTGCTTCAAGGAAGGGATGACAAAGGCTGAAGTTAAGAAAATTATCGGCAAGGAAGCTGGAGTATATTCATATACAGGCACAATGGACTTTAGAACTGTAGAAGACAAAGCTGTTGCAGGAGATGAGAAGATGATGGAAATCTTTAAAGCTTTTGCATACCAACTTGCTAAGGATATCGGAACTATGGCTGCTGTCCTTCACTTTGATGTAGATGCGATTGTGTATACAGGAGGAATGGCATACTCAAAGCTTTTCTGTGAAGAAATCAGTCAGTATGTAAGCAAGCTTGCACCAGTAATGAGATTCCCTGGAGAATCAGAGATGGAAGCACTTGCACTTGGCGCGCTAAGAGCTCTTAGAACAGGAAAGTACGAAGAGTACAAGTAGAATCGTTTTTAATAAATCAATGGAAAAATACACAAATCTTATGGGTTTGTGTATTTTTTGAGTTTTTGTGATAAATAATGAGATGTTCATGATTATAATTAAATCATAAGAAAAATGCATTGAATGTACTACTTGAGAAAAGTCGTGAAAAGAGGAGATGAAAGAATGACAAAACTATCAATAAAAAAGTCTATAGCAATAGTATTATCATTGGTTATGGTTATACTCGGCATACCTTTTTCATCGATGGCAGATGCTACAATTCCTGCAACTATAAGCGATGCAGATAAGGCAGCAGTACAGTATATTGCGAATACTCTTGGACAGTTCAATCAGTCAGAATTATTTAATCCAAATACCACTAGTGATTTAGATTCAACAGGAGAGAACTATGCTGTTAAGTTTAATGCAGCACTTGGCGGGGACTACTCATATAAGATCCGCAGAAGTAATTGGTATAAGGGTGAGTATATTATTTATTACATGCCTGGTAATATTAAAGCGATGAGTCAGAACGACAGCATTGATTACCTGATTAGATATAATACATGGAGTGGAGAGTACATTGTTGCAACAGGTAAGGTTGGCACAAATGCTTCGGCTGGTAATACTATATCTAGGATTACAGAAGGAAATAAAATATCAACTATTTCATACATTGAAAATGGTGATGGAGTTTCAAACCTTCCTCAGTCACAGGCATTCTACACTGGATCAACTGCAAACATCAATAGCCTTATTCCTGCAAGATCAGGATATAATTTCAAGGGCTGGAACACAGCTGCAGATGGAAGTGGAGATTACTATTCAGCAGACTTCAAGATTTATTCTGATGTTACACTATATGCACAGTGGCAGAGCAGAACAGCAGATGCAACTCTTACAGCAGAAGGCTATACCGGAACATATGATGGAAATGCTCACAGTGTTTCAGCAACACTTGAGGGTAGCGATAGCGCAGATTTCCGCATTGAGTATAGTGTAGATGGAGGAGCTTGGACAGAGACAGCGACATCAACTACAGATGCTGTAAATAAAACTGTTGAGGTTAGAGCCGTAAGCAATAGCGGAGATTTTGACACTGTAGTAACAGATGCTGTTACTCTAAAGGTTAATCAGAAGGATGCAAGCATCTCTATTGATTCAGCTTTTAAGACGGTAGGAGCTAATGATCCAGTACTCACAGGTACTATCGAGGGCTTGGTTAATAACGATGATTTGGGCGAAGTAACCTATTCTAGAGCAGAAGGCGAGACACTAGGTGATTATGCAATTACTGCAAATTACACAGAGAATAGCAATTATGCACTGACTGTAAACGAAGGAACATTTACAATCAGTCCAACAGCATCACCACTTGTTCCAAACAATGGGGGAGCAACCCCTGCAGCAACTGCTACAACACAGACAGCAACTGCACCTGCAACAGCAGCGGTAGCACAGACTACTTTAACAGAGGCCGCAGCTCCTCTAGCAGGCGAGACTGAGCAGACATTGACTAAGGGTCAGTCAGCAAAGGCTGGACTTGAAAGCTGGTCACTAATTAACCTAATTTGCGCAGCTTTCGCAGTTCTAATGGTTGCACTTCTTGGAGCAAACAAGAAGAAGAGAACAGCTAATGCAGGAAAGAGATTCAAGATTGGAATAATCGCTGAGATTATTGTAGCAATTGTATCAGTAGTAACCCTTGTTCTAACACAGAACATGAGCCTAACAATGGGATATGCAGATAAGTGGACACCACTTATGGTAGTTCTACTAGCAGCATCAATCATTTCTTACATCGCTGTTGGCAAGAGAGACGAGAATGCTAGCGATGAAGTAGAGACCGCAATTGTATAAATTTAAAAAATAGAAATTACTAAAAAGGAACTTAGTCGCAAGACTAAGTCCTTTTTTTTAAGCGCCAAAGGATTAAGTATATAAAAAAACGGGATATAGCCATTTAGGCTATATCCCGTTTCTGATAATTTCGACTCAAACTATTTGCCAATATATCTTGATTCAATATAATATCTCTTCTCGTTAGCTTCTCCCATTGAGAATGTCTTACGAGGAAGAGCTCCGTCTGCAGCAACGGCAGGGAAGAGCATGAACTTATCCATTGCAGGAAGCATGAATCCAGCATTACCCTTTACAGAAGTTAGCTGTTCCATAGCCTTTGTTCCGTGAATATAGTCAATATCGCATGACTTTCTTTCCTTAACCATTACATCAAGTGCGTTCTGAAGAGCTCCAACCTCAAGCTTACTTGAAGGATTCTCTACGATAACAAAGCCCTTAGCTCCTTCAACCATATATGGAATAGAGAAGTCGCCGTCCTTAGTTGAAGCTGCATCTGAAAGGTAAGCATTACCATTCTGCTCCTTAAGAAGCTCTACAGTCTCGTTTACAATGTCCATTCCTGACTGATTATTGCTTGGGAAGAGAACTCTGTGAATAGGCTCGAAAACGATACCTTCGTCGTGGATATTCTCAACCTCACAAAGAGCATATCTTGCAGGGTGATTCTCGATTTCCTCTGCTGTTAGATCCTTCTTGATGTTCTCCCAGTTAGCCTTAGCTGTAGCAAGTGAGTGGTTACCATCTCCCATCGCCTGGAAAATAATATTTCCATCGCCATATTTCTCGCTAGCCTTGTCAAACAGCACTGAAAGTGCAGCCTTTGCTCCCTCGAGATCAGCTTCCTTAATGTAAGAACCAGTAATATGACCGCCTTCAAGCATAAGGTCTGTATCGTAAATTGGTTCCTTAGGCGCATTTACGAGAGGCTCGATAACTGTTTTCTCAGGATCATCAATAAGAATAAGGATGTGTGGAAGCTCAATTGGAGCACCAGATCTAATTCTTAGTCTTGGCGGTATTCTTTCTACAACAGTTCCCTCTGTGGCACGTGTAAGTGATTTTGAACCCTTATTGTAGTCATATGCTTCAAGGTCAGTAGCAATAACAAGACCAAGTCTAGTTCTTCCTTCAGCAGTTCTCTTTACAAGCATGCATCCCGGTGCAAGCTCTCTAAGAGTACCATCTGAAAGGTACTTATCCATAGTATCTCTTACATCTTTAATCTTCTCTTCTTCGCCTGGCTTATCTAGAAAAACCTCAGGCAACATAAGTCTAAGAGTTGAAACAGCATTACCAACATTCTGCTCTACAGCCTCCCAATATTCAGGCTCTGATGTGTACTGGTCGCAAGCAACAACAGCCCACTTGCTGTAATCAGTTCCTTCAGCAGGCATCATCATCTTTGGAATGTGAAGTCCGAACTTTTCCCAATTATAAATAGTCATAAGACCCTCCTTTTATTTTCATCGATTTATTATCTAATATATGAAGCGGTTTTTCAAGAAAATAGACGGAAAATTGTCGCATTATTTAGGTAATTCAATTAATATTGAGATGAAAAACAAATTTTGTCGGTGTTTAATGGCTAAAAAATACAATTCTCTAGTGTTGTCTGTCTGGACTTGAAGTGATATACTTTTTATAGAATGATTATTAATAAGTTCAACATTTAAAATTAATATATAAGGAGAATGAAAATGAAAATTCTAGTATTTAACTTTGGTTCAACTTCATCAAAGATTGCAGTGTTTGAGGATTCGAAAGAGATGTTTTCAGAGACAATCAATCATGACCAGGAGTTCCTTAAGGCACATAAGATTCCAGCAGAACAGCTTGACGGAAGAATGGCTGATGTAATGGCAGCTCTCAAGGAGAACAACTTCGATCTTCATGAGTTTGATGCTATCTGCTCAAGAGCTGGTTTAATCAGACCTGTAGAGGCAGGAACATATCTAATAAATGAACAGTGCGTTGCAGATGCTAAGGACATGTCAATTGGAGGAATTCAGCCACACGGACTAGCACTAGTTATTGCATCAGAGCTTTCAAAGGAATATGGAATCCCAGCTTATTTCTGCGATCCAGTATCTACTGATGAGATGCTTGATATCGCTAAGGTTTCGGGATATGCACCAATGAAGAGAGCTTCGCGTTTCCATGCTCTTAACCACAAGGCTGTAGCTAGACGCTGCGCAAATGATATTGGCAAAGCATATGAAGAGCTAAATCTTATCGGAATTCACCTTGGCGGCGGAACATCGCTTGCAGCACATAGCAAGGGTCGTTGCATAGATATCTGTGACTGCAGCGAAGACGGTAATTTCTCAATGGATAGACCTGGTGGACTTCCACTGCTTTCAGTCGTAGATATGTGCTATAGCGGAGAGTATGAGAAGCAGGAAGTAAAGCGAATCTTCAAGCAAGATGCAGGAATGTTCTCATATGTTGGAACTAAGGATATGAGAGATGTTACAGCTAGAGTAGAAGCTGGAGACAAGGAAGCAGAGCTTGCATTTAAGGCTTTCGCTTATCAGATTGGAAAGTGCACAGGGGCTATGGCAGCTGTTCTTAAATATGATGTTGATGGAATCTTTATCACAGGCGGAATTGCTCATGGAAAGAAGATGGTAGATGAGATTACACAGTACATCGAGAAAATCGCACCTATTTATGTATATCCTGGTGAGAATGAGATGGAAGCACTTGCGCTTGGAGCACTCAGAGTTCTTACTGGCGAGACAGAAGCAAAAGTATATACTAAGTAGTTCATTTTTAAATAATTGAATAATAGAGGACTGTTCTTTTTGACAAATACCTGGAATTCTAGGTGGGTGCCATAGTGGAGCGGTCCTTTTTTTACACAAAAAACATAAATCTCTATTTAAATTTTCATCAAAAAAGTTTATTCTATAGATAAGTAGTCAGGTATGCAAAATACGAACGATAGACGGAAAGATATATATATTAACCAAGATAGCACGAACAATTCGCGTAAATTTAAGAAAAACTAACGATAAAATTCGGTTTTTTGTTGATTGGGGTATGTGTATATGCGATTATTATGGAGTGATAAATAAAGCCGATAATTTTGGAGGTATTTTATGAAGAAGGTTGGCGTAATAATGGGAAGTGACAGTGATCTTCCTATTGTAAAGA
>LSQX01013137.1_pt1 | contig 12333 bp, 16 predicted proteins | sample 654561 | NCBI WGS metagenome assembly LSQX01 (sample SAMN04489861, study PRJNA283612) | anaerobic digester metagenome | isolation source: 4 biogas reactors fed with cattle manure at either 37C or 55C with and... | place: Denmark: Kongens Lyngby | collected 2014 | reverse complement strand
GGCGCCGCAAATGCGGCGCCGGCAGCTTCGTTTTTGTTTGTCAGTCAAAAATGCTGTCGCTCACGTAATAAACCCGCTGGGTGTTCTTCTTGCTGGTGGTGTTGGGCACAATAACGAAATACACGCGGCTGTTCTTGGTCTGAACCCCCTCAATTTCATAGTTGCCCACATTAATTATCTTGACCAGTGTCTGATATGTCCCGGTATTTGACATGCGCGCTATCTGCGGGACATCGCCATGCCCTCCGCCGGTGACATAAATCTCATTGTTGCTGAGCATGTCGACCCCCTGGAAAGAGCCGTTAGGTCTGACAATAGCGCTCCCTGTCTGGGTGAAGCTCTTAACGCAGGCGGCCTTGGCCGCGGCGCTGTCCATCCGCACCTGCTGGTTGGCGTCAAGCAACTGGTTCAGGGCAGCCGTGTTGTATATGGAATATGTAACCGAACCCTCGACGGTCTGTATGCGGAATATCGTGTAGTTGCTGTTTCCGCCGCCGGCTACGCGATAGGTCGTGCCCAGGCGCGTGCCGGTCGGGTTGGCGTAGTTCATGTAGGTGAAGCGGCGCAGGTCGGTGTAATTTAAGGTTACCCCGGGTTGGTATTTCAGTCGGGCAACCTGCAGCGACCAGTAGTAGCTGGTGGAGGGGTCGGCCTTTGAGCTGACATAAAAGTAGTCAACTCCGTTATAGGTATACATGTCAAGCGTCTGTCCGTGTCCGCAGTTGGTCAGGGTCATCTTGTTTACAAAGGTTGCTTCGTTGCCACTCATAAGACAGCGCGAGAGGTAGACCGTGCCGTTAACTCTTTGCGTTACATACAGATAGGTTGAGCCGATGTAGAAGTTTTGAATGACGACGTTGTGCTGGAGGCCTTTTACGGTCAGAAACAGGGTTGCCGAGGCGTTTACGGTTTTTTGGGGAGTGGCTGCCTCGGCCGGAGTGACGCAGACTACTGTCAGGACCGCCACAATGAAGACAATGAAAAACCTGCGGGAAAGAGCGCGCGATACCGGCTTTTTCACTTCCATTTTTAAACCCTCCGTTTTTATTTTTCAGGGCACAGCGCCCTGTTTATATAATAATTTGCCTGCGGCGAATAATCTGTCAGAATATCGTGTATACTAAAATTTTTATGTGTCTTTGTTCTTTTTATTTGTCAAGCGAGCGCCGGGGTTCCTATAATTTTTATTGCCGGTATTGAATAAGATTTAATTGTGTGATATAATGATTTTGATATGTCGACAAACATGCGGTCTGAGCCCGCCAAGCCGCCGTTCTGTGGGCGGCTTTTTCGGGGGTTTGACCATGATGTTTGAGCCCATTTTCCCTTAACCCTATTCCTGGAGGCATGTATTGAATACCGCTATCAGACTGCGCTCGGGCGCGGCGATAAATGAAATCCGCAAAAAGGAAGCAGAAGCGAGAGGATACCTGACCCGCGGCATTATGTATCAAATGCACCTTATGCCTGGCGACGACCCTGTAGCATACAGCACAAACGAGGACGGCAGTGTGGTTTATTACTATGACCCCGAGACCGTTGTCGAAGCACCGCCCGAGCTCTGGTACTTCCCCGACGCCAAGACAGAGACCATGACCCTGCCAAGCGGCAACCGGATACCCCGTATGAGCATAAAGCGCGCCGCAGCCTGCGGGTACTACACAAGAGAACGGCTTCTCAGGCTGCATTACGAGGTTGTTGAGGAGCCTGTGGCATACACCTATAAAAGCGACAAGAGCCCCTTGTTCTTTTATGATAAGAAAACCGCGATAAGGCAGCCGCTTATATGTGCCAGGTGCGGCAAGGCGCCAAGATTTCGCAAGAAACTCTGTGAGGTCTGCTATAATCAGGAACTGGCGGTTCGCCGCGCCGAGGGTGAGCAGCACCGGAATGCCGAGTACAACATGGAGCGGTCGCGTGTGCTTTTCTTTGACCTTGAACTCACCGGCTTTTACGAGCGCGACGAAATAATTTCAATATCTATTGTCAACGGGCACGGAGACGTGATTCTGAACAGCCTAATCAAACCGGTGCGCACAAAGAAGTGGAAAAAGACCGAGAAAATTCACGGGATTACTCCGGATATGACCCTCAATGCCCCCGCGCTTGAGGAAATTGCACCTGTGATCAGAAATATTTTCGACAACGCCGACCTGCTTGTCGCCTACGGAGTGTCCACCGATTACAGCCATATAAAACACATTTATCCCACCGAAGAGGAGCGCGAGGCGCTCAAGCGCAAGCTGCGCTGCTGCGCCAACGAGTTCGTACGCTACGCAAACGAATGCAGACCCGACATCCAGCACGCAAGTCTTAGCGATGCCATGGAATGCTTCGGGATTGAATGGGAGGGCACGGCGCATACATCCATTGCGGATACATACGCCTGCCGCAGGGTCTGGGACAGGCTGTTCCCTAATTTTTACAGGGATTCGCCGGGGCTCAGACCGCAGGCGTAGGCCCTCGGTTAAATGCGGAAAGGAGAGCAGATGGATTTTTTCGGACTTGACAGGGCCAAAAAACACCCCGACGGGCTTGAGCTGCTGGCAACGGTTTACGACAACGCCGCGCTTGCGGTTACCCGCAGCATACTTGAGGGCGCCGGAATTCCTTTTCTTATAAAGGAAAGAGGGGCGGGCAGCTCGGTGAAAATAATTGCCGGGTTTTCAATGTTCGGCACCGATATTTATGTCCACAAAGAGGATTTGGAGGTCGCCGCAGAGCTGCTGGCACTTGATGCCGACAAGGAGGCCGGCACTGACAGCGCCGGCAACGACGACACTTCTGAGAATGCCTGAGGGCGGCGGCATTTGAAACTATGAAAGAAGTAATTCTGTGTAAATACGGCGAAATAGTGCTCAAGGGCGCCAACCGGGGCTGGTTTGAGAATATGCTCTGCCGGCGTATAAGGGAGTGCGCCGCTTTTTACGGTAATTTTGAGGTATACCGCGCCCAGAGTACAATTTATATCGAGCCGAAGGACGAGGGCGCCGACCTTGACGGGGTGTTTGAGGCGGCACAGCGGATTTTCGGCATCATAGCCGTCAGCCGCGCGGCGGTTACAGCAAAGGATATGGACAGTATTATCGGTACGGCAATCGAATATATCCCGAAATACCTTGCCGGAAAGAGAAGCTTTAAGGTTGAGGCCAAGCGCTCGGACAAGAGTTTTTCCTACAATTCAATAGAAATAGCAAAGCTGGTAGGTGGGGCTCTTCACGCAGCCTGCCCGGATATTGCGGTTGACGTCCACACGCCCGGGATAGTTGTCAGGGTCGAGGTGCGGGAGCTCGGTGCATATATCCATGCCGGACAGCTCCCGGGGGCCGGCGGCCTGCCGGTGGGCAGCAACGGCCGGGGCCTGCTTTTGCTCTCGGGGGGAATAGACTCTCCGGTGGCCGGCTGGATGCTGGCAAAGCGCGGAGTTGCTATTGAAGCACTGCATTTTGAATCCTTTCCCTACACCAGCGAGCGCGCAAAGGAAAAGGTAGTTGCGCTGGCCGGCATTCTTGCCGGCTGGGCGGGGGATATTGACCTGCATGTGGTATCGCTCACGAAAATTCAGGAGGAACTGAAACGGTCCTGTAATGAGGAGTATTTTACGCTGCTGCTTCGCCGGTTTATGATGCATATCGCCTCAAAAGTTGCCGGGTCGCGGGGCTGCGGCGCGCTTATCACCGGGGAGAGTCTCGGGCAGGTGGCCAGCCAAACCCTGCAGGCAATAGCGGTCACCGACGCGGCGGCCGGGCTGCCGGTCTTCCGTCCGCTGGTCGGGCTTGACAAGGAGGAGATTATCAGACTTGCCCGCAGAGTCGGGACGTATGACACCTCAATTTTGCCGTATGAGGACTGCTGCACGGTTTTCACGCCGCGGCATCCGAAAACCCGCCCGCAGATTGAGCGGGTACTTGCCGAGGAAAGGAAGCTGGATTTTAACTCGCTCGCAGCCGGGGCCGAGGCGACCCTTGAGACAATAAGAATCAGAGCGGAATACTGAAGCACCGCAACCGCAGGCGCTTTGTCTGGGGCTGCAGCTTTTGACGGAGGTTGAATATAATGAAAAGCTATACCATTAAAGTAGCGGGGCTCACTCGCACATTACCCATATGTCGGCTCAACGACAAGCTGTCGATTGCCGCTTTTGTCATCTTCGGCGACCCCGAGCTGACGACAGCCTGTGCGCGCGAGCTGCTTGCCCGCGCCCCCGAATATGATTACCTGATCACCGCCGAGGCAAAGGGCATACCGCTGGTCCACGAGATGGCGCGTCTGGCCGGGAACCAAAAATACTTTCTGGCAAGAAAGGCACCCAAACTCTATATGACCGGGGTGTTTGAGGTTACGGTCCGCTCGATAACCACTGCGCGGGAACAGACCCTCTACCTTGACACGGCCGACGCCGAGCTTATGCGGGGAAAGAAAATCCTTGTGGTCGATGATGTTGTCTCGACCGGCGAGTCGATGCGGGCGATTGAGGAGCTGGTAAAGCATGCCGGCGGCATCGTATGCGGCAGGATGACAATACCTGCCGAGGGTGATGCTCAGACCCGAGACGATTTGATTTATCTTGAAAAGCTGCCGCTCTTCACACCTGACGGTGAGCCGATTCAGTAAAAAACAACCGTGAAGGGGAACGGTCAACCGTTCCCCTTCACGGTTTTATAGGCCGGGGGCGATCCATGATCGCCCGCGCTGCTTTTTAAGCTCATGGTTCAGAAAGGTTTTGAAGTGGGGTGTGGGGCAAGGCCCCGCGCATTGAAAGTTTTTGGGTTCCTAGACCCTTTTTTCAAAAAGGGTCTAAGCGTGGGTTCGGGGGCGGCGCCCCTGCAGATAAATTGCCACAACATATCCGGCAACGAGTGCCATTATAACCCAGAGGTTGATGAGGATTTCGGGAATATATCCGGAATCCCTGAGCCAGACAGACCACCATATAATAACAGCAGTATCGGCGGCGACAAGGCCGGCACCGCAGAGCAGCCAGCCGGCGGCCCGATATGAGAACACGACGCAAAGCGCAAAGAGCGAAAGAAAAAGCAAGGCTGTCAAAATGCCTGCCGGTATAACAGCGGGGTATGAAAGATTTCCGGCACGGTAATATGCATAGGTTGTGACAAACCGGGGTAAAAAGGCTGAAAAATACAGGTTTGTGCCGGCCCCTTGCGAGATGAGTATAATATTTATAAGCGTCACCAGCACGTACGCGCTCATGTGGTGACGCAACATCTCAAGGATTATTTTCGCCACCCTGTTTTTCATTCCCGGCCTCCGCCCCCCTGATTTGTTTGCGTCAAGTATATCATTCGTGGCGGAGTTTGTCAACCGGGCAGGGCGGAGGCATTATTTAGCAAAACAAAAGGAGGGCAAGCAAAAGGAGGATATCGTTGTCGGCGTCGCTCTGGGATAGCAGCAGGATAAGGCCGATCAGCAATAATTCCTCAAAACCGAACTCCCCTTCCCCGTGCTTCCCGAACCCCGGAGGCACAATTGAGGAGAAAAGCCCCTTGAGCGGGTTTTTGGGATTGGGCTTCTCACAGGCCGCAACCGGATGGCCCTCCTGCTCACTGTGCGAGGGCTTGTGTTCGACCTCAAGATCTCCTCTCGGTTCGGGTTCCTCATGAACCGGCCTTGCCTCACCTGCATCCGGGAAGGAGGATTTTTTCACGTCCTCTGTGCCGGGTTGCTCCACGGACGGCAGGTCCCGCTCGGGCGGCACCTTCTTTATGTAGCTGCGCGGCTGTCTTGGAGGGATATCTTTTGAGTATTTCGCGCCCTCGTCGGACAAAAGGCCGGGCGGCAGCGCAATTGCTTCTGGCGGGTGCCTCATGCCGCCGCGGAAGGCGGTACCGCTGTAATTGTCGGGCAGCCTGATATCCGGACTGTCTTTCGGCCCCTGTTCTCTTATATACATTTTCCGGTCATCTCCTTTCGTCAGTCCCGCGCCGGCCGGGTCATGTAAGGGAATGAAAGATGTCGCTGAGCTTGTTTACCTTTATCAGGTAATCGATCATTTCGCGCCGGCGCCCGCTCAGGTAGGGTTTGAGTGCGCACATCAGCGCTATTTTTTTATCGGCCCCGGGTTTATGGTGATGTCCGCCATAACCCGCCGGACCCGGCGGCCTCAGTCCCGACAATATGCCCGGCAGGGCTGCCATGAGCTCCTTGTTCTCAAGAAGTGCCGAGAGCTTTTTCGAGAGCTCGTCTGTATCGGGCGATGAAGCCGGGATTTCTACGTCATCCCCGCTCTCAGCAGCCCGGGAGTCTGCGGGCGGGCTTTCCTGGTTGTTCAGGCCCGACAACACGCCTGAAATTTTCTGTATCAGCTCGGGGTTCTTTAGCATGGAGTCCAAAATGCCGCCGAGATTCCCCTCGGCCCCTTTTTCTTCCCTGTCGGTATTTTTAGCTTCGTCCATGTCAGGTTTCTCTCCTTTTCTTCAGCCGCGAAAGCTGCTCGGCCGCCTTTGCTATGTCCTCATCAGACGCCTTGGCAAGCGCGTTCCTGAGCGACGAGATGTCATTTGAACTTATATTAAAAGCAGAAAGATCGAGCCCGGCCTCGGTGGCCAGTTTTTTTATCAGGAATTTAAGCTGAGTGTCGTTCATCCCGAGCAGACGCTCAACCGCATCTCTATCAAGTTGCATATATACCTCCGATTTTGCGTTTCTTAGCCTTGACAAACCGCGCCGCAGGGCGTGCAGCCAACCCGACTCTGCCGGATTTTTCGCCTGTCACCGACAGTATATGAAGTATTCACGAATAATGACAAAAGGCAACGCAAAAAGCGCGCCGCCTCCTGAAAAACTATCTGATATATGGACAACTCTCACAATTTATGATAAAATAAGGCATACCGGACATCCGGCACGCAAAGTGATGCTAAGAGCAGCCGGAGCTCTCCGGAACCGAACCGGCAACGAAAGGGCGGCCGCACTGCGGCAGAGGTACAAATGAAGCATTGTTTTTTAATTAATCCCGCCGCCGGCAAAGGGAAGCTGTTCCGCTCGATTGACGGCGACATCCGGGCATACTGCGACCGGCAGGGTGTGGACTATGAAATCTATTATACAAAAGGAATCGGCGACGCCGAGGACTACATCAGGCGCACCTGTGGGGAAGCTTCCGGCGAGCTCCGCTTTTACGCCTGCGGCGGGGACGGCACTTTAAACGAGGTGGCAAACGGGGCTGCCGGATACCCAGGCGCATCTGTTGGGGTCATACCCACCGGGACCGGCAACGACTTTGTCCGGAACTTCACCTGCCGCGAGCATTTTCTTGACATCGCCGCTTAGGTCGGGGGGCGCATTGTCGGGCTTGACCTCATAGAATATAACCGGAAACTTGCCACCACAACGCTTAACTCGGGCTTTGACGCCGAGGTGGTGAAGACAGTGCTGCGCATCAAGCGCTATCCCGTAGTGCCGGTCAAGGCGGCGTATTTTATCGGCGCACTTGTTCAGCTTATAAGCAAACCCGGCGTGAAGATGAGGGTTGCCATCGACGGCGGCGAAATTCAGGAGAAAGACCTCCTGCTTGTCTGCATAGGCAACAGTGCCTATTGCGGCGGGGGATTTCACTCGGGACCGCATGCCGGGGTTGCCGACGGGGAGCTCGATGTCTGCTTTATAAAAAACGTCTCAAGGCTGACCTTTCTCTCGCTGCTCGGTTCATATAAGGACGGAACCTACCTGCAAAGGCGGGGCATCGATAAAATTGCCGAATATGTAAAATGCCACAGCCTTGATATCGACTTCGGCGAGCCCCGGAGTATAAGTGTTGACGGCGAGCTGGTTGAGAGCGACAGATTGTCGGTTCGTATAAAGCCGGGCGCGCTGCGCTTCTGCCTGCCTGCCGGCTGTGAGGCAATTGAGCCGCTGCCATATCTGCCATGAGAATTCTTGTTTTATCCGACACACACGGCCGCCCGGACATAATAAGGGCGGCACTCTGCCGCCGGACACCGCCGCCCGATATACTGCTCTTTCTCGGAGACGGGCTTGCCGACCTTTCGCGCTGCGACACCGCGGATGTGCCGGTGCTTTCTGTGCGGGGCAACTGCGACGTCTTCAGCTTTTTTGACGCGCCCGAGGAAAGATTTGTGAGTCTTGGCGGCGCGGGTATAATGATGATGCACGGGCATGTATACCGGGTCAAGTCCGGAACCGGGCCGGCCGTCCGGCACGCGGCAAAGGCGGGCGCCGACATTTTGCTCTTCGGGCATACACACAAAAAATATGAGGAGTTTATACCTGCCGGAGCCCGGCTCGGGGATGTGGTGACAAAAAAGCCGCTTCGGCTTTTCAATCCCGGCAGCGCCGGGGGATACAGCGACGCCTCGTTCGGAATAATAGAGATAAGGCGAGGCGAAATCCTTTTGAGCTGGGGCGAATTTTGAGAGAAGCACCCCACCGAGTACCCAAACCCCGACAAAACACCCCCGACAGCATATTAAGGTTAAGGAACTTTTTTTTAAAATTCTAAAGCGGGGTGTGGGACGGAGCCCCGCAAAAAACAAAGCACTCCCCGGGGAGTGCTCTGCCATATGTCATTACACAACCGGCGTGGTGTCGGGAAGCGCGTCGGTTGCGTCTGCTGTGGCTTCGGCTTCTGCTTTGGCCTCGGCATTTTTCAGCTCAGCCTGATATGCCTCAATTACGGCCGATTCAAGCACCGCACGGAACTGGGCGTTGATGGGATGTACAATGTCCCGGTAAGTGTCATCGGGGTTTTTGCGGCTGGGCATGACGATAAAATACTTTTCGCGCGCATTAATAACCTTGATGTCATGGACAGCAAGCTGACCGTCAAAAGTCACCGACACAATAGCCTTCATGGGTCCGTCGCTGAACAGCTTTCTGACCTTAATATCCGTAATCTGCATACTTACCTCCTGTCATTTCGCGGTTTGCGAATTTGCTTTGCCCGTGAGATGGTTGGTCCCGGCGGGGCGGTGTCAGAGATTGCATGAATAACCAATCTACAAGTATTAGTATAGAATATCATTGTGACGGTTATTCAAAGAAAAGTAAACTTTTCTGTGAAAACTGAAAAACCGACGGCTCCGGGCTGACGCAGCATCGGCCGAAACCTGCCAACACCTGAGCTAAACCTGGCTCATATACTGAAAAAAGCCCGAACAATCTTGCAGCAGACCTATCTTCAAGCCGATAATACCGAACTGAAAGGAACCAGAATCCCATATGTTGACCGAAAACACGCACTTCGGACCCCGGCGCATCAGCGTTTGGATGAAAGAGGCAAAGTCTGTCTTTTTCATCGGCGTTGGTGGTATCAATATGTCCTCGCTGGCACACCTGACTCACATTGCCGGCTACCGCACAGGCGGCTCTGACCGGACCGAGAGCGAGCTGACCCGCCGGCTTGAGAGCGAGGGCATTGAAATAAAATACCGGCATGACGCCGAAAACATAGCCGGCTACGATGTAATAGTCTACACGGTTGCCATACCTCCCGAAAATCCGGAATACGCAGCCGCCGCAGCCGCGGGGCTGCCGCTCATATCGCGGGCCGATTACCTCGGGTATCTTATGACCAGGTACAAAAACCGCATCGGGATTTCGGGCATGCACGGAAAGAGCACCTGCACCACCATGTGTGCACAGGTTTTCATAGAGGGTGGCGCCGACCCCACCGTGATGTCGGGCGCCGAGGCCGCCTCAATGAACGGAGCCTACCGGATAGGCGGGCCCGGAAATTTTATTTTTGAGGCCTGCGAGTATATGGATTCCTTCCTGGACTTCAATCCCAGTATTGCGGTGGTGCTCAACATCGAGCCCGAACACCTCGACTATTTTTCGGGAATCGAGCAGATAAAGGACTCTTTTGTAGCGTTTGCCCGGATTGCCGCGCCCGACGGACTGCTTGTCGCCAATGCCGACGACGAAAATGTACGCGAGGTAGTAGTCCGCGCCGGAATGCAGACAATAACCTTCGGAATCCGAAGTCCCGAGGCAACCTTCAGGGCAACCAATATTGTCAGGGAAAACGGATACTGCAGCTTTGACATAATGAAGCGCGACGTGTTTTTTTGCCACGCCTCTCTGTCGGTGCTCGGTCTGCACAATGTTTACAACGCGCTGGCTGCCGCGGCGGTGGCCGACCTCTGCGGCATACCTGCAGAAAAAATCGCCGCGGGGCTTCTGGCCTTCACCGGCGCAAAACGGCGGCTGGAGCGCATCGGCGCCATGAGGGGGGCGGTAATATTCAGCGATTACGCGCACCACCCGACCGAGATACGCGCCTCGCTTGAGAGCCTGTCGCATATGGGCACCGAGGGTGAGGTAATCTGTGTGTTCCAGCCCCACACCTACAGCCGCACGGCCGCGCTGTTCGACGAGTTTGCCGATGCCTTCGGGTTTGCCGACCGCGTCCTTATCACCGATATTTATGCCGCGCGGGGAACCGAGGACTATGGAGTGAGCTCAAAAAAGCTTGCCGCCGCCATCGGAGATAAAGCCGAATATATGGACAGCATGGAGAAAACCGCAGCGTTCCTAAACAGTCATCTGTTGCCCGGGGACAAGGTTGTTATCATGGGGGCCGGGGATATTGACAAGCTTTTCTCCATGCTCGACATCGACCCGTCCGAAAGAGGCCGGCCGTCTTGACGGATTTAGCTGAAAATCACAAAAAACACTTTACTTTGCATGCGAAAAGTATTAAAATAAGGCAGGACATGAAGGCTTCAAAACCGGCGGCAAATCCGCCTGTCCGGGGCCCGGCATGTCAAAGATGCCCGGCGGCATTTCGCCGGGCAATATGAGGAGGGGCGAGATGAAAAGTAAAATCAGAGACGAAAAGCTCGATTTTCTGTTCAGAGCTATACTTACGCTTGAAACCCTGGAGGATTGCTATAACTTCTTTGAGGACCTTTGCACGGTATCCGAGCTGCAGGAGATGTCCCGACGGATGCAGGCGGCAAAAATGCTCAGCGAGAACTATATTTATTCCGAAATTGCCCAGCAGACCGGGCTCAGCACCGCCACCATAAGCCGGGTCAACCGCTGTCTCAAATACGGCAACGACGGCTATATAAACGTGCTCTCAAAGCTTGAAAAACGAAGATAGCCCGAGGGGATAAAACCGCCGGGGGGCGGCAATAATGCGATTGGTAGGTTTTTTATGTTTTTATTGTCGGCTCGGGATTTTCCGGGGCTGAGTATTTCCTGATTTTTGCCGCCCGGCGGCGTGGAGCGCAAATGAAAAGTATTATCGGAGAAAACTTAAGACGGCAGAGAGAAGGGCGCGGGATGTCTGTTGAGCGGGTCGCCAGGATGCTTGAGGTCAAACCGGCAACCGTTGTGGGCTGGGAGACCGGAAGAGAGCACCCGGAACCGGCCGAGCTTGAGCTACTTGCAAAAATGTTTGATGTCTCGGTAGAGGAACTGCACGGCACAGTCGAGAACAAAACCACAAAAAAGGCCGGGGCCAAAGCAGACAATTCCGTTTCAGCGCCCGGGGACAACCTCAGCGGTATAGGCGAAGGGGCAAAAAGCCCGGGGGACAGGAGCCGGGTCTTCGGCGGCGAGCCGGAGGGGCGCTCTGATATTTGGAACAGTCCCCTGGCCGCCTATCTTGGCGAGAATGAAAAGGTGCTCTGGGCTGGTCAGCCTACTGCCGAGCATGTCGGGGGCTGGATGAGCGGCTATGAACGCTTTTTTCACGTTTTCATGCTGGCCTTTGCGCTGTTCTGGCTGGCTTTCGCAGTTAATTTGAGCAGCATCATGGGAATATTTAGCCTTTTATTTATAGGAATGTGGCTTTATACGGCCTTCGGCAAGTATATTGTCCTGAGCATCAACAAGCCGAACATATACTATGCGGTGACCAACATGAGAGTTATGCTCTGCATCACCGGCCGGGTCAACCGCTTCCGCGACATAAGCTACAAAAGGCTCAGTGAAGCCAGACTGATTCTCAGCCGCCGCGGGACCGGCTGCGGTACTATTGTGTTTATCACCCCGACACACATCCCCCAATATCCGTACGGGCGGCGCTATGACCGGGTGGCAAACACCAACAGCCTGCTCGACGCCTTTATAGACATTGCCGACGCCAGGCGCGTATATGATCTGATAAACGCCGCAAAGGCCGAATTTGAGGAGTACGAGAGGCACCCTTTCTGAATACCGGCAGCCGGTATGCTAGGTTTTAGGTCTGAGGGCGGCTCTTGTCCTGGAGCCCGGAAATCGAATAAAACCGGCCTTTGGGAGGCGGTTTTGGCAGGCGGGCAAGGCGCAAAAAAAAATCAAAAGGTGTTGACAAAGCAATATGTCTATGATATAATGATAGCCGTCGCCAACACGGAAAGCAGG
>LSQX01356727.1_pt1 | contig 12334 bp, 9 predicted proteins | sample 654561 | NCBI WGS metagenome assembly LSQX01 (sample SAMN04489861, study PRJNA283612) | anaerobic digester metagenome | isolation source: 4 biogas reactors fed with cattle manure at either 37C or 55C with and... | place: Denmark: Kongens Lyngby | collected 2014 | reverse complement strand
CAGAAAGAAGGATAATAATGATACCTTACATAATGATAACCGGTTACTCCAATTCCGGCAAAACAATGGTAGTTCGAAATTTGATCGCCCAATTCACTGCCAAAGGCGTAAGAACAGCAGTCATAAAACATGCCCATCAGGGTTATAATGTGGATGCGCCGGGCAAGGACTCCTGGCATTTTTTTAATGAGGGTGCAGATGAAGTGGTGGTAGCGGGACAGGAATCCTATTTCAGACACCGAAGGGTCAATAAAGAGCCGACCCTTGACAGCATGTTGAGCCTTATTAAAGATGTTGATATTATTGTAGTAGAAGGATTCAAAGACTACCCTGGACCTAAAGTACATGTTTTCCGCGAAGGCTATTCATCCGGCAGACTGCCGTTAACTGATGAAGTGATCGCACTGGTGGAAGATACATGTCAGGAGGCTGAATTGCCATGCTTTGGCTTCGATGAGCCGGAACAGCTGGCGGAATTTATCATTTCACGCTTCCTGACAGCATAGCCAGGCAGTATTTTCGGTTACTCCTCCAACATATTTACACCAGCCGCCTGAAACGGGCCATAATAACTTAAACGGTAGAGAATAAAGGCCATTTGCCGGGGTGTTTCACAGCAGCCGCTTTCCAGCCACTGCTGGACTACACCCAAATGGGCAGACATGATATATGCCATCAGGTATTCACTGGGAACCAGAAAATTGGCTTTTTTCACATGGATGGATAACTCTTTTTCGAATAAATTGGTCCACAGCACTTTTTTAAAATGGTTTCGAAAGGCCATATCTCCCTTTAAACTTAATAAAGCATGCATTAAAGAAGCATTCGTCTGAAAGAATTCAAACAAAGAAACGAGCACCGGAATGGGTTCGTCAAAATTTCTGTAGTCATTAAAATTCAGTTTATTGGCTTCAAGGATGATGTTTTTGCACTCTTCTGCAATTTCATCAACAGTTTGTTCCAGCAGGTCAAATTTATCGTGATAATGCAGATAAAAAGTACCGCGGTTGATGTTTGCTTTATTGGTGATATCTTTTACTGTCAGAGCATCAAAGCCCTTTTCCTCAATTAATGCCACCAAGGCATCACGTATAACCTGTTTGGTACGTATAATGCGGCGGTCTTTGTTTTTATTTTCCATGAGCCTTTCCTCTTGATGTTATCCTGAAATCATTGACCACTATTAAGTATCCGGAGCAAATGCTCCTTTTAAGATAATCGTCATCGGCGGCCATTGTGTTGATTAAAAGTCAGCTTCATTTATTGTGTCTATTGAATACTTTTTCCGATTTCATTATAATTACAATTAATAAGATAATCAACACTATGTCCATTTAAGCTTCTGTAATAGATAGATGTGGAATAGTAAAACTTCGAAGAAATTATTTAAAATCGCCGGGGAGCAGACAAACCATACAAAGGAAGTAGGCATGAACAATAACTGTATTGTACTGCAAGGTGTTAACAAGTATTACGGCAAAAAGCAAGTTTTAAAGGATATAAATCTGCAGGTGCCATATGGTCAGATTTTTGGTCTTTTGGGACCTTCAGGCTGTGGCAAGACGACAATAGTAAAAATTATGACCGGAATATTGCCGGCTAACTCCGGTGAAGTCTATGTACTCAATGAAGTTGTTCCAAAACTTGAAGTAATGAATAAAATTGGTTACATGGCCCAGTCAGATGCCCTTTATAATACCCTTACCGCCAGAGAAAACTTGGAATTTTTCGGCACTGTCTATGGTATGAAAAAGACCTTTTTATATAAACGCATTGATGAGGTAATGGCTGTGGTCAAGCTTTCTGAGGACCTGGACAAGGAAGTCATGGCGTATTCAGGGGGTATGAAACGCCGGCTTTCACTGGCCATAGCCATTTTACACAACCCGCCGGTATTGCTGCTGGATGAACCCACTGTTGGTATTGACCCGCTGCTGCGGCAGGATATCTGGACTGAATTATACAAGATGACTGAACAGGGCGTAACCATCATTGTAACCACCCATGTTATGGATGAAGCTGTTAAATGTCACGAGCTTGCTATGATGAGGGAAGGTCAGGTGATTGCCCAGGGAACTGCCGATGAATTACAGGCACGCATCGGGGCTAAAACCATTGAAGAAGCCTTTATCTATTATGGAGGAAATAAATATGAGGGTTAGGGCACTGGCAATGCGTATTATAAACCAGCTGCGTCATGATAAAAGAACCCTGGCTTTGATGATATTTGCCCCGCTATTGATGCTGACGTTGGTATATTTTATTTTTGTCGGCGGCAGTGACCAGTTTACTGTAGGTGTTATAAATGCACCGGTTGACTATGTTAATAATCTGGACACCAACAACATTATAGCTTTGCACTATGATGAAAGTGAAGCTAAAAGAGCACTGGAAGAGGGAGAGATCATCGCTTCTATAAATATTGTAAGCGGCAAATCTTATATAGAGGTAGATGCCAGTAATTCTACAGAAGCTAAACTGGCTATCGCTGCCCTGGAGGCAGCTAAAATGAAAACCATGGCCTTAAGGCCGGATTTAAAGTCGGAGATAAACTATGTTTATGGTTATGAGGATGCAGAAACCTTTGATAATATCGGAGCTGTGCTCATAGGATTTATTATATTCTTTTTTGTCTTTCTGGTAGCGGGCATTTCGTTTTTGCAGGAAAGGACTACCGGTACCCTGGAAAAGCTGCTTTCCACGCCTATAAAACGCTGGGAAATCGTGCTGGGATATGTCTTGGGATTTGGAGCAGTTACTGTTGTGCAATCTTTCATCATTTCCTGGTATTGTATTTATATACTCAATGCCGCAATGATAGGTTCCTTTGCCCTGGTCTTATTAATAACCCTGCTTACGGCTATGGTAGCTCTTACCATGGGGATTTTGGCTTCTACCGCAGCCAGCAGCGAATTTCAGATGATGCAGTTTATTCCGGTAGTAGTAATACCACAGATATTTTTTTCCGGGTTGTTCAATCTGTCACCTGCATTGGAGTTTATCGAGAAATTGATGCCTTTGTATTATGTAGCCCATGCCCTTACCCAGGTAATGGTGAAAGGCGGCGGCTTTGCCATGATTGCCCGGGACCTGGCAGTGATCTTTGGCTGTTCGGTTTTTTTCATAATCATCAATACCCGTTTACTGAAAAAATACCGGGTGATATAAAAAACATTTATTTTATCAGCAGTTAAATGATTGGGGGATAGATTTAATGAAGCGGTTTTTCCTGGTGATGAATCTTATTTTGCTAGCCATACTGGTTGCCGGCTGCTCCTCAAATGCCGAGAAATTGGAGCTTACCGGCATGGTGGAAACCTCCGTAATATCTCATTACAGCCAGGTATCAGGAAAAATAATTGAAATGCCGGTTGAACTGGGACAGGATGTGAAAGCCGGTGATGTGGTTGCCAAAATTGATGACAGTAATGAAAGACATACCCTTAATCAGCTGCAGACTGTACTTGCTAAAAAGCAGGCGATGATGTCTGATTTGCTGGGAAGCATAGACCCGGCTGAAATTAAGCAGGCAGAGAACAATGTGCTGCTGGCTGAAAAAGCGCTGGAAAGCGCTGAACTAACTAATGAACTGGCCAAAAAGGCTTTTGAGAAAGCACAAAAATTATTTGAAGCAGGAGGACTTTCAGAAGCTGACTGGGATCAAGCAAAATATAAAGCGGAACAAGCAGCCATTGATATAACAGTGAAAAAGGTACAGCTTGATAATGCCCGGCAAAAGCTAATGATCCTGCAAAAAGGCGTGACACAGGCCAAAGTTGATTCCCTGCAGGCTGAGATCGATCAGACCAATAGCCAGATCAGTCAGATCGAAGAAAATCTGAGCAAATATAAGATCACAGCCTTGAGCGACGGAATTGTCATCAGCAAAAATTATCTGCTGGGTAATATAATAGCCCCCGGATATAATCTTGCTGATGTGGCTTCAGATACGGATAAATATCTGGTGGCATATCTTCCGGAGGAGCATCTGCCCCGGATCGATTATAAGCAGGAAGTAACCATTACAACAGGTAAAGGGGAACAAAAGGGAATCATCAGCTTCATCGATGTAAAAGCTCAGTATACTCCGAAGGAAATGCAAACTGCAGCTAACAAGAATAAAGACAGTATTAAAATAAAGGTGCGGCTTGACAGGGATACTTCCCTTAAGGTAGGGGAAAAGGCCACCCTGATAATTACTAAATAGCTTGGCAGTTATTGTTTGGTTTTAAAGCAATACGAGAAAAACAGCGAATTCGAATCTAAACAAGCAGTTGAGAATAAATCATGAATAAGCTAGGATTATCTAAACAAGTGAACAGATGAACATTTATTGACATGTATCATTGATAGCAACTTTTCGGGGAGAGGAGGCAGCACAAAAAACGTTTTTTGTGGTATATGTTATGGAAAAGGTTTTTAGAATGGGTCTGGATATAGGTTCTACTACTGTAAAAATTGTGATCTTAAATAAAGAAGACCAATTGGTTTACAGCAAATACCGGCGTCATTTTGCTGATGTAAAAAACACCATCGCCGATTTACTGGAGGAAGCCTATGAGTTTTTCCTCCGCCAGCAAATTTCAGTGATGGTTACTGGTTCGGCCGGCCTTTCCGTGTCTAAGTGGCTTGGCGTTGAGTTTATCCAGGAAGTGATATCTTTAAGTCACGCCATTGAACACTTTCTGCCTGAAACGGATGTAGCCATCGAACTGGGCGGCGAAGATGCCAAGATTACCTATTATTATGATGGACTGGAACAGCGTATGAATGGTACCTGTGCAGGAGGCACCGGTGCTTTTATAGACCAGATGGCCTCTCTTCTGCATACTGATGCCCAGGGTTTAAATGAACTGGCTGCCAGGCACCAGACCATATATCCTATTGCTGCCCGCTGTGGTGTCTTTGCTAAAAGTGATATCCAACCCCTTCTAAATGAAGGAGCAGCGAGGGAAGATATTGCTGCTTCGGTGTTTCAATCCGTTGTAAATCAGACCATCAGCGGTCTGGCCTGCGGTAAACCTATCAAAGGCAAAGTTGCTTTTTTAGGGGGGCCTCTCTACTTTTTACCCCAGCTGCAGCTTAGATTTAAAGAAACTTTAAACCTGGGAGATGAGGATGCCCTTTTTCCTCCTGATGCCCAATTCTTTGTAGCGATTGGTGCTGCACTGGCTTCAGAGGCAACCAACCCTATTAGTTTTAGAACCATTATCAATCGCCTGCCCCGCTTCAGAAAAAATTTAGGAGATGAGATCCGCAAACTGGATCCGCTCTTTGCCAATGAGGCAGAATATGAGGAATTTAAGGATCGGCATAGCTTGAGTAAGGCGGAACGGGCAGATATTGATACTTTCACAGGTGATTGTTTTCTGGGAATCGATGCGGGATCCACCACCAGTAAAGCTGCTCTGATCGATAGACAGGGAAGTCTGATCTATTCCTGGTACGGAAGCAATGAGGGCAGTCCTGTGGAATCTGCCGTTAAAATTTTAAAGGATATATATGCCCGGCTGCATCCGGAAGCCAGAATCCTTTACTCCACAGTAACCGGTTATGGGGAAGGGCTGATCAAAGCGGCCCTGGGTATTGATTTAGGTGAGATTGAAACTGTAGCCCATTATACCGGAGCGAAGCATTTCCTGCCGGGAGTGGATTTTATATTGGATATCGGCGGTCAGGACATGAAATGTATGCTGATCAGAGAAGGGGTCATAGACAGTATTATGCTCAATGAAGCCTGCTCTTCAGGTTGTGGTTCATTTATTGAGACCTTTGCTTATTCACTCAATATGTCAGTGGAGCAGTTTGCCCGGGAAGCCATGAAGGCTGAGGCACCGGTTGATTTAGGTTCACGCTGTACGGTGTTTATGAATTCCAAGGTCAAGCAGGCCCAGAAAGAAGGAGCCACGGTAGGAGATATCTCTGCCGGCCTGGCGTATTCAGTTATAAAAAATGCCTTGTTTAAAGTTATAAAAATCAGGAACCCGGAAGAATTAGGTGAAAAGCTGGTGGTCCAGGGAGGAACTTTAAACAATGATTCGATCCTGAGAGCTTTTGAAAACCTTACCGGGCGGGAAGTGACCAGGCCTGATATCGCCGGCCTTATGGGAGCCTTCGGGGCAGCACTGATTGCCCGTAACAAATATCGGCCGGGTAAAAAGAGTACCATGTTAAACAGCAGCCAACTGCAGGCTTTTTCAATATCCAACAAAATGAGCAGGTGTGGCCGTTGTGCTAATAATTGCCTGTTGACCATCAGCAAATTCCAGGATGGCAAACGCTTTGTTTCGGGCAACCGTTGTGAAAAAGCCTGGGGCGGAGCAAAAAAAGAATCAAAGCTGCCAAACCTGTTTGATTATAAATATAAGCGGCTTTTTGCTTACGAACCTTTGGCCGCGGAAAATGCCCCCCGGGGAACAATTGGTATTCCCAGGGTTTTGAATATGTATGAAAACTATCCCTTCTGGTTTACCTTTTTTGATCGTCTGGGTTTCAGAGTGGTGCTTTCCCCCCATTCGTCCAAGGAGATTTACGAGCTGGGACATGAAACGATCCCATCTGAATCAGCCTGTTACCCGGCTAAAATCACTCATGGACATGTTGCTGCCCTTATAAAAGCAGGTATTAAAACCATCTTTTATCCTTCGGTGGTATTTGAACGGCAGGAACAGGAGCAAGCTGTGAACCGTTTTAACTGTCCCATGGTTATTTCTTATCCGGAAGTGATCAAGAATAATATGGATATGATAGCGGAACAGGATGTAAATTATCTAAATCCTTTTCTGCCTTATGATAATAAAAAAAGGCTGGCTGAAAGGTTGTATGAAGAATTGGCCGGCTTTCAGATTCCCAGAAGGGAAATCAAGCGGGCCCTTGAAGCTGCCTGGGCTGAGGATGAAAAGTTTAAAGCTGATATGCATAGCAAAGGCGAGGAAACCCTGCGATATCTTAAGGAGACCGGACAAAAGGGAATTATCCTGGCCGGTCGGCCTTATCATATCGATCCCGAAATCCACCATGGCATTTCGGAACTTATTAATCAATACGGGATGGCAGTTTTAACTGAAGATTCGGTGGCCTGGATGGGAGAAGTGGAAAGACCGCTTAGAGTAGTTGACCAGTGGATGTATCATTCCCGGCTGTATGCCGCTGCCAGTCTGGCAGCCAGGGATGAGTCGCTGGAACTCGTTCAGCTCAATTCCTTTGGCTGTGGCCTGGATGCCATCACCACCGACCAGGTTGAAGAGCTCCTGCATCAGTACGGAAAAATCTATACGGTTTTAAAAATAGATGAAGGCAGTAATTTAGGTGCTGCCCGCATTAGGATCCGCTCCCTGAAAGCTGCGATGGAAGAACGGGACGAAGAAGGATTTAAGCCGCATAGAATCAAAGAATGGCCAAAACGGGTAATTTTTACGAAAGAAATGAAAAAACAGCACACCATCCTGTGCCCGCAAATGGCACCGCTGCATTTTGAGTTTCTGGAGCCGGTTTTTGCCAGTGAAGGCTATCAGGTGAAACTGCTCGCTGATGCCAGGGCCAGTGCCATCGATGAAGGTTTGAGATACGTGCACAATGATGCCTGCTATCCAACCATCATAGTGGTGGGGCAGCTAATCGAAGCGCTGAAATCCGGTGAATACGACCTGGATAACACCTCGGTGTTTATGTCCCAGACCGGAGGGGGATGCCGCGCCACCAATTATATTGGCTTGCTGCGTAAGGCTATGGCAGAAGCCGGATTTGGACATGTGCCGGTTATCTCTGTGAATATTGCCGGAATGGAGAAGAATCCAGGCTTTAAATTGAACTGGAGCCTGACCAAAAAAGTAGTAATGGGCTTGATCTACGGAGATTTATTGATGCGAGTCCTGTACCGGGTCAGACCTTATGAAAAAATCCCGGGTTCTGCCAATTTACTGTATAAAAAGTGGGTAGAAAAGGCAACTGCTCAGTTGGTCACCGGGGAGCGCAAGCTTTTTGATCAATGTATAAGAGAAATTATCCGGGATTTTGACCGCCTGGAAATCAACGATAAAAGAAAACCACGGGTGGGGGTAGTAGGAGAGATACTGGTTAAATATCATCCTACTGCCAACAATAATGTGGTAGGTATCATTGAGTCTGAAGGGGCGGAAGCGGTGGTTCCGGATATGCTGGACTTCTTTCTTTATTCCCTGGCTGACCCCATCTACCATTATGAGAAGCTGGCCGGCAGCCGTAAGAAAAAAATAACATCCCAATTGGTAATCAACTTGCTGGAAAAAGCACGCCGCACTGCAGTGGAAGCTTTACGGGAAAGCAGCCGCTTTGATACTCCCGTATCAATAGAGTATATGGCCGAACTGGCTAAACCGATCCTGCAGCTGGGTCATCATACTGGTGAAGGCTGGTTTTTAACGGCGGAGATGATCGAATTGATCAAAAGCGGCACCCCCAATATAATATGCATTCAGCCCTTTGCCTGCCTGCCTAACCATGTGACAGGAAAAGGTATGATCAAGGCCATTAAAAAACATTATCCCCAGGCCAATATTACTGCAGTTGACTATGACCCGGGGGCCAGCGAGGTGAACCAGCTAAACCGTATCAAACTCATGCTGGCGGTGGCCTTTAAGAATATGAAAGGTACCGGTGAAATGTCTCTGCCTCCTGCAGTAAAAGGTGGAAGCGGCAGCTATGAAGAAGCTGTAAGAATACCGGTGGATATGATCAATAAGGTGAATTCAACCAGTACCAGGGCAGAATAAAAAGCAGTTAAAGGAGTATGACATGTTAGATGTTTACAGCCTGATAAGCTTAATACTACTTGCGATTGCTGTTTTATTGCTAGTTTTGCTGTTAATCCGCAGCAATCGGGATAATAGTGACCAAAAACTGAAACAGGAACTGGAGGTTCTGCTTCAAAACCAGGACAGGCTGGAGAAAATATTAAAGGAAGAAATAAGCATAAACCGCCGGGAAACAAGCGATAGTGCCCAAAGAAACCGGGAAGAGCAAGCTCTCTCCCTGAAAAATTTAAGCGAATCCTTGCTTCATCAGATGCATCAAAATGCAGTGCTCCAGAATGAACAACTGGAATCCTTTTCCCGCCAGCTTAACAATCTTACCCTGAGCAATGAACAAAGAATGGAAACTGTACGGCAGACCATTGAAGCAAGACTTAAATCTTTACAGGAAGACAACAGCAAGAAACTGGAACTGATGAGAGCCACCGTGGATGAAAAGCTCCATGCTACTTTGGAAAAGCGGCTTGGTGAATCTTTTCAACTGGTAAGTGAAAGGCTTGAACTGGTACATAAAGGCCTGGGTGAAATGCAGGTACTGGCGTCCGGGGTGGGAGACTTGAAAAAGGTATTATCAAATGTTAAAACCCGTGGAATATGGGGAGAGATACAATTGGGCAATATTCTGGAGATGCTTCTGACCCCCGACCAATATGCAATGAATGTAGCTACCAAACATGACAGCAATGACCGGGTGGAGTTTGCCGTAAGACTGCCGGGGCGGGGAGAGGCCGGGGAAGAAGTATGGCTTCCCATTGATGCTAAATTCCCGATGGAAGATTATCAGCGTTATATCAATGCCTGTGAAGAGGGGAATCAAGTTCTGGCCGGTGAAGCTGCCAGGCAAATGGAGATCACGATAAAGGCACAGGCTAAATATATTCAGGAAAAATACCTGGACCCGCCCTTTACTACTGATTTTGCCATTTTATTTTTACCCACTGAAAGCCTCTATGCTGAAGTGGTGCGCAGGCCGGGCCTGATCGAAGAATTACAGCAAAAGTACCGGGTCAATATAACCGGGCCCAGTACTATGGCGGCTTTTCTCAACAGTCTTTCCCTGGGCTTTAAGACACTGGCCATAGAGAAACGTTCCAGTGAGGTGTGGATGCTCTTAGGGGAAGTGAAAAAGGAATTCAGCCAGTTTGGAAATATTTTGGATAAGACCAAGAAGAAATTACAGGAAGCCAGCAATCATATCGATAAAGCTGCTGTCAGGACCCGGGCGATAGAAAGAAAACTGCGGGATGTCCAGGCCCTCCCCGGTGAGGAAGAGACTCTGGAAATCGCCGCAGCTTATGACGAAGAAGAATAAAATATTAGCAGATAATATTTAAAATTTTAGGCATAATACTAAATTCTGCATTTAAAACACCGGGCTGCTCCCCGTCAACCTCCAATAAAACTCTTTCCGTTGAAACAGCTTTCACTTTCGTTCCTTTAAAACAGCTGACTGAAGGGTCGTTGATATGGGTCCCGCTGTAAATGGTGGGCAGGCACCTGAGCAGCTTCGTCTTTGGCATTCCTTTGACCAAAATTATTTCAAAAATGCCATCATCTATAACAGCCTCTGGAGCGATCTGCATGCTGCCGCCGAAATACTGCCCATTGGCAACAGCTACCGCAGTGATAGGCCCTTCCCATACCAATTCATCATCGATCTGCAGAGAAACTGAAAGGCTTTTGAATTGTGCCAGTGCAGCCAAAGTTCCGTAAAGAAAAGAGATAAAACCGCCAAAGAATTTACTGGTTCGGTTGACCCTGTCTACCACTGCGCCGTCCATGCCAAAACCGGCCACATTGATAAAATATCTTTCTCTCAGTTGTTCCTTATGATCATAGTAATCCGATTTACCTATATCAATTTGCCTGGTATGTCCCCGGGCGATGAGCCTGCAAGCCTGGGCGTAGTCTCTGGGATATTCCAGAGTCCTGATGAAATCTCCTCCAGTGCCGGCAGCTATCAGTCCAAGTTTTGCCGAGCTGTTTATTAATTGGCCGTTCTCAAAAAAACCGTTGACCACTTCATTCAAGGTTCCGTCCCCGCCTACTGAAATAATAGTTTCATAGCCTTTATGCAGTGCTTCACGGGCAAAGTGAGTAGCTTCGGATTGACAGGAGGTAGCAGAAAAATCAAATTCCAAATTCTCTTTTTCCAGACGATTTTTTATATCCGGCCAGATTATGTTGGTTTTGCCGTTTGAAGAAGCAGGGTTAACAATTACCATTGTTTTATTGGCCAAGATCAATTGCCTCCTTTCAAATATGCAAGTCAGGTATTGAACGAGTAGCAATTAAATCAGTATCAGTGCCAGCGATATTTTTCTTGATTACCTGACCACATTTAACAGGACAATTCACCACAATTTGTTTAATTTCCTGCATACAGGCAAAAATCTTGGTTTTAGGAATAGCGCGGGAAGTTTTGACCGGCAGTCTGGAAACCGGCCCTGCATTAAGTTTAACAGTGGAAGTCACTACCCGGGAGGGGTTTAACAGCTCCTGGGGGGCATATTCCCTGCCCTGTTTACAACTGTTACCGCTTACTTCAATAATTTTGCCGTTTTCTTCTGCTGCTTTCAGACTGCAGCTTAAAGGACATAGTATACAGGTGATATTATGCTCGGTCATCATCTGCTCCCCCCTTTGTCCGGTATTTTCTGCACATCTACAGTTATGCTCTGCCCGGGAGAAATATGCTCAAGTTTTTCCCTGGGCAGTTTAACCACTGCCATCTCAGGCGGTTTAACGATCTTTTCCCTTTTGCTGGCGATGAGTTCTTTACCTGAGCGGACTACAATTCGGGCACCGGTAACCGTTTCGCTGACGCGCAGATAGAGGTTGAGCCCGTCAGTTAACCGCTCAGGGGTTATATGCTGGGGAACTACAAAAGCACAATTTTCTCCGGGAATCATCTTAACCATATTTTTATCAGGCAATTTTCCCTGAGCAAAAAGGGCTGCGCTCCGTCCTGCTGCCTGACCGGTATAAGTTACGTAATCCACCAGATCATAAACATTTACCACATTTCCACAGGCAAAAATGCCCTCTATGCTGGTAGCAAAGCTTTCATCAACCACCGGTCCCCGGGTTGTTTTATCCAGTATCATCCCGGCCTGTTCGGATAGTTCATTTTCAGGAATCAGGCCTACAGATAGAATAACCAGATCGCAGTTGATAAAGCGCTCTTTACCAACAATTGGCTTAAACTCTTTATCTACCGGGCAAACTGTTACTCCTTCCACCCGTTTTTTGCCATGGATGGCTGTGATGGTATGGCTCAGATACAGCGGGATGCTGTAATCTTCCAAACACTGGACTACATTACGGGTCAGGCCGCTGGGCCGGTCCAATATCTCATATACTCCTTCTACGTCAACACCTTCCAGGGTAAGGCGTCGGGCCATGATCAATCCAATATCACCGCTTCCCAAAATAACTGCTTTGCGCCCCGGCAGCAGGCCTTCGATATTTACCAGGCGCTGGGCGGTTCCGGCAGTATAAACACCGGCCGGGCGGGTACCGGGGATCATGATCTGGGGGCGGGT
>LSQX01264703.1_pt1 | contig 12334 bp, 11 predicted proteins | sample 654561 | NCBI WGS metagenome assembly LSQX01 (sample SAMN04489861, study PRJNA283612) | anaerobic digester metagenome | isolation source: 4 biogas reactors fed with cattle manure at either 37C or 55C with and... | place: Denmark: Kongens Lyngby | collected 2014 | reverse complement strand
GACAATGTTCCGGCCTTCCAGCTCCCGTTGAACGCGGCCGTACTGGTCGTATTCAACGATGGCCGTGAGGATGTCATGGTAGCTATAGCTCGCTACTCCTGCGGCCTCCAGGGCGGCGGAAGCTGCCTGGCCGTACGCCCTGAGAAGCCCGCCCGCACCGAGGAGGATCCCTCCGAAATAACGGGTTACGACGCAGACGATGTTCCTTACGCCACGCTTCTTGAAGACCTCGAGGACCGGATAACCTGCGGTGCCCCTCGGTTCGCCGTCGTCGCTCAAGCGCTCGATGGGCGTACCGGGACCGACGGAGTAGGCCCAGACATTGTGCCTTGCGGTGGGATGTTCGGCTTTGACTCGGGCGATGAAGTCTTCGGCTTCCTCGGGAGAAAACGCAGGCGACACGCGTCCGATAAACCGGGAGCGCTTGGCTACTATTTCGGCCGAAGCCTCAAATCTCGGACAAAGGAAGTCAGGCCGCCTTTGCACTGACAACTCTCCTTGCTGTTTGTTCATGTAAACGATCCCCCGACTCCAACATTGTCGCGGGTGCCCGACGGGCACGTCAAGTTGGGGAGCATATCTCTCCAAAACCTTGTAGGTACGTCACAATAGGGAACATGTTCCTGCGTTCTCCGTCAAAACCCAGTGGTGCACCCAAGAGAACAAGAGTCCAAGGAGTGATAAGTAATGCGTGAGCGTCTGCGGACCGCCGTCCTTGCAAGTCTGGTCATTGCGTCGCTCGTCTTTGCAGTCGTTGCGCTCCGGCCGGAACGCGCGCTGGCGGAGGACCCCGTTACGGAGCCCCGTCTTATATCGGTGAGCGGGGAAGCGACAGTTGCGGTTAAACCCGACTTGGTGACCATCAGCTTCGGTGTAGAGACCAACGCGGCCACGGCCAAAGAAGCCCAGGAAACCAACACCTCGAAGATGAACAACGTTGTCGCCGCCTTGAAAGCTGCAGGTATCCGATCCGAAGATATCCAGACGTCCAATTTCAGCCTGTATCCTGTCTACGGCTGGGAAGGCGATAGGCCCGGCGGGACGCAGGTCCTCACCGGGTACCGGTGCAACAACACCGTGACTGCCAGGGTAAAGTCTGTGACTTCTACCGGAACGGTTATCGATGCTGCCATTAACGCAGGTGCCACGAATGTGGGAAGCCTGAACTTCGGCCTGCAGGATCCCGACCCCGCAAAGAACGAAGCCCTCGCCATGGCTGTAGCGAACGCCAGGTCGAAGGCTGAAGTGATGGCCAAAGCGGCCGGAGTTACCATCACGGGCATCTACAAGATCTCTGATGGATATGCGACGGTCACCCGAATGGAAGCGGCCCCTTACGCGCTAAAGGATGCAGCGACGCCCATCGAGAGCGGTACCGTTACGGTGACCGCTACCGTGCGGATGGATTTCACGTTCTAGAACCGGCCTATATCCCCTCAACTCCCTGGAAAGCCGGACCCCGCGGTCCGGCTTTTGGTTTCGGCTCCTGAATTCAGTCTGGCCGGACCCGTTGAGCAGAAGAGGGCCTCTTTCGGGGCCCATCTTCCGACAAAACGCGTCCGGCCGTGTGGAGGTCCTTCCGGTTACTCCAACTTGAACTTGTTCACCATTTCCCTGAGGCTCCGCGCAAGTTCAGCGAGTGTTTGCGCAGATTCGTAGACTCTATGTATGGAGCCCTGCATCTCGAGAGACGAAGCGGACACTTCTTCCGTTGCCGCGGCGCTTTCCTCCGATACCGCCGCTACATTGTCTATGAGCCTCCGGACTTCGTTGGCGCTGGACATCATAGTCACCGCTGAAGAAGCGTTCTGCTCGGCCAACTCGACCACCTTTTTCATCACATCCTGCACGCTTGCGCTGGCTTGACTGACAATCGTTGAAGCTTCGCTGAGTTCGAGCACCAGCCTTTCCGTCTCTACGGCTCCTTCTGCGATTTCTGCAAGCGCCGCCGAAGCCTCCTGGGCCAACACGCTTCCTGTCTCCACTTCTTGCGCGCCCGCCTCAGATGCCGCGACGGCTCTCTGGATGGCCTGGCGGATGCTGCTTACCAAGTTGGCTATGGCCTTGGTCTCTCTGGCCGAGTCTTCGGCCAGTTTGCGGACTTCTTCGGAGACCACGGCGAAGCCCTTGCCGTGTTCGCCGGCTCTTGCCGCTTCGATGGCCGCGTTCAGCGAGAGAAGGTTCGTCTGGGTGGCGATGCTGCTTATGATTTCGATGATCTTGCCTATTTCCTGGGAATACCCATCGAGCTCCCGGATGTTCTGAGCGATGTTCCCGGTCGTAGACTTAATGCTTTCCATGCTGTTTAGCACTTTGCTGACGGCTTGGCTTCCTCTTGAGGCGTACTCGGCGTTCTTGTTTGACGCGATTCCGGTCCTCTCCAGGAGGTTCATGACCTGGGCAAGTGAGTGATCGGCGTTGGAGGCCACGGTCAAGGATTCATGCAATCCCGCCGTTTGGGCGTCGGTTCCTTCCGCGACCTGGGATATGGCCTTGCCCAGCTCATCCACCGCCATGGCGGTCTTGGAAGCGCTGTCGCTCTGGTCCTGGGAGCCCGCTGCTATCTGCTGTATGGCTTCTGCCATCTGTTGCGTGACCCTGGCAGATTCTTCGGCGCCCTGGGTGAGCATGTCCGCAGTAGTTGCCACGTGCGATGCTACGACGTTCACCTCTGCGGCAAGCGCCCGGAGTCTGCCCATGAATGTGTTGAAGTCTTTAGCCATCTCGGCAAGCTCGTCATCACCGCTCTCATCGAGCTTGGCCGTGAGGTCGACTTCGCCGCTGGCGAAATCCTTGAGCGCCTTCGAAAGCCTCCGGATTGGACTTTGCACTGCATTCACCAGGGCGTAGGACAGGAACCCTGCAGCGACAGCCCCGATCAGCACTACCGCTCCCGGGGTGAGTTTTCCCGCTTGAACGGCCAGTGACAACAAAGAAAGCACACAGAGGAGTATTATGTTGTTTAGGAATATTTTGCCTGCGACTTTCATGAGACCACGTCCTTCGCCGTGAATGACGGTTTTTAGTACTAAGGTCTTAATCGATCAATGTTAAAGAAATGTTTGGCGTTTGAGGTGAGAATAGCTAGGAAGACAGGTTGGATCAGGATTTCATCCTAGGACGGAGTAGAGAGTTCCAGATATTGCCCGCGGTGTTCCGGACCTTCTTGTAGCCTTTCACCAGGGAGTACGCCATGGCCGCCGAAGGATCGGCGAAGTTGTAGGAATACTCCCGGTAGTTCCCTTTCAACAGGCCGTCCTTGCGGATCCGTTCCTCGAGGGGCGAGCCTGTGAGGACCACCAGGTCTGAAATGATGCCGGTCTGCATCCCCTTGAGTATCCGCGAGTATGCCTTGGCATCGCCGCCGGCAGCCTGTTCCAAGAGGTCAAACGCCTCTCTGATCTCGGATACCTTCCGGTAGGGGTGCCAGAAGATGAAGCTGTAACCGAACTCCAGCCCGCTCTCCATTACGTAGCGCAATGAGTCTACCATCTGTTTTCGCGTCGTGCCTTTTCCGTAGAGCTCGATATCCGATTCGGATACCGCGTCAAGGCTCAGGTAGATCGAGCTCAGACCCGCTTCTTTCAGTATCTTGAGGATATCGGGGTCTACTTCATCGGCCCTGCAGTATATCTCGAGGCGTGCCTTGATGCCCCTCTTTAGGATTTCGCGGGCGATGGCCTCGGCCCGTGCTCTGCCTTCGTCGCAGCGTCCGAAGAAGTCCTCGTCCACAAACCTGAAGTTCGTGAACCCGTAGTCCTTCTGGAGCGCTTCCATTTCGTCAACGGTGTTCTCCGGAGACCGGGCTCTCCAGCGTGGGCCCGGGTTGGTCGCTTGAAACGCGTGTATGGTGCAGAAAGTGCAAGTGCCTCCGCACCCTCTGGACGAGAGGATGTTGGCCGAAGCCGCGCCGGGATTCTTGGAAGCCCTGTACATCTCCGCCTGGGGGCGAAGGGGGAAGGGGAGCGAATCGAGGTCGGTGACCATTGGGCGCCTGGGGGTCTCCTGCGACTTAAGGGCCAGACCGGGGACTTCGAGCCATGGCGTGGTTTTCGGTCCCTGGAGGCTTCTGCCTGCCGCGAGGGCCTCCATGGCTTCAACCAGGGTTACTTCGCCTTCTCCGACACATATGGCCGAAAGCACAGGGAAGTCCTTAAGGAGCTCTTTGCGGGCGATCGTCGGGAAATGGCCTCCAAGGATTACCGGAGCCTTGACATCGGAGAGGAGCTCCAGCATGGCAGCGCACTGGGGAAAAAATTCCTGCCAATTCGCGGATATTCCCAGGACATCGAATTGCCTGTCCTTGATCTCCTTGACGGTCCTAGCCGGGCCCCAGCCGTGAAACGGGGCGTCCAGGATTTCCACGGAAATCCCCGCTTGCTTACACGCGGCCGCGAGGTACCCCGTGCCCAGGTATTCGTAGAAGCCTTTGTAGAAATTGCCTTGCCCCCATGGCCAGCCGAAATTGTGTGGGGCGCTCACCAAGAGAAGCTTCGGGCGGTCGCTCATCTGCATCTCCCGTTGGTTTCTACAGTTTGATTTCGTGTACATATCCTGCGCGCGGGTATTTCTCCGGGCTGGGAAAGGAATCCTGCCTATGTGAAGGACGTGGTGAGGAGTCTCATATCGGAGCTTATGGTCTACCCGCGACTGGTAGCCCGAGTTTTTCCCTTGGTCCGCAGGGAACTTGGGATGTGGAAGCGTCGTGCAGGGTGCATCCCGGATGGCGAACTCCGCAAGCAGGCGTTGGCCAGCATCTCTTCCAAGGCTTTTCATTGTATGGGCGGGTCTGTCCTTGCGCTCCTCAATCCCCCGCACCTCCGAAAACTCGTCAAGGCGATCGTTGCCGTACAGACGGTGAGCGACTACCTTGACAACTTGTGTGACAGGGCAACTGTCTCATCCACATGGGCCAATGACCCTTCGATGGATGCGGCCTGCAAAGGTTTTGTGGCGTGTATGTCCATTCACGAGGCCTTCCGGTGCGCGGTCGATCCCACCAGACCACTTGCTCCATTCTACCGGCTGTATCCGGCGGAACACCCGGAGGGGGACGGGGGGTACCTCGATGCGCTGGTTGAGGAGTCGAGGGGCGTACTCAGGGACCTTCCTTCGTACAACGCTGCGTTACCGCGGGTCAATTACCTGGCGGGCCTATACTGTGAACTCCAGTCCATCAAGCACCTCTCACCTGCGATAAGGGGCGGGCTTATGGAGGAATGGCACCGTGCGCGCTGGGTCGGGGACTTGAGACCGGACGAGTGCTCGCTTCCCCTGCCGGAGATAGTGTCTCAGGGGCTATCCCCTTTAGGCGAGGAAGGTGACTGCCGGGCCAGCGCTCCGTACCGGAGCAATGCCCGTCACGATGATACCGTGAATGCCGGTTCAACGGACCTGGGAATCGGAAGGATCACGCTGCCATGGTGGGAATTTGCCACAGCGACCGGTTCGACCCTCGGGATTTTCGCTCTCTTGTGCGCTTCATCATGGCCGCAAGATACCCCTCGCGATCCGGGGGCATCACGCGACATCCCGCGTACGCCGGGTCCCAACGAAAAGGCGGAATATGGCGTGCCCGGGGGACCCCGGTTTCCCGCCGCCTCAAGCGACACCTCGCGCACTACCAGGCGCGCAGAGCATCTCTCCGATCTCTTTTCAGCCTACTTCCCCTTCATATCGGGGCTCCACATCCTGCTCGACTACTACATTGACAGGGAAGAGGACCGCCTAGGAGGAGACCTCAACTTCGTAAGCGCCTATCCGTCGCCTGAGGCGAGAGTGGCCGGACTTCTCAAGTTTGTAGACCGCTCACTGGACGCAGCCTCAAACCTTCCCCGGGCATGGCTACATCTGGCGGTTGTCCGTGGGCTTCTGGCCATGTATCTTTCCGATCCAAAGGTGCGCGCAACCGGGATCTCAAGCGAGGCAAGAGAGCTGGCAAGGAGAGGGGGCCCGCTTGTCAGAGCGCTGCTTTTTGCTTGCGGCCTGGTTAGGAAGGTGGTTGGCTTCTAGCGAGGACTCAAGGACTCCAACCGGACCCCCACCGGACTCCAAGAGCTGTACTTGAGACCGCTTATCGACGTGTCCCGCCGTCATTTTGATGGGCTTTGCACTTCGAAACCCGAATCTTTTCGCTCCGAAATTCGTATCAAGCTTCGAGGAGGGAATTGCCAATGCATTGGGGCGGATGGGTTGTTGTCGCCGTAGTATGCGCCGTCCTCGAGATAGTGACCCCCTCGTTCTTTATCGGGTGGTTTGGAGTTGGCGCGATCGCCGGGGCGCTGACGTCGATCTTGCGGGTTGGATTAGCAGGCCAGGTGTTTGTTTTCCTCGCGGTTTCACTGGGACTGGTACTTAGCACGAGAAAGATTGCATCCAAGTGGACGCGCCAGGATGCGCACACCAAGACCAACATTGATGCCATCGTTGGGAAGACCGCCGTAGTAACGAAAGAAATACCCGCTAATGACAGGGGTTTGGTCAAAGTGGGCGGCGAGGTTTGGTCGGCGGAATCGGTAGATGGTAGAGCCATACCCCAAGGAGTGTCGGTCGAGGTGCTTAGGGTTGACGGAGTTCGTTTGGTGGTTAAGGCGCCCGAGTGAAGTCCGGCGGCCTGATTACCCCGTGAAAAACATTACCCGCGAGAGGAGAGATCGTAATGGAAGGCTATTTCCTGCTCCTACTTCTTATCTTCCTGGCGGTACTGTTCGCGGCCAGTTCGGTTCGAATTATCACCCAGTCTAGAGCCGGGTTCATAGAGCGGCTAGGTAAGTTCCACGGCGTCGCCAAGACCGGAGTGAACATCCTCATCCCGTTCATAGACCACATGAGGGCAGTTATAGACCTTAGAGAGCAGATAGCGGATTATCCCCCTCAACCGGTCATCACCAAAGACAACGTGACGATGCAGATAGACACGGTAGTCTATTACCAGGTGACTGACCCCATAAAGTACACCTACGAGATCGCCGACCCGAGAGCCGGCATAGAGAACCTGGCAGTGACCACCTTGCGCAACATCGTAGGGGATATGGATCTGGACCAGACGCTTACGTCGAGGGACGTCGTGAACTCTCAGCTCAGGACCATCCTAGACGAAGCCACCGACAAATGGGGCATCAAGGTGACCAGGGTGGAGATCAAGAACATCGCGCCTCCCAGGGATACCCTCGAAGCCATGGAGAAGCAGATGCGGGCGGAACGCGAGAGGCGCGAGGCCGTCCTAAGGGCAGAAGGCGAGAAGAGGGCCGCGATCTTGAAGGCCGAGGGCGAGAGGGAAGCCGCCATCCAGATAGCCGAAGGCGCCAGGCAAGCGGCGATCCTCAAGGCCCAAGGCGAGGCCGAAGCCATCTTGGCGGTGGAGCGCGCCAAAGCAGAGGCAATCACAATGGTTTTCAACGCCATCAAGGCGGCTGCCCCAACCAAAGAAGTAGTGGCTATAAGGTCGCTTGAGGCCATGGAAAGAGTTGCGGACGGCAAGGCCACGAAGATAGTCGTCCCAGCCGACGCGGCGGGGATCTTCGGGGCCCTCTCAGGGCTAAAGGAAGTCCTCGAGGGACAGAAGGCAGCGGAGTAAGTGTTGAGGTCGGCCTCCGGTAAGCTCGGGTGGGTGGAATTCGGAGGTTGTGGCATAAGCGGCATCTCCTCTGGGTGCCTGTGCACGCAGCGGTGCACATAGTCGTTGGCATGGCCAGGACCTGGTGGTAGAATGGGCAAAAATCCTTGGGGGAGTGGCCATGACCATCCGCACGAAGCTATGTGACACGCTGGGCATTGAGTATCCAATCATCCAAGGCGGGATGGCGTGGGTGGCCACGGCTGAACTGGCTGCTGCGGTAAGCGAAGCCGGAGGCCTCGGAGTGATAGGAGCGGGTAGCGCGCCTCCCGAGGTTGTACGGAACGAGGTGCGCAAAGCAAGAGCCCTTACATCGAAACCTTTTGGTGTGAATGTCTACTTCATGTCGCCCTTTGCGGCGGAAGTTATTGAAGTTCTCACTGAAGAGAAAGTCCCGGTGGTGACGACCGGCGCCGGCAACCCGGGCAAATATATCCCCAGGCTCAAGGATGCGGGAACGAAGGTCTTGTCGCTGGTCGCAAGCGTCAACCTGGCCAAGCGCCTTGAGCGAGCCGGCGTGGACGCCCTCGTGGCCGAAGGGATGGAGTGCGGCGGGCATATAGGTGATATCGCCACCATGCCCCTTGTCCCACAGATAGTGGATGCCGTGGAGATCCCCGTAATCGCTGCCGGCGGGTTCTTCGACGGGCGCGGATTGGTCGCAGCACTGGCGCTGGGCGCGTCTGGTATCCAGATGGGTACCAGGTTCATATGTGCCGCCGAGTGCACCGTCCACGAAAACTACAAGCAGGCCGTCATTAAAGCCAGAGACAGGGATACCGTAGTCACGGGAAGGACAACGGGCCATCCCGTACGGGTCTTGGACAACAAACTTGCCCGGGAGTTCCTTGCCTTGGAAGCAAGGTGTGCCGGCGCAGAGGAAATCGAAGCGCTGGGTGCAGGCCGCCTTAGGGCTGCGGTAGTGGACGGAGACGTACAGTACGGGTCGCTCATGGCCGGACAGATCGCTGCCATGGTAACGCGCGTAGAGCCGGCACGGGAGATAATCCGCCATATCATGGCCACCGCAGAAGAAACGCTACGCCGGCTCGATGAGATTAAGCAGTAGAACAAGGCAGATTGCTCTTGCCCTCTCGGATTTTCAGCGTTCTTACTATTTCCAATAGTCTTCTCATAGGAACGTGTGGCGCCGAGTAAACATAAGATATGCTGCGATTTAGAAGGGGAGGTGGCGGATGATGACTCCCACCAAAGAGCTCAGGGAAGTCATCCGGCGGGCGTTGGACGTTCCTCGTGTCGTGGGCGCAGGTCTAGGGGCTAGGCCGGTTTGCGACTCCGGAGACGGTCGTCGCGAGCCTGTGCTTACTGTCATGGTCGACAGCCTGAGACCCGGAGATAACGAGTCATTCGCCAGGGCGCTTGGGCGCAGCTCCAAACAACCTGTCGAGGTAATCGATGTCGGGAAAGTATGCGCGCTCGCCCGGGAAAGGCCTGACAAGAAGACGTAAGCTTTTCGCCCGCGGCTGAGTTGGTTTGCCCAGGCCATGAGGCAAGACAGCTCCGGTCCCCTATTGCCTTCTTTCGAGCCCGCCCACACCCGCCGGTTACTATACGTTCCGGTCGGTTACGGCGTTCCGGTATTTGGTTTACCTACTTGACCAGCGGCACGCAGGATTTCATCGCAAGGGCCATCCTGCGCCCCACGTCGCTCCAGTCCACCAGGTTCCACCAAGCCTTCAGGTATTCCCCGCGCCTGTTCTGGTAATCCAGGTAGTATGCGTGCTCCCAGACGTCCACCACCAAGAGGGGGATTGCGCCCCATTCGGTGAGGTTCTCATGGCGCCGGACCTGAAGTACCTCGAGCCTCTGCCAGGCCGGGTTCCAAGCAAGCGTGGCCCAACCGGAGCCCTGTACTTGCTCGGCGGCCGCGGTGAGCTGGCCTTTCATGCCCTCAAACGAGCCGAAAGACAAGTCTATCCAGGCCAGCATGGCTCTTTCTGGTTCGGGTTTTCTCACGGAAGGCGGTGCCATGTTTGACCAGTAGATGCTGTGGAGGATGTGCCCGCTCCCGTTGAATGCCAGTTGCTCTTCCCAATATCGGTTGTTGGCGAAGTTGGATGCATCCCTCTGCCTGGACAGCTCCAGTTCCGCTTGGTTGAGGCCGGTTACGTAGCTCTTGTGGTGCAGGTCGTGGTGGATCCGCACTGTCTCCCGGCCTATGTACGGTTCCAGGGCATCATAGGCATACGGAAGGGGAGGCAATTCGTGTTGGCCAATTGCGATACGGGTGCACCCTGCGCTTGCGAGCGCCTCCGGGGTGTTCGGGACCTTTATCTCGGACATTCGTAACACCTCTTTCCCCTATAGGTGATCGTAGTAACATTATGTAGTCCCTGGACAGAATGACCAAGGTGCGCGGACTTATTTGCACGTCCAGACAGGACTGAGGGGCGGTCGTTTTGAACAACATCCACGAAGCAGTGAGGAAAAGGAGGGGCCCGCGTGGCTACGACAGTTCTGAACGAAGAAATCCTTGAGGCAGCCGTCACCGGCGGCAGTTTCTACGGAGGCGGAGGCGGCGGCTCGCCCGAGTTGGGTATGCGGTTGGGGAAGATGGCGCTCGAGATGAAAAGAGCAGGGGATTCACCTTCGGGGTCGGGGCTCACTTTGGTCGACCTTGACGATTTGCCGGAAGACGCAGTCCTTCTCACGGTGTCCGCGGTAGGGTCGCCGGCAGGCAAGGGATACCACGCGGGGGCCGAGGAGTACGCGAGGGCCGTCCGGTTCTTCTGCGAAAAGACCGGGCTTAAGGTGTCGGGCCTTATCGCCAATGAGTGCGGAGGGTTGGCCACGGTGAACGGTTGGATACAGTCGGCAGGGACGGGGCTCCCAGTGGTAGATGCTCCCTGTAACGGACGGGCTCATCCCACCGGGATCATGGGTTCAATGGGCCTCCACCGGGTAAAGGGATATGAGTCTATCCAGGCCGTTGTTGGGGGAAGCCGGGAGGAAGGGACCTACCTGGAAGTGCTCATCCACGGAAGCCTGGACTTCGCCGATTCCGTTGTCCGGCAGGCTGCGGCCTATACCGGAGGGCTGGTTGCCGTCGCGAGAAACCCGGTGAGTGCTTCCTATGCCGGGGAACATAACGCAGTGGGAGCCATCTCCCGGTGCATCCGGGTTGGAAAGGCAATGCTCGAGGCGCATCACGGAGAAGAGCGGATTTTGGCGGCTGCCGAAGCTTCCCGGGGTTCTCTGGCGCTCAGGGGAGTTGTAGCCAAGAAAGTCCTGGTGAGCTCCGGCGGGTTCGACACCGGCGTGCTGGCGGTGGAGTCTGGGAACGAGACTAACGAACTCACGTTCTGGAACGAGTACATAACGCTCGAGAGGACAGACGGTGCTTTCAAACGCCTCGCCACATTCCCAGATCTCATTACCACTCTCGACTTGGACACGGGCTATCCCGTATCGTCTGCCGAGGTGAAAGAGGGACAGGGGATAGCCGTGGTGACTGTCCCGCGCAGAGAACTGATTCTTGGAGCGGGCGTCAGGGATCCCGAGCTATATAAGGCAGTTGAGCAGGCAGTCGGAAAGGATGTTATACGGTACGTTTTCTGAGCCTAGGTGCGATTTACCTGATGCAGCGTGGAACAAGGTTTACGCAGGGAGGAAGGTAGCATGAGCTTTAAGGCGGTACTCGAAGCCATAACCCTCTTGGATAGCCCGAAAGCCTGCGGACAGGCCGTGGTCGATGCGGTGAATACCTGGGGTGTGGGCCAGGTTTCGTTTAAGACCATTTACGGCGAAAAAGGCCACACGGACTTCGTGAAGATATTGATCCCCGGGCAGCGAGGAAAATCCCAAGGGGGAAATGCGCCGACGCTGGGCATTATTGGGCGTTTGGGAGGTGTGGGGGCCAGGCCGGAGGCCATCGGGATGGTGTCTGACGCCGACGGCGCGGTGACTGCGGTAGCGGCCGCTTTGAAGCTTTCGCAAATGGCCGCCCTGGGCGATACCCTCCCCGGAGATGTGATCATATGTACCCATGTATGCCCCAATTCGCCCACGTTGCCCCACGATCCGGTCCCATTTATGGGCGCCCCGGTGGACATGGCGACGATGAACAGGCACGAAGTCGACCGTGAGATGGACGCGATCTTGTCCGTCGACACCACGAAAGGCAATAGGATTATCAACGTGAGGGGCTTTGCCATCTCGCCTACCGTGAAAGAAGGCTATATCCTCAGGGTGAGCGAGGACCTCCTGGATATCATGAGTATTACCACGGGAAAACCGCCTGTGACATTCCCGGTTACTATCCAGGATATCACCCCCTATGGGAACGGCGTTTATCACCTAAACAGCATACTCCAGCCGTCCACGGCCACCGATGCGCCGCTGGTGGGCGTCGCAATAACCGCTTGCAGCGTAGTGCCCGGTTGCGCGACGGGGGCCAGCCACCCCACGGACATAGAGGAAGCAACGCGCTTCGTGATCGAAGTGGCCAAAGCCTTCGGCGCCGGGAAGTGCAGGTTCTATGATGAGACCGAGTTTGAGACGCTGGTAGGCCTGTACGGACCCATGACCCACTTGAGGACGATGGGGAGGGATTCCTGAGGCTTAATCATGTGCGCAACCTGTGCGCACCGGATGTCGTTGGGGGCCCTATGAGTATGCCGGCACGGAGGCTCCGTGCGAGGCGCCCCTGGTCGTCGCACGGTCCGACAGCATTCCGTCAGTGTAACTTTACTGTAGGAG
>LSQX01368933.1_pt1 | contig 12335 bp, 7 predicted proteins | sample 654561 | NCBI WGS metagenome assembly LSQX01 (sample SAMN04489861, study PRJNA283612) | anaerobic digester metagenome | isolation source: 4 biogas reactors fed with cattle manure at either 37C or 55C with and... | place: Denmark: Kongens Lyngby | collected 2014 | reverse complement strand
AGATGTGTATAAGAGACAGACTTCAGGGTGCGCACCCTGGATGGGAGCCGGAAGGTCTTGTCGACGCCCTCGACGGCGATCACCGGTGCGCCGTCCGTTTCAGCATGGGAAACGCCGCCGTTCACAGCACGTCTCCGAAACGCCCCTCGGACGACTGGAAGAGCGCCAGTCCCGCCGCCAGCAGGCCGACGGCCACCGCCGCCGAAATGGCGAAACCACCCGCCGCCGGCGCCTGCCCCAGGAAGAAGGCCCGGTAGGCGCCCAGGATGCCGGTCATCGGGTTGAGATAGACCAGCCACGGGGCGACGGGATGGGCAGCCAGAAACTCGATCTGGCGGGCCACCGGGTAGAAGACCGGCGTCAGGAAAAACCAGGCCAGCATGACGACGGAAAGCACGTGTTCCGTGTCGCGGAAAAACACGTTGGCGGTGCCGATGATAAGGGACATTCCCAGGCATAGCGCTGCTTGCGTCAGCATGATGCCCGGCAGATAAATCAGCGCGCCAAATTCCACGCGGGCAATCAGCAGATAGACCGAGAGCACCGCGAAGGAGAACAGAAAATTGATGGCATTGGCCCCCACCATCGAAAGCGGCAGAATCACGCGCGGGAAGGCGGCTTTGGTGACCAGATTGGCGTTGCCCAGAATGCTTTGGAGCGCGTCGCCCATGCACATGGCCAGAAATTGCCAAATGATGATGCTTGTCACCAGTACCGGCAAGGACATGGGAAACCGGATGAGGCCCAGGAAGACGCTATAGACCACAATCAAGGAAAGCGGAGCCAGCAACGACCAAAAAAAGCCCAAAAAAGAGCTTTTATAGCGAATTTTGAGATTCCGCTCGATGAGAATCCAGACCAGCTCGCGCCGGGAAAAGATGTCCATCCACCGATGGCCCATGCCGTGTAAAACTCCTTATGGCGTCAGGCGCCAACCGCCGTCCGCGTAATGAAATCAGACTGGCAAAACGTCGCCGGAAAGTAAAGGGGGAAAGGCTGGTGAAGGCGCGCGGGTTGGGCGATTTCGGGCGCGTTGTCGTAAGGGGAGGTGGCTTTCTTTTTGTCTATTCCTGCTCGCGCGGCGGGTGGAGAGTCGCGCGATGGTCCTTGCAGGAGGCGGCCCATAGGAGGATGGCGGCGAGCAGGTTCATGACGCCGAGAACGGCGGCGAGTTGCCACGGGCTGTCGTGCCAGATCGCGACGCCGCCGATGTAGCCGAGGGCGCAGGGAATCAGGCTGTAGCACCAGACGAAACGCCGCTGGGCGAGATTGAAATTGAGCAAGACAGAGGCCATCGCGAGCGGACTCATGGCCAGCGCCATGGCGCGGGTCCATTGCGCGGCGTGGGTGGCGATGTCCGGGGTCCAGCGGCCGTACAAAATGGTCCAGGGCAGTTGCGGCCAGAGGACGCAGACACCAGCGGCGGCGGCAACCAGCAGACCGGCCAGGGCGAGCGCCCGGCGGAGCAGCCGCCAGCTTTCGGCGGTTTGCTCGCCGCGGGTGGTCACTTTGGGGAACAGGACGGTGGCGATGGGCGTCGGCAAAAATACGGCGGTGCGGGCAATCACGGCGGCTCTTGCGAAAAGGCCGGCGGTTTCGGAGTCGAAGTAGTGCTTGGCAAGGGTGACGTCGAGATTCATCAACATGGCGTAGCCAACGAGGGCCACGAGCGATGCGCCGAGGTAGCGCAAGGTGTCGGGGGGAGGCGTCCCCGCCCTGCCCCGCGGCAGTTGCATCTGGCGAATGGCTATCGCGCCCAGCAGCAGAACGGCGATGACGCCGATGCCTTGCGCGACAACCGCCAGAAGGGCCTGCGCGGCCACGAAAGCGGTGAATGCCCAGCCCAGCAGCAATCGCAAAGCGCCCCACGCCTGCGGGGCGATGGCCAGCCACACAAAGGCCTGCATGCCCTGCAACAGGCCGTAGAGCAGGCTGAGCCAAAGGGTGATGGCCAGCACCGCAAACGTGGTCACAATGAGCGCGGGCGACACATGCCAAAAAGCCGCCAGCTGATGGCGGAAGAAGATGGCGGCCGCGACCATGATAATTGCCAGCGCCACAAAAAAGCGCAGCCAACGCAGGCAGAGGGGGCGGATTTCCGCCGCGCGGTTTTCGCGCTGGAGAATGGCGATGTAATGGGCCAGCGTGTTCTGCACGGCCAGCATCGGGGTGCCGACCACCAGAATCAGACCGAGCATGGCGGCCAAAGCGCCGTATTCGGCGTTGGGAAGAATGCGCCCGACGGCCATGTGGAAGGCGGCGTTGCACAGGGCGCCAATCAGCGTTCCGGCCATCATCAGAATGCTCTGGCGGAGCAGCCCGGAGTCGTCGTGTAAGCGGTTGTTCACCGGGGGGACGGCTCCAGAATAATGACGCGCCCGAGCAGACGGTCGTAGAGGGTCACAATCCAACTGAACGGCGAATACAGCAGGCGCAGGCGGACGATGGCCAGCAGCATTTGGAACGAGACGCGGCCAATACGCAACTTGGAGCCGCCAATATCGCGCCATGTCGTGGGGATTTCGCGGATGGGATAGCCCGCGCGCCGGGTCTTGAAGAGCATATCCACATCAAACGCCCATTTGGTGAGGCCAATCTTTGGCACAATGGCTTGCCAGGCTTCGGCGGACATCAGCTTCGCCCCGCATTGGGTGTCGGTGATGGACAGCTTAAACAGTTTGCGCACCAAAAAATTGAACACGCGCGACGCCGCGCGACGCTGCCAGGGCTGGCGCGGCTGGACCACCGCGCCGGGCAGGCGGCGGGAGGCGATAATCAGCCCGGCGTCGCCGATATTCTTGAGCAAGTCGTCAAAAGCTTCCGGCGGAGTGGCACCGTCGGCATCCACAAAGCCAATCCATTCGCCGCGCGCATGAGCGCCGCCGAACATGATGGCTCCGCCTTTGCCGATGGGGCGCGGCTCCACCAGCACGTGCAGTTGCGGATAGTGCGCCGTGCGCGCCTGAGCCACGGCAGCAGTATCGTCGCGGGAGCCATTCACGGCCACAATCATTTCGAAGGTGTCGCCGTAGCGGGCGGCAAAATACGGAAGATAGGCGTCGAGCATCGGGCCGATTCGCTCAGCCTCGTTGTAGGCGGGCACGATAATCGAAAGTTTCATTCCTCTTCGGCGGCGGGAGACAGGGCCCCCTCTTCCAATTCCGGTTGCTTCAAACGCCAGATTTCCAAGGTGGTCGCGGCCTGTCCAAAGTTCGGCACGGAGTCCACCGGTTCAAAGCGTTCGCGAAGAATCCGCTGAAACGCCAAATCATCCTCGCGGCTGATGGCGTCCACCTGGGGCGAGCGGATGGCGAGGCTGTAGCCGCTCAGCGCGGCAATCGGAGCCTCGGTGGTGGTGGCAAGCAGCTCGCGCAGCATGTCGCGGTTCATCACCCCGATTCGCTCGGCTCGCTCGCGCGGCCAATCAGGATAATAGCTGAAGGGACCCATTTCCAGGCCGTGCGGAACGGGCAGGTTGGCCTCGACCGCGAGATAGACGTCCTGCGTGAGCAGTTCCGTGCCTTGCGCGGCTTCGGTCAAGTCATTCACCCATTTGGCCATATCGCGGAGTTGCGCCACGGGGCTTTGTTCGCGCAAGCGCCACCAGATGCGGTCGCGTCCGGCGACAAACCAGTTCTGCGCCACGGGCGAGGCAAAGGAATGCAAGCCACAGATGAGCCAAATCACCGTCAAAATACCCAGACGGCGGGCGCTGCGCATCTCCACGGAGCCATTGTTAAACCAGCGGGTTTCGACGCGCAACCACCAGCGCGCGCCGGTGGCGGCCAAAACCGCGCAATAAATGGGATAAACGGGCGTTTGATAGTCGTCGTAGGGGAAGGGCGCCGCCAAATGGACGAGAGCCAACACGAGAACCGTCACCCAAAGAAATGACGCGAAGCAGGGCGGAATGTCCTCTGGCGCTGGCTCCGGCTCCACGGCGGCGGGCGCTGTTTCGGTCGCCGCCGGGCGGCACCACCGAACCACACGCCGCCCCGCCATGATGAGCAGGAACACGCCAAGAATGGCGGCCGGGAAATAGGCTTGGGCCAGACGCGCCAGACACCCCAGCTTGAAGGCAACTTGCATTGCCAGTGGACCGACTTCGCGCAAGGTGTGATACTGCACAACGCCGAAAATGAACCCATCGCGCCCGAGCATCCAGAACGGAAGGAGCGTCAGGGCCAGACCAAGCGCACCGCCAATGGCATAGTCCAGCCACACCCAAGCCTTGAGGCGACGCTGACACAACAGCAAATACATCCCGCCCAACGCCAAAGCCGCGCCCAGCGAAATTCGCGTGGCGGTGGCGCAAGCCAGCAGGAATCCGCTGGCCATGGATGCGCGCAACCCTTTGGTCCGCCCGACAAACGACAGCATGGCCAACCCGCCCGCTAAAAACATGCCGCCGAGAGCGTATGTTTTAACCACCGTGGTGAAATAGGACTGATAGACATTCAGGGCAATGAGAATCAAGCACAGGCCGCCGGTCAGCCGCTGAACTTGGCGCGGGCCGGTCCGCATGGCCAGCCAAACGGCCAGCAACGTGCCCAAAGCGCCCAGCAACGCGGTCACCACCCGCCCGCCCAACAGGCCATAATGGCCCACCCAATTAAACATCCACGAATAGACCAGCGGCAGCATCGGCGCCTGGGTAAAGGCAAAATCGCGATACGGCACGCGCCCCTCCGTCAGCAGCTTGGCGGCATTGAGATACCAGCCCTCGTCCTGATTCAGCTCACCGAACCACGCATTCAGCGCAGTCAGGCCCAGCCAACTGAGCGCCACCGCCAGCAGAAGAATCAAATGCCCCCAGCGCCACGGACGCGGGCACGGGGTTTCGTTTGTACTTGTTTCAGCCATCTTGACGGGTCAGTGTCCCCAAATCGAACGCCTGCCGCAATCCCAAAATAGTTGATGGAATCCTCCATCAATCGTATTCTGCTCCCCATGACAGAGAATCATATTCCCCCCGTCCCCGCGGAGCGCCTCGAAGAAGTCTCCTCCGCCTATACCCTGTCCGACATGGAAATCTTCGTTTTCCCATCGCTCTTTTATCCCCTGGTCTATGCCAATATCATGTCGCCCGTCATCTGGGCCTGGCGCGACGACCCGTGGTTTGCGAACTTCGAGAAGCTCTCCCCCTATCGCCGGATTCAGCGCCTCAAGCAGTTCATCATGGACAACTACGTGTTCAATCTGGACCTGGAAACCTGGGGGCTGACCACGCAAGAGCGCGAACTGGCGCGCTTCGCGCCTTTCATTTCGCCGGAAACCATCGCCAAAAGCAATGCGCTGTTCGGCTATGAAGGCGACCGCTTCTACTTCGACATAGATATCCGCCGCCATTTCGGTCTGGATAAATACACCGCCAACGTCATCCCCTATTGGAAAACGGAAACCGTCGAAGCCATGAACGGCTTCCGCCACATGCCCGGCTATTCGGTCGGCGCGGGCGAATGCGTGTCGCTCTCGACCCTCTACGCCGCCGCCCTGTTCATCCTTTGCGGCATTTCCCTTGACGACATCTTTTTGGTCGCCACACCGCTGCACTCGCAAAATTACGTGGATATCAAAGAGGGCATCCTCACCAACAACCGGCGGCTCGTCACCAAAGCCATGTGGTTCAACGGCACGGTGCTCTCCACCAAAGCCCGCCGCGCGCTGGAAAACGAACAAGTCACCATCGTGGCCCACCACAGCGGCTGGATGCACACCGTGTACCCCGACGCCAGCATAGACCCCAAAGCCTATCAGCGCTTCAAGAAAAAGCTCACGGCCTTCCTGCAAACGCCCATCACCTCGGAAATTCTTTTCAACTTCCTGCGACAAAGCCCCAAGCGCCAGGCGTGTTTTCAAATTGAGCTGATGCGTTCCGGCAAGCGCCGCTGGGTCACCGCCGAACGCGCCTACGCCTTCGAAAACTCCTGCTCCTACAAAGTCTCCGATGCCACCCGGGACAAACTTCTGGCGGAAATTGACGAGGACGACCTCTTCGCCGCCCCCCTCCCCGACCGCATCCCATTGAATAAATTCGACGATTTTTTCAAGTCCGGCGCGATTGATTTGGACAACGAAGAACACCGCCAGCGCCTCGCGCGCGAAGTGGACTGCTACCACACCGAAGCCTGCGAAATCATCAAAGAACTCCAAGCCTTCGCCCGCCTCGAACCCCGCTGGCCCGATGCCGACAAGCCGCGCAACTTTGTGCGCACGCCGTCCATCCCCCTGACCCCCGGCATGAGCCGCGAAAACATCATCGCCGCGCTCGAAGCCGCGCGCGAAACCCATCCCGCCGCCGAGCTGGCCTTCCACGTCTTCCGCGACTTGGCGCGCGTGGACCCCCGCCCCTACCTCAAGGCCGCCATCGAACGCTCCCCCGTATGCATCGAAGGCACCCGCACCATGGAAACGCCCATGATCGTGGCCTGCCTGCGAGAAATGGCCAACGAATCCATCTTCGATTCCACCCGCGTGGCCCAACCCGATGAAGTCTGGAACACCCGCCACGGCGACGGCTTTGAAAAGGCCGTCACCCTTGCCACCATCCTGCACGCGCGCGAGCCGGACGCCCCCTTCACCATTCAAGCCGTCGGCCCAGCCGCCACGCTCGATTTCGCCGGCCAAACCCACTCATTCCCCACCAACAAAGGCCTCAACTTAAACCTCACCTGGCCCCTCACGTAAAGAAACGCCTTCCATGAAATACCGTTACACCCCACCCGCCGTCTTCCGCATCAAGCTCATCGGAGTGCTGGGCGCCTTGCTGCTGGCGACTCTAGGTTGCGTCTTTGTCTTATGGGCTATGCACCGTCAGGAGCGCTGGATGCGCGAAGATATGGAGCATGAAGCGCGCCTGCTCGCACAAACCATTTATGGAGATTGCTTCCGACAACTGACCACCCACTCGCTCGAAGAAGCCTGCCATGCCAACCCTCGACTGTGCAGGCAACTTACCGCCGCCCTCCAAATCAACCCCGACTGGCGGCGAATCGCCCTTTTCGGGCAAAACAAGGATGGAGACATCTTTTACTACTTGGACGCCCCGGACCCCTCGGAGCGGGAAGGCGCTCAGCGCGGCGACCTATTCCCGGATGCCCCCGCGCCGCTACGCGAGGCATTTGACAGCCGCGTCATCACCATTTGCGGCCCGTGCAACACCCCGCGCGGAGTGCGCTCCCGAATCTTTGTTCCCGTACAAATACCGTCGTCCCCGGACACCGCGGTCCTTTGCTTGGAATTCTGCGCCCAGCACTGGCGACAACATCTCTGGACTGCCGCCCGTCCCCCGCTTCTCTTCAGCCTGATCGTGCTGGGTGGCTGGATCGCTGGCTTTGTCATTTGGGCGCGACGACGGCGCAACCGAAAGGCCATCATTCTTTTCTCTATTCATTGGAAAGTGTTGGTGACCATAGCCGTCGGCCTTCTGGTGACCCTCATCGTTTCCTGGTCGGTTTGCAGTGCCATGGCTCGTGCCCGCAAAGTGGCCTTCTCCCACTTCGCCGAAGCCGAATCCCAGCCCAGTGTAGACTGGATTTCTAATTTTTGCCGTCGCGAAATCGTCGGCTTTGCCGCCTTTTTTGCGAGTTGCGATTACGTGAACAAGGAGGAATTCGCCAGCTATTCCCAGCCATTGACCCAAGCCTCCGGGCGGCTGTGCTGGTCATGGTCCGAAGAAATCGCGGCCACCAATCAACAGGCCTTTGTCGAGCAAGCCGCCGCACGTTCCGGTCTGGACCCGTACAGCATCTGGGAATACGACGAGGAAAGGAATCGCGTCCCCGTTCCCCAGCGGGACCGTTACTATCCCATTGTCTATATGGCGCCCAATCGTTATCAGGATCACGTTCTTGGGTTTGACTTGGGCTCAGAATCGAATCGCCTGGCGGCCATTCATGAAGCATACGCCAGCGGTTTTATCACCGCATCCGACCCGATCGCCCTTTTGTCCGACACGGAACCCGGCATTCTGATTGTTCGGGCGGTTCACCACCCTAACGCTCCACATCAACCACAGGGATTCATTTCCGCCGGCATCAAGCTCGCCGACTGGCTCTTCGACAGTCAGAGCCTCAAACTGGATCAGCACCCTATGGCCGACTTGAACTTGTGGAGCCTGCAAGTCGGGCGCGAACCCCAATGGCTGAACACCACCCCTGCCCATCAAACAGCTTTGAAGCCGACATGGCCCTGGGCCAGACCCGCCCAGTCGAACCTGCAGGCCATGCGCCCCATCCTTGTCTTTGGCAAAACCTACGCCATTGCCGCCGCGCCCACGCCCGCTTTTTCCCAACTGTATCCACGTCGTCTGATCTTCTTCATCATGGCCTGCGGTCTGGCATTAACCGGCTTGACGGCTTCCATCGTAAGCCTGCTGGTTCACCGCCGCGAAAAACTCACTCAGCTGGTGGAAGAGCAATATCAAGAACTGACGGAAACCATGCGCCGCCATCGAACACTCGCCCGAGAAACCCGGGCCATGACATGGGAAGTAGATATCACCGGCCTTTTCTTGAATATCGGCGACTTTTCCGAAGAACTTCTGGGGTACCGGTCGGACGAACTCGAAGGCGTCCTTCAGTTCGTTGAGCTTATCCCGACCTCGCACCGCCAGGCCATATTGGATCGTTTTATAAACATCGGCCTGCAGGGCCTTCCCTTTACCAACTTGAACTACCCGGTCACTAAGAAATCCGGCCAAACCATTTGGGTGACCACCAACGGTATCCCCGTGTACAACGAGACAGGCGAAGTCATCGGCTATTGGGGAAGCACCGTGGACATCAATGCGCGCGTCCAGGCGGAAAAGGCTCTGCGCGCCAGCGAGCAGCGCTATCGCACACTCTTTGAAGGCATGCGCGAAGGCGTTGCCCTGTTTGAAGTCATCCGGGATGAAAAGGGCCAACCCCTGGATGCCCGTTTTCTCGCCATCAACCCGGCGTTCGAGCGAATCATCGGCGTGAAGGCGGCTGACGTCATTGGCCGAACCGCTCTCGAAGTTGTGCCCGACTTGGGGCCGGACCGGATTCTCATCTATGCCCAAGTGGCCCGGAGTGGCGAGCCTGCGTTTTTTGAAAGATATTCTCCCTTGCGGGATAAGCACTTGGAAATCGGCGCGTTCCGTCCCGATCCTGCCCAAGTGGCCGTTGTTCTAAACGACGTCACCGAACGCAAGCTTGCGGAAATGGATTTACGCGAAAGCCGCCGTCAATATGCCGCTTTGATCGGCAACTTGCCCGGCATGGTTTATCGCTGCCCCAATGTTCGCCAGCGGACCATGGAATTTGTCAGCGAAGGCTGCCGCGCCCTGACCGGCTATGAGCCCGAAGATTTGATAAAAGACCGGGTGGTTTCCTTCGATGACATCATTCATCCCAATTATCGCGAAACCGTCTGGGCGAAATGGCAAGCCGCCATTCAGGAAAAGCGTCAATTCTCCATGGAGTACGAGATTATCTCTCGCCAGGGCGAGCGCAAATGGGTCTGGGAACTCGGCGAGGCAATCCATGACGACGACGGCAACATCATCGCGCAGGAGGGCTTCATCACCGACATCACAAGCCTCAAAGAGGCTCGCGTGGAACGCGAACGGCTCATGACCGCCATCGAACAAACGCAAGATGCCGTGTTGATGACCGATGAACAGGGATCCGTCCTGTATCTCAATTCGGCCTTCACCCACGTCACGGGCCACACACGCGAGGAATTAATTGGTCATCTGACTCCTGTGCTGCGAAGCAAACAGCCGGATGGCAAAGCCTTCGAGGCCATATGGCAGCAATTAAAAAATGGAATTCCGTGGAATGGCATCCTCACCACTCGCGTCAAAGATGGCCGCATCATAACCGAAAGGGTGTCCATTTCGCCGGTCGTGGATGAAGCCGACCGCATCACGAATTTTGTTTCCGTCAGCCGCGACATCACCAAAGAGCTGGAAGAAGCCAAAGCTCGCGAAAGCCTGCAAGCCCAGCTCCAGCAGGCACAGAAAATGGAGTCCATCGGCCGCTTGGCCGGCGGCGTCGCCCACGATTTTAACAACATGCTGCAAGCCATCCTGGGCTACACCGAACTCGCCCTCGAACAAGTCGCGCCAGCCGAGCCGGTGTATGGCGATTTGGAAGAAATTCAAAAGGTAGCCCAACGCTCAGCCGCCCTGACGCGGCAATTGCAACTTTTCGCGCGCCGCCAATCTGTCGCAAAAGACATGCTGTGTCTCAACACAACCATCGATGAATTATTGCCCATGTTGCACTACCTGAGCCGACGCGACATCGAAGTCATCTGGCGCCCCCACCAAAAATTGCCTCTGGTGCGCATGGATTCCAGCCAATTGGATCAGCTCGTGACCAACCTGTTCGTCAACGCGCGCGATGCCATTTCAGAAGCCGGACTGATCGTCATGGAAACCCGCCCTGTCTCCGTCCAGACCACCATCCGAAATATCCACGGCGATATCACGCCGGGGGACTACGTGGTTTTTTCCGTTGCCGACACCGGCAGCGGCATGACACCCGAAGTGTTGGAACATATTTTTGAGCCGTTCTTCACAACCAAAAGAGCCGGATACGGCGTGGGCCTCGGCCTCGCCACAGTGTATGGCATTGTGCGGCAAAGTCATGGCATGATCCAAATTCAGAGCCAAGTCAATCAGGGCACAACCATTGAAGTGTATCTGCCCAGCTATCCGTGCGAGGAAAATCAGCCGACACCCCGCAACACCTCCTCCGAAGTAATTCTGGCCAACTCCAATCAAGAGACCATCCTGGTCGTCGAAGATGTGGGAAGCCTGCTCGACACCACGCGCCGAATGCTGGAAACATTGAATTACCAGGTGCTGGCAACAACATCCGCTATCGAGGCCCTTCAATGGTTAAAAGACCAAGGCAGCCATATTTCCTTTCTGCTGAGCGACGTCGTGATGCCGGAAATGAGCGGCCCCAAGCTCGTCGCTGAAGCGTTGGCTCAAAACCCCAAATTAAAATATCTGTATATGTCAGGCTTTCCCGCCGACCTGATCGCCAAAGAGGGTGTACCCGAAGACACCCCGAACTTTATCGCCAAACCTTTCACGCGTTCAGAAATCGCACGGAAAATTCGCGCCATCCTTGACCAGGCCTAACGCGCGCCAAACGGTGGCTGCTCGTTAAATCACCGGTTTCGGCGCATGGAAGACGGCCACACCCTGATTCGTCAGATAAAGCTTAACCTGTCGAACCGTGAAGGTATGGAAATGAAAAGCGCTCGCGGCCAGCAGTGCGCTGGCGTGTGCTTCCCGAACCGCTTCCAGAAAATGAACCAGCTTGCCCGCGCCACCGCTGGCCGTGGTCGGCACCCCCGTCGCCGTGGCAATGCGAAATATCAAATCCAAGTCAAACCCGCGGCTGGTGCCATCCGCCACAATACTGGTCGGCAGCAAACTGCCCACCCCCAAATCGGCCATGCGCTTGGCAAACTCCACGGCATCCACCCCCGTCGCCTTGCGCCCCCCCATCAAAAAGACCTCGCGCTGCGAATGCATCTTCACATTGCGATTGGCATCCAGCGCCACCGCGATGGACTCGCTGCCAAAGCGCGCCACCGCCTCCTTGACCACGTCCGGGTTTTGAAACGCAACCGTCGCGAGCGTCGCTTTCTTGGCGCCCGCCGCCAGCACCGCTTCCACATCCGCCACCGAACGCAAGCCTCCGCCGGCCGCCACGGGAATCTCCACCGCCCCAACCACCCGCCGCAGCGTCTCCAAATCAAGCGAGCGGCCTTCCGGGCTGGCCGCCACATCAAAAAACGCCAACTCATCCGCGCCATCCGCTTGATACCGCGCCGCATACTCCGCCGGATCCCCCAAATCAATGGCGCCCGCAAAGTTCATCCCTTTGGTAAGATGCCCGTGACGGACATCCAAGCTGGGCACAATCTTTACAGGAGTTGATTTCACTGATGTGGTATTATGCGCATTCCACACAAACGAATCCAGCCGAATATTTTATTGACGACGGCTGGGCGGCTTAAAAACACGGCGGAATAAAAAAACGCCGTGGACATCCACGGCGTTTCGCTTGTCGCGTTTGAAAAATAATTTATTTCAATTTCGCGTCAATTTCGGCTTCCGCCAGCGACCAGAAATAGGCGCTGTCGCCATTGAACCCGTGGCGCTCGGCAATGTAATAAGCCGCTTCCTGAATCATGCAGTAGCGCTGTTCCGGCGTCACAACCGGCTTGCTGGCCGCTTTGGGTTTGGCCGCCGCTTTGGGTTTGGCCGCAACCTTGGCCGGCGCTTTAGCAGCCGCTTTGGCAGGCGCTTTTTTCGCGGCAACCGGTTTGGCGGCCGCTTTCTTGGT
>LSQX01162851.1_pt1 | contig 12335 bp, 6 predicted proteins | sample 654561 | NCBI WGS metagenome assembly LSQX01 (sample SAMN04489861, study PRJNA283612) | anaerobic digester metagenome | isolation source: 4 biogas reactors fed with cattle manure at either 37C or 55C with and... | place: Denmark: Kongens Lyngby | collected 2014 | reverse complement strand
AGATGTGTGTAAGAGACAGGATTTATCCTCGTCCCTACAAAGCATTCAAGTACAGCGCGGCGTAGGAACCTCAACAAACGGTGCTGCCGCTTTCGGAGCCAGCATCTCCATGAAAACCGCAGGTGCACGGTCCGAAGCGTATGGCGAAGCATCCACGTCAGCAGGCAGCTACCACACGTTTTCGTCCACTATCGCTGCCGGAAGCGGGATTCTAAAGAACGGCCTGTCGCTGGATGCACGTTATTCACGAAACACGGGTGACGGATACATCCGAAACGGATTTGTAGATCACAGCAACCTGTATGCTGCCCTTTCCCATTATACGGACAATCAATTGCTCCGGTTGAGTTACATCAATGGTAGACAGAAGACGGGAATCACTTGGGAAGGAATCTCCCCCGAAGACCTGGAAAAAGAGGGAAGAAGATACAACCCCGCGGGAAAATACATAGACGAAGCCGATAACGTGCATTATTACGATAACGAAACCGACAACTACTTTTCACACATCGTACAGCTTCTGTTTACGCGCGACCTCAACTCCCATCTATCCCTCAACGCCAACCTGAGTTATAACAACGGTTTTGGTTATTACGAGAATTATCGTTCCGATCCATATGGCGGATTCAAGCGGGGCGATAAGTTTTCGAAATACGGGTTGCCTGATCAAACGGTAAACGGAGTAACCTATTCGCGCTCACCGTTAATCCGCCAAAAACTGACGCGCAACGATTTTTACGTGGCAAACCTGGCATTCTTATACACCAAAAATGCGCTCGACTGGTCTTTCGGCGGGATGTACAGTTTCTACGACGGCGACCACTACGGAAAACTGCCCTGGATAAAATTCAATCAAAACATCCCCGAAGATTACGAATGGTACCGAAATGTAGGGAAGAAGGGTGAATTCAACTTCTTCACGAAAGCGGAATACCGGCTCAACGAAAAAGTTTCGCTCTTCGGCGATCTCCAGTACAGGCATATCGATTATGATTTTTCAGGAATTGATGACGACCTGGCGGATATCACCAGCCACTTCAAATACTCCTTCTTTAATCCCAAAGCCGGAGCCTCCTACCGGATAGATAACCGCAACAACCTGTATGCCTCGGTGGCTGTTGGGCAGCGCGAACCGCTTCGGACCGACTTGAAGGAAAGCATCAAGGGAGGCGGAGGAGAAGAGCGGATCCGCCCTGAAAAGATGATCGACTATGAGTTGGGATATCGTTTCTCCCACGAAAACGGCATGAGCGTGGGTGTAAACATTTACTACATGGATTACAAAAACCAGATGGTGCAAACCGGAAAGCTCAACGACGTGGGATACAAGTTGATGGAGAACGTGAAAGACAGTTACCGGACAGGTGTGGAGCTGGAAGCGTCTGTGCCGTTGGCGAACGACAAATTTCGTTTTGATGCCAACGCCACATTGAGCCGGAACAAAATCAACAATTACACAGCCTATTTCGATCTGTACGACAACAGCAATGACTGGAACGAAGTTTATATAGAAAAAAACGGGAAGCAGATACGTAAACAGACAAGTAAAGAGTTGGGGACAACCCACATTTCCTATTCTCCCAACCTGGTGAGTATGGCAAGTTTGACTTATCAGCCTCTACAGTCGCTCTATTTCAATTTACTGGGAAAATATGTAAGTAAACAATATCTCGACAACACATCAGACGATGCAAAATCGATTGACGGATATTTTGTAAGCAACCTCTCGGCCGGATACACTTTCAAGAAAACACCGTTGGGCAGCATAGCGCTGCAGTTCTTCGTGAACAACCTGTTCAATAAAGAATACATTGCCAACGGGTGGGCTTCTACCGAAGTGTTTGAAGAGGATGGCAGCAGCGTAAACTGGATCGGCTACTATCCGCAAGCTACCCGGAATTATATGGCACGGCTAACGGTTAGTTTTTAACTGCGGCTCACCCGGCCCGCAAAACATAACCCGCAATTCATATGCAGACCCTAGAAATTATCGGTGCCGTTATCGGGCTTATCTACCTATATCTCGAATATAAGGCCAACCGGTGGTTATGGCTGTTCGGCGTCATTATGCCGGTGCTGTATATTGTTATCTTCTACCAATCCAAATTTTATGCCGATATGGGCATAAACATCTACTATTTCTTTGCGAGCATTTGGGGATGGATAGTCTGGACAAAGAAGAAAAATTCAGCAGAAAACGGGAAAATTTCCCATACTCCCTCCCGTTTCATCGTACCGTTAATCTTGATGGGTATTGCTATTTTTGTACTTATCGCCTTTATTCTGGTCAACTATACGGACAGCCCAGTACCGTACGGAGATGCATTCACTACGGCCTTGAGCATAATCGCCATGTGGATGCTGGCCTATAAATTCATCGAACAATGGGGGTTATGGTTTGTAGTAAACGGCGTCTCCTGCGGACTTTACTTCTGGAAAGATCTGCATTATACCGGAGGGTTGTTTGCTGTCTATGCCGTTATTTCCATTTTTGGATATTTCAAATGGAGGCGGATGATGAAAGATAAGAAAAACAGGTAAAAGCCTGGCTATTCGAAATATCCGAGTAAAAACTGAAACGGTTTTTGGAAGTTCACCTCCAGGTGGTCAGAGCCATAGCTTGAAACTTGTCCATCACCTGCGAGACGGACAAAGCGTTTGCCTGTTACATCGCACTGAGGTAATACATAGGTAGTACCGGTTGAGGTTGTCAGTTCACGGAAAAGCAAAACGAAAATTTTTCTCCCACTCATGCTGATAAAGCCAGGAAAGCTGTATCCATTTGGTTCCTCGCCAACAGGTGAGATTACCCCTTTCTGCATCTCGTCACGCACCTCTTTCCATGCTTCAATCACTGGTGTCACCCTGAATGCCTCTTCGGGTAACCCGGTAGCTTCCATCCATGCGAGGGGCTGGCCCATCATTGTAATGGCAAACTGATAGTCGAACGGTACCTGCGATGGTTTCAACGGATCATCTTTCGGGTATTGGTTATCGTTTCGCCATTTATTGAGCCACTCAAGCTGGAATCGTTGAATGGGAACATACCTGGCTAGCATCCAGGCGTTTCTAAGGGTGAGATGAGGATAGTAATTGCCCCAGTCGGTATACCGGTTCTCCAGAAAGATATTCCCGAAATGGTTGAAGTAGAAAAATCCACCCCGTTGGCCAGCCGTCACATCCATATTGAATTGCAGGTGGCCGTCACTCTTCTCTGTTGCACCTCCTAACATCTTCTTCACCCTCTCTTCGGAAAGTTTGTTGCCAATTTCCAATCCGTCTATTTTGATCCATGAAATACCGTATCGAGCGTGCAGCCCAAGCAGGATCTCCTGATCTCTTTTCCATCCCGCGTAGAAGTTGGACTTAGATGGATTGAACCACAGTCCCAGCTTGATCCCGAAACGATCGGCCTCCCTTTTCACCTTTGTCAGCCCGGCAGGGAAACGTCTTGGGTTGACCTCCCAGTCGGATGCGTTCCAATCGTCCCACAATAAGCCGGCCTTTGCAGCCGAATTCCGTGATAATCCCTGCTGCCAGCCGTCATCAATCTGGTAATGGGTAATACCAAGCCTGGCAGCGACTCCCAACTCATTCAAAATAAACGCTTCGTTTACGCGGCTATCCCGGTTACGGTCCCCCCAGGTGTTCATTGTAAAGGTGTTATCACGAAAAGGAAGATACCGGTGTATGGCCAGCTCATGTAATTTGTATGCTTCAAGTGCTGCCTCTTCGTTTTCAGCATGCATCAGAACGAAAAGCGGATACGTTTTCTGCCATATATCCTCAAGCAAACTACCTGAAAGGGCATCTGCTCTCTTTTCCTCATCCGGGTAGGCAGTTTCATCTCTTTCCTGTGAGTGGTCTATTCCGGGAGAATGTACTTTTACACCAGAGAAATCTGTACTAAAGTCGAAACCCGAATATCTCGCCTGTGCACGTTCGATTGGTGATTTTTTCACAATCAGATGAAAGTCCCCCGTTTGCCTGTCTTTCGCCAAGAGAACAGATCCCCTGTAGTATTGTGACTTTCGGTAAGGGACGGAAGCACGCCGGTGAACCGCATTAGTATGGTGATCTGTAGCTTCCCGAAAAGACACTGTCGTAGTGGTATAGTGAGGAGTTGAAAAGGGTAAGCAGAAATAATGGGGGTTACTTCCCGACAGAAGTTCCGGGTCCTCAATCAATTCTGCACCGGTTGCATTGTTTTTTTGAAAAGTGCCCGTCTCTCCTTTGACCAGCATGCTCCACTCAATGCCCGGCACGCCATCATACTTGCGTAATCTTCTTATAAGTTCAAAATTTTTGTAAACCGAACGCAAATCCAACTGATAATAACCCACTGAACGTTCTGTCTCTTCAAACCGTGAAATTTTCCGGTGTGTTTCTTGAGGTTTCCCCTCGGAGGTTCTGTCGGGTTGTGAGTTGGAATAAACCATCGCGTGATTGTCCGACAATGAGCTCGACTGAACCAGTCGCAATAAGCCATCCTGCCAAAAATACAGTTGTTCACTCAATCCGTCATTAACGACAAGCGTATCACTTCCTTTCCATGAGAAAGGGTGCTCAATTGCTGTCAGACGCAAACAAAACGACAAAAAAAACAGTAGAAGAAAGGATACTTTATTATACATATAACGGAATATCAGTTAAATAGTGACTCATCAACTATTAAAAGATTTTTATTTTTTTACAAATGTACATAAAAATTCATTCATATACGAGGACCCATAAAAATTGAAAGTTCTCCCCACGTCCTTTCATCAGGTTTGCATGAATAAATTGACTGAACCTGAACATTCTTTCTTTATTCTTGAATTCACTGTAAAAAAAGCACCTGTATCTCAAAATTGATGCCCAGATGTTCATTTTTTGTTTCTTTCCTTCTGTTTTACAAAAAATAAAGCACCAACAAATAAAATTTGTAAGTGCTTCATTATCAAAGTAGCGAGAGGGGGGCATGATCCCCCGACCTCATGATTATGAATCATGCGCTCTAACCAACTGAGCTATCTCGCCAACATGTCTTTCCGAAAATGATTCCAAATTCGAGGTGCAAAAGTAGTTTAAATATTTTAATTCTGCAACCCTAAAACGATAAAACCGGTAAATATTATTTTTTTATTCCAATGCCATCAGCTCAAACCATATCGCCCAATGTTCCTGATCCTATTCATAAGATTTTCGATTTATCCTTTCAAAGATAGCCATAATATCGGCTAAAAAACGTAATTTTGCCCCAAATCTAAAATTGCAAATTCCAATTCCGAAACGAACCGTGATTTATCCCGAAAATTTCGAACAAAAAATAGAGTTTTTCAAGATAAGACAACTGCTGGAACAACATTGCCTCAGTCCACTGGGCAAAGAGAAAGTAGAAGAGATGCTGTTTTCTTCCGTTTTTGAAGAGATTGACGTACAACTATCGCAAACCGATGAGTTTGTGCATATCTTGCAGGAGGAAGACTCTTTTCCTTCGGACAACTTTTACGATGTGCGCCCGGTTCTCCATCGCATACGTGTTGCCGGGTCGTGGATTGATCAAAACGCTTTGTCGGAGCTTCTTAAATCGATGTTAACGATAACTTCCATCGTAACGTTTTTTAAAAACGATGAAGAGAAAGCGGAACGTTATCCCCACTTGATGTTGCTGGCAAAAGAAGTGTTTGTATCGTCGGAAATAAGCAAAAAAGCCGAGCGGATCATCGATGAGTTCGGACAAATAAGGGATCATGCATCTCCCCAACTAAGCAATATCCGCAGGGAAATCACCTCGACGCTCAACAGCATCTCTCGAAGCCTGAATTCGATATTGCGCAAAGCGCAAGCCGAGGGCTTTGTGGACAAAGACATCACTCCCAGCATGCGCGACGGAAGGTTGGTTATCCCCGTAAATCCGGCTTTCAAGCGAAAAATAAAAGGAATTGTCCACGACGAGTCGGCCTCAGGAAAAACCGTTTATATAGAACCTTCGGAGGTGGTAGAGGCCAACAACCGCATCCGTGAGCTGGAAAGCGACGAACGTCGCGAGATCATCCGCATCCTCACCGAGTTTACCGATTATCTCCGCCCTTTCCTACCCGACTTGCTGCAGTCCTACGAATTCCTGGCACAAATAGATTTCATCCGCGCCAAGGCCAAGTTTGCGCTGCAGCTAAACGCGCTGAAGCCCAACTTTGAGGACAGGCTTATTATCGACTGGGTACAAGCGGTTCATCCGCTTCTTTTTCTTTCGCTGAAAAAGCAAAACCGAAAGGTTGTGCCGCTCGACATAATCCTCGAGGGGAACAACCGGATCTTGGTGATCTCGGGACCTAATGCCGGAGGGAAATCGGTCTGCCTGAAAACCGTAGGCTTGTTACAATATATGGTTCAATGCGGCTTGCTGGTTCCGTTGCGGGAAAATTCACGGATGGGCTTATTCAACGATATCTTCATTGATATCGGCGACGAGCAGTCCATCGAGAATGATCTCTCCACATACAGCTCCCACCTGCAGAACATGAAGTTCTTCGTGAAAAACTGCAGTAAGCATTCTCTCTTACTGATCGACGAATTTGGCAGCGGCACGGAGCCACAAATTGGAGCAGCCCTTGCCGAATCGCTGTTGGATCGGTTTAACCAAAAGAACGCTTTTGGGGTCATCACCACCCACTACCAGAACCTAAAACATTTTGCCAACGAAAATGAAGGGGTCATCAATGGAGCCATGCTTTACGACAGACATGAAATGCAGCCGCTCTTCCAGCTTTCCATCGGAAACCCTGGAAGCTCCTTCGCTGTAGAGATTGCCCGCAAGATCGGACTTCCCGACGATGTAATCGCCCAAGCCTCCGAAATTGTCGGCAGCGATTACATCAACATGGATAAATATTTGCAGGACATTTCCCGTGACCGTCGTTACTGGGAGCGAAAACGCGAAGAGATTCGCCGCGAACGCAACCGGCTTAACGAGATTTCGGAAAAATACGAATCCGAAATGGAGGAAATAAACCGGAAGAAAAAAGAAATATTGGCCGAAGCAAAACAGCAGGCTGAACGGCTTATAGCTGAGAGCAATGCAAAAATTGAAAGCACCATACGCCAGATCAAGGAAGCACAGGCAGACAAGGAAAAGACCAAACAGGTGCGCCAATCGCTCAGTGAATTCCGGGAGAACATAGTAGCGTCCTCCGACACTCACCAGGAAGTGAATCCGATCCGAAAGAAAGTCAAGCAAAAACCCGTAACTCAACCTCAAAACGCCAACCTCAAAACGCCCATCGTCGCTGGCGATACCGTCCGCATGAAAGGACAAACCGTTACCGGAGAAATCCTGGAGGTACAGGGAAAAAAAGCGATCGTTGCCTTTGGAGTAATCAAATCCACGGTCGACCTGGAGAAACTGGAAAAGGTAAGCCGCAATCAACGGGACAAAGAGAACAGGTCGTCCAACACGCGCGATCTGCTTCACGAGCGAAAACTCGGCTTCAGACAGGATATCGACGTGCGCGGAATGCGTGGTGACGAAGCGCTTCAAGCCGTGATGTACTTTATCGACGATGCTATTCAGCTAAGCGTTTCACGGGTACGTATCCTCCACGGAACAGGCACCGGCGCTTTGCGACAAATCATCCGGGAATACCTGAGAACGGTACCGGGTGTTGTCCATTTTCAGGATGAGCATGTTCAATTTGGCGGTGCCGGAATCACGGTGATTGATTTGGATTAAAATTATTGTTTTATCTTTGCGCAAAAAATTAACAGATAAAGCATGCTCTTATGATAAAATTTTCAAAACCTTTTTGGGTCGCGAATTTTGTAGAACTCCTTGAACGTCTGGCATTTTATGCCGTTTTCATAGTGATCACCCTGTATCTGTCCAACGTCTGGGGTTTCTCCGATGTACAGGCAGGCATCATTTCCGGGATATATTCCGCTTTTTTGTATTTGCTCCCGACCTTTACCGGTGCCGTTGCCGACAAAATAGGTTTTCGCAATTCCATCATCCTGGCATTTGCCTTCTTGACCATCGGCTACGGTGGACTGGGCCTGGTTCCCACCCTACTGCAGAGCGCAGGGCTGGTACATTATGGAATGACAACCACCTATTCGGGATTAACCGGAAGCATACACCAATGGTCGATAATCCCGATTCTTGTTTTTATCGTGATCGGCGGCGCTTTCATAAAAGCCGTAATATCGGGTACGGTGGCGCGCGAAACCACTACGGAGACCCGTGCCCGGGGATATGCCATTTTTTATATGATGGTGAATATCGGGGCATTTCTGGGTAAAACCGTGGTCGACCCACTGCGCAAAAGCATGGGGGATGAAGGTCTGGTATACCTCAATTACTTTTCTGCTTCCATGACATTTTTGGCATTGATTGCCGTGTTCTTCTTCTACAAATCGACGCATACGGAAGGACAGGGAAAGAAGATGCAGGAACTTTTGCAATCGATGGGTAAGGTGCTGACAAACGGAAGGTTGATGGTCCTGATGCTGATCATAAGCGGTTTTTGGATGATCCAAAGCCAGATGTACTCCACCATGCCGAAATACGTCATACGACTGGTAGGTGATGGTGCCACACCGGGATGGTATGCCAATGTGAATCCACTGGTGGTATTTATGAGCGTTAATTTTATCACCTCCATGATGAAAAAAAGAAATGCCATCACTTCCATGATGATGGGTATGTTTATCATCCCGCTCTCTGCCTTGGTCATGTCTTTTGGGAACCACATAGGAGAAGCGTACATCCTGGGGATGCATCCCGTCGCGTTCATGATGATCATCGGAATTGCCATGCAGGCATTGGCCGAATGCTTTATTTCACCCCGCTATCTGGAATATTTTTCGCTGCAGGCTCCTAAAGGAGAAGAGGGATTGTATCTGGGCTTTAGCCACCTTCACTCGTTCTTTTCCTACCTGTTTGCTTTTGGAATATCGGGATTCCTGCTGGAGAAATATTGCCCCGATCCGCGCCTGTTTACCGATACCAATGGCATGTTCGACAAGGCAGCTTATTCCACAGCAACGGAGCACGCCCATTACATCTGGTACGTCTTTGTGGGGATTGGAGCTGTTTCTGCGGTTGCGCTCTTCATCTATTCCAGGGTAGTTCAACAGCTGGACAAAAAGAAAGAGTTGGTGAAACAATAAATTTATTTTATTATTTATTGATCAATATTTATTAAATATTTTGCATTAATTGCCCGATTATGCTTATTTTTGTCTATGGAAAATCATTATAAAAATCATATCATGCGATTAGATTTAAGCTCTTATATTACGCTTGAACGGATACCTCAAAGGTATTACAAGCCGGAAAACGATTTTGAAGAATACACACTCAGCCGCTTCGAAAAAATTCCGATTCATATTTTTGAGAAATCGGATCGTGCCGCCAAAAAAGTAGCCAGCGGCATTGTAAAACAGATGCAAAAAAATCAGGCAGAGGGAAAGCAGTTTGTCCTCGGCGTGTCCGGCGGTTCTTCTCCCATTCAGGTATATGAAGAATTGATCCGGCTGCACAAAGAAGAAGGAATCAGCTTCGGCAACCTGGTTGTATTTAACATCTACGAATTTTACCCGGTTTCCGAACCCTCCCTTACCAATTTACAATTCATCAAGGACTCTTTTTTGAACCACATCGACATAGACCCCGGAAACATCTACTCGATCGATGCTTCCATAGAGAAAGACCTTATCGCGGAAAAGTGCGAGGAGTACGAACAGACGTTACATCAATTGGGGGGATTGGATTACTTGCTGCTGGGATTGGGAAGCAAGGGCAACATCGGCTTTAACATGCCGGGTAGCAACCTCCATTCACAAACCCGTTTGGTGATGCTCGACGGAGATTCACGCCGCGACATAGCTTCTAGCTACGAATCCCTGGACAAAGTGCCTGTCAGTGCCATTACCATGGGCATTGCGGACATGATGCGTGCAAAAAGAATTTCTCTGATTGCCTGGGGCGAGCAAAAAGCAGAGAGCATCAAGCAAATGGTGGAAGGAGGCGTAACGGAATCAACGCCTGCGTCAGTTTTGCAAACGCATCCGGAAGCAGATGTTTATATCGATCTGGCTGCAGCCAGCGACCTGACCCGTATCAGCCAGCCCTGGCTTGTGACCAATTGTGAATGGACAAGCAAACTTATCCGCAGAGCGATCGTTTGGTTGTGCGGCATTGTGAACAAACCCATTTTGAAACTCACCAACAAGGATTACAACGATAACGGACTAAGCGAACTCATCACCCTTTACGGTTCTGCTTACAACGTCAACATAAAAATATTCAACGACCTGCAACACACCATCACCGGCTGGCCCGGCGGAAAACCCAATGCCGACGATTCCAACCGTCCGGAGAGAGCGAAACCGTATCCCAAGCGCGTGATTATTTTCAGCCCCCACCCCGATGACGATGTAATTTCTATGGGTGGAACCTTTCAGCGGTTGGTGAATCAAGGGCACGACGTGCATGTTGCTTACCAGACTTCTGGAAACATTGCCGTTGGCGACGAAGAGGTTATCCGGTATTTATCGGTCTTCAAAAACCTCATCAAAGAGTTCGAACCGACCAACTCTACTGCTCTTAGCAAGTTATCGAACATATTGCACCATCTCTTCCACGAAAAAGGGGTAGACGATATAGACACGCCGGAAGTTCGTTTTCTCAAAGGCAGGATTCGCCGTGAAGAAGCCCGTTCTGCAGACAGATACGTAGGGTTACCACACAGCCATGTACATTTTCTCGACTTGCCATTTTACGAAACAGGAAGGGTGAAAAAAGACCCCATTTCGGAAAGAGACGTGATAATCGTCAAGGACTTTATTGAAAGCATCAAACCGCATCAAATCTATGTTGCCGGCGACCTCGCCGATCCGCACGGAACCCACAAAGTATGTCTGGATGCTATTCTGGCCTCCATCGATTTGATGAAGGATGATGAGTGGTACAAGGATTGCCGCGTTTGGATGTACCGGGGTGCCTGGATGGAATGGGAAATAGACCATATCGAGATGGCCGTTCCAATCTCTCCCGAAGAGTTACGCCAGAAAAGAAATGCTATCCTGCGCCATCAGTCGCAAATGGAAAGTGCTCCGTTCCTCGGTGACGACGAACGGTTGTTCTGGCAACGTTCTGAAGAGCGTAACCGGGCAACGGCCAACATGTACGACAAGCTCGGATTGGCCTCCTATGAAGCCATTGAGGCATTCGTGGAATACAAGCCTTTTCGGGAAAACATCGAAAACCATTAAACGGACAAGGGATCTACAGCACAAAACTGATCATACCAGTTTTTGTTCCAGGGCTATTCGTACCAGGACGGCTGTGTTTCGGGCGTTAAGCTTACATAAGAGTTTCTTCCGGTAGTTATTGATGGTATCCACGGCAAGGAGCATCTGTTCTGCAATTTCAGGATTGGTATATCCATTCACGATATGTTGCAACAGTATCTTTTCCCGTGGAGTCAGCCAAACCTGTTCCACGGAGCGTTTGTTCATCAGAAAGTCAATTTCTTCACACAAAAAAGTTTCGTTGTCAGCTACTGTTTGAATACCCAACAGAATTTCTTCGGGCATGGCATTTTTAATGACATAGCCCGAAGCTCCGTTTTCAAGCATTTGCCGCACGATAGAATATTCCGAATAACTGGTGAGCGCCACGATTCTCACTTTCGGGTATTTCTCTTTTATGGTACTGCAAAGGTCAAGGCCGCTCCAATCGGGCAAATTGATATCCAACAAGATGACGTGCGGTTGTTTGAAACTCAATTTCCACAGGCAATCTTCTCCGGTGTAACTCACGGCGGTGGTCTGGGCAAATCCGGAACTGTCGACCAACTTTCGCAGCCCCTCCACCAGGATCTTATGGTCGTCTACTATATGAACGGTTATCATTTTGCTTTTTCTTGTTTTCTGCTGGCCTGTCCCCCCGCTATATCTTTACCTCCACATCCACCTCGGTCCCCTCATCCGGAGAAGAATGGATGTTCATGGTTCCGTTCACTGCCGCAATGCGTGTCCGGATATTGTTCAGGCCTGTCCCCAAAGTTTCGGCGGTCGCATCAAACCCCTTACCATTGTCCTGGACGTTGAGGGAGATCAGATCGGTGCCACACACCAGCTGCACATTTACAGCAGCTGCGTCGGAGTGCTTTAAAGCATTGTTTATCAACTCGGTAGCGGCTCGATAAATAACCGTTTCGAGTTTCTTTTCAACCCGCTGTTCTGCACCGAAGTAATGAAATTTTACGTTTCTGAAGTTTTTACAGAAGTCGCTCAAGGCTGTTTTCAGCCCGTAGCGCGAGAGTGCTTCGGGCATCATGTTGTGTGCCACA
>LSQX01074900.1_pt1 | contig 12335 bp, 13 predicted proteins | sample 654561 | NCBI WGS metagenome assembly LSQX01 (sample SAMN04489861, study PRJNA283612) | anaerobic digester metagenome | isolation source: 4 biogas reactors fed with cattle manure at either 37C or 55C with and... | place: Denmark: Kongens Lyngby | collected 2014 | reverse complement strand
TTGCCGACAACGTTGGCGACAACGTTGGCGACATTGCCGGAATGGGAGCTGACCTGTTCGAGTCCTACGTGAACTCCATCATCGCCGCCATGGCCATAGGTCTCGCCGTGTTCGGCTCGAAAGGCGTCGTCTTTCCCCTCGTCCTGGCAGGTGTGGGAATCCTCTCCTCCATCGCCGGAACGACGTTCGTCAAGGTGAAGGAAGGCGGGAGCGCATCCACGGCTCTCCGTACCGGGACCTTCGTGACTGGCGGCATTATGATCGCGGGCGCCTTCCTTGTCACCCTCGCCATGTTCAGGGAATTCGCCCTCTTCTGGTCAGTCCTCTCCGGCGTGGGTGTGGGCGTGCTCATCGGCTTCGTCACCGAGATCTACACTTCAAGTGACTATGCTTCGGTAAAGCACATCGCCGAGTCATCCAAGACCGGGGCTGCCACGGTTATCCTTTCCGGCATGGCGGTAGGCATGAAGTCCACGGTGATTCCCGTTCTCCTTATCTGCGCCGCCACCCTCGTCAGCTTCTATTTCGGCGGCCTCTACGGCATCGCATGCGCAGCAGTCGGCATGCTCTCCATCACCGGAATGGCCCTGAGCGTCGACGCCTACGGACCCATAGCTGACAACGCCGGCGGCATTGCCGAGATGAGCCACCTGCCCAAGGAAGTGCGCCAGATAACCGACAAGCTCGACGCCATCGGCAACACAACCGCCGCCATGGGCAAAGGCCTCGCCATCGGATCTGCGGCGCTCACAGCCCTCGCCCTGTTTGCTGCCTACGCTCATTCCGTGAAACTCGCCGCCATCGACCTCAACAACCCGAAGGTCATGGTGGGACTCTTCCTCGGCGGAATGCTTCCCTTCCTGTTCAGTTCCATGTCCATCCAGGCCGTGGGCAGGGCGGCTGAGGCCATGATCGACGAGGTGCGCCGGCAGTTCAAGGAAATACCCGGAATCATGGAGGGAACCGGCAGACCCGAATATGAGAAGTGCGTCGACATCTCCACGGCCGCCGCACTGAAAGAAATGATCATTCCTGGCCTGCTCGCGGTCCTCTCTCCCGTGGCGGTGGGCTTTGCCCTCGGCGCCGAGGCGCTCGGCGGGCTTTTGGGAGGCTCCATCGTCACAGGCGTCATGCTGGCCATCTTCATGTCCAACTCCGGCGGCGCATGGGACAACGCCAAGAAATACATCGAAGAGGGCAACTTCGGCGGCAAGGGAACACCCGAGCATGCCGCCGCCGTGGTCGGCGATACGGTGGGCGACCCCTTCAAGGATACCGCCGGGCCCAGCCTCAATATTCTCATCAAGCTCATGTCCGTGGTGGCTCTCGTCCTCGCGCCCCTGTTCGTGTAAGGGAAAAAGAAGAGTACAATACTGGGGGGAAGGGAAACCTTCCCCCCGAATTTTTTTGTGTGGTGAGGAGGACCAGGGGTGCAGCAGTCCGATGACGTCAGGCGCATCAAAGAAAGACTCGATATCGTGGAAGTGATCGGAGACCATGTCCGCCTGAAGAAAGCAGGGGCGAACTTTATCGGCCTTTGTCCCTTCCACGAGGAGAAGACCCCGTCCTTCACGGTATCTCCTTCCCGGCAGACCTTTCACTGCTTCGGCTGCGGCCAGGGAGGCGATATCTTCACTTTCATCATGGAGAAGGAGAGCCTCGGTTTCAGGGAGGCCCTTGAAGTCCTCGCCGCACGGGCCGGGGTGACGCTTGCGGCCTCCAGGGGAGGGGAGAGGAAAGAACGGAATCTCTCCGATGTAATGGAAATGGCCTGTTCCCACTACCGGACTTTTCTCAGGGGGCCCGAAGGAGAGGCAGCCCGGGCTTACCTGGAGAGGAGAAATCTCTCCCCTGAAACATGGGACCGGTTCGAGCTCGGGTGGGCTCCCTCCTCCTGGGACTCTCTCTGGAACAGCCTGTTCCGGCAGGGAGTGCCTCCGCGGGAAGCTCTGGACGCGGGGCTCGTCCTCGAGGGAAAGGGCGGGCTGTACGACCGTTTCCGGGGAAGGGTCATCTTTCCGGTGAGGGACATTGCGGGACGCCTCCTTGCTTTTGGAGGGAGGCTCATTGACGGGGAGGGCGCCAAGTACATCAACAGCCCCGAGGGAGTGCTCTACAGCAAAAGAAAGAACCTCTACCTCCTGCACCGCGCGAAGGAAGCCGCCCGGGCTTCAGGGCGGCTGATTCTTGTTGAGGGGTACATGGATGCCATACGGCTCCATCTCGGAGGTTTCGAGGAAACAGCAGCCTCTCTTGGAACAGCCCTCACCGAGGAGCAGGCATTGCTCATCCGCAGGCTGGCGGACAGGTGCTGCATCTGCTATGATTCCGACCTCGCGGGCCAGGAAGCGGCGATGCGTGGCATGTACGTCCTCCAGAAGGCGGGCCTTGACGTCCGTGTGGTGGACCTTCCCAGGGGCAAGGATCCCGATGATCTTCTCTCCCTCCCCGACGGGAAGGAACTTTTCGGGAAGGCAATCGAATCTGCCAGGCCTCTTATCCTCCATCATGTCTTCCTGCGGGGGGACATGCTCCGCTCTCCTGACAAACGGCGCCGGGCCACTGACGAGATTCTCTCCGGCGTGGGGAGCCTGTCCCCGGTGGACGTGGCCCCCTATCTGCCCAGAGTAGCGGCGGCATTGGGCATTTTTCCCCATGAGCTGAGCGCCCTCCTTGAGGAATACAGGAAACGGGGTGCGGGCAGACAGGAAGGGACCCGGGAAAAGGACAAAAAACCTGTTCCCGGAAAAGACGATGGAGGAGATGATGTGGAGGCTGCAGTATGTTCCCTGCTCTGGAAGGATGACCATATTCGCAGGTCCGCCGACGAACGGAAGGTCCTTTCCCTTCTCGGGGATGAACGGCTCCAGACGGTAGCCGCGGCCCTTCTTTCCGCATCCTCCAGGGAGGAAGTCGAGGCCCGGTGGCACTCCCTCGGAGAGACCTTCCCCCTCCGTGCCATTGCCCGGGGAGGAGATTGGTGCGAAGGTCTCGGGGATGCCCGGGCCGCCTGGGACGTGGTTCTCGACATACTCGCCAGGAGAAGGGAGCAGCGGGAATATGACGTCATAAGGGAAAAACTCTCCAGGGGGGAGGCCACCAGGGAAGATCTCCTGAGATTCCAGGAAGTTGCCCGGTCACTCAAGGGCGGTTCCTCTGAAAAGGAAAAATGACTTTGTGAAAGAATTGAAAAATACGGACCAGGTTTGATATACTTTTCGTTGGTTTCAATTCCGGAGGAAAACGAATCATGAGACTGGACAAATATCTGAAACTCGCCCGCCTCGTCAAGAGGCGCACTGTGGCGCAGGAAATGGTCTCACTCGGAGCAGTGAGGATCAACGGCAGGCAGTGCAAGCCGGCGGCGGAAGTCCGGACGGGGGATGTGGTCGATATCGCGTACCCGTCGAGAATTCTGACCGTGGAAGTCCTCTGCGACGACGAAATCGCCCTGAAGCGTGGCGCCCCCGAAGGAGCCTACGGCATCCGGGAGGATCGGAGGGCGGATCCGGCGGAGAAGCCATGGTAGCTGAAAAAAATCATCCCCTGTACGGATGAGGATGGAACTGAAAAAAGGAGCTGAGATCGATGAGCAGTATTATCGGAGTGCATGGAAGGGAGATACTCGATTCCCGGGGCAACCCGACGGTGGAAGTGGAGGTATGGCTTGACAGCGGAGCCTCCGGAAGGGCCGCCGTTCCTTCGGGAGCGTCAACGGGAACCTACGAGGCCGTGGAGCTCCGGGACGGGGGCCCCAGGTACAATGGAAAGGGAGTGCTCAAGGCCGTCAACGGGGTCAACGAGAAGATCGCCCCCGAGATCATGGGATTTGACGCAGACGACCAGGCGGAGCTTGACACAGCCCTCATGGAACTTGACGGAACGCCGAACAAGGGCGCCCTCGGCGCTAACGCCATTCTCGGCGTCTCCCTGGCTGCGGCGAGGGCTGCCGCCGATGACCACGACATGCCCCTGTGGTCATGGATAGGAGGCCTTGGTCCCTTCTCGCTTCCCACGCCCATGATGAACGTGATCAACGGCGGGGCCCATGCGGACAACAACGTGGACATCCAGGAGTTCATGATCGTTCCCCACGGCGCGGAGACCTTTGCGGAAGCGCTTCGCATGGGAGTGGAGACCTATCACTCCCTGAAGAAGACCGTCAACGCCAGGGGGTACAGCACCGCCATCGGCGACGAGGGCGGATTCGCCCCCGATCTGAAGAGCAACCGCGAGGCCATCGACCTTATTCTCGAAGCGATTGAGAAGGCCGGGTACGCCCCGGGAAAGGATGTCAGCCTCGCGCTCGACCCGGCTGCATCCGAATTCTTCAAGGACGGCACCTATCATTTCGCCGGGGAGAACAAGGTATTCACGGCCGAGGAAATGGTGGACTACTGGGAGGAACTCTGCAGGGACTATCCTGTTCTCTCCATCGAGGACGGAATGGCTGAGGACGACTGGGCCGGATGGTCGGTCATGACCTCAAGGCTCGGGAAAAAAATCCAGATCGTGGGCGACGACCTGTTCGTCACAAACCCCGAAAAACTCTCCAGGGGAATCGAGGAAGGGGTCGCAAACGCTGTTCTTATCAAGCTGAACCAGATCGGTACCCTCTCCGAGACCCTCAATGTTATCGCTCTCGCGAAGCGGTACGGCTACGGGACCGTAATCTCCCACCGTTCCGGCGAGACGGATGACGCCTTCATCAGCGACCTGGCGGTCGCCACGGGTGCGGGCCAGATCAAGACAGGGGCTCCGGCGCGGATCGACAGGGTTGCCAAGTACAATCAGCTTCTTCGCATCGCCGAAGACCTTGAGCGCGCCCCGTACGCCCGGCTGACCCAGTTTCGGGGCAACCCTTACAGATAACAGCCAGAAGGAGGAATTGCAATGAAAAAGATCGTATCCACCACAGCGGCGCCTGCGGCCGTCGGACCCTACAGCCAGGCGGTCAGGGCGGGGAACTTCCTTTTCTGCTCCGGACAGATTCCTGTGGACCCGTCCACGGGGAGCTTTGTCGAGGGCGGAGTGGAGCAGCAGGCCGAACAGGTTCTGAAGAACGTGAAGGCCGTTCTTGAAGCTGCCGGGTATTCCCTTTCCGATGTGATCAAGGCCACCGTTTTCGCCACGAACATGGGTGATTTCACCACGGTCAACGGCGTATATGCCAGCCATTTCGACAAAGAACCCCCCGCGCGGTCCTTCGTGGAAGTGAGCGCTCTCCCCAAGGGCGCACTTGTGGAAATCGAAGTCGTTGCCTGGAAAGAATAGCATCCGGGGAGGAGGCTGCTCAGCCCCTTCATCCCACTGAAGGAAGTGCGGAAATGAAGATAGCGGAACCTACCGTGGAACGGCTTGTCCAGTATCACCGCCTGCTGGAACAGCTCGTCGCAGAGGGACAGAAAGTGGTCTCCTCACAGGAGATGGGGGAGATGCTCTCTTTCAAGGCAAGCCAGGTGAGAAAGGATCTTTCCTATTTCGGAGAGATCGGCAAGCGGGGCGTCGGTTATCATGTAGATCGTCTCCACAAGCATATAAGCAAAATCCTGGCCTCGCCCAGAAAATGGTCCATCGGCCTTGTTGGAGCGGGCAAGCTTGGAGAAGCCCTGCTGGGGTACCAGGCGTTCCAGAACGAAAAATTCCGCATCAGGGCTCTTTTTGATGTGGATGTTGACAAGATCGGTACCGAGATCCAGGGCATCCCGTGCTATTCCGTGGAAAACATCACTGAAATCGCACGGCGGGAGGAGCTCGAGGTGATCATTCTCACCGTTCCCGGCGCTGCCGCTCAGCATGTGGTGGACAAAGTGGCCCAGGCGGGAACAGTGAAGGGCATCCTGAATTTCGCCCCTGTCTCTCTTTCAGTACCCGATAATGTTCTTCTCGCCGCCGTGGATATATCCGTCGAGCTCGAGAAGCTCCTTTTCTTTCTCAAGCACAAAGAAGAGTAGTATTTGATAGAATATCATGGTCCCGGAAGGGGCCTTCGGACCAAATTACTTTGAGGAGGCGTTTTTTGAATGGAACAGCAGTGCGGACAGGCGGCAGGAGGAGCTGGAGGACAGGGCAGCCTTATGGGGATGCTTTTCCCTCTCGCGATTTTCGTTGTTATTTTCTATTTCTTCATCATCAGGCCCCAGAAGAAGCGCCAAAAAGCCCAGGATCAACTTCTCGCGTCCCTTTCACGAGGCGACCAGGTGGTCACAATCGGCGGATTCTTCGCCACCATCCGTGAAGTCAAGGATGACAGCATCGTCGTCGAGATCGCCGACGGAGTGAAAGTGCGGATACTGAAATCAGCAGTGGCCACCAAGCGTGCGGCGGCGGCAGCCCCCCAGCAGAAGGAATCCGCCCCAAGGGAAGAAGCCGGGAAAACCGAAGAGGAGAGCAACTGACCTTTTTCAAAGCAAAATATGAAATCTGTGCGGAGAGGGTCGCCTCCGGGCGGCCGCTCCGCTTTTTCCGGTTCTTTGATTTGCACTTATTTCGTGGAGTGTCCAGGAGGGAAGAAATATGCTCAGAAGAGACCGCTGGCGGCTCGGTATAGTCGCCCTCGTGGTAATTGCGGCTCTCGTGACGGTCTTTCCCATTTCGGGAAAGATCAACCTTGGGCTTGACCTGAAGGGCGGCGCCCATATCGTCCTTCAGGCGAAGGAATCCGCCGACAGCAAGGTGACGGAGGACAGCATCGAAAGACTTCTTGCGGTTCTCCGGAACAGGGTCGACCAGTACGGCGTCGCAGAACCGGTCATCCAGAGGGAAGGCCGTGACAGGGTCATCGTCGATCTTCCCGGCATACAGGATCCTGATGCTGCTCTCGAGCTCATCGGAAAGACTGCCGAGCTCGAGTTCCGGTCCGTCGCCGAAGCGACAGCTTCGGTTCCCCCCGGTCCCCAGAGGGAGAACTATGAAAGCGACGAGGAATTTCAGAGGGCCCAGGTCAGGTGGAATGAAGCCAAGGCACAGATCGAGGCGGGAAAAGACAATCTCGCGAAGACAGCCCAGGGAATAGCCGGATCACGGGTATCCAGGGACGATGAAGGACGGTACTATCTTCTAGGCCCTGTGCTCGTGGGAGGAAAGGACCTTGTGGATGCCAAGACACAGTACGATAACCTTGGCCGGGCGGTAGTCGGGCTGACCTTCAGCTCTGAGGGAGCCAAACTTTTTGACAGTGCCACAGCGGCCAACGTAGGGCGGCAGATCGCCATCGTCCTGGACGGAGTGGTAATTTCCGCTCCGGTAGTTCAGGAGAGGATCACCGGCGGCAGCGCCCAGATATCGGGACGGTTCAGCGCCGCGGAGGCCAGCCGGCTTTCCATCATGCTCCGAGCCGGCGCCCTGCCAATTGCCGTTGAGGTCATCGAGAACCGGTCGGTGGGCCCGAGCCTCGGCGAGGACTCCATCAACTCCGGAATCAGGGCTGGCCTTATCGGCGCCTCCCTTGTGTTCCTCTTCATGCTGCTTTATTACCGGACCCTCGGCATAGCCGCCGATGCGGCCCTTGCAGTTGCCATTCTCCTCGTTTTTGCCGGGCTCATTTCCCTGAAGGCGACACTCACCCTTCCCGGAATCGCGGGCATTGTTCTCACCATCGGCATGGCCGTTGACGGAAACGTGCTTATTTATGAGCGGATGAGGGAAGAGGCAAGGGCAGGAAAGACTCCGCTGGCGGCCATCGACGCGGGATTCAAGAAAGCCCTGACGACGATTCTCGACGCCAACATAACAACGCTCATCGCCGCCGCGGTGCTTTTCTACTTCGGCAGCGGACCGGTCCGCGGCTTCGCCGTGACCCTGAGCATCGGCATTGTGGCGAGCNNTGGCTATACTCCTCATCTTCGCGGGCCTCATCTCCCTCAAGGCGACTCTCACCCTTCCCGGAATCGCTGGTATCGTTCTTACCATCGGTATGGCCGTGGACGGTAACGTGCTCATCTATGAACGGATGAAGGAGGAGACACGTGCTGGGAAAACGCCCCTGGCGGCCATCGACGCCGGCTTCAAGAAGGCCCTCGCTACGATCCTTGACTCGAACATCACCACGCTCATTGCGGCGGCCGTGCTCTTTTACTTCGGCAGCGGCCCGGTCCGGGGCTTTGCCGTGACACTCAGCATCGGCATCGTCGCGAGTGTTTTCTGCAACGTCCTTGTCACCAGGGCGCTCCTCCAGCACTTCATGGGGGGACGGGGTGCGGCGGGTTCCATGCTGCACCGCTCCTGAGAGGGAGGAAAGACGACCATGAAAACTTTTTCCATCAACTTCATGCGGCACAGGAAAACCGCTCTTCTCCTCAGCCTTGTCTGCGTCGTGGCAAGCCTCGGGCTCATTTTCTTCAAGGGGCTGAACCTCGGCATCGACTTCACGGGAGGAAACGTGGTGCAGGTCGAGTTCAGCCAGCCTACGGCCATCGAAGATATCCGTTCGGTTTTGGCCTCCGTCGGGCAGGGCGGTTCCGTCATTCAGTCCTACAGTGACCGGGGGGTCATCATCCGGATCAGTGCCAACGAGGAAGAGGCTCGCAGACAGACCGTGGAGGCTCTGCGGGTGAAATTTTCGGGCATGCAGGTCATCCGTCTCGAAAAGGTCGGCCCCGTGGTGGGCGAAGAACTGAGGCAGGAGGCCTTCATAGCCCTTATCCTCGCCCTGGCGGGAATTCTGGCCTACATCACCGTCCGGTTCCAGTTCCGGTTTGCCGTGGTGAGCGTAGCGGCTCTCGTGCACGACGCGGTGATCACGCTGGGGATTTTCAGCCTTACCGGCATGGAGATTTCCTCGTCCTTCATCGCGGCCATCCTGACCATCGTTGGATACTCCCTGAACGACACCATTGTTGTTCTTGACAGAGTCAGGGAAAACTGGAAAAATCTCAGGAGCACGGGGATCGTGGATCTTCTCAATACATCCATCAACCAGACCCTTTCCAGGACCATCAACACGTCAGTCACCACTCTTCTTCCGGTCGTGGCTCTCTACATTTGGGGCGGAGAGGTGCTCAGGAGCTTCTCCTTTGCCCTGCTGGTGGGAATCCTGGTGGGTACCTACAGCTCCATTTTCATCGCCTCCGGCCTCCTGGCGGAGTGGTGGAACAAGGTGCCCCAGAAGGGCTGATAATTATCCGCAGTACGGGAGCCCCCTCAGGGGGCTCCTTTTTTTCGTCCCCGTTTCTGTTGTTTGCGGCCGGGGCTTCAGACGGACAGCCTTTAATGTAGAACAAAGAAATTATGTGTTATACTCATATACTACCGACAAGGCCACATAATGAAAAGGAGATGAATTCATCGACTGTCTAAAGGAGGTTAAAACCATGAACACAACAGGAGCCAACGGCCCCTTCAGATTTATGGAATGTTCTCTTCTGCCCGTTAGCACGGGCCTCCACGCACAGACTCTCAGAGAACTCCGTTCTGCCGTCCCCGAAATTCCTGACAGTTCCCTCTACTACCATTTCTGGGGCAGAATGCTCCGCCCCCATATCGCCGAATCGGAGTTCAACAACGATTTCGCCTCGTGGGCCGATGGAGGGCTCGGAGACACTGAACTCGCGGAAGCCCTCAGCGCCATCAATCCTGTGAAATGCAAGGATCTCGGGGAACTGCGTTCTATCCTTGAGGATATCCTCGAGTCCCGCATCGACCAGGGGGATTTTGTGACCTGGAAGAAGGCAGACAGGGAGTTTTTCTTTATTGCCTGCAGAAAGTTCATGTTCGATACGGGGAAAGTGACCACTTCGCTGGAGGATTTCCCTCTTGCGGTAAAAACGGCGAGCAGGCAGAGCTTTTTTCATCATTTTCTCGACGGGCGTCGCCGCTCGCCAGAAGGAAAGGACGACTTCTCCCTGTGGCTCGAACAGTTCGGAGAGAAGACGGAAGAGGTCCGCAGACTTCTCGGAAGGGTGGATTCCTATCTTTTTTCCCTTGGTGAATTGAAGGGACAGATCGTGTCCATTCTCGAAAAGGGCCTCGGGAAGGGGAGGACAGGATGATGTCCGACATGCTGAAACAATACGGAGAGGTCATCGGCTTTCATGCCATGGACAGTCTCCTGGCTATAGCGGAAAGGCTCAGGGGAAAGCGGATCGTCCATGTGAACTCTACAAAGGCGGGTGGAGGGGTAGCGGAAATACTCTCCTCCATGGTTCCCCTTTCCCGGGAGTTGGGGCTCGACGTTTCCTGGGAAGTCATCGAGGGAGACGAACCTTTTTTTGCCTGTACGAAAATGCTGCACAACTCTCTCCAGGGAATGGCCGGAGGCCTTTCGGAAGGGCAGATTTCCTCTTACCTGTCGACAAACGAAAAGAATGCGGAACTTTTGAGGGATTCCCTGGAAGAAGCGGATTATGTCTTTATCCATGATCCCCAGCCGGCGGCTCTGCTCGGCATGTTCCCCCGGAGAAAGGGCAAATGGATCTGGCGGTGCCATATTGATGTCAGTTCACCGAACAGGTCGGTATGGCGGTTCGTGAAAAAACAGATCGAGGGCTACGACGCTTCGATTTTTTCGCTGTCTGATTTCGCCCAGCCTCTTTCACACCCCCAGTTTCTCATAACGCCGAGCATTGATCCCCTGAGTGAAAAGAACATTCCCCTTTCGAGGACGGAGATCGAGAAAACATACCGCGAACTCGGGGTGTCCAGGGATAAGCCGGTCATTCTGCAGGTTTCACGGTTTGACCGGTTCAAAGACCCTCTCGGAGTCATCGAGAGCTATCGCATAGCGAAAGAGCACGTCGACATCCGGCTGGTTCTTGCCGGGGGAGGAGCTGCGGATGACCCTGAATCGGGAGAGGTCCTCTCAGCCGTGCAGGAGGCCTCAGCGGGCGATCCGGATATTTCCGTCCTCGTGCTTCCGCCGGATGCCCACAGGGCAATCAATGCCCTCCAGTCCGGAGCGGATGTGATCCTGCAGAAGTCCACCAAGGAGGGGTTCGGGCTCACGGTGAGCGAAGGGATGTGGAAGAAGAAGCCGGTTATCGGGGGAGACGTGGGAGGAATCAGGCTCCAGGTCATCAACAGGTTTAACGGTTTCCGGGTGCGCTCTCCGGAAGGGGCAGCCATCAGGATACGCTATCTTCTTACTCACCGGTGGAAGAGAGAGCGAATGGGTGTAAACGCCCGGCAGTATGTCCTGGAAAATTTCCTTATCACTGGCCAGCTGCGGAACTACCTGTCCCTTCTCGTGACGCTGGACGGAGGAGAAGGGGAGTGGGAGCGGTGGATTTAGACTATCCACGGCCGGGGCTCGGTGCTCTTGAAGGTTTTTTCGCCTCTTTCAGGGGCGTCAGACCGTTGCTGGTGAGCGACTATGACGGCACCATCGCTCCTTTCCGCAGGGAGAGGAACGAGGCTGTTCCTCCCGAGGAGACGAGGCTCCTGCTCCGGAAGATTATGGGAGCAGGAGGGGATTTCATTCTCCTCACCGGAAGAGAGGCTTCAGAGGCTGCCTCGCTGCTGGGGCTGCCTGCAGAAATATGGGGCTGCCACGGGTGGCAGAGGCGCTCTCCTTCAGGCGAGACTGTCACCCTGCCCCTGTCCGGAACCGAGGAGAAGGCATTGACTGTACTTCCTGTGCTGTTTCAAGGGTTCCCTCGTGATGCAGTGGAAATGAAGCCCGTTTCTGCCGCCCTTCACTGGCGTGACCGGCCTGATGTACGGGAGATGTACTGCCGCCGGGAAAAATCCATAGCGGAAAAGGCTTCGGAAGCAGGTTTCGAGAGACTTCCCTTTGACGGGGGTGTGGAGTTCCGCCTGCCTTCCTGTACAAAGGGGGAGGCCATGAAACGGATACTTTCGGCCCGAAGCTCCAGGGACCCCGTCTGCTACCTGGGAGACGACGTGACTGACGAGGATGCCTTCAGGGTTCTCGGCGGAAGGGGTGTGGGGATCCGGATTTCGTCCCTTCAGGCCAGGAGTTTTGCCCATGTCTGGCTTCTGCCTGAAGAAAGGGCGGAGTTTTTCCGGAGATGGCTTGACGCCCTGGAAAGGGAAAGGAAGAAAAATTCATGAAACAGAAAGGAAGGCTGGTAGTGGTTTCTAACCGGCTGCCGGTGACGCTCTCCTGTGATGAAGGAAAATGGAAGGGGTGCCCTGCCTCGGGAGGACTGGTGAGCGCCATGAATCCCGTGCTGAAAAACAGGGGCGGCTTTTGGGCGGGGTGGCCCGGAACGGGCTCGGGTGCCCGTCTTTCCGACATAAGGGATATTCTCGGGCCGGTGTCTGAAGAGAGCGGTTATCGGTTCCTCCCGGTCATGCTCACCGAGGATGACGTCAGGGACTTTTATCATGGGTATTCCAATTCCGTTCTCTGGCCACTTTTCCATGATCTCCAGAGC
>LSQX01325726.1_pt1 | contig 12336 bp, 5 predicted proteins | sample 654561 | NCBI WGS metagenome assembly LSQX01 (sample SAMN04489861, study PRJNA283612) | anaerobic digester metagenome | isolation source: 4 biogas reactors fed with cattle manure at either 37C or 55C with and... | place: Denmark: Kongens Lyngby | collected 2014 | reverse complement strand
TGATGTGTATAAGAGACAGAGTCCGCAGCAGCTCGGAAATCGTAAAATGGTGCACAGTCAAGCGCTTTCAAAAGGGCATCCCCAACGGCCAGATGAAGATATTCGGCTACGAGTGGGTTGAAGGTCAACTCACAATTATTCCGGACGAGGCCGACATCATTCGCTGGATGTATCGGGAATACATGAAGGGCGCTTCAAGGATTGAGATTGGACGGGCACTTAACGAGAAGGGTATCTTCACCCGCCAAGGCAAACTATGGGTGGATTCCAATGTCAAGGTAGTGCTCACGAACATCACCTACACGGGGAATATGCTTTTTCAGAAGGAATACACTGTAGACCCGCTTACCAAGCAAAAACGAAAGAATCGTGGCGAAATGCCGCAGTTCTTTGTTGAGGACACCCATGAAGCCATCATCCCCATGGAGGAATTCCAGCGGGTGCAGGCAGAGTTCAAACGCAGGCGCGACCTGGGACCCCTTGGAAACAAGTCACTGAAACTAACCGCCTTTTCCACCAAAATCACCTGCGGCCAGTGCGGCAAGCATTTTCGACGGAGCGGGAAACGCAATACGGCCGGGGAACTCTACTACATTTGGACCTGTCAGACGAAGAGCAAAAAGGGCATCAGCGCCTGCAATTCCAAAAGCATCCCAGAAAAGACGCTCCAGAACGTTGCCGCCGCCGTGATGGGCCTTCCCACGTTTGATGGCGCCGCCTTCCTTGAACAGGTCGAGGAAATCATCGTGATTTCAGATGACACCTTGTGCATCCGTTTCATTGACGGTCGCGAGGTCAGCACCACCTGGGAATCCACCGCTAAGACTGACTGGTGGACACCGGAGAGAAGGCGGCTGTGGGGAGAGCGTCACAAGCGCAAGGACACGAACCCGAATAAGAATACCTTTTACGAATTCACCGGCTTCATCCGCTGCGGTCGATGCGGTTCGAATTATCGATGTCAAACTACGGTGCTGAAGGATGGCACCCAAGCTCGCGCTTGGTATTGCTCCGCACCCACAGGAGTTTGCGATAAGGTTGCTATCAAGGATAAAACCATGAAGGCTCTTATGACGGATGTGCTTGAGCTCGACACCTTTGACGAGGCGGTCATGGACAAGCAGATCGAATACGCTCGGGTACTTGGCAACACCGTCACCTTCCACTTTCGGGATGGGCAGGAGGTAACAAGGGGCTTCAAAGAAAAGCGACACAGCACAAAATGGTCTGCCGAGCGACATGAAAAGATGCGCCAAGCACTAAAGGCCAGCTGGACTGATGAGCGTCGGGTGGCAGCGAGCGAAAGGATGAAGAAAATCAGGAGTGAGCGAAAATGGCCAAATCCATAACCACCATACCGGCAACGATCAGCCGATTCACCGCAGCACCAATCAAAGAACACAGAAAACGCCGTACAGCCGGCTATGCTCGCGTTTCAACGGACAGTGACGAGCAATTCTCCAGCTACGAGGCACAGGTCGATTACTACACATCCTACATCAACAGCCGCGACGATTGGGAATTTGTCGAGGTGTATACCGATGAAGGGATCACCGGCACAAACACCAAACACCGCGAGGGATTCAAGCGCATGATATCGGACGCCCTTGATGGACGCATTGACCTGATCGTCACAAAGTCCGTCAGCCGCTTTGCCAGAAACACGGTGGATAGCCTGACCACTGTCCGGCAGCTGAAAGAGAAAGGCGTCGAGATCTACTTTGAGAAGGAAAACATCTGGACGCTCGACAGCAAAGGTGAGCTGCTGATTACCATCATGTCCTCCCTGGCGCAGGTGCTGACACCAGTCCGGAAACAGGCTTGCTCGCCAAGACAAAAGCAACCTGGCCAGCTGCCTTGCAACAAAGCGCAGCCACTTCCTTTTGGTGGGCTGCGCCGGCTGTGATATAAAGTTGTTGCTGTCCTTAGTGCACCAGGTTCCGCTGGGCCAGGTGCTGGCACGCCTTGGGCCAGGCTTGACCGTGCAGGCCCGTGATGGTCTTCAGGGAGGCAGGCTCATTGCTCCCCAGTTTCCACAGGTAGGTGCCTGTGATGCCCATCCTGCTGGCTTCCTTTGCCCAGGCAGAAATGGTTTGACCGTCTGCGTACCACACCACCCGGGTCTGTCCCTGGTCTTCATAAGAAAAGGTCATCGCCTGGCTGTCCTGATCGCGCTGGCTTGAAACGCCGTGCTGTTTCAAGAGCGCCAAGGCTGCCAGCTCAGTCACTTCCTGCACTGCCCCATCCCCGGACCAGGCATAGCCGCCATTGGCAAAGGCAGCCAGGGGCTTTCCAGGGAGGCTTTGCACAGCCTGCTGCGCCAGTTTGCTGACAAAGGCCAGGCTGGCTTTGGGCCCGGGGCCGCTGTGCCTGCCAAAGAGGTTGTAAAACATCACGACATACTGCGGGCCTTCCGGGAAGGCAGCCTGGCCCAGCGCAGAAGGCTCCAGCACAACCTGCAGCTGCAGTCCAGCTGCCTGGCTTTTGGTTTGCATCAGGCTGATGAAGGCGGCATAGTTCTCCCACAGGGCTGCATCCTTGCCCAGGTTCTCAAAGTCCAGCTCGATGCCCTCTGTGCCCAGGTCTTCGGCAAGGGCAAGGATTTCCTCGGCATGGGAAAGCCGGGCGGCCTCATCCCCCAGCCTGCTCCACAGCAAGGCCCTGTCCTTGAGGGATGCGGGCTGATCTTTCCTGAGCAAATCATTGACCACTGTCAGAAACAAAGGTGGCCTGTTGTCCAGGCCCAGCTGGATGTCCTGGTTTGCACGGCTGATTTCCTGCGGCACAAACAAGGATTCATCTGGCTGATAGTAAGCTGCAAACAGGCTGATGCGCGACAGCCGTCCGCCCAGCTGCATCACTTCTGCTGTGGCACTGTCCACATCCCAGTAGGGCAGCCAGGCAGAGACACCCTGACTTACACCACCTGAAGCTGCCCGTGCTGAAACCGTGCACGGGCAGCCTGCCATGATCATCCATGCCATTGCCAAAGACATCAGCCTGATTACATGTTTTTTAGAAACCAAAGGTTGACAGCCTCCCAGACTTTCCTTACTTCAAACAAAGCTTGCTGGACTGCAGAAGGCGCATTGGTGAACACCACATCCTGCCTGGTTCCATTGATGGACTGGATGACCAGGTTCTCAAACACGGCGTCATACACAGGGTCATAGATGTTGCGCTGGTTGTTTTCCGGTAAAATCGGCCTGCTTTCCAGCAGCACATGGTTGCCTGAGGCTGCGCCGACATCCAGGTTTTCAACCAAAAGCCTGCCGTCCACTGACACGGTCATTTTACCCGCTATCCACTGAATCTGCAAACGCCGCTCCCCTCGCTGCAATTGATCAATGGGGGGCGTGTAGACCGGCGCACCTTCTGCAACACTGAGCACAGCTTGGGATTGCACCTGGGACAAACTGGCCTGTGCCTCCTGGATGCGCCTGGCATCCTGATCAAAGCGGATGATGGCGTTGAGCACACCTGCTTGGGTTTGCTTGCGGTCCTCATCTATGGAGTAAATGACCTGGTTCATCTGGGACAGGTCGTACTCAAAGAGGATGATGCGCTGGTTGTTTTCCCGCCTGCCGATGATGAGGCGGTTGTCCTCCAGGCCCACGCCAATGGCATTGTCCCTGGTTTCATCAGAGCCAAGGAAGAACAGCTGGCTGCCATAGGCATTGCCCAGCAAGCGGGCAGAAATTGATAGGTCGCCTGTGACTGGCTGCTTGAAGCGCAGCAAACCCCTGGATGCTGCTGCTGTTGTCAGGTACAGGCGGTTGCCATCAAACTCCACATGGCCTTCCAGCAGGTCAAACTTGGCGGCCTGAGCGCTGTCACCGGTGATGAATGCCATGTCCATGCCCGTTTCCAGGTGCAGGCGGCTCAGCAGGTGGTTGACCGACCAGCTGGCATGGGGCTGCATGCGGCTGAGGTCATAGGGTGAAATGCTGGCATTGTTGTAGGCATAGCCTTCGCGGTTGAAGTTAAGCTGGAACAGGTCTTTGATCCAGCGCTCGTTTTCACCGCTGACCAGGTCATGGGAGGCAAACTTGCCTGTGTTGGCATGCATCAGGGAATGTGCCTTGGGCACCTGACCCAGGCTGGCCTGGTAGTTGCTTTGCAGCATCTGATAGTCCCTGGCGATCCTGCTGGCCATTTGCACATTGTTTTCCAGGGGAATTTCGTCCTTGTCGCGCAGGAAATCCATCAGGTAATGGTTGTAGCGGCGGTCCAGGTACGACAGGGCTGCGCTGTACTCGTTGTTGTTGAGCTGGCCAACATAATGACCATACCGGTCAAAGACATTGATGTAGCTCAGCCGGTAGCCGCTGGTGCCCAGTTCCCAGAAGGTGTTCGCCTGCAGGGCTTTGAAATCCTGAGCGCTCAGGTACTGCCTGTCCGGGTTTTCAAGGTTGGCGGCATAACCCCAGATGGTGGCCCGGAAGTTGTTGTGCTCCAGCAGGCCCTGGGTCAGGGTGGGCGTGTCCTTCAACCCGTCTTCAAACATCAAAAACAGCGCCTTCTCTGGCAGTGGCGTGCCATTCTTGTAATACTGGATGATGTCCTCCTGGGAAATGGTGACAAAACCAGATGCTTTCAGCGCTGCCAGGTGCTTGCTGAGGACTGCCTGGGGGATCACCACCTTGGCCCGGGTGTCAGTGCCTTCCACACCCAGGTAGGAAACAGCCACAAACCCGGGCAGGCTTGCCTGGGCGGGTTCTGTGCCAGGCGCAGTGCTTCCTTGCAGGCTGCTGGCGCGGACAGCCTTGTAGCGCAAAGGGAAGACAAAGGGCCGCGCGATGGCAAACACCAGGACCAGCACCAGCAGCGCCTGGATGATCGTCCGGATGGTTTTCACACGGTTTTTACGGTCTACATCAATAGTTTTCATTCCATTCCTCCACGACCAAATCGCCGTTTTGCGCACTGGCCCCACACTTAGCGGGTGCCCCAGTTGGAGCGCCAGAACGTAAACCAGGCAATGGGCATCTGCCAAATCAGGACAACAACATAAAACAGGTTGAACAGGATGCCATGCAGCCAGGTGGTGCTTCTGCGCAAAAACAGCTGGGCAAAGCTGGTCATCATGGACATCAGCAGGATCCCGGCGATGAACACCACAGGAACCATGCGAAACAGGAGGGGCACCAGCAGCATGTTGTACACAACAATCAGCGGCGAGAGGATGGTGATCAGCATGCCAAAATAGAAGGACAAGGCCATGAACGGCTCTTTTTTCCAGATGAAGGATGCGGCAATGAAGCTTTCCCGCAGCCAGGAGCGTTTCCAGCGCATCTGCTGTTTGAAGAACACCCGGTAGCGGCTGGGCACAATGGTGTAGGCTACCGCAGTGTGCTGGTAGCTGGTGCGGTGGTTTCTGAGCATGAAGTTGGTCATGCTGCGGTCATCGCCAAAGGTGGCTTTCTGTCCCAAAAAGCTTTGGTTGAGCCAGTCATCCAGGTGTTCCATCATGACAGATTTCCGGTAGCAGGACAGCGGGCCGGACAGGCAGGTGACGGAATCAAACAGCGATTCTGCAGCCTTCATCACCCGGAAGGCGACATAGTAGCGCACAGACTGCATGCGGGTGAGGTGGTTGGTGAAGGTGTTGGCAACGTCGGTGCGCCCGGAGACGCCCGCGATTTTCTCATCCTTGAAAGGCTGCACCAGGTTGATGATGGCATCCGGCTCCAAAAAGCTGTCCGAGTCCACAAAGACCACCAGGTCGTGCCTGGCTTCCTTGACGCCCCAGGCCATGGCATGGCGCTTGCCGGCGTTCTTTTGTTGCTTGAGCAGCTTGACCCGCTCATGGACTGCAAACTGTTTGCCTTCCTTGAACAGGCGGTCCAGGGTTTGCTGGATGGCCAGGAGGGATTTGTCGGTGGAGGCATCGTCCACGATGATGACCTCCAGTTTTTCCGGCGGGTAGTCCTGGTCCAGGGCGCAGGTGATGGTGCGATCGATCCATTCTTCTTCGTTGTAGCAAGGGATGATGATGCTGACGCCTGGCGTGTAGGCTTGATCCACTGCCACGGGGCGATAAAAGGAGCCAAACAGGTAGCGCGTCAGCAGGAACAAACCGGTGATGACGCTGTAGACTGCGGTGATGCGGTTGAACTGGAAGTAGAAGATGCTCTCTGCGCGCATCAGCAGCACCACCACGGACAACATCAGCAGCATGGCAAAGGAAATGGCGGAGTAGACCGTTTCCCGGGATTTGTAGTAGGAGCTCAGCGCGTGTTCAAACTCAAAGGCCACACTGTTTTCCTCAGGGACTGAGCGGCGCTTGGTGGCCTTGATGGACACGCGCTTGCCTTCCATGCCCTCCTCCATTGCGCCAGCGGGCACCTTGAAGAAAAGCCGCACCTGCTCGTTTTGATCCAGCTGTTCATAGGCTTCCCTGGAGGATGCCCTCAGCAGGATGCCACTTTGGGAGATGTTGACGCTTTGCAGGGTTTGTCCCCCCAGTCTCCCGCGCAGTTTGACCGGAAAACTGGCCAGGTAACGCTTGCCTGGTTCTTTGGAATGCAGCACCTGCTTGTTGAGGGCAAACAGGTTTCTGCGGTCATTCGTCCCCCGGATGCCATAGGGGTCGGGCACATGCGGCAACACCCGCCGGTCAGCTTTGGTAGAGGTCAAGACCTCCTTGATTATTTTTGTGCTCACTTTGCAACAACCTTTCCGTTTTCGGTCTGAACCGGCAGATAATCAATGAGGCGACCAAAGGTGTAGCCTTGCTTGTACACCTCAGCGATGATGCCGGGCAGGGCGTCATTGGCAGAGGCATGGTCGCTGGAGTGGATGAGGATGACAGCGCCCTTGATCAGTCTTTCCCGCACATAGCTGACCACTTCTTCAGCATCCCGGGTGTAGTCCTGGGTGCTGACCCAGGAGCCAATGACGTGGTGGTAGCCAGTTGCCATGATGGCGTTTGAGGAGGGTCTGTCGTCCTCCAACTGCGGCGGCTGGAACAGCAGGGCTGGCGCATGCCCCAGGGCCACGGCCACCTCCTGGTAGCCTTTGACGGTCAGTTCCTGCAGCTCCTGACGGGGAATGGTGGGAATGATTTCATGGTCATAGCTGTGGTTGGCGATGGTGTGCCCTGCCTGATCAATGGCCCTGAGCAGGTTGGGGTTGGCAGCAGCCCGCTTGCTGATGACAAAGAAGGTGGCTTTCACATCGTATTGCGCCAACACATCCAGCATCCGGGTGATGGTTTTGTCGCTGCCCCAGTCATCCACAGCCAGGAACACCACCTTGTCCTTGACCGGAATCTGGGACAGTTTGCGCCACAGCAGGCTTTCCTCCGGGTTGTAGTTGGGGTTGACCTGAACCGCATCCCAGCCAGCAATCTGCTCCAGCGGCTTGAGGGTGTAGGTGTTGTCCAGCAAGTCTGCCGGGGAGACCAATTGGTATCCGGTGTCCTTGACCACTGCTGCCACCTGGTCGAGCACCTCAGGCAACAGCGGGGATTCCCCTGCCTCCACATAGATGATGTCGCCCCTGCGCACGCCCCATTTCAGGGCTTCTGCAACGATGGCCTTGGGGGCAAGCCCCTTGTCCAGGAGAATCCTGGTCTGGTAGCCCAGCAACTGTACGCCCAGGTCAAAGGCTGCTTCCTGCACTGGCTTTTGCACCTGGCCAGAAAGGGGCATGTAGTAGGGGCTGGTGAAGCCGAGCTTGATTTGCATCAGCAGGTTGTTGCGGCTGATTTCCAGGGAGGCTTCACGGTAGCTCATGCGGGAGATGCTTTTTGCGCTGAAGCCACGGTTGACAACCTGTGCGCCTTGGGCAGCCAGCTGCTTGATGAACTCGCCGTGTTGCAGCACATCATCTCCAGAGACGGGCACAAACACCTGAAGGTTCGTTTGCTGTAGGTGTGACAACAGTGCTTGCTGTGCTGCAGCCTCCTTTGGCAGCGTGATGCTCAGGGACACCTCCCGGTCCGTGGTGCGGGCCTGGCGGACCTGCTCTGCCAGTGCGCCGTTGGGCTTGTACTCCTGTGCAAGCAGCAAAGCCAGTGGCTGGCTTTTGTCTGCCAGGATTTGCTCGGGTGACACAAATTGGAAGGATTGCTGGTGGTAGGCTTGCAACAGCCAGTCTGCAATGACCAGCAGCTTGTCTTCATCACCCAGGGTGGGGTCCAGCACGCGCTCCATCACGAAAGGCGGTGCAGTGGGGCTGGGCGCAGCCGCTGTTTCCAGCGCATCCTGTGGATCAGTTTCCAGCTCCTTGGCCATCAGTTCAGCCGGGTCGATGTTCTGGTTGAGTTTGAGCGACAGGATGCTCCCCCAGGCTGTCTGGTCTGCAAAGGCAGTAACCTGGCTTTCACGCTGGAAGCTGGTGTGGTTGACATACAGGCTGGGCAAGAGGGCTGCTTGCAGTTTGACCAGGGCTGCAGTGGTCAGCACCGCATCCTCCAGTTTGCTGGCACGCGCCATAAGCACCTCCGGTGCACTGCCGGCAAGCTCAGTCAAAATCATTTGTGCCCGGTAAATGGACTGGCTGAGAGCTTGCAAGCCAAGGGTCTCCATATGGGGTTCACCACGAAGTCCATGGTTTCCAATTCGATGTCCATGCTGCACAATGCGCCTAACCACATCCTGCTTTGCTGCAGCCTGGGCTGCAGGCAGGAAAAAGATTGCTTTGATCTGATACTGATCAAGCAGTTCCAACAACTTGTCCATGGTGGCATCCGTACCCATCCCCTGGATGACCAGGCTGATTTCCTTTTCAAGGACTGGTTCTGCCTTGAGTACTGGAAGCGCCCTGGTAGATTGGGCTGCAATCACGGCAATGGTGCCAGAGGCCTGCTCTTGTTCCACAACTGTCATCAGCTTGCTGTATTCGCTTTGCTGGTCCTGATGCAACTGCTGAGGGCTGACAAAGGCAAATCCTTCTGCTTCAAGGGCGTCCAGCAGCCAGCTTGCTGTTGCGATAATGTCCACTGGCTGTTTTGTTGCAGCAACAGTGCTTTGTGGGGCCGGACTGTGGGCAGCATCAGACGGCGTCGGTGTGACTTTGGGTGAAGGTGATGCTGTTTTAGCAATCAGCTCACTTGGATCAATTGCCTGATCCAATTTTACGTTGATGAGGGTACCTGTCTGGGTCTGCTTTGCATAACCCTGTGCCTGGCTGGGTGAAGCAAAGCTGCCTGCATTGAGTACTGCAGTTGGTTGTAAAGCATAGGGCAAGCCGTTTGCATACGATAGCTGCAAGAGTTTGTCATTCAGTGTCGTCTGGTTTCCTTTGAACAGTTCTGTTCTGCCTTGGGTAAAACCATTGAGGACCTGCTGGGCACGGTAGATGCTTTCTGCCACATATTCAGTATCCAGTTGCTCTGCGTTTTTTTCTCCAAAAAACAGATAGTTGCCCAGTTGATGGCCAGCGGCAAGTATCTTTTGTGCTACCGCTGGGTTTTCCGCCAGCAGGTTGGCGGGGATGAAGAAAGCAGCCTTGATGTTATGCAAGTCCAGCAGGGCTAAAATTGCCTCAAGAGAGGCTACGTCTCTTGTCACTTCGACCATCAGGCTGACTTCCCTTTGCTCAACCAGTGCACTTGTAATTACAGCAGCGCGCGGGCTTTGCTCGTTGATTTGCGTCAGCAAGGCGGAGGATAGATATACCGGCGCATTGGTGCCATCAGCCTTTGCGAAGGTGTTTTCAAAAATGGCAGGTGAGGTTGCAGCCTCCTTGACAACAACGCCATTTACGGTTCCCTTGGGGTACACAGTTTGCTGGTGGCTGGCCAATAGCTGGGGCGTTTCAAACACAAAACCGTTTGTTAACAGGGCATCCACCAGCCAGGTAACGTTTTGGAGCAAGCGCTGCTCTGTGGTCAATGCATCAACCTGATCTGGTGTCTCAGTAGGAAGGGCGATATCAGAAGGCTTGGGGGTAGTTTCTTGCAAAGCTGCCTCGGCAGCGCTGATAAAATCGTTCATCTTAAAGGACAGGATGGCGCCATCCAGGGTGTGCGCTGCATAATCAGCTGCTTTTTGCGCGCTTGCAAAACTTGTGTGGTTCAGGTAGGCCAGGGGTAGTACTGCGGACTGCAAGCCAACAGCCCGGGCTGCTTTGAGCAAGCCTTCCGTCAGCTCCGTATCATTGCCCTTGAATAGCTCGGTTTCCTTTCCCGTGAGGATCCTTGCGATGCCGGAAGCCTTGTACAGGCTGTTCACCTGTTCTTGCGCTGTCAGTGTGGCTGCACCCTTTTCTCCACGCAGGAAATAGTTACCTAAGGTATGTCCATCCTCTATCAACCCAGGCAGGGAAGTTGTAAGTTGCGTCAATTTCTCGCCAGGGATAAAGAAGACAGCCTGTACCCCGCGGCTTTTCAGCGCTGCGCTTAACTCCTGCAGGCTTTGCTGGCTAATGGTACCTTCAAACACAAGACTTACACGCTTCTGTGGCAGGTTAACTGCACCAGATTTTATGACATCTGCCATTGAACTGCTTGGATCATTAGTAATGCTCATCAGGGCTTCGGGCGTTTCTTCCAGGATTTTATCAAGCGCAAGGGCTTCTGCCTGCTGCTGGCGGGTATGCAAACTTTCCAGGGAAACAAACTGCATTCCCTGCTGAATGTAGGCAGCTGTCAACCAATCCACCAGCTGCACCAGGCTTTCGTCAACTGTCATTTCCGGTGCAGGTGGCCTTTCTGGATCACTTGTATCAGAAACAGGACGCTGGGAGGCACTGGGGGTAGGCGTAGGTTGGATTGTGCCTGAAACAGCTGGGCGTACTTCGCTGGCATCCAGCACCTGATTAAGCTTGATGGAAATGATGCTGCCCGCCTGCGTTTTGTCCACATAAGACAGAACCTGCTGGGGGCTGTTGAAGCTTGAATGGTTCAAATACAAGGTCGGATTCACAGCCTCTTTTAACCCTACAGCAGCAGCTGACCGCAATAACTCTTCAGTATATTCGCTGACATTGGCTTTGAAGTAGTTTGCCTTGATGCCGATTCCATCAAGTATTTGCTGTGCTTTGTACAGACGATCCAACTGTTCTGCCTGGTTTAGTTTGCTGGCGTGTTTTTCGCCTTCCAACAAGTAATTACCAATCACATATCCCTTTGTGGATAAGGATTTCACCTGGGTGGACATCCGGGCCGCAGCCAATGCAGGGAAGAAGAATGTAGCCGGGATGTTGCGCTGTTGTAATATGACTTCGATTTTGTTCAAGGTATCCTGTGCTACTTCCCCTTCAAATACAAGGCTGATATCCTGGCTTAAGGTAAGCGCACTTGTGATAACCTGGGCTTGCGGACCGTCCGGCCTGATAGTAGTTGCCAGGTTCGCTGCCTCGCTTTGTGCATATACGGTGCGGATTAAAGTGCTGTAATCGCTTTGCTGGTGGGACAGCAACTCCCCAATGCTGACCATTTGTTTGCCCTGCCCTTGCAAGGCAGATAAGGTCCACTCTACAACCTGTAGCAGGCGCTCCTCCTGGTTGTAGGTTGGCATAGGTGAAGCGCCAGCCTTGGGGCCTGGGGTTGCCTCGGGCGTCAGGCTGCCGGTGGGCTTGGCAGCAATCTCCGGCATTTCTGCTGCTTCCAATGGCTGATTGATTTTGAAAGACAGGATGGATCCATCCTTCAAGCCAGAAACATAGCGATCTGCCTGGCCCGCGCTGGTAAAGCTGGTATGGTTTAGGAAATAATCCGGTTCCACCAGATACCGGATGCCTGCTTCGCCCACGCTTGCCAGTACTTCCTGGGTACTTTGGGACACGTTGGCCCTTAAATAATCTGGTGCAGCAGCGGTCAGTTTTACAATAACTTCCTGGGCTTTGACGATGTTGCCAAGACGTTCATCCGCAGACATTTCATCAATGCGTTTTTCGCCCCTGAGCAGGTAATTGCCCAGCCATTGACCTTTTTCAAGGATGCGGGTTGTCAGTTGCGGCTGCTCTGCCAAGGTGATAGCCGGGATAAAAAACCCGCCTTTTGCCTGGTATTTATCAAGCATCGCCAGGACACTTTCAAGCAATGGCAGGCTAAATGTCCCTTCAAAAATCAGGCTGATTTCTGCTTCCGGTACCGGCTGTCCCGTCACTACCACAGCAGGCAGTGTTGATGATTGTGCAACTTGAGATGTAGCACCAGCCTGTGCAAGCGGCGCTAACAGCAGCACCACTGCTATCAACAAGGCCAGCGTTTTTTCTATCTTTTTTATCCAGGTTTTTCCCGTGTTCATCGGCATCCTCCTACAGTCGCCAGACAGCACAGCCCAAGGCTTCGATGGTACTTGGCTTGATTACCCCTTTGACATCAACCAGCACCCTGGGCTTTTCTTTTACAAACATAGCTTCCCATTGCTCAATGGGCATGGA
>LSQX01192900.1_pt1 | contig 12336 bp, 7 predicted proteins | sample 654561 | NCBI WGS metagenome assembly LSQX01 (sample SAMN04489861, study PRJNA283612) | anaerobic digester metagenome | isolation source: 4 biogas reactors fed with cattle manure at either 37C or 55C with and... | place: Denmark: Kongens Lyngby | collected 2014 | reverse complement strand
GGTAATCTTCCATACCCATATCTAATAAACGGGTAATGGCGCTGGGCGCATCATTGGTGTGCAAAGTAGATAACACGATATGCCCAGTTAAAGCAGCTTGGATAGCAATACCTGCGGTTTCTTTATCTCGAATTTCACCGATCATCACCACATCAGGGTCTTGACGCAAAATCGAACGCAATGCATTGGCAAAATCCAGGCCCACTTTGCTGGCCGTTTGTATTTGATTTACTCCAGCAATCTGATATTCAACAGGGTCTTCAACGGTTAAAATCTTTCGATCAATGGTGTTTAATCGACTGAGCGCTGCATACAGTGTAGTCGTTTTACCACTACCCGTTGGTCCAGTGACCAAAAACACACCATTAGGTCGTGCCAAGAGTGATTTAAAATCTTTTAAAATCTGTGGTGATAAACCAATTGCATCTAAATCTAAATTGATACTTTGCTTATCCAAAATCCGCATCACTACACTTTCACCGTACATAGTGGGGACAGTCGACACTCGCAGATCAATCGGACGACCTTGCATACGCAATTGAATACGCCCATCTTGCGGCAGACGTCGCTCAGCAATATTCAGCTTAGACAAAATCTTTAAACGTGAAATAACCGCCGGAGCTAATTGCACCGAAGGGGTTTCCACCTCTTGTAAAACACCATCAATCCGAAAACGAATGGATAAATGATGTTCAAAAGGTTCAATATGAATATCCGATGCACGACTGTCTAAAGCGCGGGAGAAGATACTGTTTACCAAGCGAATGACCGGCGCTTCACTGGCCATATCACGCAAGCGTTCAACATCATCCACCCCCGTGAATAATGCTGACTCCGCAATAGCATCATCAGCTTCACGTTGCGCGGCACCGGCACCATATAAGCGTTCGTAAGCATTTTCAATATCCGAACTCAACCCCAACAGAGGCTCAATCTCACGGTCAGTAGCCATAGCCAAAGCGCGTAAGATAAAGCTGTCTGAAGGATCAAGCATAGCCACTTGCAAGGTGGTGTCATCATCTGCCACAGGCAGCACTTGTTGCTCACGCATAAAGGCTTTGGAGATAACGCCCTCATCCAGCACCGATTCCTGCGGATACTCTTCAGCGGTTAACAAACGATAACCAAAACGCTCTACCAGAATCTCGGCAATATCTTTCTCGGCTACCAACCCTAAGCGCACAAGAATCTGTGCGAGCTTGCCGCCGGAAAACTTTTGCACCTGAACAGCACGCTGCAAATCGACGTCTGATATTTTATTGGCAGCGACTAGCCATTCACCCAAATGCTGCATAGCTTATTTCACCTTTGTCCATCCACGCTAAATAACGGCACATTATACGCTGATAACGCTAGAACCTCTGCCTATGAGCAACTATCTACGCAAGCGTTCCTTTATACTTTGTTTAAAATTATGCGGTAAACGAGCAATTAACGGTCCCAACCACTGATTGTGCAAAATAGCAGGCAGCGCCTTGCGGATTAAAGGTGACTGAACATCAGCAAACGCGACAGCGCTTTGTATATTAGGCAGCATTGCCCAAGCACTGTGCAGATCAAATTGCTTATCTAGCTCAAAGCGAGGCGACTCAAGGGTTACGGTATAGTCTGCTGCATAGTTAAAATCTGCAATGGCATCGGTTTGAATAAGCGTTGGTTGCGGCGTCGCCTTTTTTTCAAGCATCTGCTTAACGACTAAAAAGTGCGAGATAATCTCATCTGTCGAGCGATCCGGCTGCACCAACCAAGTCCACTCACGTTCAGCTAAGCGTTCAGGGAAAGCACCAATATCCGTTGCTATAACCGGCAAGCCGGCTTCGAGCACAGCCGACAGAGTATAACTGTAAGTTTCGGGGCAACTGCCAGGGAACCACACCACATGAGGATCAATTTCAGCAATCAATCTAGCCAGTTCAGCATCGTCATAGGAACCATGTACCTGTAAATGGCTAAAAGGCTTAGTGCGCAATGATCGGTATGCATAGCCAAGCAAGTGGAACTGTAAAGGTGCCCGCTGTGCCCGTGCCTGCAACGCACAGGCTTCTAAGACATCAGCCCCTTTAAAGACACTTAAAGCACCCAATGCTAAAATACGCAGCGGCTCATCAACTTGTAATTCAGGTAGCGTAACCAACACAGGCTGTAAAGCGGGCTCATGCACGGCCAAAATAAAATCTGCCTCAGGAAAATAGCCCTGCATGCGCGTTAAAGTATCATAGCTGGGCACAAACACCCGTTCGGCACCATTTAATAATTGTGCACCGAATTGGCGCCACTGCGTGATGCTCTGATTATCAGGCCCTGGCCGCTTAGCTAGACAAGCATTACAACCTGCTTCGTCCGGCGCACCACAATAGCGCCCTTGTTCATCCGCCAAAGTCACTTGCGGGCAAGCTAAGTAATAATCATGCACGGTAAAGTCATAACTGCAGGGCAGCTGCTCCGGCAAAAGCAAAATTGACTGCGGAAAGCCAATGGTATGGTGGTAATGCAAACGCACTACACCTAACCAGCGCAAAGTCTCTAACAGCTGCGGCATTTGTGTGTACGGATCAAATACCAGTCCCGCTAGCTTTGACGAAGAAAATGGACGCAAATAGACGGGGCCATTTTCAAATTCAGGCTTCAGTAAATACACATGCGCTTGGCCATCAAGCTGTTGGGCAAAATCCAGCACATGGCGCTCAGTACCACCACCGCGACAATGGTTAATGATCACCACCACCGGTAACTCACTGCGTCTAACCAACGCAGCATCAACAGCAAAACGCAAGCTACGTGCAGGGTTTTCCGCAATATGCTGCTGAATCACTGCATCATAATGAGGGTATAGACGGGTTAAAACTTTATGGCCATGGCGCTGGTGTTCACTTTGTGTTTCTGCAAAACTCACACCACCTTTATGATAAACAAAGGTATCACCGGTTAATACATGCCGCCAGCCACGCTGCGCTGAGCGCATGCAGAACTCATTCTCCTCACCGTAACCACGGCCAAATAACTTAGCATCAAATAAACCAGCATCATTAAGGCAATCGCGACGAATAAACATACAAAATCCGACAGCGGTGGGAATGTCCACTAATTGCCCAGCATTCACCTCAGCAAACACTTGATCAAGCTGCTCTGGTGTATAACCTTCTGGTAGCTCATTATCCTGACAAAAGATCGGATAACTACAAATCGTCGCATTATTCGAAAATGGCGTCACTGAGCCAATTCGTGCATCGCTATACGCCGCAGTCTGGAGACGATCAAGCCAATCACTGGACACTTCAGTGTCACTATTAACCAGCACCACATCATTGTGTGGATGCAACGCCATGCCACGATTAACCGTGCCTACAAAACCTAAGTTATGCTCGTTATGCAATAGAGTAAAGCGCTCAGAATTATCATTGAGCCAAACCACTAACTCAGGCTCTGGGCTGGCATCATTAATCACTACCAATTCCGCAGAACAGGTGTGGGTACTGGCCAACACTGACTCAATACAACTGCGAGTATCGTCAAAGCCACCGTAAACAGGAATAATGATCGTCACGGTAGGCGCCACCGCTAGGATTGCTGCGGGCACTAGACTCTCTTGAGGGATCTGCGCCAGGGCAGCTGGACTATAATCCACAACGCGTTCGGCATAACCGAGTAAGCGCATTAATTTATTACGCATGCGCCATAATCGGCTATTGAACACCATACGCGCTTGCGCATCAAGCCGCTGCACTTCGTAAGTATTGTGCCTTGCACCATTACGACACTCAGCTAGTAAGCTCAAGCTTTGATCAAACAGCCCCTGTGTATTACCTAGCTGCTCTTCTACGCTATGCAACTCGGTCTTCACTACCTGCAGCTGCTGGTTTTCTTCGTCACTCCTTAAGAGTTGCTGCTCAAGCGCCCGCTTCACCTCTAGTAATTCAGCAACCAATTGATCACGCTGCTCCACTACATGCATTGCATGACCCAGCTGCTCACCGGTTGAGTTCAATAGATTTTGCAAACGCTGAATTTCTGCAATGGCTTTGCGCAGCTCGGCAGCATCGCCCTGAGTATGGAACCAACCCACCACTTCTTGCTTATGCTCACAGGCATAGTGCAGGAACTCTAACACCGCAGTTGGCACTTGCTGACCAATGGCTAAGACCCCCAGGCCAAAACCAAAAGGAAATTCAAATGACGGATACTGATCTTCTAATTCTGCCCACAGCTGCCACACAGCAAAGTCACTGTGCCGCACATTAGTGTCATGGAACAGCACCACACCACGTTCACTCATTTTCGGCAACCATGATTCAAAATCATGCTTAGCCGCCTCATAAGTATGCAAACCATCAATATGCAGCACATCCACCGAGCCATCGGGAAAATGCGCCAACGCCTCATCAAAGGTCATGCGCAACAAAGTTGAAAACCTACTGTAACGTGGATTATGCCACGCGACTAAATCTTCATACACTTCATCACTGTATTCTCCAGCATGCTCATCGCCTTGCCAAGTATCTACGGCATAGCAACGCGTAGGCAATTGCTGCTGCACGACCCCTTGGCAAAAGGCACTGTATGAATCACCGCGATGGGTACCTAGCTCAACCAACACCTCCGGTTTAGCCAGATCTAGCAAAGTAAAAGCGAAAGGAATATGGCGGTGCCATGATTCAATACTTGTAAGACGCTCAGGTTGAACAGATAAAACACCAGGCGACAGCAGCTTATTTATCGACATAATAACTCTCAAAACCAACAGCAGGTTTACTTAAGCAGAATAGAATAGCACGAAGGCCGAATGTCTATCTAACGCTTCAAGTGATCGCAAAAAATACGCAGCTTAATTAACTATCGCCCTTACATCGATTTCCATAAAGCCTGCCAAATACGGATCAGCTTTAGCTTTAAAAGCTAAAGCATCATGAATCCAGTGATGCTGAACATGCTCAACTTGCGTTCCTGCAGCCAAGGCAACACCTACACTATAGTCACCAGTAGCCAGTAACGGCATATGAAACATAAAGCTCACTTCACAAATCTCGCCAACAGTCATCTGCTGCCAGTCAGGACGTAACTCAATAGTATTTTTCCCGAACACCTGTTGACCGAGGCGGTTTTTAACAAAAAAACCGACAATTGGTTGTTCGATCGCCTGCCGAGCCTCAACTCGCACTTGCAGCACCACATCTTGCGCTTGATCTAAAAGGTGCAAGCTGCGGCCGCTAGCATCTAGTAAACGGCAAGACAAAACTCGACCACCGCCCACACCAAACTGGGCACTTTCAAAAGTAGTAATCTCATTATTTACATCATCGGTATTAAGCACCACTGTTTCTGGTAACTTATTTTCATAGACAGAACTTAGATAAGCCTCAGACACTTCACGGGCGTTACCAACTTTCTGCATTTGACCATTTTTCAGCCAAACCGCACGGTCACATAAATTCACTACAGTGGTCGTGTCATGACTGACAAACAATAAGGTGCCGTGCTCAGCAAAGTCTTTTAAAAAACGCATGCATTTTTGCGTAAAATAAATATCACCTACCGCCAAAGCTTCATCAATGACCAAAATTTCTGCATCCACATGAGCAATAATGGCGAAAGCTAAACGTACAAACATACCGCTGGAATAGGTTTTAACCGGCTTATCAATAAACTCGCCAATCTCAGCGAAGCTTAAAATCTGATCCAAGCGCGCATCAATTTGCTCGTGGGTTAAACCATACACAGCTGCACTTAAATAAACATTTTCGCGCCCGGTAAACTCTGGGTTAAAACCCGCTCCGAGCTCTAAGAGTGCAGCCAATTTACCTTGCACAGCGACACTGCCGGAACTGGGGTGCAAAGTACCGCAAATCACCTGTAATAAAGTGGATTTACCCGCACCATTACTGCCAACAATGCCTAATGTTTCTCCTTTACGCACAGAAAAAGAAATATCCGACAAGGCGTAAAACGAACCGGCGGCTTTGCTTTCTTTACCTAACAACAAGCAGGCAATCCGCTTCATAGAAGAGTGATAAGTCGCATAGGACTTGGAGATATTACGAACCTCAATAGCAACTTCAGAGGACATCAGCAAAACCTACTTTTAATCGGTTAAATACCAGCAAACCAAACAGAGCAAATAACAAGCTGGCTGCTAAAAAAATACTGTAGCCGGTCAAACTGGGTAACTCACCGGCAAAGAGCACGCCACGTAATGTTTCAATCGCTGGTGTCAATGGATTCATATACATTAACGGACGAATATTTTCTGGCAACGCTTCTGCAGGATAAAAAACCGGCGACATAAACATTAATATCGTAACCACAATCGGCACGATTTGCGCTAAATCCTTAAGGTAGACCCCTAAAGCCGTGAGCATCCATACCAAACCGGTTAAAAAAAACACAAATGGTACGATCAAAATAGGTAAAAAAAGTAGCTGCCAATGTAAGGTCTGCGCTATTGCCACATGAGCTAGAAAAAGCACTAAGAAACTAATACAAGTATGAAATAAAGCTGACGCCAGCGGTACGATTGGTAACAACCATAACGGAAAAACAATTCTTTTCACAAAATTTGTATGCTGTTGCATTAACCCGGGCGAGCGCACCACACACTCAGCAAGAAACCCATGCACAATCATGCCAGCAAATAAGTTGAGAGCAAAAAAAGAGCGATCGGTCTCTGCCCCCATCCAGCGCGCTTGAAACACATAACCAAAAACAAAGGTATATACTAAAAGCATGAGCACTGGCGAAAAAAACGCCCACAACAAACCTACCGCAGAGCCTTGATAGGGTGCAGCAATATCTCGCCGTGTAAGCTGGGAAAGCAGATAGATATTATTTTTAATGGTACTGTAAAATACGCTCAAGATACGCCCCTAACTCTAGTTGAAGGTAAAAAGCACTCCTATAAATTACAGGGATGCTTTTTACTTGGAAACCAAGAAAAAATAAGCTTTACTCGCCTCTCAAATCATTCGATATTTTTTCAATTAGTTCTTCATTAACTTTTAAGCCTGGAGTATAAACCGTCTCGTTAAGCTTAGTACCGCGCGCATCAAGCTTGAACTTACGCTCAATTTGCTTCATCAAATCTTCTTTAACCTCAGCAAAAGGAATAATGCGAGGCGCTTGCTTATCTAGCACTTGAATAATATGCCAGCCAAATTGCGTTTTCACTGGCTGACTTACAGCACCTATATCAAGAGAAAATGCTGCATCAGTAAACTCAGCAACCATAGTATTCTTATCAAAGAAGCCTAAATCGCCACCGTTTCGTTGCACTGAAGAGTCCGTAGAATACTCTTTAGCTAACTCCGCAAAGCTTTGCTTTGCAGAAATCACTTTCTCTCTGATATCTTGTGCCTTTAATTTTGATTTTTCTTCATCATTATCAAAAGCAATTAAAATATGCTGTGCTTTAACAGTTTCAGAGCGCTCAAACTTCTTTTTATTCAGCTTATACTCTTCCTGAGCAACCGTTTCAAAATCTGGCAGCTTAAGATTATCCAGATAATCCGTTAAATAAATGCTTCCCAATACACGATGCTGGTTCATCTCTAAGAGCTTTTGCACTTCAATGCTTTTATCTAAACCTTGCTTCTGCGCTTGCTCAGCTAAAGCCTTATACAACATAAAATCTTTTGCTGCCTTTTCCACATGAGCTGCAGATAATTTATCCGCTGGCAGCTGCCCTGACTGTATGATTGCTTGGGTAATAGTGCGCAGTTCAGCTTCGCTAACTTGCACCTGTTCATTTTCCACCACCCAGCCTTCTTTATCAGCAACCGCAAAAACCAGACTTGATGATACGACGCATGCACATAAGGTTAAAATACGTTTCAACACAATGATTTACCTACTTATACAGCTTGATAATTTTGCACAGTATAACTGTTTAGACAAAAAAATAGGGCCCATATGGGCCCTATTTTAAGTACAAAGTAAAAACCAATATTAATTGATCAATTACCGTACAGATTTAACATTAACTACTGATTTATGGTCAATCAATGAACCATAATTATTGTTAACACCTGGCGTAGCAAAGTTATTTTTCATGATTGTAGCTGAGAAACCAATAACTGGTAAGCCATTCACTGTACCTTGTTGTACACCTGTGCTTACACCGTCAAAAGCAACATTCATCCAGCCATAACGGAAGTCAGGCTGAGCAAAGTCTAGGTTTTGCTTAAGTAACTCACCACCTAAAACAGAACCATCATTAAAGGTGATAATGTTAGTCTGGTAGCACAGAGTTGGCTTCTTCTCATGTCCAGGACGTGACGGAGAGAAATCGATCTCTACATCTGCTTCAGGCTTAGTGTATTCCTCACTATCCCAGTAGCTGATTGTAATGTCGTTACATGCTTCGCCTTTTACGGTATTCCACTTTTCTGCGAACGGAGCTAGACCTGCTGCGTTATTTTCGAACTCCCAGTGAGTGCGATTCCAAGTGGAGTATTCGAAATCAGCATCAACGTGGAAACGCTTAGTTGGGAAAGTAACAACCCAGTCAGTTTGTGAAGCACGACCTGTATCAATTACATAGTCATTACTGATGTTTTCTTTTGATAACAGTGCAGTAATCGCCTGTACCGGCTGATCAAAGGTCACTTGCGAACCATCACTGAACTGAGCAGTTTTAGCACTAGTAGCTTTAGATGAGTTCAAACCTGGCTCTGTATCACCAGTTTTAACGTGAATTGAGAAGTTACCACGTATTGTACCATCTTTAGCAACATGTCTAAAATCTTCATCACCAACCAAGAAGTTAGCAACCGCAACTGCATCATATGACATACGAGTAGCATTTGCGTTATTTAGGACAGTAGCGTGACCATACAGGCTATTACGTGCCTTGTTATTAACTTTTACGTTTTTCTGCATAGCTTCATCGTATGCTGCTGTATCACGATTTGCTTTAGTACCCCAACCAGCAGTGTCGTTTTTGAACGCATTAATAACTGCACCACAATCCGCTGGCGTAGTACCTGCCGCACCTGACTTAGTATGGTCGTGGGTTACTGCAGAGGCCATTTTCAGACCTTCAAATAAAGGAGGTAGACCAGGGAGAAGATTGATATCCTCTATATCATACAACGTACCCATCTCAATAACTTCAAGGTGGCCTACGCGTGTACGTGCTAGAGTTTCATTACCGCCATCGCGGTTATCTTTTTCTACGCCATTGTAGGTAGACTTCGTATACTCCAAGTCACGGAAGTTTACGCCTGCTGCAGGAATCGCAGGAGCAGTACAGCTAGTATCACGAGTAATTAAACGAGCGCCTTCACCATTTTCAGATGTAGTAACCAAACCAGTCCACTGATCGCGTGGCGATAGGTACAGGTTAAAGTCAAGAACGTCTTGTGAGTTCTGACCTTCTACAAAGCGAACTTTAACTGCTTTTGCAAAGTCACTCGTGTTTGTGATGTTGATCTCGGTAACATTACCTTCTTCAGCAGTGTACAAAGAATACAATAACACTTCACCCAAACCATCTGGGTTAATGTTAACTGCGTGTGCAGATGCGCTAGCACCTAATACGGTAGCTAACGCGATAGCTTTTGCTAGTGATTTAGTCATCACATTTTTCCTTTTCTGTGCTCTAAAGTTTGTGTTGTTTTAACTTGCATAAATAAGCAGTACTGAATCGTAAGTACATCACTGCTAAATTGCAAGCCTCTACAACTTGTTTTTTACGAAATCTGCAACTCAAATTATCGTTTAGCTGCTTTCATCGTTGACTACCTATTTTATTAGGTAAATTGCCCTAAGCTTAATAGCTACTCAGCTCATATAATTGGAAAAATTGAGAGATTTGGCCTTACGGCCAAACTCTCAACCCAACACAACATAGAGACATTGCCGCTACGTGCCTTAGAGCAGATTTCAATATACGGGATTAACATAGCAAGAGCAAGAGCAAGAGCAAGATTAGTAAAGAATGCTAACTTTATTTAGATAAAGTACGACTATCGAGCGGGGCCCGTGACACCGCACGCTTAATACGTCGTTGCCAACGGTAAGGTATATAATGCACCAAACGTGCTAATATTGGCCAGCGCGCGACAATATAGATCATTCGCAAGACTAAAATCCGCCAACAGCCCGTACTACTCTGCGCTAACTGCTGCGCCTCACTTAAACCAACCGGCAATTTTTTTATAAAATATTGTTCAATAGTTTCTGGCTGCAAATAAACCGCTTCAAGCAAAACCGTTTGCACCAAACTGTTCGCTGCGATATTTAAATAAAAAGAAACCCTTTTAGCTTGCTGCCAGTTGTAGACTGCACCCTGATCCTCTGCCAATAGCTGTACTCGTATATCCTCCATAGCTGTCAGCCATTGCTGAGCACTCGCGGTGTGCTTAACTAGGCGCGTCAAAGGCCGCTTATACAAACGCTCCGGCAAGGCACCCAACCCACTTGCCAGCACCGGCAAGCCAGCATAAAGGCCAGCACTTAACGTATAACTCCAAGTTTCAGGGCACTGGGCAGGCAACCAGAGCAGATGCGGTTTAAGCTCTCTAATTAACTGTGATAAGTCAGCATCTTGGTATAAGCCCATGCAATGCACATTGGCAGGTAATTGCACATGGCAAGCACCAAGCAGGATAAACTCAATATCAAGCTGCTGCTCAGCCGCTAGTGCTGCTGTTTGTGCCAAAGTATAAGCACCCTTTTCTATGCCCAACATACCTAAACACAATACTTTCAACGGTTGCCCGACTGTGATTACTTGCGGCTGTACTGCGGGATAAGACCCAAGCAGCTCTCGCTCTGGATGGTCACGCACCAACACTTGCAAACTGGGGAGTAGTCTCGCAATAGCTACAGCCAACGAGCAACTGGGTACAATCACGCGCTCAGCACGTAAAGCCAAGCTTTGTAATAGTTGCGCTACTTTGGCATCGCCGGGCGGTAAAGCGCTCAGCCCCTGCTCAAGCCATGCCACATCAAAACAACCATGCTCATCCAGTAAACTGGGGTTCCCAGTGAAAATACTGTGATCATGCAAAGTTAAATCCATTGGCCGTCTTATTCCATATAGAAACGGCCAAAAAGAGTCAGCAAAACCAAACACATGATGCACATGCAAGCGGCTGATAGCTAACGTATCCAGCCATTTATGCAACTTAATACTGTCTTCTGGCCACTTAAAGGCAAGACTGGCACTGCCCTGCGCTTGCATTTGACCATCGACCAGCGCATACACTGGCACTGTTAACAGCACTTGCCGAGCGTGTACATGGGGTCGCAGGGTGCTAACCTGCGCTCGCCCTTGTAGAACACTTTGTAGTTCAAGTACATGACGCTCTACACCACCACCCAAGGCATGGGTCACCATTAGCAAACTCGGCAAACCACTGCTCTGCATATATTGCAGACTGCGCAACATCACGCTCTCAGAGTGTAGTAAATTCATCTTAATTCAACTTATGCAAAGATTGCAATCGAGCGTCAAATGCTCGCGGCGCATATTGAAAGTCATCAATAGCTGTTTGATTATCAACCACTTGATCCAAAGCCGCGCGTTTCAGCAAGGCAGGCGACCAATCCAGACTGGGGCGCACAGCCTTTAATAGTCGAAAGAGCAAAGTAAGCAGCCAAACAGGAACCGGAACAGTACGAACAGGCTGGCGGTTATCAAGAAAAATACGCTCAGCCAGCTGACTCACAGGCAAAGCATCAAGCCCACCCAACTCATACACTTTAGCAAAGCTACGGGGCTCATTAATGACTTGCATAATCGCCCTACTAACATCATGCACATGCACCGGCTGTCGTAACCCAGTATTCATACTGGGAACAGGTAAAAACCTCCAGCGTTGAACAAATCTCTGCATACGCCCTATAGTTGCATCGCGCCCCATACCATAGAGCATGGTTGGCCGTAAAATAGTTAGATCGTGCCCATTGGCTTGGCACAATTGGCTGATTTCTTGCTCAGCCTGAAGTAAACGCTGCGCCACTTCACGCTCAGCACTGGACGGGGAGTCTTGCTTAGTACGGATACTTGTAGAACTGATTGCCACTACCCGCAGTGTGCGTGGTGCCTCGCGTAATAGTTTCGGCAATATATATAAGGGCGCTAAATGTACAAGCAAACTGACGGCAGCTGGCCAGTGTTCCGCTAACACTAAGTCTAAAGTATGCCAATGCAGCTGCTGCGTTGCTGGCGAGTCTAGCTGCGGAGTGCGACTCACCGCATGCACCTCATAGCCCTCCTCAAGCAGCTTAGGCAATAAGCTATCTCCCAACTGGGAGCTGGCACCCAACACTAGGCAGCTTTTTTGCAAATTGCTCATTAATTACGACCTTTCAAACAACTCCTGTCTCTTATACACATCT
>LSQX01009273.1_pt1 | contig 12336 bp, 10 predicted proteins | sample 654561 | NCBI WGS metagenome assembly LSQX01 (sample SAMN04489861, study PRJNA283612) | anaerobic digester metagenome | isolation source: 4 biogas reactors fed with cattle manure at either 37C or 55C with and... | place: Denmark: Kongens Lyngby | collected 2014 | reverse complement strand
TTTCAACATCAAAATAGACAGAACCATTTACCTCATATGCAAATCCATTCTCAAGTATCAGATCTATCATTTGCTGTTGCTCGATAATATGGCCTGAAGCACGGGGCTCAATATCCGGAGAAAGTGTATTCAGTTGCCTCATATTGTGATGGAAAGTATTCATGTATTTTTGAACAACTTCCATAGGCTCTAACTGCTCAATTCTTGCCCTTTTTGAGATTTTATCTTCACCTGTCTCTTCCTCTTCATTTTCGAGGTGGCCCACATCCGTAATATTTCTTACATATCTGACTTTATAGCCCAGATATTTTAAATACCGTACCAGGAGGTCAAATGTTATATTCGGCCTGGCATGTCCGAGATGTGAATCACTGTAAACTGTCGGCCCGCAGACATAGAGGCCGACCTTACCCTCAACCAAAGGTCTGAAAACCTCTTTTTTACGAGTTAATGTATTATAAATTACAAGTTCATTACCCATAACGGTTAATAATTTTACCGAAAAACACAAAGGTAAAATAAAAGAGCAAAAAAAGGATATGTTTTATTAAGGAAAGGTACCAGAAACAGGATCTGCAAACAAGGCCCAACGTATAAAATTTAAATTTCAGGCGTTTGTTGTTCAACCGGTTTTTTCGGGTTCTCGAGCTTGTCAAAAAACTTCCGGTAAAAAATTAATATTGAAAAGATACCGGTTGTTATACACGAGTCAGCTATATTAAAGACCGGACGAAAAAATATAAATTCATTTCCACTCCAGAAGGGCATCCAGTCAGGTATTTGTCCCTGAACAACAGGAAAATAGAACATATCGACAACTTTACCATGAAAAAACCCGGCATAACCTCCTCCTTCAGGCAGGAATTGGGCAACCTGTCCATAGCTGTGGTTAAAGATCAGGCCATAAAACAAACTGTCAATTATATTTCCAACAGCTCCTGCGAAGATAAGTGCAATGCTGACTAAAAATCCGAATGGTATCTCTTTGTCATGGCTCAGCCTTACCAGGTACCAGCCAATAGCTATTACGGCAAGGATCCGGAATATGCTGAGAAATAATTTTCCGTATTTCCCGGCAAATTCAAAGCCAAAAGCCATACCGTTATTCTCAACAAAATGTAATATAAACCAATTTTTAAAAACCACTATCTCTTCTCCAAGGGACATATTGGTTTTGATCCAGAATTTCAATATCTGATCTGCAATCAGAATGATTAGGATCAACATGCCCAGTTTCAGACTTCGATCTTTCATTTTTTAATTATAAAAAAACTCCCGGAATTTTTTTTCAACTTAAAAATCCGGGAAGAATTAAATATTATTACACCTGATTTAATTACCCCATTTTCTTCTTTGCATCTATACAAAGTGTTGCATGAGGCACGGCACGCAGTCGTTCTTTAGAGATAAGTTTACCTGTTTCGCGACAGATCCCGTAAGTTTTATTCTCTATTCTGACAATAGCAGCCTGTAAATGCTGAATAAATTTCAACTGTCTTTGGGCTAACTTGCCGGCCTCCTCTTTCGATAAGGTGGCAGCGCCCTCCTCAAGCACTTTAAATGTGGGCGAAGTATCCTGGGTATCATTTTCATCGCCATGAGTAATGGAACTCCTGTACATCTCATAATCTTCCTGAGCCTTCTTAAGCTTTTGAAGTATGAGCTGTTTAAATTCCATCAACTCTTCATCCGAATATCTGTTTTTTTCTCCCATTATAAAAAACTTTAAGTAATTTTCATACTCCCAAAAAGCCGCCCTAAATTAATAATTTTTTGTTACACAAATCACCGGTGATAAAATTCCGTTAAATTTGTTTTTTTACCTCTATCCGGATTATAACATCCTTATCTATTTCAACATCTTTTGCGGGGGGCGAAGAAAGTTCATTAACCAACTGAAGATCAAGTGCCAGGGTCTGGTCACAAATATATTTTCCAAAATTAAGGACTGCATCATTTATTGCATGGTGCTTTAATATTTTTAATTGTATCCTGTCGGTAACTTCAAAATTACTCTCTTTTCTCAGGTTCTGTATTTTATTAATAAATTCACGGGCAATTCCCTCTTGTTTTAATTCTTCTGTAACATCAATATCAAGTGCAATAGTCAATGGCCCTTCAGCAGCCACTGTCCATCCCGGAATATCCTCTGTGCGGATTTCAACATCCTCTTTTGTAATAGTGATCTTGCTGTCACCTGCATCTATAATTATTTCACCCTGCTCCTCAAATTTTACAATATCAGCCTGGTTAAACCGTGCAAGGGCTCCGGCTATCTCTTTCATTCGTTTTCCGTACTTAGGGCCAAGGACTTTAAAGTCAGGTACCAGTTTCTTATTTATAATGCCTGAGGTATCATTAAGATATTCAACTGATTTGACATTTACCTCTGCCAAAATAATATCTTTAACTGCATCGAACTGTCTGATGAAATCTTCCGATATTACAGGCACCATTATTTTTGCCAAAGGCTGTCTGACTTTAATCTTTTCCTTCCTTCTGAGCGCCAATATCATAGAAGAAGCTTTCTGGGCAATTCCCATTTTTTCTTCCAGTTCAGTATTAATCAGTGATTCATTGCAAACAGGAAAATCTGATAAATGTACACTCTCTGATTTATCACGTCCTGTAACACTGTTAAGGTCAATGAACAGCAAATCTGCATAGAACGGTGAGACAGGGGCCATAAGCCTGGCAACTGTTTCAAGGCACATATAAAGCGTCTGATAGGCTGATATCTTATCTGCAGAATATTCTCCGCCCCAATATCTTTTCCTGCTTAACCTGACAAACCAGTTACTGAGATTCTCTGTTACAAACTCGGAAATTGCCCGGCCTGCACGGGTAGGTTCATAATTTTCATAGCTCTCATTAACCTCCCTGACAAGTGAGTTCAGCAGGGAAATAATCCATCTGTCCAGTTCAGGCCTTTCAGCAACAGGGATTTCCGGCTCTTTCCAGGTGAAATTATCTACATTGGCATAGAGAGCGAAAAAGTTATATGTATTATACAGAGTTCCAAAAAATTTTCTTTTTACCTCATCCACGCCGTCAATGTCAAACTTCAGGTTATCCCATGGCTGAGCATTAGTGATCATATACCAGCGCAAAGGATCCGAGCCATAATTGCCGATAGTTTCAAACGGGTCAACTGCATTTCCCAACCGCTTCGACATCTTATTCCCCTTCTTGTCAAGCACAAGTCCCGTCGATATAATATTTTTGAATGCCACCGAATCACTGACCATACCGGCAATAGCATGCAGGGTAAAAAACCATCCTCTGGTCTGGTCTACCCCCTCAGCAATAAAATCGGAGGGGAAAAGCGCATGCCATCTGCTACTCTCTTCATCGCCATTAAACATACTGTTAAAAGGATAATGGTGCTGGGCATAAGGCATGGCCCCTGAGTCAAACCAGACATCTATCAGGTCTGGTTCACGAAACATCTTCCTGCCGGTCGGAGAAACCAGAACTATTTTGTCAATATGAGGTTTATGCAGGTCAATCTTTTCATAATTCTCTTTAGACAGGTCATCAGTATCAAATGCCGAATATGGATTTTCTGTCATGAATCCTGCGGCGACTGATTTATTTATCTCATCGATCAATTCTGAAACAGAGCCTGTACAAATCTCTTCAGAGCCATCTTCAGTCCGCCATACTGGCAATGGAGTGCCCCAGAACCTCGAACGGCTCAGGTTCCAGTCAACCAGATTTTCAAGCCAGTTGCCAAACCTGCCTGTTCCGGTTGACTGTGGTTTCCAGTTAATGGCATTGTTCAGTTCAACCAGTCTCTCTTTTACGGCTGTTGTCCTGATAAACCATGAGTCAAGCGGATAATAGAGAACAGGCTTATCTGTCCGCCAGCAGTGAGGATAATTATGGACATGCTTCTCAATCTTAAAAGCTTTGTTATCAAACTTTAACATTACTGCGATGTCAACATCCACAGTTGTATCATCCTCACCCAGCTTATCATCATATTCATTCTTAACTGACCTTCCGGCGAATTCACGATATTTTTCCACATTAACAAATTCCTCTACAAACTTGTCCGACATCTCACGGATAGGGAAAAACCGGCCTTTCCTGTCCACCAGTGCCTGAGTTTTCCCGTCAATATCGTCTATTACAAGAGGAGCAATGCCTTTTTGTTTGGCAACCCTGTCATCATCAGCCCCGAAAGTGGGTGCTATATGGACAATACCTGTACCGTCTTCAATTGTTACAAAATCGCCGGTAATAACTTCAAATGCCCTGCCTCTTGGTTTAACCCAGTCAATTAGCTGTTCATACTCTACTCCTTCTAAATCTTTCCCCGAATATTCACCTGTTATTTTAAACGGAATTTGTTTGTCACCCTGCCTGTATTCATCAAAAGGTATCTCTTCGTTTTTTTGATCAAAATATACAGAAAAGAGCTCCTTTGCCAGTATGAAACTACAGGGCAATCCTGTATATGGATTAAATGACTTTACCTTCACATATCTGATCCCCGGCCCCACACACAATGCAGTATTGGAAGGAAGCGTCCAGGGAGTGGTAGTCCATGCCAGAAAGAAAAGATCGCTGTCTGACTGATCAAAAAAAGATTCTGATCTTTCATTCCGTATCACTTTAAACTGGGCAACAACTGTGGTGTCAGTAACATCACGGTAACAACCCGGCTGATTTAGCTCGTGAGAGCTTAGTCCTGTTCCTGCAGCAGGGGAGTATGGCTGGATAGTATATCCTTTATAGAGTAATCCTTTTTGATATATTCTCTTCAGAAGCCACCAAACCGATTCAATATAACGGTTGTCGTATGTAATATAGGGATCATCCATATTTACCCAGTAACCCATCTGGCGGGTAAGTTCTTCCCATTCCCTTGTATATTTCATGACCTCCTTACGGCAGGCGGCATTATACTCCTCAACAGATATTTTTACACCAATATCTTCCTTCGTAATGTTCAGTGATTTCTCTACACTCAGTTCAACAGGAAGTCCGTGCGTGTCCCAGCCGGCCTTTCGATGGACCCTGAAACCTTTCATTGTTTTATAACGGCAAAAAATATCTTTAATAGTGCGAGCCATTACATGATGTATCCCCGGCATTCCGTTAGCAGACGGTGGACCTTCATAAAACACAAATGCGGGTGATCCTTCACGGATCGAAATGCTTTTGTGAAATGTATCTTCTTCTAACCAGCGCTTCAATATATCCTTATTGATTTGCGAAAGATCCAGCTGTTTGTATTCCTGAAATTTTCTTGTCATATATTCTCTGATTCTGCTACGTATCTAAAAAATATGCAAATATAGAAAATTTTAATGCCTGCCGGAGTTTAATATCCTATCAAAATATGAATCCCCATGCTAAAACAATCTCTGATTAAACTTAAAATAGCACGAGCAATGACCACCACTATAGAATTTTCTTCATAAATTGTAAACATTACAGTTACCAGAATAGTTTCAGGGATTAATATTCCTGAAAATAAAATGAAGCATTTCTGCCGATATATATTAAATTTACATGATCAAATTGCAGGTTTTATTTCTAATCAAAAAACAAAAATCATGATTTTTAACCGAATCTATGTTATTCTTTACATTATAGTATATTTTTTACTTCCGGGCTGCAATAAGGAACCTGAGAAGGCTGAACTTCCCAATATCCTTTTTGCCATTGCCGACGATGCATCATGGAAACATTTTGGCGCTTACGGATGTAACTGGGTTAAAACACCCGCTTTTGACCGGGTTGCAGGAGAAGGGATATTGTTCACACGTGCATATACTCCAAATTCAAAATGTGCACCTTCCAGAGCTTGCATACTGACAGGCCGCAACAGCTGGCAGCTGGAGGAAGCAGCCAACCACTCACCTGCTTTCCCTGCAAAGTTCAGGACCTATCCTGAAGCCCTTAAAGATGCCGGATACTGGGTTGGCAGTGTTGCCAAGGGATGGGCACCCGGAGAACCGGGTGAGATAAACGGAAAAAAGCGGGAACTGACAGGGCCAAAATTTGACACATTCAAAACAAATCCCCCGGCAAAATATATATCAGCCAACGACTATGCAAAAAATTTTGAATCTTTCCTGGAAGCATGCCCGGAAGGAAGCCCTTTCTGCTTCTGGTATGGCAGCACAGAACCTCACCGTCCTTATGAATACGGGGCAGGAACTAACTACGGTGACAAGAAGATGTCAGCCATTGATGAGGTACCCTCATTCTGGCCGGATGCAGATACCATAAGAACAGATATGCTTGATTACGCTTTTGAGATAGAATATTTCGACCTGCATCTTCAGAGAATGATGGAAATACTGGAAAAAAATGGCCGGCTCAAAAACACTGTTGTAATAGTAACTGCCGATAATGGCATGCCATTTCCGCGCATTAAAGGGCAGGTATATGAGTACTCAAACCACCTGCCCCTGGCAATAATGTGGACTGATGGAATTAAAAATCCGGGACGTGTAGTTGATGATTTCGTAAGTTTTATTGACTTTGCCCCTACTATTCTGGAGCTGGCCGGCGTTTCACCCGAAGAGGTAAATATGCAACCAGTAACCGGAAGGAGTTTAAATGAGATATTTTCTTCTGCTGAATCGGGACAAATTACAGAGGAGCGTGATTTTGTTCTTGTTGGAAAAGAGCGGCATGATGTGGGAAGGCCTGACGATGCCGGTTATCCTGTCAGGGGAATAGTAAAAGATAAATACCTTTATCTTAACAATTTTAAATCCGGCCGCTGGCCCGCCGGCAATCCCGAAACCGGATACCTTAACTGTGACGGGAGCCCGACAAAAACATATATTTTAGATACCCGCAGAAAAAAAGGAATCACTGAATACTGGCAGCTTAATTTTGGCAAAAGACCTGCTGAAGAGTTATATGATATTGAACTGGATCCTTTCTGCCTTAACAACCTGGCAGATAATGAAAAATATCAAAATATAAAAACAAATCTTGCCGGCGGGCTGAAGCAAAAACTTACCCTCCAGGGAGATCCCCGTATCCTTGGTAACGGAGACATATTTGATAATTATATATATAGGGGGGCTGTCCGGAATTATTACAACAGGTTCATGAGCGGAGAAAAAATAGCTGCCGGATGGGTTAGCGAGACAGATTATGAAACTGATAACCTTAATTAACTTATTATGAAATATATTTTACTCTTATTACTGCACTTTACCAGCCAGCAAATTTTTGCAGGGCCACAACCGGAAATAACATCAGTTAACCCAGTCCGGGCAGATGGCTTTACTGCCGTAACTCCAAACGATTTCAAAAAAGGAACAGACAGTGACAGAATTGAAAAAGCTATACAAGACGCTGTACAAAAAGGTATAAATTCAATAGTGATCCCGCGATTTGACGAAGTAAACGAAAAAGCGACCTGGCTAATCGACAGGGCTATTGTGCTGCCATCCGATTTTACCTTGTTCCTGACCGATTGTTTTATCCGGCTTGCTCCGGGCACGCGTGACAATATAATAACAAATTCAGGTGCACGCTCAAATCCGCTGTCAGAAAACAGAAATATCAGAATTATAGGCAGAGGTAATGTTGTCCTGAGCGGCGGACTTGAATCTCATTATGAAAATCCGGGGGATAAAAATGGTTATACCACAATCGGGATATTACTTTATAACACCAAATATTTCACTATTGAGGGGATCAGGATGGAAGAGACACAGTGTTGGGCGATTTCCATGGAAAATGGCTGTGCTTTTGGACGGTTGTCAAACATTGATTTCTCTAATACATGGCAATATCCAAATCAGGATGGAATAGATATACGAAAAGGCTGCCATGATATAATGATTGAAAATATTACGGGCACCACAGGTGATGATCTGATTGCAATGACAGGCATGAGAGATATAAACCTGGACTGGAAGGAAGAGACACGGCAGGTAAGGGAAGGGAGACAAAAACCATCAATGCAGGTTGGCGGCAGAGGCTGGAGGGAAGAGGATGATATATATAATATCACGATAAACAACGTTAAAGGCACAACCGTTGGCAGGCAATGCTGTTCACTTATACGTTTGCTGAACCATGATGGCGTTAAGATTTACAACATCTTTATCAATAATATCATGGACACGGCAAAAGATGGTGAAGGAGCAACAGATCAGGCAATTAACATAGGAGATGACCATCCATACTGGAAGTCAGCGAGGAATCAGCTTGGTGAAACTTCAAGAATTTTCATAGACAATGTAATATCGACAGCACCCACAGTGGTGAGGATCAGAGGCACGCTAAAAGATTCAAGGCTTACAAAAATTGTCGGTTACGGGAAAAACGTAAACCCCCGTAAATACAGCTCTAACGGTTTAATTCAGTATGGCAGTGAAGCTGAACTGGAAAATGTAAAAATTGATGCATACCAGTATTAGAAAAGCTTTATGTAATCATAGCCCTGCCGTACCGGGAGAAAAATTTTTGAATTTCCCTGATAAAGTATAAAGCTGAACTTAGTACAGTTCAAATTATAAATAACCGGAACGATTTACTAATTTTGCGATGTTCAAAAATTGAAGCATGAAGGTTATTGATATAATAAAAAATTCAGATAAAACAGTATTTTCATTCGAATTGCTCCCTCCCCTGAAGGGTAATGATCCCGGTAAGATCTACAGAACTATTGAAAATCTTATCGACTATGACCCCAAATATATAAATATTACTACACACCGTGACGAAGTTGAATTTCAGGAGATGTCCGACGGTTCTGTGGTCAAAAGGATAAAGAGAAAACGTCCCGGCACAGTTGCGATCGCTGCGTCAATACAGCACCGGTACGGAATACCTGTTGTGCCTCATATCCTGTGTGGGGGATTTACCAAAAGTGAAACAGAATATGTACTCATTGATCTTAATTTTCTTGAAATAGAAAATGTCCTGGCACTACGTGGTGACGGTATAAAGAACCAGCATATGTTTATACCTGAAAAGGATGGCCATTCCAATGCCAACGAACTGGTTGAACAAATAGTAAACCTCGGGAAAGGCATATACCTGGAAAAAGACCTGAAGAACAATACACCGCTTGATTTCTGTATCGGAGTAGCAGGATATCCGGAAAAGCATTTTGAAGCGCCTAACATGGAACAGGACCTGAAATATTTAAAACAGAAGGTAGACGCAGGTGCTGACTACATAGTTACACAAATGTTTTTTGACAACAGGGTTTATTATGATTTCGTTGAAAAGTGCCGTTCTGCAGGGATTACAGTACCGATCATTCCGGGTATCAAACCTATAAACATGAGAAATCAATTGACAATCCTGCCGAAGTTATTCAACATTGACCTGCCTCCCGAACTGGCAGTTGAGCTTGCGAAATGTCAGACTAATGAAGAAGCAAAAAGAGTTGGTACTGAATGGGCTATATATCAATCGAAGGATCTGGCTGAACACAACGCCCCGTCACTTCACATATATACATATGGTATTTCTGACAATGTCCGTGAGATAATAAAATCCGTATTCTGAAGCAATCAGTTACCCATCTTTATCTGGCTGTTTATTTTGTCATTTTCAGCCTGGTTCTTTAACTTCAGCGAATAGATCATAGCCTCTACCTGCCTCAGGTAATTTCGTTTATCCTTGCTTGGTGCATAAACATAACCGAAAGCCACAATAACTCTTTGATTTGAGGCATCGAGCTCCGCAAGGGATATATAAGGGCCACCCATATAATCATTTACCAGCCTCCATAATCCCCTCATCTCAGAAGCGTAATTCCCATTATGCTCCCTGATGTTGAATGTCTGGTCAATTCTTTTTTCAGTAACCATATAAGATCCTTCCGCCGGCCCTGGGATATTTTCTTTTAACACACTGTCACGAACGTGAACTAAATAATTTACAGTAAAGGTACTGTCAGAGACATATGGAAATGTATAAATAATTATTCCCTGGGAAATATCCGGCGTTTCATATCTGAGCCATATAAAATCTTTTTTCTGGCTTGCTATCTGAAAGCCGGGAGGCACATTCATTGTGAAGTTAAAATCCCTGTCAAGAACATTATAGACAGCCTTTTCATAATATTTGTCGTAGTTCATTTTTAATCTGTCTTTTTCAGCCTGCAGGAAAAATCCCATTATCTTATCCTTCCCTTCATTGAAAAGCTTCTTAAATTCTTCCGCATTTCTGGCCTGAATAATAACAACAGACTGAGGGCTGGCCCAAACATCCTTATTCATAATTACTCCTGTTGAATCATTAACTGTAGAAATTTTAACCTGAAGAATATTACGTGTCGTTTTAAAAATACTTTTAAAAGCTTCGGGAGGTACATTAATAAGATCAAATAATGGTTCATCCTGTGGAAGTGCCACATGCTCCTGTGCAAGGTTATCACGTATCTGCTCTCCAGGTTCTCCCTCCCAGTAGGTATCAGTAATTACCACAACAAGCTCACCTGCCTTGCCTGTAATATTTCTACCTATACCAGAACCTCCGTCTTTACAGCCGGTTATGATAATTAAACACAAAAAGGTAATAAAACGAAAAATCATTTTTAAGCCCATAGTTACCAATTTTTATTACATTTCAAAAGCCGCAAAAATCCTACCATTTTTGTGCCCGTTACTGATAAAAAATCCCGTTGCTGGTGCTTGCAGTAACGGGATAAGAGTCTTCTACCGGTATTATCTATTTGTCAATTTTTCCCGGTTCGGATTTTTTGTCATCCACATCGTCGTCATCTTCCTCCTTTGTGGCTTTTTTAAATTCTTTCATACCCTTCCCCAGGCCTTTCATCAATTCAGGAATCTTTCTTCCCCCAAAAAGGAGAAGTACTATAATAAGTATTATTATTATTTCCTGTGGCCCGATAAATCCCGTAATTACAAATACATTCATGATTCAAAGTTAAAATGGTTCGTTACAAAAATAGAATTTTTTTACTTAAAATGTTCCATTAATCATTTTTATTATATCATTGGCATTTGCAAAAAGGACTAATGCCAGTAAAATGACCATTCCGGCTATTTGTGCGTATTCAAGAAATTTGTCACCCGGCTTTCTCCCAGTTACCATTTCAAAAAATAAAAACATAACATGGCCGCCATCAAGTGCAGGTATAGGAAGCAGGTTCATAATTGCCAGGATAATTGAGATAAAGGCAGTCATGTTCCAAAAAGAGAACCAGTCCCATGTACCCGGAAAAATATTCCCGATTGCGGCAAACCCTCCAAGTGATTCATAGGCTTTTGTGTCAGGCCTGAAAAAGAGTTTAAACTGTTTCAGATAATCTTTTATAGTTTGCAGTCCCCTTTTAATACCCGCCGGAACAGACTCGAAGAAACCATAATTGATGGTCTTAAGTTCGAAATACTTATCAGCATAATGTTTGTTCTTAACACCTATCATTCCACCTTCAGCAACTTTCACCGGCAGATCGAGCATTTCCCCGTTCCTGTTGACAGTAAGAACTACCTGTTTACCGGCATTATCCCTGGCAGCATTTGTCCATTCATCGTAATATGCATACTGCACTCCGTTCATACCTGTTATTTCATCGCCAACCTGCAATCCTGCTTTCTGTGCCGGCGAATCATCAGTGAAGCCGTCAACTCCCAGCCGGAATGGCACCCTGGGCCACAAAACAGATTTATTTTTCAACATTAATGCGAGGTCATCGTCTGTAATATCAACATTCACCTTCTCTCCGTTGCGATCAACCTGAACAGTTTTTGCATTATCCAGGACAATAGAAGGGATAATCTTCATAAAATTCTCAATGTGCCGGTTGTCGACCGTTAATATTTTATCTCCTGTTTTAAACCCAATTTGCTCCCCTACCTCATTAACCACTATTCCGTATTTCACATTTTCGGTTGGAAGATACTCCTCTCCCCATGCATACAGAACACCAATATAGATAATCATCGCAAATAAAAAATTCATCAATACTCCCCCGATCATTATAAACAGCCTTTGCCAGGCTGGTTTGGAACGGAACTCCCATGGTTTGGGAGGCAATTTCATTGCTTCCTTATCCATAGATTCGTCAATCATACCTGAAATTTTGACATACCCCCCCAGGGGCAACCAGCCTACTCCATATTCTGTGTCCCCTTTCCGGAACTTAAAAAGAGAAAACCAGGGATCAAAAAAGAGATAAAATTTTTCCACTCTGGTTTTAAAGACCCGGGCAAAAATAAAATGTCCAAATTCGTGAATAACGACGAGGATGGATAAGCTCAGTATCAGTTGCAACGCTTTAATTAAAAAAGTCTCCATTAAATTATCTCAGCTAAAATATAGTTTATATTCTTGTAAATTAAAAATCAGAACCCGAAAATTTTGCCACCT
>LSQX01331760.1_pt1 | contig 12337 bp, 12 predicted proteins | sample 654561 | NCBI WGS metagenome assembly LSQX01 (sample SAMN04489861, study PRJNA283612) | anaerobic digester metagenome | isolation source: 4 biogas reactors fed with cattle manure at either 37C or 55C with and... | place: Denmark: Kongens Lyngby | collected 2014 | reverse complement strand
GCCCGAACCCGTCAGCTAACCCCGTAGGAGTGGTCCAAGCGTTGTGTCTTAGCCCCGGTGGGACTTTGCCTACGCTTTTTTGTAGTCTGTGGCAGTGTTTGCCGCCGGACCGCTTGGTACCACTACAACAGACGGGGTGAGTTTTTTGAAATCCTGGTGGGAGCGCGTGCGTGGCGACGTAATCGGAGGAGCAACCGCAGCAGTTGTAGCTCTTCCCCTGGCTTTGGCTTTTGGAATCGCGAGCGGGGCTGGAGCCGTGGCCGGTCTGTATGCTTCGATTTTCGGCGGTCTGACAGCAGCCGTATTTGGCGGTTGTGGTGTGCAGATCACCGGACCTACCGGCGCAATGACAGCGGTTTTGGTTAGCGTTGTCAGCAAGCATGGAGTGGGCGGCATGCTCCTGGCCGGCGCTTTGGCCGGCTTGATGCAGGTGGCTCTGGGTCTTTTGCGTCTAGGCAAGTTTGTCAAGTTCCTTCCCCAGCCTGTGATCGCCGGCTTCACTAATGGCGTCTCTATCCTGTTCTTCATGACCGCTATTGGCGATGCTTTACAAACACCTTCCATCACCTTGATCACTGTTCTAGCGATCCTTCTTGCATTGCGGTTTTTCAAACAAGCACCCGAATCACTTTTCGGACTCATTGCAGGTCTCCTGGTGAATGAGCTCATTGTACATACCCCGCATGTAGTGGGAGATCTCCCTTTTAGCATGCCCAGGCCTACACTGGCGCTCATGCCCTTCGGCGAGGTTGCTCAGCTAATCAGGCCTGCTATCACAATTTGCCTCCTGGGAAGTATCTCCGCGCTGTTATCGGCAGAAGTAACTGATGGAATGATAGGGACCAAACACAATAGCAACAAGGAGCTGATCGGCCAGGGTTTGGGGAACCTGGTATCTTCCCTGGTGGGAGGAGTACCAGTCTCCGGAGCCGTCGCCCGCTCAGGAATAAACGTTTACAGCGGAGGACGCACTCGTCTTTCCGGCATTCTACATGCCATCTTTCTACTGCTCATCGTCTTGGTTCTGGGGCCTGTCGCCAAACGCATACCATTAGCTTCACTGGCAGCTATCCTCATGGTGGCTTCAGTGCGCACAGCTGATTGGCAAAGCCTGAAGCTGATACCTCAAGCCCGCTGGAGCTACGGGGCAATCATGACTATCACTACTATACTGACAGTGGTACGGGATCTTACAATCGCCGTGGCAGTTGGAGTAGGTTTGACTGCCATTGTGGTCATTGTCGAGCTAGTTTCCTCACCTGGGGGCGACGAAATAGTCCATGAAGAGGGCTACACCATTTCCGACATGTCAACCCACCCCGACGTCCAGGTCGTGGCTTTCAACGGTCCTTTGTTCTTTGTCGGAACGGAGAATCTGAGGAATCAGATAAGTGAGATGTCCACGAAACCCTTTTTGGTCTTGGATTTCTCTAATGTGCCCACCATGGATGAAACCGGTGCCTTCACTCTCAGGGACTTGGCCTGTGAATTCCAAAGAGAAGGTAAGACTCTTTACATATGCGGACTCCAAAACAAGCCTTTGCGCATGTTGACAAAGATGGGCTTAACGGGTGACCTGGGCATGTCCAGGGTATGCACCGACCTGGAAAGCGCTCTGCGTAAGGCTTCCCAGGAGGCTGCGCAGACTGCCGAGGCCGAGTCGGATATGTGTGTTCACCGTGCGTAAGTCGCGCTGATAGCGCTGTGTCACAGTTAATCAGAATCCCATTGGATGTAGATACCCTTGACATTGGACGGGGGGTTACTGATGCGCAAGCGATCTCTTCTGTTCTGCGCTCTGTTACTTGCATTTTGGCTGGTGGTCTCCGGCGAAGTAGACCCGCAGCATCTTCTGGCCGGAGCTGTTCTGGCAATCCTGACTGTCTGGTTCTGGCAGGATCTTGGCCCGAGGCTGCCCCGCTTGCTTTCTGGAGGAGAGCTGCTTCTCCTGGGTCATTGCCTCCTGGCTCTCGTTCGTTTTGTCATTCAATCGAACATCTCCGTTGCCAAAACGATCTTGCTGTCGAGCCCTTCGGTGGGGCCGATATTCGTAGTCACACGACCTCCCCTTGAAAGCAATTGGGCGAGGGTGCTTCTGGCTAACTGCATAACCATTACGCCGGGTACTGTGACTGTGGACGTCGATCCTAAGACAGGTCAGTTCATCATTCATGTGCTGACGTATAAGGCGGCAGTCGAGTTGTCGAATTGGCAGATCATTCGTGAAATCAGGCACCTGGAATCCTGGAAACAGAGGAGGGCACAGCATGCTATGGCTACTGATAGGTCTCATGATATTGATTCTGTTCGTGCTCTTGCGGGCGATCATCGGTCCGACAGTCATTGATCGGCTGCTGTCCATTAATGCTATCAGTACCAAGGTCAGTGCAATTATCTTGCTGATGGCGTTCATTAGAGACGATTACGGATTCATCGATGTGGCTTTCGTCTTTGTATTGTGTGGATTCGTAGGCGGGCTTTGGATACTGCGGGTGATGACTCCCGGTGATTGGCAGCTCAGACTGCCGGGATTGGGTGGATTTGAGGGTGACGGGGAGGAGGCAGCATCGAATGATTAGGTTTTTGGCAAATCTCTGTTTTGCCGGATCTTTCCTGGCGTTTGCGATCGGCACGTTAGGACTATTTCGCCTGCCCGATCCGTATACTCGCCTGCACGCGGTGGGCATGGGGGACACCATGGGTGTGGGGTTGGCAGGGTTGGGCCTGCTCTTGGTCAGCCCCACGTGGGCATTGCGTATCAAGTTGCTGACTGTTCTCGTTCTGTTTTGGACTATTAATCCGACCATGACTCACCTGGTGGCTAAAGCCGGCCTGATCCACGGGGTGCGTCCTGCGGAAGGCACGAAAGTGATCAAAGGGGAGGGATGAGCATATGAGCCTTACGGCTGTTGATTATGGAACCATGGTGATGCTCCTCATCCTTGTGGTGGCATCCCTGGCTATGTATTTCATAAAGGATCTGCTGCATGCAGTCATAGTTTACGGTGCCTACAGCCTGATCATGGCCCTGGTTTGGCTGCAGATGAACACCCCTGATATTGCTATTACTGAAGCTGCTGCAGGAATCGGCATGACTGCTCTGATGATGGTGGTCATCTCTCGCACCAGTCGAAAGGAGGACTAGCGGTGAGGCTCGGGACTCTGCCAGTGCTCGTCATTCTTTTGCTAGCCGCTTGTGTAGTCGTTGTTGCTGTGGCGGAGTTGCCCCCTTACGGCATGCTCGAAAATCCCGCTCACAACCAGGTATCTCAACGCTACATCGAAAAGGCCTGGGAAGAGACTGGAGTCCTCAATATGGTTACTGCCATTGTTCTCGACTACCGGGCTTACGATACCATGTTCGAAACCATCGTGCTGTTTACAGCCGTTCTTGCAGTGATCATCACCTTGAAAACCACAGAAAAAGAGGGCGGTGGAAAGTGAGAGATTTCATACTGAAACGGGTAGCCGCATTACTTCTACCTTTCATTCAGATGTACGGGCTATATGTAATCTTTCATGGACACGTCTCACCGGGGGGCTCTTTTGCGGGAGGCATCGTGGTGGGGCTGGCCTTCATCGCCTTTACTACTATCTATGGCCTTGAGAGGGGCAGAGCAAAAGTACCGGAGAAGGTTACCACTCTGGTTGAAAGCTATGGCACACTCTGGTATGGAATCATGGGTATGGTCGGCGTTTTCAAGGGTGCTCCTTTTCTAGCCAACAAGATTGCAGGAATTGATCTGGGAGAACTGGGCACGTTGTTTTCCGGCGGGTTGATCGGACTCATTGGCCTTGGTGTCGGCATAAGAGTTGCGAGCACTATGATTACTTTGTTCTTCGCCATGATGGAGGATGAGCCATGAGAATACTACTGGATAAGCTGATGGTCAACTACCCTTACGTTGCAGCCATGATGCTCTTCACCATTGGTGCTTTCACCGTGCTGACCCGCTCAAACTTGTTCAAGAAGCTGATCGGAATCAACATCATGGAAAGCGCGATATTCCTGATGTTCGTCGCAGCGGGCAATATCCGCGGCGGCGCCGTCCCCATACTTGATGAGGCTAATCCGAAAACCGTATATATCAACCCACTGCCGTCAGCTCTCATGTTAACTGGCATTGTGGTCAGTGTTAGTGTGACTGCATTTGCTCTGGCACTCATCATCAGACTGTATCAATCTTACGGTACCACCGATGCCCGCCGCATAGCGGAGATAAAAAGAGAGGTGACACGCAAATGACGGCAACCATCGAAGCTAACTTACCGGTGTTTGTGGTCATTATGCCTTTGTTTGTCGCCTTTATTTTGCCGACCCTGGCCCGGCGGATACGCTTGGTAGAGGGCCTTGTGATAGCCACTGCGGTTCTGGGTCTCATGGGGGCGGGGTATTTGGCCTCCGAAGTCCTCATTCGGAACGGCAATCCCATCAGCTATAGCATGGGAGGCTGGCCGGCCTCATGGGGCATACAGCTTTCGGTAGGCAACCTGAGCTGCCTCTTCTTGCTCATGGTGGCCAGCGTCAGTCTGCCGGTGTCCCTCTTTGCCTCTGACAACATGACCCGTGAAGTAGGTGGCCCCCAACGGACCACTCGCTTCTACGCGCTTTGTCTCTTGCTCGGTGGTGCCCTGGCAGGCATGGCTATGACCGCGGATCTTTTCAATGTATTTGTTCTGGTGGAAGTTGCGACTCTGAGTTGTTGTGGTTTGGTATGCTCCAGGAATCATCCCCGGGCAGCGGAAGCCGCCTTCAATTATCTGATACTTGCGACCCTGGGTTCGGCCCTCATACTCGGCGGCATTGGCTTTCTGTACATGATCACTGGATACTTGAATATGGGATTTGCCTTTCAAGAGCTTAACCGTGTTTGGCAAGACTATCCCCACGTCGTGTGGATTGCAGCCAGTTTTTTTCTCGTGGGCTTCGGCGTAAAATCCGCCCTTTTTCCTCTGCATGTCTGGCTGCCTGACGCTCATTCCGAAGCCCCGTCACCTGCAAGTGCAATCTTGTCTGGTCTCGCAGTGAAAGGGTACGCGATCTGTCTCATAAAGGTTTTGTACAACGTCTTCGGCATTACACTCTTGCAAGACATGGGAATGGACAGGATAGTGACGCTCATGGGCATGATCGCAATAATTGCCGGATCCGTATTTGCGCTAACTCAAGACGAGCTCAAACGCAGACTGGCTTTTTCCACTGTCGCACAGGTAGGGTATGTCTTCTTGGGCCTCGGTCTTGCCAACTCCGAGAGCCTTACCGGCACGCTGTTTCACATGGCCAGCCATGCTGTGATCAAGTCCGGTCTATTCCTGGCAGCAGGAGCGATAATCGCCTCTACGGGCAAGAGCCGAATCAGTGAAATGGCCGGTGTCGGCAAGAAGATGCCCATAACCATGGGGGTTTTCACCATATGCAGCATGAGTCTAGTTGGCATACCGTTGTTCTCGGGTTTCATTGGCAAATGGAATCTCTTGCTCGGAAGCGTGGAAGCAGGAAACTCCCTTGCTCAAGTGGTGATCATCGCAGGAAGTGTGCTTTGTGCGGCCTACCTTTTCCCGGTTATTCGGGTTGCCTATTTTGAGCCGTCTCCGGCGGCAGATTGGCAGGATCCTGGTTTGCCGCAAAAAACCGCGCTAGTCATGCTGGCCGCCTGGGTGATGATTCTAGGCGTGGTGCCAGGGCCTTTTCTCCAACTGGCGAAGAGGGCGGCGGTTGACCTTTTAGCAGTGAAGTAGATGAAACAGGGGTGTGCAAGGAGAGTTTGGCGCATGATTGATTTGGTTCTGGCTCTCGTGAGCCCGGCAGCAGGCGGGATACTCATAGGTTTGATGCCCCGGGCAGGCAGCCGCTTGCGCAACATAGTCACATTGATGTCTGCTGCAGCTGGTACGATTTTCAGCTGGCGGTTGGCTGCGGCGGTATTTGCCGGACGGACTGTAAGGATATCCGGTGAAATAGCCGGATTGGCCTGGAGCTTCCATCCGGATCCCCTGGGGATGGTGTTTGGGCTGATCGTTTCAACCCTGTGGCTCTTTGCGGCGGTCTACTCTTTTGGATACATGGCGGGCGAGGAAAGACAGCGAACTTATTACGCCTGTTTTCTTCTGGCGTTCAGTGCGACGCTTGGGGTAGCTTACTCCGGCAACCTGCTGGCCCTGTATTTATTCTATGAGCTGCTCACCTTTGCTACATATCCCCTGGTCATTCATGAGCGAAATAGCGAAGCTATGAAAGCCGGCGCCAAGTACATTATCTACAGTCTGTCGGGCGCAGGGGCTATCTTGATAGCTGCAATCATCGTCTACAGCTGGACAGGCAACCTGGATTTCGCAAGTGGGCCTCTTCTGGCCGAGGGTGGCCTTAGGCCGGGACTAGGCTGGGTGCTGGCCTTGTTCGTGGCCGGGTTCGGAGTGAAAGCAGCCATTATGCCTCTCCATCGCTGGCTGCCGGCGGCTATGTGCGCCCCCGCTCCCATAAGCGCTCTATTGCATGCTGTGGCAGTGGTTTATTCGGGCGTTTATGGGATTTTGCGGGTAGTGTACTCCGTATTCGGACACGAGTTGATGGGACAGCTGCATCTCAGCCACATCCTGCCCTGGGTCGCATCCTTCACGATTCTGGCAGGTGTCATGATTGCCACACAGCAAGATGAGTTAAAGCGGAGGCTGGCCTATCATACCGTCAGCCAGCTCTCATATATTCTTCTGGGCGCTTTTACGCTACACCCGTGGGGGTTGGCCGGGGCCATCTGCCACATGATCAGTTACTCCACTCTTAAAGTCACACTCTTCTTTGGCGCGGGAATCATTGCCAGGCGGACCGGCAAGGTAAGAGTCAGTGAGATGAGCGGGGTAGGCTGGCAGTTGCCCCGGACCATGGCGGCTTTCGGCGTAGCTAGTCTGGGGATGATTGGGATGCTGCCTCTCAACACCTTCTGGAGCAAGTATTACTTGATGAGAGGCAGTGTAGCCAGGGGGAAATGGCAGTTTGCCTTAGTCTTGATCACGAGCGGCCTGATCAATGCTTTTTGCTTCATTCCCACTGTAGTAGCCGCATTTGCCGGGAAAAGAGGGCAGCCTGCCCTTGAAAAGGGGAACGAGACGAGTCTCATGTTAGCGCCCATGCTGCTTCTGGCAGGAATTGCGCTGTTGATAGGGCTCTGGCCGGGGCTGGTTTGGCCCGGAGTCGAAGCTGTCGTGGATTGGTTCTTCTGAAGTAAGGAGGTTCGACTGTATGCTGCTCATACTTTTTCCCATTATCCCTCTCCTGGGTATCCTTGCCTTGCGCGGCATAAGGGGTAAGAGTTTCAATATTCCTTTTGCAGTCGCCTCTCTTACGCTTGTCTTGGGGCAGCAGGTTCTAAGAGACGTGCTCGGGGGCGACCCCATAATCTATAGATTGCCTTTTTCCGGTCCATATGTCCCGACGTTTCGCGCAGACGCATTATCCGCCATATTTGTGCTGCTTGCTGCCTTTCTCTGGTGGGTAGTCTCCGTATATTCTCCCGAGTACATGAAACGAGAAGGGGGAACCCGACGCTTTGAGGTCTGTACGCTTGCGACACTTTCTGCGGTTTTGGGAGTCTTTCTTGCAGGGGACCTTTTCACTCTGCTCCTTTTCTTTGAGTTGATGACCATAACTTCGTTTTTCTGGGTTGTTCACAGGTGGAACAGGGAAGCAATTCAGGCCGGGTATCTCTATCTATTCTTTAGCATTGCCGGAGGGCTTCTCCTGGCCCTGGGGATTGTACTGATCGGGGCAGCCACTTCCAGCTTGCCCGCTATTGGTGCCGGCCCGGTAACTCCGCTTGATCCTCATGCCTTCTCATGGGGCGTAGCTGCACTTGTGGCGGGATTTGGGATCAAGGCAGGCATGGCGCCCTTGCATCTTTGGTTGCCCCATGCCCACTCAGTAGCGCCAACCCCCGCTAGTGCCCTTCTGTCGGGGCTCTTGATTAAAGTGGGCGCCTATGGTCTGATCCGTACCGGTGAGCTGGTCGGTTGGGGACTGGATTCCGGATGCGCGGCGGCATGGTTAGGACCCGCCCTGACTGTCCTGGGTAGCTGCACGATGCTAGCCGGGGTGCTTGCTGCTCTATTGCAAAGCGATGCCAAGCGGCTCCTGGCTTATCACAGTGTAAGCCAGATGGGATATATCATCCTGGGGCTCGGTGTCGGCCTGGTCATGGGGAAAGCAGGCGGGCTCGGTCTTATGGGGGGCATTTACCATATTACCAATCATGCTCTATTCAAAGCGGCCCTGTTCCTGGGTGTCGGCGTTATCTATATTCGCACTGGCGAGACCAATCTGTATAATATGGGCGGGCTGTGGCGGAGTTTCCCGGTTACCGCCGTCCTGATGTTCCTGGCGGTTTTGGGTATTGCCGGCGCGCCCGGGCTCAATGGCTATGCCAGCAAGACTCTGCTTCATCATGCAGTCAGTGAGGCGGCTCAAACGGGCTCGCCCTTGATGGTTTGGGCAGAGAGGCTATTCCTGTTGGTAGGGGTGGGCACAGCTGCTTCCTTCGCCAAGCTTTTCTATCTTGCCTTCCTGGCCCAACCCACAGAACTTGAGATCTCGGGCGGAGAATCTCGGCGATTCTACGTGCCCATGGCGGTAATTGCCTCTGTAATGGTGGGGATTGGGCTCCGGCCCGAGCTCTTCCCCAGGGTCCTGGCGGTGCCGGCAGCTCAGGCGTTGGGCATGGAGACTGCTGCCGCCTCCGTGGCCGGCCTTTCTATCTGGAATACCAGCGATGTCGTGGGCATGCTGATCACTTTGGGTCTTGGTATAGCAGTGTGCTGGGCTGGACTGGCCACCGGAGCATTTCATTGGACGCCTCCTCGCTGGCTGACACTGGAGGGCCTGGCGAAGATCGTCGGCCAAAGCCTGGCTGCCGTCTTTCGGGCGGGAGAAGGCTACTATCGCTCGGCAATCGCACTTGTTTCCACGATTGGCAGCACCATCACAAGGCGCCTGCTATCGGCCTGCCGCAGGCTGGATAACTCTCGGGATGGCACCATCGGCGACATTACTCTGGCGGGCATTAGTGCCGACGCGGCAATCTTGCTCGTGGTCCTGGCTATTCTTATCGTGCTATGTGCTTGCCTTGATCTTGGCTTGCCCAGCCTGCGGCTGCCCGTGTCTTTCCGTTGATATCAAGTAGCCCCCTTTTCGAGCCATCGTCAGGGCATGGGATGAACAGGCAGACCCGTGCACGTCGGGGCTCGACTTGGAGGCAGCATACTGGGGCATGGTGCTAATGGCGCTTGGTGAGTTCTCAGAGGGCCGAGCTAACGATGTTCCTAAGAGATGGCCGGGTTCGCCCCGAGCGCGGCGGCCAACGGGGGCTGTCAGCGGAAATGGCTAACTATTAGTCACATTGTGATCGCAAATGACTAATTTGTGAACGGTGGCGGTCTAAAAACCATACACTTCCTCACACGCTAAGCCAATATATGGAGATATGCGCTCGTGCATAACCATATACCTCCGGAAACTGGATTCATGTACCGCCTTATGCCTAATCGTGCCAGGCATATATTGCCTCATTACCTCGAGTGACTAGAGATTAGACCGGGCCCGTCTAAGAATTATGCATTCCCTCTTAAGAAGTGTTCAAATTTTAGACACATGCCACGAACACGAGCCGGCGGGCGCTTTGCTACAGGTGTCTTGAATGCATAAAGCGATCTGGCTCGCAGATAGCCGAGGGCAACCCATCTGTGGGTTGCCCTCCATACCTATCGTCTTCGCTTCGGCATTCTTGGTATTACGCGCTCTCGCCTGGGTACACAGCGTCTTCAACTATGCGCTTGATCTCTCTTCTGGCCGCATCATTCCCGGCATCGGGGGCCTTCTTCAAGATCTGCACTATCTCTTCTGCTGCCTTTCCTGATATCGTGCCAGGATAGGCTTGTGCATGGGCGGAGAGGGCTTTCAATGCCTCATCGCGTACAAGTCCGGTGACGCTGTCGTAGTGGGGAGTGTTGTTCGTCCCCAGAAGAAGTCCGCTTACAGCCCTGTTGAATCGGAGCTTCGCCTCGCTCGAGAAGAGCGAATACGGATTCATTTCAACATAGGCTTCCCATTCGGCTGTCCGGCGGCCCAGTTCCTTGATGGAGACGACCAGGGCGCCGTCGACAAGCCACGGCGTGTTCCTCTCTACATCGTCCAGCTCGAGAAAGGCGACTGTTGAAGGAGGAAGCATGGTGCCGAATTGCTCAGAGTAGAATCCGGGGCGCGGTTCCACAGTCCACAGTCCTTCGCCGGCGTAGACAGTTGTAAGGCCGGCAGTTCCGAACGCGTGTGAAGTGTTTTTGTCTGCAGCGATCTGCGGAAGCCGGGCGTAGGCTGCAAGAATCTCGTCTGTGCTTCTTGCTTCGGTAATGCCTGCCAGACGCTCAAGCGACTCAGCCTCCCGGCGGGCAATTCCAAGATGGAAGTCCCTGAATGCCGCAAAGGCGTACTCCCGGATTGCGGGAGGCGCTTTGTGGAACCTGGCCTTGTAGTCAGAGGCGGCCTGTCTCACGGCACGGGCAGGATCAGAAGAGTCTATTGACTCAAGGTATGTGGCGTATGCGTCTGGATTGAGCCACGGCATCACATCTACAGATGCGATTTGCAATTCGCCGTCAGAATATCTCCAGGTTGTCCGAACCATGCCCACCGAGTTGGCATGGTAGATAGCCCATATCTTCTGGTAGGTTACAAACTGCTGTGGGCCGCCCTCTCTCGCGGTGGGCGCGAGCTCTGCACCGGAGACGTCGTCAACGAAAATGTCCATCGGTTTGAGCAAGGTTCCCGACTCTGAGTAGTACGCTTCGTAGGGATCCGGCTCGCCAGGCTGCTCTGGCTTGCTGAGCCCGAGCAGGGTGCGGCCATGTCTGGCCTTGTCCACGACCTCTATGGTGTAATGATCAAGGCTGCTCATTGCAAGCTCCGGCCCCGCGGCGAGTTCCTCCGGGTCTACCAGTAAGCGCACATTTCCATCCAACGCAGATGCGATGAAGAAGTTGGTGATCCCTCCTGACCCGCCAGTGGGGATTGACACAATGATCTCGGACGCGCCTTTTCCGTCGATTTCGCCCAGCAGAAGCGACCCGGGATACCCGGCGCTTCGGTCGCCCAGTGCAAGAACTATTTCTTTCTTCGTTGCGCCATCTATGACGACGATTTCGTGGGACTGGCAGAATGGACCTCCGAGCTCAGACTCATTACCTACGAGGAGGACGGTGTCGGAGATGCGATCGCCTGTCACATCTGCCTCGGTGCGAACGTGGACGATGCCTTGTGGCGGCTGCTTGCTGCTGGCAAATCCCCTGACGGGAATGGTCAGCAGAACAAGAACGGCTATCGATACCCTTGCGATTCGGTTGAATCGGGCAATGTTGATATGCATATCTCTTCACTCCAGCATGACAAATTTTGCTATGGCCAAAAGGCTTGCTATACATAGATTATAACGGTAATTGCAGGCCGACTGAGGGGTATGTTATGGAAAAGCAACCTGCCCAATTGCGGGCGGAAAAGCAAGGCGGTCTTCCGCCGTGACGATGCCGGCCGCAGGCGGCGTGTGGGTATTGGCGGCGAACATTGGTTCTTCTGCCCTGGTTGCCCGGGCAAGGGTGAATGGGGAGAAGGCCCAGATCCATACTCCTGCCCGCAGGAGGGCATACAAGACAGCCCATGCATAACTCTTTCGTCATGACTCAGTACTCGGCTATAGCTGGGAAGATGCCAATCATTGCTATGCAATGTCTGTCCGAACTTGCGTGCCATTGGAATTTCTCTGGCCAGTATTGACATGAAACGGCATATTTGCTATCCTAAGCTTAACCGGTTAAGTCGTGCCGAAGAAGCCGCCTCATGCAATTCGTTCAAGTTCGCGCTGCTTCTACCAGCGTATATACTGCCACAGCCGGAACGTTTCTTTGATCTTGTTTGACTTCTCGAGGTTGTAAAAGAGCGGGATTGGACGCCCGCTTTCAATTATGCTGCTTGCTTAACCGGTTAAGCGGATTCTGTTTCGAGCAGTGAGGACAGGGATCGGGCAGTCCAGCCTGGCTCAGTCCCTCGATTTTGTTATGAAGGGTGGCTCGACTATGGTTCCCACGATCCGCGACATAGCTGAAGCGGCGAACGTGTCGACAGCCGCAGTTTCTTATGTAATTAACGACAAACCAGGCGTGAGCGATGAGACTCGTCGCAGGGTCTGGAGGATAATGCGGGAGATGAACTACAGGCCCAACCCGCAGGCGAGGGGGCTTGCGGCTCGACGCACGGGGATGTTGGGCTTGATGATTCCTGATATCACCGACCCGTTCTATGTCA
>LSQX01331042.1_pt1 | contig 12337 bp, 10 predicted proteins | sample 654561 | NCBI WGS metagenome assembly LSQX01 (sample SAMN04489861, study PRJNA283612) | anaerobic digester metagenome | isolation source: 4 biogas reactors fed with cattle manure at either 37C or 55C with and... | place: Denmark: Kongens Lyngby | collected 2014 | reverse complement strand
CGCTCTTCGGCACGAGCCTGAGCGATGTTCTTATCGGCTTGGGCCTGATCCATCTGTAAAACGGCGCCAATGTTCTTGCCTATGTCGATATCGGCAATATCAATGGAAAGGATCTCGAAGGCAGTTCCGGCATCCAATCCTTTTTTCAGTACGAGCTTAGAGATAGAATCGGGATTCTCGAGCACCGATTTGTGCGATACGGCTGAACCAATGGAGGAGACAATACCTTCACCCACACGGGCCAGGATGGTCTCTTCACCGGCACCACCCACCAACTGCTTGATGTTTGCCCGCACGGTGACGCGTGCTTTGGCGATCAGCTGGATACCGTCGATGGCGACTGCTGAAACCGGTGGTGTGTCAATCACTTTAGGGTTTACAGACATGCGTACTGCTTCCAGTACATCACGTCCTGCCAGGTCGATGGCTGTAGCCATTTGAAAAGAAAGGTCGATGTTGGCTTTTGAAGCAGACACCAGTGCATGAACTACTTTCTCCACGTGTCCTCCGGCAAGATAATGCGCTTCCAGATTATCGCGGGAGACCTCCTTCAACCCTGCCTTATGCGCTTCAATCATCGCATAAACGATGGTATGCGGCGGTACACGGCGCAGACGCATCAGAAAAAGCTGTACCAATGAAATGCGTACGCCTGCCGACAGGGCGTTGATCCACAGGAAAAAAGGAACATAGTGAAAGAATATCATCAAAAAGATGATGATGACGGCAATTGTGATAATTAAAGGAAATGATAAAGCCATACTACTTTTTTTTTTGAGTGTTGTATTTTTGTGTTTGTCTAATTGTCTTTTTTATTCAGGGTCGATAGCGGCAGCTCCTTTCCGTCTCACTTGTATCTGGTAAGTATCGATCCGTACCACCTCAACCGCTTCATCTTCGTCTATAAACTCACCATTGAATGATTTTCCTTCAACCGTCAGATCATTCACCATTACCTTCCCTGTGGGGTTCAACCTTGAAAGGGCTACACCGGTGTCACCCCTGTTGATCTTACCCAGGTCGGAATTGTCGACCTTGCTCTCTATGTTAGTCTCAAGCGAGATCTTGCGAAGTGATTTTGACTTCAGGAGCCAGAAGAATGAGCCTCCCATCGCAATTGCTGCTGCTACCAGGCTGATGTTGCCGGCGGTGCTCCCGACAAAGATATAGGCATATGCGATTCCTCCGATCAGGAAGATCGCACCTGCGATTCCGGCAACAGTGATCCCGGGCAACAAGAAGATCTCCGCAAGCATGAAGAGTATGCCCAACAGGATCAGTACTGCAACAATAATGAGTTCAATCGTCATATTTGGTTACTTTAAAGTGGTGTTTGTCTGATTTCTTCGTTGCGGGCTTCTGTCTTCAATTTTTTGATCTGCCGGTGTAAGATTCCGCTCTCCTTCTCCAGCTCCAGCACCGATGCGCTAAGTGTACCCTCTGTGCTCTCCCCGGTAGCAATTCGTTCTCTTTTGTCCGCCAGTTCACTGTTCAGTTCCATAAGCTGCTTTTCCAGTCCCAACGCTTGTGAGAAAAGGGCACGGGCATGGCTGTTGGTGAAATCATCCAGCTGGTGGTACACCCTCTCATCATTGATAATGAATTCGAAATCGGTCGTGGTGGCCTCCTCGTTGCTTCTGAACTGTTGTGCAGTACGGCGGAGAGAGAGATAGTCAACACCCTCACGCCAGCTATCGGCAATGGAGGAGATAGATGCCCTGCGAAAGAGATACTCCGGGTTATCACTCTCCACCAGGGTCACCTGTGGATTGGGGACAAAGGTATAGATGCAGAGTGAGTCGGATGCCTGAAACCGGTCAGATGCAAACCAGCCGATGCCCTTTTCTTCATCCAGCACCATCATATAGTCATTGAAGGGGGAGTTGAACGGCATGTTTAGCTGGTTGGGTGTAAGGTAGTTGTCTGTAGACAGGTTCAAGCGTGTCACGAACAGATCGTAACCACCCAGCGACTGATGTCCGGTGGAGGCAAAGTAAATGGTCAATCCGTCACTCATGACAAAGGGGAATGCCTGGTGGCCCTCTCCGTTAATGGTCTCCGGCAATCTCTGTTCATTGCCGAAGTGGTCGAGTAACTTGTCCATTGCATAAAGGTCATGACCTGTCTCTTTGCTCTCCTTCGAGTAGTATACCTTGTCTCCTTTCTCATTGAGGTACAGTGTCTCGTTTCCTGTCATCACCTCCTTGAAAAAGGCATGCAGCGGGAGGAGTGTGCCGGATGAGCGACTTAGTTGATATGCTTTGAGGAACTCCGTTTTGGGCAGTACCAGGCTGTCAATGATCTGCACATCTTCGGTGCGGAGAGCTCTCCGTCGCAGTTGACCCGCCTCTTCCCGGAAACGATCGAGCTTTGAGAGTGCCTCTTCGTTGCGACGGTTTGCTTTTTGATATTTTTCAAATGCCTTCTCAGCATCCTCAAAGCGGTAGAGCTTGCTATAGAGCTCACCCAGGTATAATGACGCCTCGGGGATCTTGTTGTTGTCCGCATAGGTGAGGTACCGCTCCGCTTCAACAATTCTTCCAGTTCTCAACAGGCTGACACCAAGCCATTGATGCAACGCCACATGGGTGGAATCATCCGTGAAGGCACGTTGAAAGAGTGGCAACGCCTCTTCATATCGACCTTCCAGGTACCAGCTTCTGGCATCATCGAGTGTCTGCCCCTTGAGGGTAAACAGTGCAGTGCTGATCAGTAGAGTGGATATGAGATGTTTGTGATTCATTTTTCGTTGTTTCTACATTCAAAGATAAGTAAAATAGAAATACCAACGTTATATCGGGTTACTTTCCTTGCGAATTGTCATCAGGGGAGGTATATGGATCCGGAAGGGGAGGTGGTGTAACCGTTATCTTCTGTTTGAAGATCGCAAAATCCCAGTGGTAGATTTTGCCCAGCAGCAGGATCACCACGACTGCAAAGACCCCCATCCAGATCAGTTCCCCAACGGGATCGATCTCCTTAACCCTGAAGAGGGCGTCGGTCTGGAAGACCGATGAGCTGTGGGTGGTGAAGAGTGCGATAAAGGCATTGTTGATGAAATGAATGCCGATGGCCAGCTCGATGCCGTCGTCCAGAATGGATACCGCTCCAAGAATAACTCCCATCAGTATGTAACTGGGTATGGAGATCCAGAAACCGAACTCTTTCACCTCGGGGTTGAGAGCATGCATCAGTCCGAAAGCCAGTGAGATGATGATCAGAGTCGCCCATCGGCTACGGGTGGCCGCAGCCACACCCTGGGAGAGGTAGCCCCTGAAGAAGAGCTCTTCGAAGGTGGTTTGAAAAGGGAGTATCGATAGTGTGATCAGTAACAACAACAGGAAGCGGCCTAAATGAAACTGAAACTGGTAGTTCTCCGGCGAGACAATCAGTCCGTAGATCAGGGTGAGGCTCATCAATGCGCCCCAAACCAGCATTCCCATCCCGATACGTCCTTTTCGCAGGTGGTTTCTCCCGTTGATGGTTTCTGTAATGGTTCGTTTGTGAAATGGACGGACAAGCCACTTGAATGCAAAAATCATTGGCAGAAAGGTAAGCAACAACAGGAAAAAACCTGTGTTGCCGGTGATGCCGTAGCTGCTCAGGTCGGTGATATTCCCGGAGACGATGTCCGGTATTCCGTTTTTGATTGTATGCACTATCATCGTGATGATCAGAGGGAATGATCCGATGGTGGAGACCCCCAGAAACAGAATAAGCGTCATCGCCAGGTATTTCCAGAAGCTGTTTTGTCCGTCGAGTGCACGTTCCAGATGTTTCATGATGTCAATTTTTATTCATTTGTTATGTATGGATGTGTCTTCTTCCTCTTCATCCCATGCCAGGATGTCACCCGGCTGGCAGTTCAATTCCCTGCAGATGGCTTCCAGCGTGTTAAAACGGATGGCCTTGGCTTTGCCGGTCTTCAGGATGGAGAGGTTCGCCGGAGTGATCCCAACCCGTTCGGAGAGTTCATTCAAGGAGATTTTTTTCTTTGCCATCTCCACGTCGAGGTTTACGATGATCGGCATATACTCAATTCATTTAAATGGTGAGATCCTGTTCCTCCTTGTATTCCACTGACCGCTTTAAGATGTTAGCCAGGAGTAGCGTGATCAGGCCCAAAAAAAGCCATTCAGCTCCGGAGAGGTAGATGGAGAGGGAATAATTGGGTATATCAATCAGGAGTTTCTTATAATAATAAAGGGTAAGGTCGAAAATGATCTGTAAGAGATATACCACCAACAGTATGTTGCCCAGTATTTTTAGTCGTCGTACATTGTCTCTGTTAAAGATGTGGTCTTTGTAAAAAGCCCCGATAATCCGGTAAAAGTAATAAGGGATCGCAATGAGTCCGATAATGAACAGACATACCAGGATGAGAATGGTTGTTCTGTAACCAATTGTCTGACGGTATTCGGTTTGATCCGCAAAATGATACCGTACATCGATCAGTTGAATCTTGGCAGGCAGATAGTGGTCATTTTTCAGATTGTAGAGTGAGTCGCAGTAGTAGTTGTCGAGGTCTTCTGCATTGAGCATCATGGAGAATGTTTCATCCGGCATCTGTTCATCCATGATTTTTGAAGATTCATGATACCCCTGCATGAAACTGTTCGCGACTGCGTCCCAGTTGTTGATGAAATCGATGCTGATCAGGTAGAGGTAGGCTATGCCAGCCAGAACAGACAGTAGTGCGATCGATTTCCGATTGGATTTGCTCTTTTCCATTGTTCATCACTAAATAAAGAATAGTGCTGCAAAAATAGGAATAAATATTTATATAACAATAAAAAAACATTGAAAAACAATAAATATTTACTCTATTACAGATTGAAATGACAATGGAACTCTTTTCTGTTTCGTTGCTGAAACAGTTTTACGGATGAGGAATTATTTTCATACTTTTTGTATCTTTGTCACCTAAAACTTCATCAACAGAACAGACCTGCTCACGCAACGTCTCAACACAATCAACCCTATGCACGAAAAAATTGTAATTCTCGATTTCGGCTCGCAGACCACCCAGTTGATCGGCCGCCGCGTCCGGGAGCTGAACACCTATTGTGAGATCGTTCCCTACAACAAGTTTCCCTTCGGCGATGAGTCGGTGAAAGGGGTGGTCCTCTCGGGCAGCCCTTTTTCAGTGAATGATGAGCATGCATTCAAAACAGATCTGCAAGCCATCAGGGGACGTTATCCCGTACTGGGGATCTGCTACGGGGCTCAGTTGATGGCGTCCAATTCCGGAGGTGAGGTGGGGAACCATGGATCGAGGGAATATGGCCGTGCACACTTGCGGGTGAATGAAAGCGGAGACCCTCTTTTGGGAAATATCACACAGGAGAGTCAGGTGTGGATGTCACATGGTGATACCATTGTTCGTATCCCCGATCACTTCAGGGTGATTGCCTCCACCGAGGACGTGGCGATGGCAGCCTACCGGATTGAAGGGGAGCAGACCTGGGGTGTGCAGTTTCATCCCGAGGTGTTCCATACCGAACAGGGCACGAAGATCCTCGACAATTTTCTTACCATTTGTGGGGTGAAGAAGGACTGGACACCGGCTTCTTTTATCGAGTCGACGGTTCAGGAGTTACGTGAACAGCTGGGAGACGATAAGGTGATCCTTGCACTCTCGGGAGGAGTTGACTCCTCGGTAACTGCCGTGTTGCTCAACAGGGCTATTGGCCGGAACCTTACCTGTATCTTCGTGGATCACGGGCTGTTGCGAAAGAATGAGTTTGAGACGGTGTTGCAAAACTATGAGCACCTGGGATTGAACGTGATTGGTGTGGATGCGAAACAGCAATTCTATGATCGGTTGGCGGGGGTTACTGAGCCGGAGCAGAAAAGAAAGATTATCGGCAAGGGTTTTATTGATACATTCGACCGGGAAGCGCACAAGCTGCAGAATATCAAATGGCTAGCACAGGGTACCATTTACCCCGATATCATTGAGTCACTCTCCATCACGGGTGTTACCATCAAGAGCCACCACAACGTGGGAGGACTACCGCAGAAGATGAACCTGAAGCTGTGTGAACCCCTGAAGCTGCTTTTCAAGGATGAGGTGCGCCGCATCGGACTGGAACTGGGCATGCAGCCCCATCTGATCCACCGTCATCCATTTCCGGGTCCGGGGCTTGGTATCCGCATTCTGGGAGATATCACGCCGGAGAAGGTGCGCATGGCACAGGAGGCAGATGACATCTTTATCAGCAACCTGCGAAGTGCCGGTCTCTATGACAAGGTGTGGCAGGCGGGAGCGATCCTGTTGCCGGTACAGTCGGTGGGAGTGATGGGTGATGAACGTACCTATGAGAACACGGTCGCATTGCGGGCGGTCACCTCGACCGATGCGATGACAGCCGACTGGGCCCATTTGCCTTATCCTTTTCTGGCCAAGGTGTCGAACGAGATCATCAACCGGGTGAAGGGGGTGAACAGGGTGGTCTATGACATCTCCTCAAAGCCCCCTGCAACCATCGAGTGGGAGTAGCTCATCTCAGGGATGGAGTGTTTCTTCATCGCTGTAGTCCGGTATCTCACCATGCTCCTCCTCAGACACAGCGTGTTGTGGTGCCGGCGTTTTAAGCTCCGGGTAAGTAATGCGGGAGTGGTACATGGTTTGCAGCTTCTCCACAAAGACATCTTTCACCGTCTGGATATCCCTGAAGGTGATGGGGGCCAACTTGAAATAACCATCCTGGAGCTGTCCATCAATGATCTTGTCCACCAGGGTGCGGAGTGACTCTTCACTGTATTCCGCAAGGCTGCGGGAGGATGCCTCCACCGCATCGGCCATCATCATGATAGCCTCCTCACGGGTAAAGGGGTTGGGACCCGGGTAGCGAAAATCGGCCTCGTTGACCTCCTTCCCGGGGTTGGCATTTTTCCAGGAGATATAGAAATATTTGGGCATGCTGGTACCGTGGTGCGTTTCGATGAAGTCGATGATCTGCTGAGGAATGTTATACCTCTGTGCAATCTTCACCCCATCTTTCACATGGTTGATGATGATACGGGCGCTCTCCTCAAAGGGAAGGCCTGCATGGGGGTTCATGCCGGGCGTCTGGTTCTCGGTGAAGAAGGCTGGATTCATCATTTTGCCGATATCGTGGTAAAGTGCCCCCGTACGGATCAGTGAAGCGTTGGCACCCAGTTTCGCAGCGGCGGCCATCCCCAGGTTGGAGACCTGCAGTGAGTGTTGGAAAGTGCCGGGAGCCTTCTCCGACAGCTCCTTCAACAGCGGTTTGTTGATGTTGGAGAGCTCCACCAGTGATACCCCGGAGATGAAGCCAAACGACTGTTCCACCAGATAAACCAGGGTGTAGGAGAACATGATGAAGATGAAATTGATCAGGAAGTAGACCAACATCAGCCAGTTGGCTTCCTTTATGCTTCCCTCCTGGTAGAGGGTGAGACCCAGGTACACCAGGATGTAGGTGAGCAGGATGAAGAAGGAGCTTCTGATGAGCTGCGACCGTTCCGACAGCTCCTTCAGCATGAATATGGATATCATCGCTACCGACATCTGAATCACAATAAACTCAAATGGGAAGGGTACCATCAGCGAGCTGAGGATAACGGTGATAAGGCTGGCAAAGAGAGCTGTCCGCGAATCGATAAAGGTGCGAATCAGGATGGTCACTATGGCGTAGGGAAGGATATAGACGCTGAAGAGTTCGAACCGTACCGTGACCGCTGTGAGTAACAGGAAGATCACTACCAGCAACACCATGAAGACCACATGCTTGCGGTTGCGATACTCATTGGGTCGAAAAAACAGCAGGTACATGTAAAATGATCCGAACATCAGGAGGATCAGCATCAACTGTCCCAGCACCATCCCGTTGTTTTTGGCCGCACTGCCGCTGCGTTCTTCTGTGACGCGCTTCAGGGATGAGAGGATGTTAAAGGTGTGGTCATTCACAATCTCGCCCTGGTCAATGATTCGCTGACCTTGTTGTACCATGCCGCGGCTGATATCTACCTGCTGTATGAATTCGTTCTCTGCTTTTTCTGATGTGGCAGCATCATAGATGATATTTTCCCGAATGTAGTCATTGATGTCGGCTGCTTTGACCATCTCTACATCCATCTCCTGTGGCAAATCGTCCAGTACCTTTTCATAAGCGGAGCGGATAGTGTAGAACGTTTCGATCTTCCTGGAGGCCGCCATATTCTTTTCCCTGATACGTAATCCGCCCGTAACCGAAGCACTGATACGGTCATAATCCTCAGAACGCATGATGCCCTTTTCATATACATCCTGCAGCTTTTTGCGGATGTATAGTTTAGTTGCCGGAGGCAATTCAGCCAGTCTCTCTTTCAGGTTCACATCCGCATCGAAATCGGCCAGCGCATTTTTTTGTATCTCATTGTCAATCAAGAAATAGGGTTCGTAATATTGCAGGATGCTGTCCTGCTCTGTTTGAAGTTGTTCTGCTGTCTTGTAGATGGGGAAATCGAATGGAGCTGTAAGCAGTCCATACTGCCAGGGTCTTCCTTCATTGAAGGAGTATTTGAAGCTGCCCTGACGTGGGAAGAGGTAGGTGATGAGCAGCACCGCGATGACAAAGACCATTGGGACGAATACCCGGGTGCGGATCCTGATTTTTTTCTTGTTTGACGAGTTTGCGTGCATACCTCAGAAGATTGAGAGTGTTCAATTTATTTACAACAAACTAAAAGGTGAAAAGTTTGTTCAACAGAGCATTCCTTGCATGGTTCGTGAACAAGGTGCCGGTGATCGGTTTCTTCACAATTTCGAAATAATTCACTACTTTTGTATTCTGTAGGAATCCGGTCAACAGGGATCAGGTGACCTGCCTAAACCACAAAATAACAGTATGGAAGAGAGTGTTCAACCTTTTGTGATTGATCTGGTCTATCTTTGGGTTGATGGCAGTGATCCCGCGTGGCTGGCGAAGAAGCATCAAGTTACGGGAATTGTATCAGAGCATACCGAGACAAATAACAAGGGCCGTTATTCCAATAATGATGAATTGCGATATTCACTTCGTTCGGTTGAACGTAATGTTCCCTGGGTAAGGAATATTTTTATTGTGACAGACAATCAGTCCCCTTACTGGTTGAAGAGAGATCATCCGAAGATCCGGTTAGTGGATCACCGTGAGATCATGCCAGCAGAAGCGCTCCCCTGTTTCAATTCCAGTGTGATTGAGTATTTTATCCATAAGATACCCGGGTTGGCAGATCGTTTTCTTTTTGCGAATGATGACATGTTTTTCCCTAAAAGTCTCTCACCGGATTATTTTTTCAATCCGGAAGGATTACCCTACGTACGGTTGAAAAGAAAGATACTGGGGCGATGGCATTATCCGGTAAAAAAGCTGTTCCGAAGACGACTGGGTCAGTATATGACAATGGTTCTGGAGGGTTCTGCAGCGGTACATCAACGATTTGGTCGTTTATACTCCGGTATTCCCCATCACAATGTGGATGCTTTCGTTACAGAAGACTACCGTTTTGTGGTGGAGAATGTTTTCAGTGATTGGGTGAAGTCTTCTTTGCAAAACCATGTGAGACAGTATGGGGACCTCCATCGATCCGCTTTCTCCTACTACATGCTGGCGACTGGTAAGGCCGTGTTGAAATATGTGAACAAAAGAGAGTCGCTGCGGTTGAACATCCACCGACTAAAATTCATGCAGCGGTTGAAGAAATATGATCCGGACCTGTTCTGTCTCAACGACAATCAGCGTGTCAGAGATGAAGATCGTGTTGCCATAGAGCCTTTTCTCAAAGAGCTCTTCCCTGATCAGTCATCATTTGAGAAAATTTTTTGATATAGTTTGATTGACGGGTCAATACTCACCTTAACCTGCCGATCACACTCATCTTTCGAGCAACCAGTCTGTCTGGGTTCATTACAGTTCGAATGCGGATTTTTCCGGGAGGATAGATTGAAACGCCTTCTCCAACTCCCTCATCACCTCTGTATAATGGCGGATATGAGCATTGTCGTTCAGGCAGATCAGCTTGTAGTGCTGGTCATAGATGGCCTGAATCGCCTTTTTCGACCGGAGCACCAACGGGAACATCCTGGTGTCGCTGTAGGTGTTGTAGGGATGGAAGTTGGAACGGCAGATCTGCCAGGTGCGAAACAGCTCCTGGGTGTAGTCTTCAGGGCTGCGGAAGCGGTTCTCTGAAGCCTTCGTCAGTTTATCGCCCGCATACTCCCACACCTCGTCAAAGGTCGTTTTGAGGTAGGGTTGCGCGTTGTGAGGTGTGATGAGAGTGACAAATTTGTTATGGGGTTTTAACAGGCGGGTAAGCCTGCTTTTCTTTCCATATGAGGGATGAAACCATTTCTCATGGTCACGCCGTAAGATCTCCTGTTTATCGAACCGTTCGTTGATGATCCGTATGTTATTCTTCAGGCACTTTGACCATAATCCCATGCCCGAATTGTAGCGAAAGGCCGCGATGTCGTTTGGTACACCGTTGGTGAAGAAACGTTCCTGTGGCAGATGGTTGATGATGAAGAAGTCGTCGTTGAAATAGACAAACTGTTCCGCCAGGTCCGGGATCTTATGCAGGTAGATTTCGATGAGTGAAGAGTTGAAAACCGGAAGGTAGTGCTGTGGAATATAGTCTGAATGGTTCACCAGTGACAGCTTGGGGTGGTCAGCGTTAAGCCATTCCGGTTTCTGGCCACAGGTGACAAAGTGAATCTTGCGGACCCAGGGGGCAAACTTTTCCACCCCCCTGAACCAGTATTTCAGGAAGCCATAATCCCTGAAACGAGCTTCTGAAACCTCATTACGACTGTTGTCAATGCTTCCTGACCAGGTGGCAAAATCGGCTTTCCACTTGGGATCGTCCATATCGACCCAGGTAATTACAAAATCGATCTCCATCATGTGTATTGGTTTGTGGTTCCCGTTAGTTATGCAATGCTTTCCACAGCCTGGTACAACCGGCTGATCGTCTCCTTTTTTCCCAGGAGCTCCGTGATTTGGAACATGTGGGGTCCCTTGCCGGCACCCACCACCGCCAACCGGAAGGCGTTCATCACATTCCCGGTATGGTATCCGTTGTGCTCTATCCATGCCATCACAGATTGTTCCTGCGAGGTAGCCGAGAAGTCATCCAATGCATCCAGCAGTGATGCCAGCTCCTTCATCTGAGCGGGTGTCTCCTCCTTCCACCGTTTGCGCACCGTCTTCTCTTCATAGCTCACAGGCGCTTCGAAGAAGTAGGAGGTTTGATCCCACAGCTCATATGTGAAGCGAATGCGTTCCTTCACCAGTGCCACTACCCGGGTGACATACTCACCGGGTGCATCGATCTCTTTCCTGCGCAACTCCTCCATGAAAATGTCGGCCAGCACACTGTCGGGTGTGCTGAGAATATAATGGTGGTTGAACCATTTGGCTTTCTCCAGGTCGAAGCGTGCACCGCTTTTGCTGCATCGTTCAAAGGAGAAGGCGGTGATCAGTTCCTCCAGTGAGAAGAGCTCCTGTTCCGTTCCGGGGTTCCACCCCAGAAAAGCCAGGAAGTTGATCACCGCTTCGGGCAGATAGCCGCTCTCACGGTAGCCTGATGAACATTCACCACTGAGTGGATCACGCCACTCAAGTGGAAAGACCGGGAAGCCGAGGCGGTCGCCGTCGCGTTTGCTCAACTTACCATTCCCTTCCGGTTTGAGGAGTAACGGGAGATGTGCAAACTGAGGCATGCTCTCCGCCCACCCTAAGCTCTGATAAAGCCAAACATGCAGCGGTGCAGAGGGTAGCCATTCCTCACCACGGATTACATGAGTGATCTCCATCAGATGATCATCTACCACATTTGCCAGGTGATAGGTGGGTAGCTCATCTGCCGATTTGTAAATCACCTTGTCGTCGAGTACCGATGAGTGGATCACCACCTTGCCGCGAATAAGGTCGTCTACGATGATATCATGACCCGGTTCAATCTTGATGCGTACCACATACTGTGTTTTGGCTTGAATCAGCCTGTCGGTTTCCTCTCTGCCCAGTGTGAGGCTGTTGCGCATCCCCATCCGTGTGGAGGCGTCGTACTGGAAATTAGTCTTCTCTGTACGTTGCGCTTCCAGCTCTTCGGGTGTGTCGAAGGCAATGTAGGCTGTCCCGTTTTCCAACAGGCGGTGCACATGCTCCTTGTATATCTCCTTGCGTTGTGATTGTTTGTAGGGTCCGTATGGGCCTCCCAGTCGTGGGCTCTCATCGAAGGGGAGTCCCAACCAGTCGAAAGTCTCCTGGATATAATCCTCAGCACCCGGCACAAAACGAGTGGAATCGGTGTCTTCAATCCGAAGGATACAGGCTCCTCCCTGTTGACG
>LSQX01101988.1_pt2 | contig 12337 bp, 13 predicted proteins | sample 654561 | NCBI WGS metagenome assembly LSQX01 (sample SAMN04489861, study PRJNA283612) | anaerobic digester metagenome | isolation source: 4 biogas reactors fed with cattle manure at either 37C or 55C with and... | place: Denmark: Kongens Lyngby | collected 2014 | reverse complement strand
ACCTTTTCCCGTAAGTGTTTCCCGCCTCGCTTCTGGTCTTCCCGTAGGAGGGGATTTAGAATATGCAGATAAACTCACCCTTGCACGCAGTTTTAAAGGACGAACTTCTCTTTAAGCTTAGAGAAAACCTCTGATCAAGCTCTCATAGTTTAAAATAAAAAAACCACCTCGAGCAGAAGTGGTTTTTCTCTATGCAAATAAGCCTCTTATTGTAGCAAGCTAAGCACAGATTGAGTGCTTTGATTTGCTTGCGCAAGCATAGCTGTACCAGATTGTGTGAGCACTTGATTTTTGGTAAGTTCAACAATTTGACTAGCCATATCAGTATCACGGATCTTAGATTCAGCTGCTTGTAAGTTTTCAGAAGCAATATCTAAACCTTTAATCGTATGTTCAAGTCGATTTTGGTAGGCACCAAGATCTGCTCTTTGTTTGTTAATTTGCTTTAAAGCCTCATCGAGCGTTCCAATTGCACGGTTTGCATTTTCTGGATCTTCAAGAGTTATAATCGACTCATCACCCGCATTTCTTAAATTAAGCGCGGTTGCTGTCATTGTCCCAATATATGCTTCAATTCTTTGGTCCATATTGGCACCAACGTGGAACCACATTGATGCAGTTACAACATTTTCGCCAGTTTCTTTTGCAAATCGACCAGTAAGCATATTCATTCCATTAAATTGTGCGCTATTTGCAATGCGGTCTACTTCTGCTACCAATTGTGAAACTTCTACTTGAATTTGCATACGATCTTCCGAAGAATAAATACCGTTTGCAGACTGTACAGCGAGCTCTCGCAATCGTTGCACAATATCAGTTGTGTTTTGCAAATATCCTTCTGTAGCTTGGATGAAACTAATTGCATTTGATGCATTTGTGGAAGCTTGATTTAAACCTCGAATTTGACTTCGCATTTTTTCTGATACTGCTAATCCAGAAGCATCATCGCCTGCGCGATTAATTCTTTCACCTGAAGAGAGTTTTTCCATGCTTTTTGCTGACTCACGGTTTGTCACTCCCAAGGTTCTGTTTGAGTACAAAGCACTCATGTTGTGATTAATAATCATACTATATCTCCTTGACAAATTTGTTTGCAGCAAACTCTTTACCGCAAAATAACTTAAAATGTTTTTGGTATTCACCAACATTTAAAGATATCGGAGATTGAAAAAATTACTTTACTATTTAAATTTTTTTTTATGACATTCTGTACAACCTACAATATGTACATGATTTTTTTGATTCACACGGGTAAATAAATGTGCAATTAAATAGCCCTCTTGTGGCACCTTCTTATGACAGACGGGACATTTTCGAACAACACCATCTCTTACATGTGGAAAACAATGAGGACAACCCACTATAGAACATTTTTGATCTGTCTTACTTTCCGTATTATAGACACGCGCAATAATTTGCTCTGTTTTAAGCAAATGTGTTCCGCATANNGTCTTACTTTCAGTATTATACACACGCGAAATAATTTGCTCGGTTTTAAGTAAATGTGTTCTACACACGGGGCATTTACTCAAGACTTCTTTTTCTCGTGCTTCTATTTTTTTCTTTACTTTTTTTGCTACGCCCTTATACATAAGTTTCTGTATTAAAAACAACAATAAAACGAGAGAAACAAGGAGCATCAAAAAAAACGCAAGATCATTATTAAACATTCTCACATTATACACCTTCAATTTAAAATTTACTACTTGCAGATATAAAAAAAAGCGATTATACTTTAAACATGTCAAAATTATATATCGTGGGAACACCAATCGGTAATCTACAAGATATTAGCCTGAGGGCTTTAGAAACCTTCAAAACAGTAGATTTCATCGCTTGTGAAGACACGAGACATACCTTGCAGCTTTTAACACATTTTGGCATACGTAAACCACTCATTTCATGCCGTGCGCAAAATGAGGAGCAAAAAGCAAAAGATATTGTCGATTTGCTCAAGGAAGGGAAATCTATAGCCTTTGCAAGCGATGCAGGAACTCCCGCCTTAAGCGATCCTGGAGCTGTTCTTGTAAAAATCGTACGGGAAGCAGGCTTTCAAGTCGTACCCATTCCAGGGCCTTCCGCACTAGCTTGCTTGCTCAGTGTCGCTGGTGGAAAGGGCAAAACGCTTGTTTTTGAAGGCTTTTTATCACCAAAGGCTGGAAGACGTAAAACGCGAGTCAGAGAGCTTTTGGCAAGTGGTGATTCGTTTATTTTGTACGAATCACCCTTTAGAATTGTTAAACTTTTGGCAGATATTGCCGATATTGAAGTTGGGCGACGTGTAATCGTTGGGCGCGAAATGACAAAATTACACGAAGAATTCATCAGAGGTCAATTAAGTGATTTAATTGAAATAGCCGATGAACTCAAAGGGGAGTTTGTCTTAGTTATTGAAGGTAATCCTCATGAAAAAGAACCAGACATTCAAGAGGTAGACATCACCCGCATGGTCGAAGAACTCATCGCAAAAGGTTTCAGTGCCTCACAAGCGATTAGAGAGGTCGCAGCCATGACATCATTATCAAAAAATGCGATCTATGATATTTATACAAGGTCATTAAGTTAGGAGAAGACAATGTCAGAAAAAGAGACAAAGAAAATTAAAAAAGAATTTTCAATTTATGAATTTGAAAACGAAGAACGCTTCCTAGAAGAACAAAGTGCTTTAGGTTGGCACTTTAAGAGTTTAGATAAAGGTAATTACATCTTCGAAAAAGATGAAGGAAAAGAAGAAAATGAATACTTGATTGATTTCTTTACCGAACCACTCACCGATGAGACCGTTAAAGTATATAACGACGAAGGTTTTACTATCACTTATATTATGAACTCAGGCAAAGATGGTATCTGGTATTATTTCTCACGAATATTAGAAGAAAATAATCCACCCAAGAAACATCAGGTCGAAGGACGAGTCTTTCTATTAACCAGAGTTAAAAATAGAATAGAGCGCTTTGGTCTAGTGATTATGGCAGTCTCATTAGGTTACTTTGGTTTTGCTTACTTTAGATTTAGAGAAACCATCTATCTCGTTACACTTCTTTTTGTCGGAGCCATGTCCATCTATTTCTATAAAATATATCGCGATATTAAAAACAAGATTAAAGAATACGAGTCCAACACCTAGTAATATTACAAAAATTTTACTAAAATAATATCAGGGAGGAAAAACATGAAACGAATCGCAATTACGAAGCAATTTTCGATGTCTCAAATTGCTCATGGTTATTGGCGAGCCACAAGTTGGAACTATTCCACAGAAGAATATGTACAACTCATCAAAGACCTAATCGCATTAGGCATTACGACCTTTGATCACGCTAATATTTATGGAGATAAACAAGCAGAGGCACAATTTGGAGAAGCTCTAAAGGCAGATCCTACTTTACGCTCACAAATAGAAATTGTCACCAAGTGTGGAATTGTTAAAAATAGTAATAACATCAACGGACTGACACCATCATACTATGACACAAGCTATGATCATATTATCCAAAATGTGAACGAAAGTTTAAGTCGATTACAAACAGATTACATTGATGTTTTACTAATTCATCGTGTCGATCATTTGATGGACTATTCAGAAGTCGCAAGAGCCTTTAGTGACTTAAGAAGAACAGGAAAAGTCCGCTATTTTGGAGTCTCAAACTTCTTAGTCCCACAACTTGATGCAATAAAGAAAGCTTATCCAGAAGTGGTCATTAATCAGATTCAATTGTCAGTTGATCACTTAGAACATTATCAAAATGGTGTTATTGAAAAGATGACACAAGCTAATATGAAAGCAATGGCCTATTCACCCTTAGGTGGAGGCAAAATGTTTAAGGATTTAGAATACAAACCTTTATTAAAGGAATGTTTAGAGAAGATACGACAAGAACTCAATGTTGAAACCATTGAACATGTGATGTACGCATGGATATTAAAACATCCACTCAATATCATGCCAATTGTAGGTTCAAGACACTTAGAGCGCGTAAAGATTGCTGTTGAGGCCACTGATATCACGATGTCCAATCAACAGTTTTATGAGATTTTTGCTCATAGTCAAGAGAAAGCACTACCTTAATGGTTACTATAAAAGACATAGCACAAAAGGCGAAAGTATCTATTTCGACTGTTTCGCGTATCCTCAATGAGGATGAAACTCTTAGTGTCAAAGAAGAAACGCGTCAAAGAGTTTTAAGAATCGCAAAGGAAATGGACTATCGACCAAAGAGAAAAAAAGTGGCCAGAAGTCGTCCAGTGATCGCTATAGTACAATGTATTTCATCTTTTCAAGAAGTAGAAGACCCCTATTATTACACCTTAAGAGATAGTGTAGAAACAGAGTGTTTAAAACTTAACTTAGATGTGAAACGTTACTATCGAGAGAACTATCAACAATTTTTTGATGATCGACAAAAGATAGATGGAGCGATTTGTCTAGGTAAATTCTCTTTGAAACAAGCTCAAGAATTTAAGAAGGCCATCTCTCGAATTGTGTTTGTGGACTCTAATCCTGATTCATCTAAATATAGTGCAGTCACTGTTGATTTAGAAGAAGGTACTCATAAGGTCATAGATTATCTTAAAGACAATGGACATCGACATATTGGCTATATTGGGGGAAGAGAATATTTAGGTCCTGAACAAGAACCTTTTATTGATATTAGAGAGAGAACTTTTCTTGAAGCAATTAAGAAAGATAAAGACCTTAAGTGTAATGAAGATGATGTGTATATCCATCAATTTGATGGCCAAACAGGCTATGAAATGATGATGGCAGCATTAAGCAAAGAAGTGATACCGACAGCCTTTATATGTGCGAGTGATAGTATTGCGATGGGTGCACTTAGAGCTGTAAGTGAACAGAAGGATAAAGAGAGACAAAGTGTCTCGGTCATTAGTTTTAACGATATCGCTTCTGCTAAGTTTTATAACCCACCACTAACAACCTTACGTATTGATACAAAAACAATGGGTCAAATGGCGGTAGTACTGATGGCGCACCTTATTAAAGATAATAGTATGGCTCCAGTAAAAGTTATTTGTCAGAATGAATTAATAATTAGACAGTCTGTGAAATCTATAATTTAATAACTGAAGTCGCTTGACAAAAGCGCTTTCATTCTTTATGATTTAGTTGCTAGTAGTAAAAGTTTACTAGATTTTATCAAAGGAAAGGAAGAATAAAATGAAAAAACTTTTTAAAGTCCTCGTATTGGCTTTAGTAGCATTTTTAGTCGTCGCATGCGGACCGGCTAACAATAACGATGGCAATGGTAATGGTAATGGCAACAACGGTAATGGAAACAATAATGGTTCCGCTACTGGTGAAACTTACGAAATCGGTGTCGCGATTTATCAATTTAATGATAACTTCATGACTCTTTATCGTACAGAGCTTGAAAAGTATTTTGGTGAATTAGGAGCTGAAGATGGCAACACATACAATGTGGAAATCGTTGACAGTGCTAATGACCAAGCTAAACAAGTTGAACAATTGAATAACTTCATTGCTCAAGGTAAAGACTTAATTATTGCGAACATGGTCTCTCCTGCTGGAGCGGACACATTCCTACAAAGCGCTAAGGATGCTGACATCCCTGTCGTACTTATCAACCGTGAACCTGAATCAACTTCTACTTTAGAAATTTGGCCAGGGAAAACAACTTATGTTGGAGTTGACGCTCGTCAATCCGGACGTTACCAAGGTGAAATCATTGCTGAACTTGAAAACACTGGTTACCTTGATGGTGATGGAAAAGTACAATATATTATGATTATGGGTGATACAGAAAACGTAGACGCTCAACAAAGAACTCAATATTCTATTGAACAATTAGAGGAAACAATTGAAACAGAACTACTTGGTGAAAGACTTCGTGGTGACTGGGATCAAACTAAGGGACAAGAACTTGCGGCTGCTGCTTTAGCACAATTCGGTGAAGAAATTGAAGTTATCTTCGCTAATAATGACGCAATGGGCCTTGGTGCTCTACAAGCTATCAATGCTGCTGGACGTAAAGTTGGAGAAGACATTTACATCGTATCAGTTGATGCTTTAGAAGACGTTGTTAACTTAGTTGTAGAAGGTGAATACACTGGAACAGTATTGAATGACCACTTCAACCAAGCACATACTGCAGCTGACGTTGCTCTTATGTTACTTAAAGGTGAAGAAGTAGAACCATACTACTGGCACGACTATGTTCGTGTAACATCTCCAGAAGATGCTGAGTTAGTTCGTAAGGACTTCCGTGCAGAAACAATCGCTGATTATGAAGCACGCTTAGCTGACATCGTAGATAAAGGAATCGACGAATAAACCAGGTACTAACCAAATTAAACTTAACATCAAGTGTGCCTAAGGGCACACTTGATTCATGTATAAAGAGAGGGAAACGATGAGCGAATATATTTTAGAAATGATTGATATTGAAAAGTCCTTTCCTGGAGTAAAAGCTCTAGATAAAGCAGTGCTCAAGGTAAGGCCAGGAACTGTCCATGCGCTCATGGGTGAAAACGGGGCAGGCAAGTCTACATTAATGAAGGGTCTTTTTGGTATTTATCATATGGATGCTGGAGAGATAATTCTCGATGGTAAAAAAGTAGAATTTAAAACATCAAAAGAAGCGATGGATAATGGTGTCGCGATGATTCACCAAGAACTTCAACCGATACGGATGATGTCTATTGCGGAAAATATCTTTTTAGGACAATATCCTAGAAACAATTTTGGATTGGTAGATCATAAAAAGATTGAAGACGAAACAAAAGAAATCTTAGAATTAGTAGGACTTGATCAACACCCTAAGACAATGCTCAATGATTTGACCGTTTCTCAGATGCAATCAGTAGAGATAGCAAAGGCGATATCTCGTCATGCTAAAGTTGTCATAATGGATGAACCTACTTCTTCTTTAACATCAACAGAAGTAGAAAAACTCTTTTCGATCATTAATGATTTAAGAAATAATGGCGTAGCGATTATTTATATTTCACATAAGATGGAAGAAATTCTTAGAATTTCAGACGAAGTGACTATTCTAAGAGATGGACAATATGTAGGCACTTGGCCTGCTAGTGAATTAACAACGGATAAAATTATTACCCATATGGTGGGACGTGAACTTAAGAGTTTATTTCCTCCTAGAACATCTCAAGTGTCAGATGAAGTGGTATTGAAGATTGAAAACTTCACATCACCCAATAAATTATCATTTAAGGAGTGTTCTTTTGAACTTAAGAAGGGTGAAATTTTAGCTGTCGGTGGACTTGTTGGTGCCCAAAGAACGGAACTAATGGAAGCCATTTATGGCATTCGTGCGAATACTCATGGCAAGATTTATCATAATGGTAAGGAAATCAAAATCGATCGACCTCAAGATGCTATCAGAAATGGTATTGCTCTATTAACTGAAGATCGTAGAGGTAGTGGTATCTTTGGTGTTTTAAATGTTGCGGATAACGTGGCGATTGCTTCAGTGGATCAATATGCTAATAAAGCAGGTCTTCTTGATTTAGGTCAAATTAAAGAAGTTGTTAATAATAGTATTGATGCACTAGATATAAAAACACCGAGTCAGAAAACATTAATTAATTCATTATCTGGTGGTAACCAACAAAAGGTTATTATCGCCCGTTGGTTAGCGAGTGATCCTGATATTTTAATTCTAGATGAACCAACAAGAGGAATTGACGTTGGTGCGAAGTATGAAATATATCAAATCATTGGTGACATGGCAAAAGAAGGTAAGAGTATTATTATGATTACTTCCGAAATGTCTGAACTGATTGGCTTCTCCGATAGAATCATGGTGATGTGTGAGGGACGCATCTCAGGATTTATAGATTCAAAAGAAGCTACCCAAGAAAAAGTCATGGCTTTAGCCACGAAATTTATGTAGGAGGAAAAAAAGATGACAAGATTTAATAATAAAAAATCAATCAAAGATTTCTTGATTAATAATGCTCTAATTATTGTGGTCATTGCCATGATTATCTTTACAGCATTCAATGCGACAAACTTTGTTACATTCAAAAACTTAACCAATATCGTTTCTAACGTCTCAATGCGTTTCATTATTGCACTTGGGGTGTCAGGAATTCTTATTACCAAGGGGACCGACTTATCCGCTGGACGTATCGTAGGTATTACGGCAGTTATCGCGGGTGGTCTAGTACAAATTGAAGGTGCCCCTAACGATTTATTCCCCCAAATTGGACCTCAAAACGTTGTCTTAGTTCTTGCGGTTTGTATCTTAGTGGGAATGTTCTTTGGATTAATTAACGGTATTATCGTTGCTTACTTCCATGTTCCCGCATTTATTGCGACATTGGGAACACAGATCATGATTTATGGTCTTAACTTACTATTAACTCAATCACGTCCTATTGGTACGTTCTATAAAGTATCGGAAGGCTTCTCTACCTTTATTAAGATAGGGAGCCAGGGTATCAATATCGGTAATGTCTTAATTCCGTGGCTATTCTTCTTTGCTTTAGTTATCGGAATCGCAATGTCCATTCTTTATAACCATACTAAACATGGTAAATACATGTATGCGATTGGTGGTAATGAACAAGCGGCAGAAGTTTCTGGTGTTAATACAGCACTTACTAAGTTAAAGATTTTTGTCTTAGCTGGTTTACTGTATGGTGTTGCTGGATTCTTATTAGCTGCTAAAACTGGTTCTACAGGTGTTAATGCTGGACAAGGTTATGAGCTTGAAGCCATTGCTAGTGCGACCATTGGTGGTGTTTCTACGACGGGTGGTATTGGTAAAGTACGTGGTGTTCTTCTAGGGGTTGTTATCTTTGAACTATTGAAGACTGCGCTACAATTCTTAGGCGTCGATCCTAACATGACTTATGTTGTTCAAGGTATTGTAATTGTTGTTTCAGTTGGTCTTGATATTCGTAAGACATTAGTTAAGAAGTAAAATTTATGATGAATATTCACCATAAAAAATTTAATGAAATATTTAATACACCTCATGAACATAGTTTTTTTGCTCCAGGACGAATTAATCTGATTGGAGAACATATTGACTATAGTGGGGGTTATGTTTTCCCTTGTGCACTGACCTTTGGTACCTATGCTTGGGTATCTAGAAGAAGTGATCAAAAGATTGTCCTTTATTCAGATAACTTCAGTGAGTTAGGTGTTATTGAAGTTGATTTAAGTGATTTATCCTATAAAAAAGAACATGATTGGGCTAACTATCCTAAGGGTACACTTTCCATGTTAGAGAAGCGTGATCTTACTTTAGATCATGGCCTAAATATTTACTACTATGGTAACATTCCTAATGGGGCAGGTCTTTCATCGTCTGCTTCGATTGAAATGGTGACCTTATGGATGGTGAATCAACTGTTTGATTTCAACTTATCGCTCATTGATTGTGCTCTAATTGGTCAAGAGACAGAGAATCACTACATGGGTGTCAATTCTGGAATTATGGACCAATTTGCGATTGGGATGGGTCAAGAGAATCATGCGATTTATCTTAATACAGACACCTTAGATTACAAAATGGTTCCTATTGATTTGGGAGCTCATAAAATAGTGATTAGTAATACTAATAAAAGACGTGGTTTAGCGGATTCTAAATACAATGAACGACGTGCTGAGTGTGAGGAAGCTTTATCCTTATTACAGACTAAAGCTGATATCACTAATCTGTGTGATTTAGAGTTGAATCAATTCAATGAAATAAAAGATGTAATTAAAGATGAAGTAATTCTTAAGCGTGCTCGCCATGCGGTGAGTGAAAACGAGCGTACTAAGTTAGCGACCAAAGTATTATCTGATAATGATTTAGAAAGCTTTGGTAAGCTAATGAATGAGTCACATATTTCTCTTAGAGATGACTATGAGGCAACTGGTATTGAATTAGATACTCTGGTTGAGGCTGCTTGGCAACATCCAGGAACCCTTGGTGCTCGTGTGACGGGTGCAGGCTTTGGCGGTTGTAGTATTGCGATTGTCAAAGAAGAACAAGTAGAAGATTATATTGAGAGTTTACACAAAATCTATCTCGATAAGATTGGTTATGAAGCCACATTCTATGTCGCTAGCATTGGTAAGGGAACTTTTCAAATTGATTAATAAAGCACCTTAAAAGGTGCTTTGTTTAGATAGGAGAGACTATGAAAACTGTTACCATAGAAAATGAGTTTATTAAATTAACGTGTCTAAGTCAGGGAGCGACCATTATAAGCTTCGAGGACAAGAAACTAAAACGTAATTTAATAACATCGTTTGAAGAAATTGAAAGCTATAGAAATGATCAAGAATTTTATTTAGGAACCACTGTTGCGCCCACAGCAGGTCGAATTAGTCAGGGTCAATTTGTGATGGACAATCGTATCATTCAATTAGAAATAAACAATGGACCTCACCATCTACATGGAGGAAGTCATGGTTTAAGCTCTAGAGAACTCAATGTGACCCGAAGTAATGAACGCTTAGAGTTTAGAGGAAGTATCAATCATCAAATCGATGGTTATCCTGGTAGTGTCGACTATTTAATTGTGTATGAATTAAAAGACAACCAATTGATTATTGAACATCATGCGACGCCATTTACTAAGATGCCCCTTAATATGGCCAATCATATGTATTTCAATTTGGAGGGTAGTGATTCTATCTTAGACCATGAACTGATGGTCAATGCGGATAAATTAGTTCTCTTAGATGAGACTGGCGCACCTGGTCAAGTCTTATTGGGTGTAAAGAATACGGTCTTTGATTTTAGAAATCTAAGGCCACTTAATCAATTATTAAAGGGACATCCCCAATTTGAGATCAGTCGCCTATTAGATCATGCGTTTATCTTTAATGATGATAAGCATCTAAGTCTACAATCTAAAGAGTTATCACTAGACATAGAAACAACGAGTGATAGTGTTGTCTTATACACATCAAATTTCTTTGATGGACAATTTGTAAGAGATAATCATCGAGTGGCTAATAATTATCAAGCGATTGCGATTGAGACACAAAAGATTCCAAATGGAGTAAATACCACATTAGATGAACAGCCATTTCATTCGCCTGAAAATCCTTACTATACGAAGACTACATATACGATTACTCATCGACCTTAAAGAAGATTCGTAAGATATACATTTCAAAACGATCAATAAAATAAGTAACGATTAAAGTATAGGGATTAATTAAATGAGGGACCATAAATGAGATAAGTGGTGGGACCCAAAGTATCAAAAAGATGAAAACAAAATATAAAATGTAAATTCCGGTATTTTTTCTGTGAACATCAATGATGGATTCGTAGAAAAAAAGGCGAGCTTTCCTTATAATTAATAGGATAATCCAACCCATCAGCCATCCTAGAGAATAGGACCAATGAAACCATAACATAAGCAGGCTAATAGAAAAAATAATAAACGGTTTTAAGGTGTTGTATTTTGTCATAAACCTATTGTACATTAAATGAAAAAGTATCTCTAATTTATTTTGACATTCTGGGGTGCTGGTGGTAAAGTAACGTTTGTAAGCGTTTTGATTATAGGTAACAAAGGCGGTGATTATTTTAAAATGAATTTATTCAATCTAGACATTCAGACAGAGTTCTATTCAATTTTAATTGTAACTGTGATCATATGTGTCATTATCTTTGTGGTGAATAAAAAAATTAAAGAGACAGATCCTCTTTTAAAACCACGAGGAATTGTATCGCTAGCGGTCATGTTTGTTCAAATGGTTGAAAAATTGACGAGTGATAATATGTCGGGTCAAAAAGTTTATCGCAAATATGCGCCTTATATTGGGTTATTGATGATGTATTTGTTGATTTCAAATACGATTGGTTTGTTTGGAATTACATCTCCAACTTCCAATTACTCAGTGACTCTTACGTTGACAATTATTACTTGGTTATTAGTCCAAAATGTTGCGATTGGAACCCAAGGCTGGAAAGGCTATTTTAAAGGCTTTTTTGAGCCTATAATTCCTTTTGTGATTATGAATTTTTTTGGTCTGATCGCTCCACTAGTCAGTATGTCCTTACGTATGTTTGGTAATGTGCTTAGTGGTTCTGTAATTATGGAGTTGTTGTATACCTTTACTGGATGGTTATCATCTATGTTGCCAGCTATTGGCATATTTAATTGGTTTGGTGTCATTTTAGCTCCCGCATTACATATGTATTTTGATTTGTTCTCAGGTTTTATTCAGATGTTTATCTTTATATCACTGACTTCAGTTTATATTGGTAATGAGTTACCGGAAAAAGAAAAGGAGAAAAACGGATAATGGATATTGGAAGAGGTTTAGTTGCTATCGGAGCGGGGCTCGCGGTGATGACAGGAATGATGACAGGAATTG